>Ga0209407_1002867_pt1 | contig 15614 bp, 12 predicted proteins | sample AD_JPNHG3_MetaG_FD_184410 | JGI IMG/M metagenome (GOLD analysis project Ga0209407, IMG submission 184410) | Active sludge microbial communities of municipal wastewater-treating anaerobic digesters from Japan - AD_JPNHG3_MetaG (SPAdes) (version 2) | ecosystem: Engineered > Bioreactor > Anaerobic... | reverse complement strand
GCAAGGTTACGAAATTGGGTGCAAATATAAAAGAAACGGGCCGTTTTTTTCGACCCGCTAAAATGTATTAGCCTAAATATCAAAATCCTACACCAGTAAACACCTGTTTAATGTTTACTTGGGTGCCATCCTGTAAAGACCCACTGCAATGATTGCAAACAGGAAGTTGGGAACCCATACCGAGATGGCTGGTGGTAGATGTCCGCCAACGGCAAACATGGTTGAAAATCGCATGAATAGGATATACGAGAAGCTCAGCGCCAGCCCCAGTCCAATATGCAGGCCTATGCCACCGCGTACCTTTCGCGATGAAAGCGATACGCCAATCAGGGTAAGAATGAACACCGAAAAGGGGTAGGCAAATCGCCCATGCTTTTCAATTAGCAGGTATTCAATGGTATCGGCGCCCTGGAGCTTTTGTTCCGCTATAAAATCGTTTAGCTGAAACAGGTTCATGGTTTCAATGATCTTCAACCTCTGGTTGAAGTCGGATGGGGTGAGGTAGAACGTGCTATCAATTTTATCGCCTTTGATAATTTCTTCGCCACTGTCAGTATAATTACGGATGTAGTAGCGGTTTATAGTCCATTTCTCCTTGGTGGAATCCCACTGTGCATTATCGGCTATGAGTTTCGATACCAGCTTATTCCCATCAAATTTTTCAATGGAAAGGTTGTAGGCGGTGTTGTTGTAAGTGTTGAATGAGCGCATGAAAACAAACATTCCCGGACGCACCTGTCGGTGTATGTTCCTGTCGGTATTAACATAGGGTCGTTTGATGTACTTGTTCTCAAAGTCTAACCTTACAGCATTGGCGGGTGGAATTATAAAGCTATTGAGCACAAATGAGAAAATGGCAATTATTGTTGCGGAGATAAAGTAGGGGTATAACATACGCTTAAAGCTAACACCGCTGCTCAGGATGGCAATAATCTCAGTATTATAGGCCATTTTTGAAGTGAAGAAAATAACGGCAATGAATACGAAAAGGGAGCTGAACAGGTTGGCAAAGTAGGGTATAAAGTTGAGGTAATACCTGAAAATGATATCGTACATTGGGGCATCCTTCTCCAGAAAGTCGTCAATTTTCTCGGCAAGGTCAAATATTACTGCAATGCCAACTATTAGTATTATGGCATAGAAGTATGTGCCAATAAACTTTCGGATTATATACCAGTCCAGTAACTTCATAGAGGTGTTTTATAGACGTTTCGACACTTTTTTAACCATAGCGTTTTTCCATTGCAGGAAATCGCCCTCAACAATATGTTTTCGTGCTTCCCCCACTAACCATAAGTAAAACCCTAGGTTGTGAATGCTGGCGATTTGTGGGCCTAGCATTTCGCCCGCAATAAAAAGGTGGCGGAGGTAAGCCTTTGTGTATCTACTATCAACAAAAGTTGGGCCAAAAGGATCGATAGGTGTGAAATCGGCCTGCCACTTTTTGTTTCGGATGTTTATAATTCCCTCAGAGGTGAAAAGCATGCCGTTACGTCCGTTACGGGTGGGCATTACGCAATCGAACATGTCAATGCCTAGGGCAATGGATTCCAGGATGTTCTCGGGTGTACCTACACCCATCAGGTAGCGGGGTTTACTCTTGGGCAGTATGCCGTTCACCACTTCAACCATTTGGTACATCACCTCGGCAGGTTCACCAACCGATAGCCCACCAATGGCGTAGCCATCGCGGTTGTACTTTTGAACGTTTTCGGCAGCACGCTTACGGAGGTCGGGGTAAACGCAACCCTGAACAATAGGGAATAGCGTTTGGCTATGGCCGTAAAGCGGCTCGGTGGTATCGAACCGATGCACGCAGCGTTCAAGCCATTTCTCGGTAAGATCGAGCGACTTGCGGGCATACTCGTAATCGGCATCGCCCGGTGGGCATTCGTCGAATGCCATTACAATATCGGCCCCAATAATGCGCTGAATGTCCATCACATTCTCTGGGGTGAACAGGTGGGGCGAGCCATCGATATGCGAGCGGAACGAAGCGCCCTGCGCTGTTAGCTTTCGCATGTCGGCAAGGGAAAATACCTGATATCCGCCACTATCGGTAAGAATGGGTCTATTCCAGCTCGAGAATTCATGTAACCCGCCGGCTTGCTTTAGTACATCGAGTCCCGGACGTAGGTAAAGATGGTATGTATTGCCCAGAATGATTTGGGCGTTAATGTCGTTCTCCAACTCCCTGTGCGAAACACCCTTTACGCTCCCCACCGTGCCAACAGGCATGAATATTGGGGTTTCAATTTTACCGTGATCGGTTGTTATGATACCTGCACGTGCCGAGGTTTGTGAATCGGTTTTGAGTAACTTGAAATCCATCTGCTTGTAAAAATCCGCACAAATATAACCTAAATACTAACAGGTTAAGGGTTTATTTTGATTTGTTAACGGTAAATACTCAGGTTTTAAATTAATACTTGCCAATGTTTATTAACCAGGTTGGCTCCTGGTTTATGCTTTCGCCGGCATAGTAAACGTGTTCCAGGTACAACCCCGATGGGGGAGCAGTAAACTTTGCCGGAAGGGTTGAGTACTCACTGAAGAACGAGTCGATATCGGCCTCCGATAATTTGCCCAGTCCAACCTGAACCAGTGTGCCCACCATTCGGCGTACCTGCTTCCAAAGGAAGTGTGACCCCACGATATGTATGAGAATTGAATCGTCAACCTCAAATATTTTTAGGTGGTCAATTTTTACAAGGGTCGATTCTCCTTCCTTTTCAGGTGCGCCAAACGATTTGTAGTCCTTCATCCCGGTAAAGTGATGGGTAACGGCTGCCATAGCCTCAACGTTAAGCGGTTCCTTAACCCACCAGCAGTAGTCCTTGCCAAAGGCTGTTCGCCTGCGCGAAATGTGGTACACGTAGCTGCGGTGCTTGGCATCGTAGCGTGCGTGGAAGCGAGGTGAAACCTTTGCCATATCAAGGATATTGATTGATGCAGGAAGAACCTCATTCATCCTTTCCATGGCAACGTAGGGTGGCATTGCCGAGTCGATATCGAGGTGGGCAACCTGCCCCAGAGCGTGCACGCCAGCATCGGTACGTCCTGCTCCGTAAAGCTCATAGCTGCTTACCTTGTAAACCTCCTTGATGGCATCCATTAGCTTGCCCATTACTGTGGCGGCTTCGCGCTGGAATTGCCACCCGCGGTACCTTGAACCGTCGTACTCTATGGTTAACTTAAATCGAGGCATTTGCGATTTTTCTTTGAAATTTTTACAAAGTTACGCTTAAAATGAGGTATAAAAAAAGTGGGTAAGCTACTTATATCGCACCGCTACAACCGCTTACCCTTGCTACCTTCCGGTCCTGGGGGGGTTCAGCAGGAGCTGGTCGTATAAGACTTACCCGCTGCAAAGATAGCTAAACTTTACAATACCTGTTGAACCTACTAGCTTTTTTTAGCAAAATTCATATATTTGCAATGAAACTAAACCGAATACAAAAATGGAAAAACAAGGAAACCCTATGCTTAAGCATTCAATGAATTACGGTTTAATAATGGGTGTTGCACTCATAATTCTAAGCCTGATTACTTACTTGGCAGGTATTGTAAAACCACCGTTTTGGGTTAGCATAATAAACTATGCCATTATAATTGGTATTATCGTATGGGGTACTAAAACGTATCGCGATGAGGTGTTAGAGGGTGCAATTACCTATGGTAATGCCTTGGGCTTTGGTGTTTTAATTACACTTTTTGCGGGAGTGATTGTGGCTGTATTTACTTATATTCAAATTACCCTTATTGATCCCGACTTTGTAAGTAAGATGTTAGCCATTGCTGAGGAGGAACTTGTAAAGAGGGGTATGCCCGATGAGCAAATTGAAATGGCTGTAGAGATGCAGAAAAAGTTTATGACTCCGCTAATCATGACTATTTCATCGTTACTCGGAATGGTTCTGATGGGATTCATATTCTCACTGATCACTTCTATCTTTCTGAAGAAGGAAAAATCGCCTTTTGCTGGTGGCGGTGAAGTTATTGAATAGTAACCAAACATCAATATGGATATTTCTATCGTAGTTCCTCTGTACAACGAGGAGGAGTCGCTCCCCGAGTTAATGGAATGGATTGCCCAGGTTATGACCCAGAACCATTTTACCTACGAGGTAATTATGGTTGACGATGGTAGTAACGATAACAGCTGGGCGGTAATTGAGAGCCTGAGGCTCAAGTTTCCATCCCTGAGGGGGATTAAGTTTCTGAGGAACTACGGTAAATCGGCTGCCCTGCAGGTTGGCTTTACAGCCGCTCAAGGCGATGTGGTGTTTACCATGGACGCCGACCTGCAGGATAGCCCCGATGAAATTCCTGAGCTTTACCGTATGGTCAAGGAACAAGGCTACGACCTTGTTTCGGGTTGGAAGAAGAAGCGGTTCGACCCCTTGCTTACCAAGCGGATCCCCAGTAAACTTTACAATGCCACCGTGCGTATGGTAAGCGGTATAAAGCTACACGATATGAACTGTGGCCTTAAGGCCTACCGCCACAATGTGGTTAAGAGCATTGAGGTTTATGGCGAAATGCATAGGTATATTCCTGTAATTGCCCGTCAGGCCGGATTTAAGCGAATTGGCGAAAAGGTTGTGCAGCACAGGGAGCGCAAGTACGGCACCACAAAATTTGGCTGGACAAGGTTTATCAATGGATTTCTTGACCTTCTATCGGTGATGTTTGTGTCGCGCTTTGGTAAAAAGCCTATGCACTTCTTTGGAACCCTTGGAACCCTTATGTTTATTACCGGTGGTGCTATTGCCGTATGGTTGGTAGGTAGTAAGCTTTGGGCACAGTTTCATCATTTAAAGTACAGGCCTGTTACCGATCAACCACTTTTTTACATAGCTCTTGTGGTTGCCATAATTGGTGTCCAACTCTTTACGGCAGGTTTTATTGGTGAGTTGGTGTCGCGCAGCTCTGCCGACAGAAACCATTACCTCATTGAGAAGGAGTTAGGATAACCATTACTTTTAAAAAGTTGTTCAATAACATACATCAAAATAGCACTTCCGTAGTGCTATTTTATTTTATTTGTAAGTTGATAAATCAAGAATGAGATGAAAGCATTGCTATCGCATCGTTCAATTCGAAAGTACAAGAGCGACCCCATTGACGATTCGCTACTTCAGGAAATCCTAACCGCAGGAACTCGTGCATCTACCACTGGTAATATGCAGGTGTACAGCATAATTGTTACACGCGATGAGGAGGTGAAGCGTAAGCTTTTACCATTGCATTTTAACCAGCAGATGGTAGTGCAGGCACCAGTGGTGCTCACCTTTTGTGCGGATTTTAACCGCTTTAACAAGTGGTGCTTACAGCGTAAGGCCAACCCGGGGTACGATAACTTTTTGTCGTTCTTTACCGCTGCAATTGATGCCCTTTTGGTAGCCCAAAACGTATGCATTGCCGCCGAGGAGAAGGGTCTTGGAATATGTTACCTTGGAACTACAACCTATACTGCCGATAAGATTATTGAGGTGCTGAAATTACCCAAGGGTGTTGTGCCTGTAACAACAGTGGTAATGGGTTATCCCGATGAGCACCCCGACTTAACCGATAGGTTGCCGCTTGCAGGTGTTGTGCACTACGATGTTTACCACGATTACTCTGAGGGTGATATCGATCAAATTTATCAGCATAAGGAGTCGTTACCGCTAACCAAGCGTTTGCTGGAGGAGAACCAAAAGGAAACACTGGCTCAAATTTTTACCGATAAGCGTTACACCCTGAAGGACAATGTGGCATTCTCAAAGAATTTACTGAGGGTTTTGGAAATGCAGGGGTTTATGAATAACGAAAGAACAGAGTAGAGAGTTAAAGAATAGAAGACAAAAGGGCCGCAAGCAATTGCGACCCTTTTTTTATGGTGATTTTTTTAGGATTAGTTTGTTGGTCCGCTATCAACCTTTGATTCAATTACACTTTGGATTGATGTTGATACGTTCGATAGAAAATTATAGCCGGTTTGGCTTTCGATGTAATCAACCGTGGTTCGGTAGTAGCCCCAGGGTTGGCTGTTAACGGTTTGGGTATTAGGCATCCAGACGGCAATTACTCGTGTTGAGGTAGTGATTCGCGAAATATCATTTGAGCCAACCGGTAGCACTACAATTACTTTCCAAACGTATGCAGGAACGGTAATTTTTTTGGTGGATATGGTGGTTTTATACCCTGCTGAACCGGTTCCGCCCTGCCCCCATGGACCAGAAATGATATATAGCTCGTTGCCTGCATCAACAAGAGTTCTGCAGTAATTCTCAAGGTTAGCCCAGGTAATCTGGTTGTTTTTGGGAGCTTGGGGTACCATGTTGGTCATTAGGAAAGTGGCCGAGTTATCGGTAATTGAGCCTGTTCTGTCGGCGCTGGGGCACATGTGGCCGCGGTCAAACCCTGAACCGCTGTAGTCGGTTCCGCCAACCCAAACCCAACTTGAGGGTAGGGTGTTGTCGGCCCTAAAGTCGTCCTGCCTTGGGGCAGAGCCAATCCATGCACTACTCAAATGCCACGAAACCCAGTTGCAGGTAAGCTTGCTGTTGTTGTACGATAGCACATACTGGGGTTTAACCATCAGGTAGTTATTGGGATATGCAGTGCTTGCCACAGCCCCCGATGGGTTGCCCAACGCCATATTATCGTCGCGGGTAGGTGAGGTTGAGTAATCGTAAACCTTGAAGTCATCAATGTTAATCCGGTACGACCCTCCGGAAACCTTTCTGATCTCAAACCGAACATTGCCTGAAAGGTTAACCGTAAAGGTTGCCTTGGTAAGCGTGGTTGATGAGGTGGTTACCGTTGAACCCACTTTGCTCCATGTGCTTCCGCTGTTGGTTGACACCCATAATTCCCATGTGCTATTTCCATCGGTTCCATATTTGGCATGGTAAACCTCAACGGTTGCTGCACCATTGGCCTTATTGAACTGCATGGTAACCTTACCCGTGTTGACAATTCGTACCGATTTGGTGCCATTTTTCCTATCGCTGGTTGATGTACCAATTAGGGCATTGTTCAGGTACCATTTACCGGTCGATAGTGTTACTGTTGCTCCGGCATAAGCTGTTTTTGTTCCGGTTTCAAAGTTCTCCAGTAAATATCCTGTTGCCATGTCAAAGGTGTCCTGTGGCATGGCGGTTTCCACATTCAATGTTTTGTCCTTTGGATTAACGGGAATATCCTTTTCACATGCTGTAAATCCTAATACAATGGCTAGCAGAAACGTTGCCGTTATAAACTTTAAGATTTGGATTTTTTGTTTCATGGCTTTAGGTTTTAGGGGGTTGGTGCAGTAAATGTAAGGCAGATATGTTAATGATTGGCAAGTTGCGCGTTACCATTTTATTAACATTTTATCACCAGGCGCATTTGGCTGTTAAAGCCCCTATGAAATCCGTATTTGGCACATGGTTTGTTTTATTGAAAGAAATTGTTGCCATGAGATATATTGTACTTTCGTTTTTGGCATTGGTTGGATGCACAAGGCAGAGCGATACCGAAAGGTTGTCCCGCTCAATCGATACCTTATCGAGCGAAATAGCCAAACTGCGGAATGAATTGAACAGTAGGGATTCACTAGGGAGAAAGAAGGTTTTCCCGCCTAACGATACAGTTACTAAAGCGACTGTAAGGGTTAAGCCCAAACCTCCAAAAATCATCAAAAAGGATACTTTACGGGTTAAGCAAAAGGAAAAACCTCAAATTGCTGACACATTGTTATACCACTTTGCAGGAGGAGTCATTTCCGTTAAGGTGTATCCTTGGGTGGATAGTAAGCAGCTAATTGAGGTTTACAGCCTGAAGGGTGGGGTGGTTATTACGCTTGAAAACATCAACCTGAGTTACAATGTGTCAAACACTCTTCATTTCCGTTCCGATGGATCGTTGGAGAGGGTAAATGAGCATTTCAATCCGGGTGCCAGCATGTACTGGTACGATACCGTGATCCACTTTGAACCCGATAATGAACCTACCTGGAAAATAACCTACCAATACCCACAGAGGACTGTTGAAGACTCCATGGGCGAAAAGTATTTATGGGATCGAAACCAGAAGCGTTGGGTGAAACAGGAGATTGTAATTGAAACAATTCAACCATCAGCTCCTTAAAAAAATCCCCGTTGGCATAAGCCAAACGGGGAGTCCCAAACATATCGATTTTTACTGGTTTCTACTTGAATGCCTTTTCGGGTAAGCCATCGCCTTCAAGGCTTAAGCGTTTGAAGTACTCGGGTACCTGACGACCCATTAACTCATCAACGTACATCTTGGCCAACCCCATACCCAGCATAAAGCCCTGTCCTCGTAAGCCAGTGAACAGACCGTGCTTGGTGTCGATAAACATGCGGGGTTCCACATAGTAACCTGCCCAAACGGCTTGGAAGCCAACGGAACTAAGTTGCGGTATCCAATTGGAGAATATCTCCGAGGCAATCTCGAGGAAGTCCTGCGAGTTAATCTTGAGGTTTTTATCGGCTTCGCGTGGATCAACTGCCGGAGAAGCACAGCCAATAATTTGTCCTGTTTCAGCAAGTTGCTGCCCGTAAACGGCCACAAAGCCTTTGTAGTTCCTCCTATCGATAAGCATTCCAAGCGGATTACCGTTTATGCCCAGCCATGGCAAACGACGGGTAATGAAAGCCTGATGCTTAACCGGGTAAATGCCTGTGAATATCCCCAGCTGACGGCTAAACTTTTCGCCCTCGGGGCCAAGGGCATTCACAAAGTTATCGGCATGATACTCAATGTACTCTTTATTGTGATCCCGCACTAGGGCGACAAATCCGTTTCCGTTGCGGTGAACGCTTAGCAGTTCGGTATCCTCCTTAACCGTACCACCATGCTCAATGCCTATTTTACGGAGAAGGTCGACAACCTTACCCGGTGTGGCTTGCCAACACCCACGGGTTATGAGTGCTGCTTTGTAGGTGCTTAGCATATCGTTCATGAAGGGTGATATTTCCTTGCGGAAATCGGAAGGCTGAACCATGTATGCATCGCTCCACGCCATTGATGCCTCCAGTGCCTTTAGCATGTTATCGTCGTGAGCAAAAGTTACATAGTTGATGGGGCGGTAGTCGATATCCGAAACCTTATGGAGTTCCTTGAAAATTTCGTGGTTTTGACGGGCAATGTCGGCAATCTCTGGTAGCGAGAAGGCTGTGCGACCACCGGCAATATTACGCCAGCTTGCTCCACGACCGTAATTTAGCATAACGGGTCGTAATCCGGCTTCGGACATGTAACGGAACAGTGCACTACCGCCAATTCCACCGCCAGCTATGAGCGCCGATACCTTTTCGATCCTTGCTTTTTTGCCGTTGATTCCAGTAATGTACGTTTCAGGAACATCCTTTGGGTAAAGTTCGCCCATGGCTACCTGGTTGCTAAGTGGACCACGGGGAGTGGCATCGCCAACTATTTGAATGCCCATTGGGGCAAGTGTGGTTTTCAGACGCTTAATACAGCGTTTGCCACGGCATGCCCCCATACCCAGTCGTGTGGTGTGCTTTATTTCATCGGCCGAAATAAACTTGCGGTCGCCTATAGTTTCAAGTATCTCATCGAGACTTACATCGTCGCAGTGGCACACATAAATTTTTTCCTGTGGTTTGTACTCGTATGGTTTTATTTGGATAGGCTCAGGGTAGTTGGATTTTACAATAAAACCGCGAGCTGCAAGCATATCATCGCCATGCAGGTTCAATGATTTAACCCTTGCCACATTGGTTTTATTGGGTTTTCGGAGAATTTTTTCAATAACCCCATCGCCAAGGATATTACCGTTATTATCAACGAGGTAAACCTCAGCGCCCTCCTGGGCTTCATACTCAATGGGGAGGAAAAGCCAATCCTTGGCGTAGCTGTATCCGAAAATGGCTAAGCCCGGACATTGGTAAACGCAGTCCATACATCCCACGCATTTTTCAAAGTCGATGTGGGGTACGGTGCTGGTTGAGTTCTTGGTTATTGCTCCATGTGGACAAGCAAAGGTACATGGGTTGCAGGCAAAGCCATATAGGCAATCGATTTGAACAAAGGGTTTGCGGTTGCGTCGTTCCTCCGAGGGGCGGAAGGGTTCCTCAATTATCCGTACCGGATGCTGCTGGCTATCGATGTATTCCTTGCTGATATTAAGGTATGTGTCGTAGCTGCAACGTATGCCAGCATCCTGTAAGATTTCGTAGGCCACTTGCTTTCCTCTTAATACGGCACTGGTTCCTTCGCCAATGCGAATGGCATCGCCGGCTCCGTAGCAATTACGCCCGAACACCTCGTTACCTTTAATCAGGAGCTGATCGTCAGGAACTAAGCCGGTGCATATATTTATGGCATCGATACCCTCAATGATTTGCTCAGTACCTGGAATGGGTTTAAAGTCCTTGGCGTCGGCAATAACAGCCCCAATAATTCCGGTATGGTTCTCGTTGGGAATCGCCTTAACCAATATTTTGCCTAACATAATAGGGATTCCTAATCGTCTAACCCTATTTGCCTGAACAGGGAATCCGCCCTCACGAGGCATAGCTTCGATAATGGCTTTTACACGAGCACCTGCCTGCATTAGCTGATAGCTGGTGAGGTAGCCAATGTTACCGGCTCCAACAGTGAGCACATTCTTGCCCAGTAGCGTAAATTCCTGGTTCATCATTTTTTGCACCACTGCAGCGGTGTAAACACCGGGTAGGTCGTCGTTCTCAAAGGTTGGCATAAACGGAACGGCTCCCGTAGCAATTACCAGGTAATCGGATTCAACGTAGTAAATCTCCTCGGTTTTAATGTTTTTAATGGCAATGCGTTTGTTTTCAAGTATATCCCAAACGGTACTGTTCAGGAAAATACCTTCGTGGTTAGCTCCTGCAAGCGTACTTGCAATTTCAAAGCCTCGCATGCCGCCAAACTTCTTTTCACGTTCAAAGAAGAAGAACTGGTGGGTTTGCATGTTGAACTGACCACCAATGGTTGAGTTGTTGTCAATTACTATGTTTTCAACACCATGTTCAAGAAGTATTTCACGGGCTGCAAGACCTGCCGGGCCTGCACCAATGATTGTAACAGTGGTTTTGTAAACCTTTGTACTTTCCTTTTTATTTGCTGGTTTTACATCGGGGGTGTACTCGTGAGGAATTTCCTTAACTTCCTTTACCCCATCGACTGGAGTAATACATATACGCTTAATTTGTCCATCGACAAGCATCTCGCAAGCGCCGCACTTGCCAATTCCGCATTCGAGGCTTCGTTCACGGTTTTCGATACTATGGCTGTGAACCGGAAAGCCAGCCTGGTGTAGCGCTGCGGCAATGGTGAATCCTTTTTCTCCTTTAACCTCATTACCATTAAACATGAATGTAACGGTTTCGCGCTGAGGTACCTCAAGGATTGGGTGTTTATCTATTTTATGCATGGCTTAAAATGCTTTTATTGTTACTTGGATTGTTTTGGAAATTTTTGCGAAAGTATTTTCCAAGCGTGTGTAATACAATGACTAATGTCAGGGAATAAAAAATAGCAACCTAATGGTTGCTATTTTTTGATATCAAAATGTGAGGAACTGATGCGTTTAGCTAATGGAAAATCTAAGGATTTTTAATTGAGGTGTTGGAGGAATTTCCCTTTATTGAACTATTGCAATAGTTCAAGTTCAAGTGCAATTGTATTCATTTCAACTGGGATACTTTCGCCTTTTTTCACAAAATTATTCCGTTCTAGCAGGTGGATCAGGTCGGCATCGTCAATGGGAATTGAGCCAAGTATCTTTTTTACTCCCTTTTCCTTGGCAGTTTCCTTTGCAAACTCTATGAGCTTCTGACCAAGGCCTTTCTTTTGGTATGCTGGGAATATGGCAAGCCTTTCAAGCTGTAAACTCTCTTTTTTAGGTAAAAACCTTAAGGTTATTGTGCCTACAGGTACATAGTTGTACTTTATAAGGTAGATAAAGCCCGATTCAATGTCTGTTGATATTTCAAATCTGTCGGCCAGGCTGTTGTTCCAGTACTTAACTCCCTTTTCTATTAGCTGCCTGGAACACTCCCGTATAATGTAAAGTACCTCAATTAGGTTGGTTTTGTCAGCTTTTACAATTTCAATCGTCATTGGTTTTTCGTATATACATTCTCGCCGTTGATAAACGTCTGCAAAACTTGTGCCTTAAGGGCATTACTAATTTCGGAATTAATTAAATCAAGGTCAAGTACTACAAAATCAGCAAGCTTCCCAGCTTCAATGCTACCCTTAACCTCTTCTTCAAAGCAGGTCTTAGCAGCCCAAATGGTCATGGCTCGGAGGGCTTGCTCGCGGGTTAAAGCGTTCTCCATCTGGAATCCCTCCTGGGGTTCACCGTAAAGGTTTTTACGCGCCACGGCAGCGTAAAAACCATATAGCGGGTTGATGTCCTCAATCGGGAAATCGCTGCCGTTGGGCAGCCAGCCGTTTTGCGCCAGAAGGTTTTGGTAGGCGTAGGCATATTTTACCCTATCGCCCAGCCGGTTTACCGCCCACAACATGTCCGATGTGGCATGGGTGGTTTGAACCGATGGGATTACATCAAACTCGCCATAACGCGGCAGATCGGCCGGATCAACCACCTGCGAGTGCTCAATCCGCCAGCGTAGGTCATTGCCTTGGGGTAGGTATTTGCTGTATATATCCAGCATCAGCCTAACCGCTGCATCGCCAATACAGTGCGTGCATATCTGGTAGCCGTACTTGTATGCCATGCTGCAAACCGAATCAAGTTTTTCAGTAGGCTCAATTTGAATGCCGCGGGTACTGGGATCATCGGCATAGGGTTTGAGTAGTAGTGCACCACGTGAACCCAATGCGCCATCGGCATAAATTTTTATCGACCTAACCATCAACCGCTCTGTGCTATAAATTCCCTTGCTGATATACTTTTCAAAATTGTCATGGGTAGGGTTGAGCATGGCGTTAATGCGCATTTTTAGGTTCCCTGCTTTATGCATCGAGTCGATAAGTTCAACCTCATCGGCATCGAGCCCGGCATCGTGAACGCCAGTTAGCCCAACAGCCAAGCAGTTTTGCTGAGCATTTAGCAAAGCTTGTGCTTTTTGTTTCTTACTTGGTGTGGGAATATGCTTGCGTACCAGCTCCATGGCATTATCAATCAGTATGCCTGTAGGCTTACCGTCCTTTAAAACTATTTCGCCACCTGAGATTTTTGTATTACCTGTAATACCTGCTATTGCTAATGCTTTGCTATTAGCTATTGCTGCATGCCCGTCTATACGAACAATGTAAACTGGCTTGTCGGGGAATGCCTTGTTTAGCAGTTCGTTGGTAGGAAACTCCTTCACATCCCACTCGTTCTGGTTCCATCCCCGGCCTTCAACCCATTCCGTTGGGTATTTGTTTTGGTGCTCAACCAGCCGGCTAACCACCTCGCTCCACGATTTTGCTCCCGCAAGCCATGCCTTGGGCAGACCTAACCCATACCCTAAAAAGTGGCAGTGGGCATCAATAAAGCCAGGATAAACGAATTTCCCTTTTAGGTCAAGTATGGTGTCGGCTCTATATGCTGAGAGTATCTCATCGTTTTTACCCACTGCTACTATTTTACCATTATCAACTGCAAAACTTTCAGCTACTGAGAATGTTGAATCAACTGTATAAACAGTTGCATTGGTTACAAGTAAATCGGCTTTTTGCCGTTTGCTACATGCCATAATTGCTATGCTTATGGTTAAAAATATCAATATTGAGTGTGTCTTCATGTCAGTTAAACTATCTTTGCTGTGAGTTTCATTATCAAAAGTAGAAAATTATTTTGTTGCTGATGTTTAAAAAGATAATAAATCGATTTTTAGCTATCCTACTTGTCGTGTCAGCATTATGGGCATGCGAAACCGATAACTTTTCGTCCAGCCCATCAATCAAGCTCACCTTTAGCGCCGATACGGTGCTGTTCGATACCGTGTTTACCACCATAGGTTCATCAACCCGTTACCTCAAGGTTTACAACACTGGCAAAAGCGATGTTCGCATTTCATCAGTAGCCTTAGCTGGTGGCAGTTCATCGGCGTACAGGATAAACATTGATGGACGCCCAGGCCCTGTGGTGAATGAAATCCCTTTACGTTCGGGCGATAGCCTTTTTGTTATGGTTGAGGTTACCGTTAATCCTACGCTAAGCGATGCTCCGCTGTTAATACCCGATTCTATTGTTTTTGTAACCAATACTAACGTTCAGAATGTTAAGCTGATTGCTTGGGGGCAGGATGTTTACATGCATAACGGGGTAACCATCGAAAACGATTCGGTTTTTCCCGTTAATAAACCCCATCTGATTTACGATTACCTTTTTGTGGATAAGAATGCTACCCTTACCATCCCTGCTGGCGCACGATTACACTTCCATAACAACGCACAACTCGAGGTAGCGGGAACCCTAAAGGTAGAAGGTTCGGCTGACCTACCAGTAACCATGCAGGGCGATAGGTTGGAAAAGTTTTACTCCGACAAGGGTGGACAATGGGGTGGGGTGTGGTTGAGAGCAGGTTCCAGGTATAACTCAATTGCATGGGCTGATATTAAGAATGCAATTATTGGGTTAATGGTTGATACCTGCTTTACCCCGGGTGTACCAACCCTTGTGCTCTCAAACTCCAAAATAGGCAATTCAAGTTACGTTAACCTGCTTGCCCGTGGGGCAAAGTTGGAGGTTGACAACTGCCTTTTTCACAATGCTGCCTACTCAAGTGTTGCTCTTACCCTTGGGGGGGCATACCGGTTTTACCATACCACAATATCTAACTACTGGGGCGACTACATGTTCCGTAAAGGGCCAGCATTACTGATCAACAATTACTATACCTATCAGCTTGTACTAGGCGGGCCGATTCTGCTTGAACCCCGCAATTTGGACGAGGCATCATTCTTTAATTCAATTATTTATGGTAGCATATCCAATGAGTTAGGACTGGATTACAAGTATAACGGTCAACCCGTTAATGCAAACTTTAACTACAATTTTACCGACTGCATTCTTAGGGTGCCACCAAGTATTAACCTAAACGATCCTGAACATTTTATGCGTGTTAAGCGCGACGACCCCAGGTTTAAGGATATTGCCAAGTGGAATTTTGAGCTCGATAGCCTTAGCCCAGCTAAGGACATAGGTGACATTACAATTGCCACTAATTTTCCTGTCGACTTAAAGGGTGTTAACCGACTTGCCGATGGTAAGCCTGATTTGGGAGCCTTTGAACGTGTTGAGTAAATCGCTGGAGAATGAAACCTAGCCTGCAACGCCGAGTTTTTTGCCTGTTTAAACTTGTTTTTGTTGTCAGTTTGGCAGTCTTGCCCATCGTAGCACCTGCTCAAAACCAAGCCGCATCAAGGCACAGGGTGATGTTCTATAATGTCGAGAATCTTTTTGACCCATTCGACGACTCACTTACCCGCGACAATGAGTTCACCCCCACTGGCCAGCGCTACTGGACATGGAACAAGATGGAGGCAAAAATCAATGGGATTTACAAGGTGATAATGGCGGTTGGTGAACTCGATCCTCCTGTACTGGTTGGTCTTTGCGAGGTTGAAAATGGTTTTGTGCTCCACAAGCTGGTAAATGATACCCCGCTTAG
>Ga0209407_1002861_pt1 | contig 15625 bp, 14 predicted proteins | sample AD_JPNHG3_MetaG_FD_184410 | JGI IMG/M metagenome (GOLD analysis project Ga0209407, IMG submission 184410) | Active sludge microbial communities of municipal wastewater-treating anaerobic digesters from Japan - AD_JPNHG3_MetaG (SPAdes) (version 2) | ecosystem: Engineered > Bioreactor > Anaerobic... | reverse complement strand
CGATTTTGAGAGTTTCAATTCCTCATAGGTAGTCTGGAAGCTGAACGATCGCTGCCTTTTCCTTGTCGATTTTGAGAGTTTCAATTCCTCATAGGTAGTCTGGAAGCGAAAACACCCCGCACTGAAGGTGAGAATCGTGTTGAAAAGGTTTCAATTCCTCATAGGTAGTCTGGAAGCGGTGGCCTCTTCGTATATCTACTTTTGTTCTAGCTCTTGTTTCAATTCCTCATAGGTAGTCTGGAAGCAGTATCTAAGTATCTATTAGTTGACATTACTGGGTTTCAATTCCTCATAGGTAGTCTGGAAGCGAGATTGAAGATTAAAGTCGTCGTGGATAGGAAGGTTTCAATTCCTCATAGGTAGTCTGGAAGCCCTTCGATCTCAAAGACGTTCGGCAACCGGGCAGGGGTTTCAATTCCTCATAGGTAGTCTGGAAGCTAGCCTTTATCTCGTCCAGCTTTCCGAGAATCATCGGTTTCAATTCCTCATAGGTAGTCTGGAAGCCTTTTATCTCTTCCCCTTTTATGCCGGGTTCTACAGTTTCAATTCCTCATAGGTAGTCTGGAAGCCTCTCCATCTTCATCAAGCCAATCAGCCGTGGGATCGTTTCAATTCCTCATAGGTAGTCTGGAAGCTGTGGTTCTAACGGATCTCTCAGAAGAAACCAGCGGTTTCAATTCCTCATAGGTAGTCTGGAAGCCGCTTTCAGCTTTTCATTGAGTCCAGACATTTTGTCCGGTTTCAATTCCTCATAGGTAGTCTGGAAGCCCCTGCATGGTGTGCTTTCCCACGTCCAGTTCCAGGTTTCAATTCCTCATAGGTAGTCTGGAAGCGAGTATGACGACACTGACATAGACGGTGCGGTCGTGTTTCAATTCCTCATAGGTAGTCTGGAAGCCGGGATGTGTATGGAAATATTCTGAAATCTCAAAGTTTCAATTCCTCATAGGTAGTCTGGAAGCCCACGGCATATAATTTTTTTTCATGATTGCCTCCTGTTTCAATTCCTCATAGGTAGTCTGGAAGCTTTGTACCCCAGAACTCTCCAGTCAAGCACGAGCCATGTTTCAATTCCTCATAGGTAGTCTGGAAGCTGAACGATCGCTGCCTTTTCCTTGTCGATTTTGAGAGTTTCAATTCCTCATAGGTAGTCTGGAAGCTGAACGATCGCTGCCTTTTCCTTGTCGATTTTGAGAGTTTCAATTCCTCATAGGTAGTCTGGAAGCGAAAACACCCCGCACTGAAGGTGAGAATCGTGTTGAAAAGGTTTCAATTCCTCATAGGTAGTCTGGAAGCGGTGGCCTCTTCGTATATCTACTTTTGTTCTAGCTCTTGTTTCAATTCCTCATAGGTAGTCTGGAAGCCCGTAGTTGCTTGAGTTCGCACCGGCATCTCTGTTTGGTTTCAATTCCTCATAGGTAGTCTGGAAGCCTGATAAGCATAGTGATGTTTTTGAAGCATCACTATAGTTTCAATTCCTCATAGGTAGTCTGGAAGCCACCCCGTATTCTGGGGTTCGGAACTCTGGGCCAAGAGTTTCAATTCCTCATAGGTAGTCTGGAAGCTACAGCCCAAATGGCTGTGCTGGGGAAAAGAAGAGTTTCAATTCCTCATAGGTAGTCTGGAAGCCCGAGATCGTGATCGGTGAAGACGACACGAAAAAGATGTTTCAATTCCTCATAGGTAGTCTGGAAGCGCGCCGATTTCAGAGAGGTAGCGAAGGCAATTGAAGCGTTTCAATTCCTCATAGGTAGTCTGGAAGCCAGGGCATGTCATCCAGGGATATCTCGGCAAAGAGTTTCAATTCCTCATAGGTAGTCTGGAAGCGCTTCGAGCTGGAAGTCAAGGTTCCCGGAGGCAAACGTTTCAATTCCTCATAGGTAGTCTGGAAGCCCTACCGCGGGAGACTGTGGAGCGATAGGCACGTTTCAATTCCTCATAGGTAGTCTGGAAGCCAGGATCATTCGTGAATTTGCGGAGGCGGAATGAGGGTTTCAATTCCTCATAGGTAGTCTGGAAGCCCGTTCGATGTTTGAACGCACCTTTCTAGCTGGTAGGTTTCAATTCCTCATAGGTAGTCTGGAAGCCAAAAGACTCTTCCAACTTAATCACCCCGACTGCATTAGTTTCAATTCCTCATAGGTAGTCTGGAAGCCCGTCATCGTCGAAATGCGAGAAGACGTTCGCGAGAGTTTCAATTCCTCATAGGTAGTCTGGAAGCAAAACGAGCTTACAAACCACCCATTCACGGAGCGGGTTTCAATTCCTCATAGGTAGTCTGGAAGCGAGCGTTGTTTTCTACTTCTACTACTGTGGTAGAAGTTTCAATTCCTCATAGGTAGTCTGGAAGCCTGGTTTCCCGACATATGTCTATAAGGCCGATGGCGGTTTCAATTCCTCATAGGTAGTCTGGAAGCCATACAGGCTCAATAGATATTCGTACATTGTCTTGTCAGGTTTCAATTCCTCATAGGTAGTCTGGAAGCGAATTTTCTTAAAAGTGTTTGGCCGTCGAAGGTTAGTTTCAATTCCTCATAGGTAGTCTGGAAGCTGGAAACGATAGAAAAACTTCTCGGCAGATTCGTGTTTCAATTCCTCATAGGTAGTCTGGAAGCTATATTCCGTGTCTGCGTCCAGACTGCCGAACGTAGTTTCAATTCCTCATAGGTAGTCTGGAAGCTAGTTCCAGCGAAGCTCGTACCCCATCAGGTCTGTCTCGTTTCAATTCCTCATAGGTAGTCTGGAAGCTACAGTATAGATAGTCTATCCATAGTCTATGGATATAAGTTTCAATTCCTCATAGGTAGTCTGGAAGCCTTGCAAAAGGCAGTCCTGTATTGGCCGAGGGTTACTGTTTCAATTCCTCATAGGTAGTCTGGAAGCTTCAACGGTATTTACGTGTCCAACGGCACAAACTACGGTTTCAATTCCTCATAGGTAGTCTGGAAGCGGGGTCTCCCTATTTATTGGAGGGATTCTTTTGAGCATGTTTCAATTCCTCATAGGTAGTCTGGAAGCGCTCCAGTTCGCATTTATGTAGCTCTTGCCATTCTTGGTTTCAATTCCTCATAGGTAGTCTGGAAGCACTACGCATCCATTCTGCACAGCAAGGAGTATCTCCTGTTTCAATTCCTCATAGGTAGTCTGGAAGCTCGGCGGCGTGATTGACGCAGGGTACAGGGGAGAGATGTTTCAATTCCTCATAGGTAGTCTGGAAGCTTGGGCAATGCGTTAGAGGAGTGGATCTCAAAGAGTTTCAATTCCTCATAGGTAGTCTGGAAGCCTGATATGGTTCAGGATATTGGCAACTGGATGGATAGATGTTTCAATTCCTCATAGGTAGTCTGGAAGCGATATAGAATATCCTGGTTATTCTCAACTGACAACCCTGTTTCAATTCCTCATAGGTAGTCTGGAAGCTTGGATATATTTTCCAATGTCAGCATCGGGCAATCAGGTTTCAATTCCTCATAGGTAGTCTGGAAGCGCAGCGACGAAGGATCTCGCGTGCCGCTTCAGAGTTTCAATTCCTCATAGGTAGTCTGGAAGCAAGAAAGAGAGAGGAAATGGTCACTTGGAAAAAACTTAGTTTCAATTCCTCATAGGTAGTCTGGAAGCCTTACATGGGTCATGTGTTAGCTGACAAACCCTAGTTTCAATTCCTCATAGGTAGTCTGGAAGCACTATCATATTTCATAGCGCTTTGTCAAGTGGTAGTGTTTCAATTCCTCATAGGTAGTCTGGAAGCCAGATATATATATCCGATACATCGACGACAGAGGTTTCAATTCCTCATAGGTAGTCTGGAAGCACAAGCGTAGAAATAGGCGTATCCATGCGATCGCGTTTCAATTCCTCATAGGTAGTCTGGAAGCCGTGTCCGGTCGATGCCACCCCGTACACGTACAGGGACGTTTCAATTCCTCATAGGTAGTCTGGAAGCGAGGCCGTCAAAAAGCTTCCGGCAAGGAAGTAGTTTCAATTCCTCATAGGTAGTCTGGAAGCGCAAACCTTGAGGCTTCTACGGCAAGCGAAGCAGACCTGTTTCAATTCCTCATAGGTAGTCTGGAAGCTACAAGCACGCCCTGGCGTTCGGGACCTACCCGGTGTTTCAATTCCTCATAGGTAGTCTGGAAGCTTGCGAACTTGTAGGCCATTCTCTCTCTGACTATGTTTCAATTCCTCATAGGTAGTCTGGAAGCAGTTCTTTAGCTGGAACTTTCGCGCAAGCTGTCTGAGTTTCAATTCCTCATAGGTAGTCTGGAAGCGGCATTGCCGCCTGTTTGAGTGGGGATCGACACAGGTTTCAATTCCTCATAGGTAGTCTGGAAGCAGAAGGGACATTGACTGAGAACACGAGCATCGGAGTTTCAATTCCTCATAGGTAGTCTGGAAGCCCTCAAAACCTACGAAGATCCCGGGCAGCTCAGGCTGTTTCAATTCCTCATAGGTAGTCTGGAAGCACAACGTGATTCAGGATGTCGCCATCCAAGCGGTTTCAATTCCTCATAGGTAGTCTGGAAGCCTAAAGTATATCATGCTGTATTGCTGTACGCAAGTTTCAATTCCTCATAGGTAGTCTGGAAGCAGGATCGCTCTCAAGATCTCAGGTTTGGCGTTCGCGGTTTCAATTCCTCATAGGTAGTCTGGAAGCTGTGATATATGTATGCACTCATATGATCCTGAATATAGTTTCAATTCCTCATAGGTAGTCTGGAAGCCAAAGATGACGGTAGTGCTGTTGAACAAGGAAACGTTTCAATTCCTCATAGGTAGTCTGGAAGCTCTCAGAGGCCCTACGGGGCCTCTTTTTGTTGGAGGGTTTCAATTCCTCATAGGTAGTCTGGAAGCCTGCGTGTGCAGTACTTGATGCCGTTAGAGAATGTCTGTTTCAATTCCTCATAGGTAGTCTGGAAGCCTGGCGATACATGGACAATTCCGAGTATCGACAGAGTTTCAATTCCTCATAGGTAGTCTGGAAGCATGATGATAGCTGCGCCAGTCGCAATACCTGCTAGTTTCAATTCCTCATAGGTAGTCTGGAAGCTTTCTGATATATTTACTATGATTGCGAAAGTTATGACGTTTCAATTCCTCATAGGTAGTCTGGAAGCGAGACGCGGAGTGGTGTTGTTGGCCGGGGCTACTCGTTTCAATTCCTCATAGGTAGTCTGGAAGCCTCTTTACTGTAAAACCAGTATGTTCGCTAGTTATAGTTTCAATTCCTCATAGGTAGTCTGGAAGCTACCCGCTGGATGCGAGACACCATCCCTTCCACCAGTTTCAATTCCTCATAGGTAGTCTGGAAGCTCAAATTCGGGAACATTTCCACCTTTTGGTTATCCTGTGTTTCAATTCCTCATAGGTAGTCTGGAAGCTTCAGAAGGCACACCATCTTCATATCGAATGTATCCGTTTCAATTCCTCATAGGTAGTCTGGAAGCATAGTCGGCTGCAAGAGTCGCGGTGAGCAAGGGTCGTTTCAATTCCTCATAGGTAGTCTGGAAGCGTGTTGCGATAGACAAAGACAATCCGAGAATCGATTGTTTCAATTCCTCATAGGTAGTCTGGAAGCGAAACGAATATCAAAGCGTTTCTCAAGAGAGTAGTGTTTCAATTCCTCATAGGTAGTCTGGAAGCAGGCTCGTAGTATCAAGCCCCTGCCCGAAGTCAATGTTTCAATTCCTCATAGGTAGTCTGGAAGCGTTATTGCCCCTGTTATAGTTCCCTGAACACCGTGTTTCAATTCCTCATAGGTAGTCTGGAAGCCAGATACTTGTGTTCAGCCCGTCACAGATTGCCGGTTTCAATTCCTCATAGGTAGTCTGGAAGCCCGACCTTAACCCTCTTATTCAGGGTTCCAGCACGTTTCAATTCCTCATAGGTAGTCTGGAAGCAGGAACTGGCAAAGACCGGGGACAACGTGAGAGGTCAGAGTTTCAATTCCTCATAGGTAGTCTGGAAGCTCGATCTTCGCCTTTAGTCTTTCCACACTAACCGTGTTTCAATTCCTCATAGGTAGTCTGGAAGCGTGCCGCACAGCAACAGCCGACCAATTCTTATACGGTTTCAATTCCTCATAGGTAGTCTGGAAGCACGTTCTCTGGTGGAAGGGCGAAGACGGACTCTTTGGTTTCAATTCCTCATAGGTAGTCTGGAAGCTTCATTTTTGAGGTGATGAAATGGCGAAATACGGTTTCAATTCCTCATAGGTAGTCTGGAAGCCGTATTCAAAGCCAAACTTCAGAAGTGGAATGTGTACAGTTTCAATTCCTCATAGGTAGTCTGGAAGCGGAATCGGAAAAGAACTGATCTGGGACGAGTGGCGTTTCAATTCCTCATAGGTAGTCTGGAAGCCCGTTTGAGCCATCTTCGGCATAGCCTGCGTCACGTTTCAATTCCTCATAGGTAGTCTGGAAGCCGCAAGACAGCCGCCGAGAATGGGGGCTTTGGCAACCGTTTCAATTCCTCATAGGTAGTCTGGAAGCGCATTCATTGAAGCGAAGCCCTGGCCAAATCCCAGTTTCAATTCCTCATAGGTAGTCTGGAAGCATTCTTTCGGGGCGATCGTTCTCGATGAATCCTGTTTCAATTCCTCATAGGTAGTCTGGAAGCTCCGACGGAGCCGGTGCCACAAGAGGCTGGTTCTCGTTTCAATTCCTCATAGGTAGTCTGGAAGCGCACAGATTTTCGTTGGGCGCGACGGTTTTCTCAGTTTCAATTCCTCATAGGTAGTCTGGAAGCCAGCTTCCAGTGTCGCCAGTATCTTTTTCAGCCTGCGTTTCAATTCCTCATAGGTAGTCTGGAAGCCTGGAACTCGAAAGAAATGATGGAGGTGAGACCGTGGAGTTTCAATTCCTCATAGGTAGTCTGGAAGCACGGACCAGGGCTCGAAGAACCTCCGTGAATCGATCAAGTTTCAATTCCTCATAGGTAGTCTGGAAGCACGAACAATGGATAGTCTGGTGTGGGCTCAACGACGAAGGTTTCAATTCCTCATAGGTAGTCTGGAAGCAAAACAAAGACGAACGCCATATTTGCCCACTTGTTTCAATTCCTCATAGGTAGTCTGGAAGCACGCGCTGCCGCGCCGCCGATCCCCCAACTTTCGTTTGTTTCAATTCCTCATAGGTAGTCTGGAAGCGTATAAAATCATGCTCGGTGATTCTGCTGAAAGGCTGTTTCAATTCCTCATAGGTAGTCTGGAAGCTCGGCAATCTGTGAAGGTGTCATTCCTGGGTCTTCTTTGTTTCAATTCCTCATAGGTAGTCTGGAAGCGTTTCAATAGCGCATAAGTACCTTGAACCATTCTAGTTTCAATTCCTCATAGGTAGTCTGGAAGCATAACCAGTATAGTAACTGTAATAGGCTTGGTTAGTTTCAATTCCTCATAGGTAGTCTGGAAGCACCGTCGAAATGTACCGTCCCCTGATAGATAGAATGGTTTCAATTCCTCATAGGTAGTCTGGAAGCGTAATTGCTCCGGTTCCATCGGTGGCAAGCGAGAGTTTCAATTCCTCATAGGTAGTCTGGAAGCCTTGAGGGCTTCAACCGCGTCATCGCATGGGTCTTCGTGTTTCAATTCCTCATAGGTAGTCTGGAAGCGTTATTGGACGAAGCTCACGTGTGGTTTTTCTGTTTCAATTCCTCATAGGTAGTCTGGAAGCAGTAGGGTTTGGCACGGTTAACCGAGCTACTGCGTGTTTCAATTCCTCATAGGTAGTCTGGAAGCAGAAAAAGAGGATAAAGAAACAACTTCAAGAAGGTTTCAATTCCTCATAGGTAGTCTGGAAGCGGGAGGATCTGGGCTTTACGAAAGCTCGCTGCTCGAGTTTCAATTCCTCATAGGTAGTCTGGAAGCGAAACCAATGAAAACTGCAACAATGCTGGCGGCAACCCGTTTCAATTCCTCATAGGTAGTCTGGAAGCTCTCGCCCCTGGGATTCGCTGCCTGCTACTCCTGGGAGGTTTCAATTCCTCATAGGTAGTCTGGAAGCTTCATTTTCTCCCTCCCTCTTGGTACAGAGAAATCCAGTTTCAATTCCTCATAGGTAGTCTGGAAGCGGAGAATGTTCTCGAAGAAGTCGAGTATGTCGTCTCGTTTCAATTCCTCATAGGTAGTCTGGAAGCCGAATCCTTCGAACCAGGCGCCTCTCTTTGACCTGTTTCAATTCCTCATAGGTAGTCTGGAAGCCATTTTCTCCCTCCCTCTTGGTACAGAGAAATCCAGTTTCAATTCCTCATAGGTAGTCTGGAAGCTGAGCGAGATTGAGAAGTTCTACTCGGGAAAGTTGTTTCAATTCCTCATAGGTAGTCTGGAAGCCCTTCTTTGACCTTCTTCGCGTAGTTATAAACTTCGCCAGTTTCAATTCCTCATAGGTAGTCTGGAAGCGAATACCATCCCACACAGAAGCCGGTGGAGTTGGGTTTCAATTCCTCATAGGTAGTCTGGAAGCTATGGGTAGTAGTAACATCAGTGTTACTGGTGTAGGTTTCAATTCCTCATAGGTAGTCTGGAAGCGGTCTGGATAGACCCTGCCCGTGAAGTATTTAGGGGTGGTTTCAATTCCTCATAGGTAGTCTGGAAGCCAACTCAAAAGTTTACAAACAACTATTTGACAAAGCGTTTCAATTCCTCATAGGTAGTCTGGAAGCTAGACCAGACCAGAACATGTTAGACGTGTTAGACGTTTCAATTCCTCATAGGTAGTCTGGAAGCGAGAAGAGAGAGAAAAACGCATACGACGGGAACGTTTCAATTCCTCATAGGTAGTCTGGAAGCAGACTATGCCAAGGAGACCATCACGCAACACCCGTGTTTCAATTCCTCATAGGTAGTCTGGAAGCTCGTCAGGAGTGTACTCCTGGAGTTTCCGGAGAAGTTTCAATTCCTCATAGGTAGTCTGGAAGCCGAACCGCAAGCGGTTCGGATATGTCCTGAAGACGTTTCAATTCCTCATAGGTAGTCTGGAAGCCATGTCATGGGTTTGTTTTCAGTCTTAAAATATACGTTTCAATTCCTCATAGGTAGTCTGGAAGCTGAAAGTGGCAGATAATCAAGCAGTCCACAGTGTTCGTTTCAATTCCTCATAGGTAGTCTGGAAGCCGGTATCGATCGAAACAGTTTCGAGCATCGGTCTGGTTTCAATTCCTCATAGGTAGTCTGGAAGCGATACTTGGTTTTCTTATGGCTTGCGTGATTGGCCTCAGTTTCAATTCCTCATAGGTAGTCTGGAAGCGACCAACTCTCACTTAGTCGGTCGATTGAATGAAGTTTCAATTCCTCATAGGTAGTCTGGAAGCGCAGCTGGTCGGGATCCGCGATCGCGACGTTTTTAAGGGTTTCAATTCCTCATAGGTAGTCTGGAAGCTCTCGATCTTGCGGGTGTCGGGGAACAGCTCTTTGGTTTCAATTCCTCATAGGTAGTCTGGAAGCTGAATTGACCTCACGCATGAACAATTCGGAAGAGTATGGTTTCAATTCCTCATAGGTAGTCTGGAAGCGATGATCCTGTGCGAGAACTCCCCGGCTGGTTCGGTTTCAATTCCTCATAGGTAGTCTGGAAGCCATTCCTTTCTAATCTTGAGCCTTGCGAGTTCTTGTTTCAATTCCTCATAGGTAGTCTGGAAGCGAAGGGGCAAGGTCTGGATAGACCCTGCCCTTGAAAGTTTCAATTCCTCATAGGTAGTCTGGAAGCTCAGTTTGCCCGAAATTCTTACCTACAAAACTTTCGTTTCAATTCCTCATAGGTAGTCTGGAAGCTCTAATGGAGCATACTTATTGACTTTTCCCCTCCCTCGTTTCAATTCCTCATAGGTAGTCTGGAAGCGAAAACCTTCGCAAGCAGAGAGGAGCAGGAGAATGTTTCAATTCCTCATAGGTAGTCTGGAAGCACGATCAGTCCAGGATAGAAGCTGAATACAATGCTCGAGTTTCAATTCCTCATAGGTAGTCTGGAAGCATTCATCTATAATTTACTACAATTTCATAGGTTGGTTTCAATTCCTCATAGGTAGTCTGGAAGCGGTATACCACGGGTACACCTGGTTTCCCGCTGCAAGTGGGTTTCAATTCCTCATAGGTAGTCTGGAAGCGCAATTGAAGAAACTTCAACTCGTTGGCTTGCTTGAGAGTTTCAATTCCTCATAGGTAGTCTGGAAGCAAGGGCAGCCTACCGAGATCACGAAGAACGAGAACAAGTTTCAATTCCTCATAGGTAGTCTGGAAGTGGCTATTATCGAGGCCATCAATGAAGGAAACTCATGTTTCAATTCCTCATAGGTAGTCTGGAAGCAAAGAGTGGTCTTGATTGTTTGACTTCAGATGGGCGGGTTTCAATTCCTCATAGGTAGTCTGGAAGCAGGAAGATCGAATATAAATGAGAAAGAGAAAAGATGTTTCAATTCCTCATAGGTAGTCTGGAAGCTGTTGACGTGGAACATTCCCAGACAAAAAAAGCCGTGTTTCAATTCCTCATAGGTAGTCTGGAAGCAAGAGTTACCGTCAATAGCAAACCCAAAAATTTTGTGGGTTTCAATTCCTCATAGGTAGTCTGGAAGCCAAAGATATCTTCATTGACGTACTGCTCGACTGCCATCGTTTCAATTCCTCATAGGTAGTCTGGAAGCGATCGAGAAGATCATCAAGAAATTCGTGGAGGTGGAGGTTTCAATTCCTCATAGGTAGTCTGGAAGCTGCAATTCATGCCGATCAGGGAAAAGCTTATCCAGTTTCAATTCCTCATAGGTAGTCTGGAAGCTCGTGGAGGGTCGAATGCTGGCCCCGAAACAGGTTCAGTTTCAATTCCTCATAGGTAGTCTGGAAGCGATAATCGCCGATGCACCGAGAGGGTGCCGGGACGCGGGTTTCAATTCCTCATAGGTAGTCTGGAAGCGCGATTCTCAAAGGTGAAGATATTGTTTTGCTAGGGTTTCAATTCCTCATAGGTAGTCTGGAAGCCATTGCGGGATGGTAGCAGTGGTCGCTCGGCTGTCTCAGTTTCAATTCCTCATAGGTAGTCTGGAAGCGGTACTCCGAGGGCATGACCCTGGAGGAAGTCGGCCAGAGTTTCAATTCCTCATAGGTAGTCTGGAAGCCTTTTGTGGCCGCTCACTACGAAAGCGCCTACCAGCTTGTTTCAATTCCTCATAGGTAGTCTGGAAGCTGTAGTATAGTGTCATCTTTCTCAACCTCCTCCCGTTTCAATTCCTCATAGGTAGTCTGGAAGCTAAAAACAAAGCTTCGGGCTGGTGCGATGAGTATGTTTCAATTCCTCATAGGTAGTCTGGAAGCCACAGACGAATTGCTGAAACCCGAACGGCAGCACTAGTTTCAATTCCTCATAGGTAGTCTGGAAGCCACAGACGAATTGCTGAAACCCGAACGGCAGCACTAGTTTCAATTCCTCATAGGTAGTCTGGAAGCCTTTCAGCCTCACGCTCAAGGTCCTCGCGAGTGCCGGTTTCAATTCCTCATAGGTAGTCTGGAAGCTAGAATAGTCAGTTTCTACTCAACCTAGGTTCGTTCGTTTCAATTCCTCATAGGTAGTCTGGAAGCGGGGACGGCCCTTGCACCATTCAGGAGTGGGGCTATGAAGTTTCAATTCCTCATAGGTAGTCTGGAAGCGTTTATTTGAGTTTCTACTCAACCTAGGTTCGTTCGTTTCAATTCCTCATAGGTAGTCTGGAAGCATCGCCGCCCCTGGGGTTGGAGATACTCCGAGGGCAGTTTCAATTCCTCATAGGTAGTCTGGAAGCTTTGACCAGCTCATCATATGTTTCTTCTTTCAGTGTTTCAATTCCTCATAGGTAGTCTGGAAGCGACGAGCCTATGAGCTTCAAAAAGGGCGACCGGAGTTTCAATTCCTCATAGGTAGTCTGGAAGCATAATCGCCGATGCACCGAGAGGGTGCCGGGACGCGGGTTTCAATTCCTCATAGGTAGTCTGGAAGCCTTCTTTCTCCATCAGCTCGATCTCTTCCTGAAGCGGTTTCAATTCCTCATAGGTAGTCTGGAAGCCTAAGTTCTACGAGAACTACGTTGTTTAGGTCAGTTTCAATTCCTCATAGGTAGTCTGGAAGCGGTTGCAGAGACGCGTTAGTAGTCTGGAACGGTGGTTTCAATTCCTCATAGGTAGTCTGGAAGCCGATTGTCTCAGGTTCAAAAACGTTGACTACATCAGTTTCAATTCCTCATAGGTAGTCTGGAAGCTCATATAGAAAGTAGGCAAACAGGTGGAAATGCATCGTTTCAATTCCTCATAGGTAGTCTGGAAGCGAGAAATATCTACCTTGTTTTCGCTTATGTCATAGGAAGGTTTCAATTCCTCATAGGTAGTCTGGAAGCAACCCTGCGGTCTGCCTCCTGCTGCAATAGCTTTTGTTTCAATTCCTCATAGGTAGTCTGGAAGCGAAAAAATTTCCAGACAAGGATGCTGCAAAAGTCTGGAGTTTCAATTCCTCATAGGTAGTCTGGAAGCGTGAAAAAGCAGCGACCCTCGAAAGAGCCGCCGTTTCAATTCCTCATAGGTAGTCTGGAAGCTGCGGGATGGTAGCAGTGGTCGCTCGGCTGTCTCAGTTTCAATTCCTCATAGGTAGTCTGGAAGCGGACTTTGAGTTGCCTCCAAAGGAATTGAAGGTTGGTTTCAATTCCTCATAGGTAGTCTGGAAGCGAAGCCGACGAGGGAGGGCCGCATGGTGCGCGCCCAGAGTTTCAATTCCTCATAGGTAGTCTGGAAGCCATCAAAAGCCTCGCGTGTCAACCTGATCGGCACGAAGAGTTTCAATTCCTCATAGGTAGTCTGGAAGCCAGCAAGACACTGAACCGAGCAGAAGTGCATAGCGGTTTCAATTCCTCATAGGTAGTCTGGAAGCGATTTCGGTGTCGGTATCTACTGCTGTTGCTCTGGTTTCAATTCCTCATAGGTAGTCTGGAAGCTCATCGCAAAAATAGCCGGGAGTGACTTTGAAAAATGTTTCAATTCCTCATAGGTAGTCTGGAAGCGCAGAGACTGCTTCGTTTGAAATTCCTACCGCGTTGTTTCAATTCCTCATAGGTAGTCTGGAAGCGCCGACTACACCGAGAAAGTATCGAGATACAATGGTTTCAATTCCTCATAGGTAGTCTGGAAGCTGCAGAGACTGCTTCGTTTGAAATTCCTACCGCGTTGTTTCAATTCCTCATAGGTAGTCTGGAAGCTGGGTGGAATCGACTATTACATCTCGGCCAACGGCAGTTTCAATTCCTCATAGGTAGTCTGGAAGCTGTCAATGCCTTTGAATATCGCATACTCCCGACCGCGTTTCAATTCCTCATAGGTAGTCTGGAAGCGAAGTCGGGCATGGATATTATTTCAAAAAATTCGCAAGTTTCAATTCCTCATAGGTAGTCTGGAAGCTCCGCCATCGCCGGGAAATTCACAATCCCTTGATGAGGGTTTCAATTCCTCATAGGTAGTCTGGAAGCCACCGGAAGAACGCGCCGGGTTAGAAAAGAGCTTGATGTTTCAATTCCTCATAGGTAGTCTGGAAGCGTGTTGTAATGGAGGCGAGACGATGTTTCTGTGTTTCAATTCCTCATAGGTAGTCTGGAAGCCGTCTCGAAGCTGAGAAAAAGGCAAAAGAGGAAGAAAGTTTCAATTCCTCATAGGTAGTCTGGAAGCGCTGGTTTCGAGCCCGGCGCGTTCTTCCGGTGCAAGGTTTCAATTCCTCATAGGTAGTCTGGAAGCGCCCTGCGCATTGCGAAGAACCGGCCACACCCGACAGTTTCAATTCCTCATAGGTAGTCTGGAAGCGCTTATGTTGATGGCTTGCCCATCTGTGGAGAAGAGAGTTTCAATTCCTCATAGGTAGTCTGGAAGCGTGAAAAACTGGCAAAGGCTCTGACGGAATTCTAGTTTCAATTCCTCATAGGTAGTCTGGAAGCGGTGGAATCGACTATTACATCTCGGCCAACGGCAGTTTCAATTCCTCATAGGTAGTCTGGAAGCGGTCCGCAGGAGACAACGAAAAGGCTATATACATTGAGAGTTTCAATTCCTCATAGGTAGTCTGGAAGCAAAACCTCAGTCGTAGTGTCGATGTCAATGCCTTGTTTCAATTCCTCATAGGTAGTCTGGAAGCGGGAGCTGGAATTGAACCAGCCTATGCTGCTTAGTTTCAATTCCTCATAGGTAGTCTGGAAGCGTATTAGACATTGTGTATTAATCTATGCAATATTCTAGTTTCAATTCCTCATAGGTAGTCTGGAAGCGGTATTTAGATCATCTATTATATCAGGATTATCGTTTCAATTCCTCATAGGTAGTCTGGAAGCCCTGGAATAGTATTTTTTTGCTTCGTCTATGTCTAGTTTCAATTCCTCATAGGTAGTCTGGAAGCTTGAACCTGGGTTTTGCTATTCCGCGTTCGTATTTGCGTTTCAATTCCTCATAGGTAGTCTGGAAGCTCAACGAGATCAAGAAGGAAATGCAAACAAGTTGTTTCAATTCCTCATAGGTAGTCTGGAAGCCGACGCAAAGGAGAAAGCTCTCAATGTCGCCTTGAAGTTTCAATTCCTCATAGGTAGTCTGGAAGCACTAATCCAGTAGTGCCAGCCCCAAAGAATGGGTCGTTTCAATTCCTCATAGGTAGTCTGGAAGCGCTGTGAAAAACTGGCGAAGGCTCTGACGGAATTCTAGTTTCAATTCCTCATAGGTAGTCTGGAAGCTAAAGGTTGGTTGCCGCCGTCTCTCGAAGCAAGAGTGTTTCAATTCCTCATAGGTAGTCTGGAAGCCAGACGAATTGCTGAAACCCGAACGGCAGCACTAGTTTCAATTCCTCATAGGTAGTCTGGAAGCCAGAGCGGAAACATCACAATGCTTATTTGGTTAGGGTTTCAATTCCTCATAGGTAGTCTGGAAGCCTGATACACGAAGAAGCTGAGTTTCTGGGCGTGTTTCAATTCCTCATAGGTAGTCTGGAAGCAAGCTCAAACCGATCCTCAAAAAACGCTTTCTTGGTTTCAATTCCTCATAGGTAGTCTGGAAGCTTTCTTGCCTAGCACGGTCCGCCATTCTTCGAGTGGTTTCAATTCCTCATAGGTAGTCTGGAAGCGCACCCAGAACACCGCTCTCGTAACGCCTAAGCCTGAAGTTTCAATTCCTCATAGGTAGTCTGGAAGCGGGCAAAACCGGAGTACAACACTATGAGTTTTGAGTTTCAATTCCTCATAGGTAGTCTGGAAGCGTTATTCCCCAACATGTGCGTGAATCTTCAAGTATAGTTTCAATTCCTCATAGGTAGTCTGGAAGCCACAATGATGTATGATCCGCTCCCTTGTATGTGGTTTCAATTCCTCATAGGTAGTCTGGAAGCGATAGCAGGCTTGATCGTTTGCGAACTGCCGGAGGGGTTTCAATTCCTCATAGGTAGTCTGGAAGCCAAAATGCAACTGAGACAGGCACAGCGTAGCCAGTTTCAATTCCTCATAGGTAGTCTGGAAGCTGAATCTCCTGAACATCAGGCAGCACTTGCAAAAGTGTTTCAATTCCTCATAGGTAGTCTGGAAGCACTGCTTTACGGGTCAATTATGTGACCATGGTCTAGTTTCAATTCCTCATAGGTAGTCTGGAAGCCTTTCTGCAAGG
>Ga0209407_1002843_pt1 | contig 15690 bp, 14 predicted proteins | sample AD_JPNHG3_MetaG_FD_184410 | JGI IMG/M metagenome (GOLD analysis project Ga0209407, IMG submission 184410) | Active sludge microbial communities of municipal wastewater-treating anaerobic digesters from Japan - AD_JPNHG3_MetaG (SPAdes) (version 2) | ecosystem: Engineered > Bioreactor > Anaerobic... | reverse complement strand
TGCTCACGTAGCCCCAGCCCTGGCTCTTGTCCTTCCGGAGGAACCGGAACTCGAATTTCGCATGCCCCTCGGCCTCGACCCGGCGCAGGATCTTCTCCCGCAGGCTCCGGTCTGCATAGATCTGCCGGTATGTCGCCCTGATGTTCCGCTTCATCTCCTCAGGCGAGCGGTAGCCGAACAGCCGCGCGAGAGCCGGGTTGACGTTGAGGATCCTCCCCGACACGGACGTCTGGAAAATTCCCTCGCCTGCGTTTTCGAACAGGCTGTCGTAGCGTTCTTCGAAGCTGATCGGGACGGACGGGCCGTTCCTCTTCACGCCGCGTTTGCTCATCGAGTTCACCTGCCACGAGTCAAAGCGCGCCTCCTCCCAGCACCCTGTAGAGCGTCACCAGGTTGGTGAGCCGCGCCAGTCTGACGGCAATGAGTCCCTGCTGTGCACTGTACAGAGAGCGCTGCGCATCCAGGACGCGCAGGTAACTGTCGATCCCCCTCGTGTAGCGCGCATCGGAGAGGCGATAGCTCACCTCGGAGGCCTCCACGAGCGACCGCTGGGCCTCGAGCTGTTCCCCGAGGGTTGCGCGCTGGGCCAGGGTATCGGCCACTTCCCGGAATCCCGCCTGGATCGCCTTCTCGTACTGGGCCAGGGCGATCTCCCGGTCCACCTTCGTCACGTCGTAGGCCGCCCACGTGCGGGCATCGAAGATCGGCACGACGATCTGTGGGATGAAGGCCCAGGTCTCGCTGCCGGACTTGAAGAGCCCGGAGAGCTGGTCGCTCGTGGTGCCGATGCTCGTGGTGAGCGTGATGCGGGGGAAGAAGGCCGCCCGGGCGGCGCCGATGTTCGCATGGGCCGCGCGGAGCTGATGCTCGGCCGCCGCGATGTCCGGGCGGCGCTGCAGCGCCTCGGAGGGCAGTCCGGGCGTAAAGTCCCGGGGCGCCGTCACTTCGCTCAGCGCGTCCGCCAGAAGCTCGGCCGGGACGGGCGAGCCGACCAGGAGCGTCAGGGCGTTCTCGTCGAGGGCCACCTGGCTCGTGTACCGGGCGATGTCGACCCGCGCCGCGTCGAGGCGGGTCTGCGCCTGGCGCAGGTCGAGATCGGAGGAGGCGCCGACCTCGGCGCGCCGCCGGATCATCTCGTATGTCGCCTGCTGGGTCTCGAGGGTCGATTGGGCAAGCCTCAGATTCTCCCGGTCCGCGGCAAGGGCGAGGTAGACGTTGGCCACCTCGGCCACCAGCGCGATCTGCGCGCCCGCGCGGGCCTGCTCCGTGGCCAGGTACTGCTCGAGTGCGGCATCCTTCAGGTTACGCAAACGACCGAAAAGATCGATCTCCCATTGGCTGACACCCACGTTGACGTTGTAGAGCTCCGTCGTTTTCGGCTGCCCGCTCTGCGAAAGAATGCCGGGCACCCGCTCCTTGCTGAACGTCGCGCCGGCGTTCACGGACGGGAGTAACTCGGCGCGCTGGATGCGGTAGAGGGCCTGCGTCCGCTCGACATTCAGGGCGGCCACGCGCAGGTCGCGGTTGTTGGAGAGCGCGAGGCCGATGACCTTCTGCAGTTTCCCGTCGACGAAGAAGTCCTTCCAGGGAACATCGGCGGGCACCTCCCCCGGCTTGGCCGCCTCATGCACGGGCGGGACGCCGCCCGGCCAGGCGGCGGGTACGGGGGCCTCCGGGCGCGTGTACGTCGGCGCCAGGCTGCAGCCTCCCAGGAGCGCAACGAACAGGAAAGGGAGAACGATCCTTCTCATATCACCGATCCTCTGATGGGGTTGCGTCATCCGGCTCGGCCGATTCCGGTCTTCCCCGCTTTCCGGAAAGGCGCTCCCGGATCCCCGAGAGTCTCTCTTTCAGAGCTGCCAGGGTCGGGTTGGGGCCTCCCGCAGCGGCGGCGGGCCCTTTGCGGCCCTTGCCGATAAAGGTCTCGACGAGCACGAAGAAGAGGGGTGCAAAGAGAATCACCAGGACGGTGGCCGTGACCATCCCCCCCAAGACGCCCGTGCCGATGGCATTCATGGCCCCCGCCCCGGCGCCGGTCGCCACGGCCAGGGGCAAAACGCCGAACCCGAAGGCCAGCGAGGTCATGATGATGGGGCGGAAGCGCAGCCTCGCCCCCTCCAGGGTCGCCTCGACCAGCCCCATCCCCTGTTCCACGCCCGCCTTGGCGAACTGGACGATCAGGATGGCGTTCTTGGTCGTCAGGCCCAGCGTGGTCAGAAGGCCGATCTGGAAGTAGACGTCATTGGGCAGCCCGCGCAGGGTCGAGGCGATGACGCCGCCGACCGCCCCCAAGGGAAGGACCAGCAGGACCGAGATGGGGATGGGCCAGCTCTCGTAGAGCGCCGCCAGGCACAGGAAGATCACGAAGATGGAGAAGGCGTACAGCAGGGGCGCCTGGGAACTCGACATCCGCTCCTGGTAGGATACTCCTTGCCAGTCGTACCCGATGCCCTGCGGCAGATCCTTTATGAACCGTTCCATGGCCAGCATGGTCTCGCCGGAACTGCTTCCCGGCGCCGCCTCGCCCACGATGTTGATGGACGGGAACCCGTTGAACCGCTCCAGCTTCGGGGAACCGGAGGTCCATCGTCCGGATGCGAAGGAAGAAAAGGGAACCATTTTGCCCGTGTTGTTGCGGACGTAGAGCCTCTCCAGGTCGTTAGGCAGCATACGGTAAAGCGAGTCGGCCTGGACGTAGACGCGCTTGACGCGGCCTGCCTGGATGAAGTCGTTGACGTAGGCGCTCCCGAAGGCCGCCGCGATCGTGTTGTGGATAGAGGTGATGGGCACTCCCAGGACGCCGGCCTTGTCCCAGTCGATGTCCACCCGGTACTCGGGAACGTCCTCGAGGCCGTTGGGGCGGACCTTCGTCATCACCGGGTCCCTGGCCGCCATGCCGAGGAGCCGGTTGCGAGCCTCCATGAGCCCGGCATGTCCCAGGCCGCCCCGGTCCAGCAGCTGGAAGTCGAACCCCCTGGCCTGCCCCAGTTCGACGACCGCGGGGGGCGCGAAGGCGAACACCATGGCGCCGCGGATTTTCGAGAATTCGCCCATGGCCCTGCCCGCCACGGCGCCGACCTTCAGGTGGGACCCGCTGCGCAGATGCCAGTCTTTCATCTTGACGAAAGCCAGCCCCGCGTTCTGGCCCCGGCCGGCAAACGCGGTGCCGGAGACAGCCATGACGGACTCGACGGCATCCTTCTCCTGCTCGAGAAAATAGTCCCTCACCCGTCCCATCACCTCATCGGTCTGCTCCAGCGTCGAGTTGGCCGGGAGCAGCGCCTGCACCAGCACGATCCCCTGGTCCTCGTCCGGCAGGTACGCCGTGGGCATGCGAACGAACAGGATGCCCATGGCCGCAACGATCACGGCAAACACGGCGATGTAGCGCGCCTTGTCGGCGACGGATCGCTTGACCAGCCGCATGTAAAGGTCCCGGCTCTGGAAGAACCGGCGGTCGAACCACAGAAAGAACGGGCGCAGAAACCAGATGGAGCTCTCCGCCGGCTCGTGGCCCTTGGGGACCGGCTTGAGGAGCGACGCGCAGAGCACCGGCGTCAGGATCAGGGCCACCAGCACCGACAGCAGCATGGCGGATATGACGGTGATGGAAAACTGGCGGTAGATGACTCCCGTCGATCCGGGGAAGAAGGCCATGGGCCCGAAGACGGCCGAGAGCACGAGCCCGATGCCGATCAGCGCACTCGTGATCTGGTCCATGGACTTCGCCGTGGCCTCCCGGGGCGAGAGGCCCTCCTCGCCCATGATCCGCTCCACGTTCTCGACAACGACGATGGCATCGTCGACCAGCAGGCCGATGGCCAGCACCATGGCGAACATGGTCAGCATGTTGATGGAGAACCCGAAGAGCCCCAGGACCCCGAAGGTCCCCAGGATGACGACGGGCACGGCGATGGTCGGAATCAGGGTCGCCCGCAGGTTCCCCATGAAGAGGTACATGACCAGGAACACGAGGACGATCGCCTCGAAGAGCGTCTTGACCACCTCGTTGATGGCCACCCGGACGAATGGGGTTGTGTCGTAGGGGTAGATGACCTTCATTCCCGGGGGGAAGAACCGGCTCATCTCGTCCATCTTGTTCCGGACGTTTTCGGCCGTCTGCAGGGCGTTGGCCCCCGCGGCCTGGCGGACGGCCAGCGCGGCGGCGGGCTTGCCGTTGTACTCGGCCTGGATGTCGTAGGTCTCGGTCCCCAGCTCAGTCCGCCCCACGTCGCTGATGCGGACGACGGAGCCGTCGGGGTTGGTGCGCAGGGGAATCGCGGCAAACTCCTCCGGCGTCTTGAGCAGGCTCTGGACGATGATCGCCGCATTGAGGCGCTGCCCTTTCACGGCAGGCGCACCGCCGAACTGCCCTGCCGAGACTTCCACGTTGTAGGCCCGGAGCGACGCGATCACGTCCTGAATCGTCATCCCGTAATTGGTGAGCTTGTCGGGATTGAGCCAGATACGCATGGCGTATTGCGACCCGAAGAACTCCACCTCGCCGACGCCGGGAACCCTCGAGAGCACTTTTTCCAGATTGGACTGGGCGTAGTCGCGCAGGTCGTTGCCGTCCATGCTCCCGTCTTCCGAGATCAGGCCCACGATCATCAGCCAGTTCCGGGTGGACTTGCTGACCTTGACGCCCTGGGCGGCGACGACCTCCGGAAGATTCGCCATGGCGAGCTGCAGCTTGTTCTGCACCTGCGCCCACGCCAGGTCCGGGTCGGTCCCCGGGGCGAAGGTCAGCTCGATGCGGGACTGTCCGGACGAGTCGCTCACGGCGGAGAGGTAAAGCAGTCGGTCGAAGCCCGTCATCTTCTGCTCGATGATCTGCGTCACGCTGTTCTCGACGGTCTCCGCCGAGGCGCCCGGGTAGAAGGCCGTGATGGCGATGGACGGCGGGGCGATGGGGGGGTACTGCGAGACGGGCAGATTGTAGATCGCAAGCCCGCCCCCCGCCATCGTCATAATGGCAATGACCCAAGCGAAGACGGGGCGATCCAGAAAGAATCTCGACAGCATCGGGCGCCTCCCTCAGTTCGACTTCGCGGCCGGTGGCGCTGCGGTCTTGCGGTCTCCCGCCTTCGCCTCCGTAAAGGGGACGGCCCTGACGGTGCTGCCGGGCCTGACCTTCTGCACGCCCTCGACGATGACCCGGTCGCCCGGCGCAAGTCCCGCCGAGACGAGCCACTTGTCGCCGATCGTGCGTTCCAGAGTGAGCACTCGCTGCTGGACTTTGCTCTCGGCGTCGACGACCAGGGCAAGGGGATTGCCTTTCGGATCGCGGCTGACGCCCTGCTGCGGGACGAGCAGGGCCTTCTCGTTGACGCCTTCCTCCAGGACGGCTCGAGCGAACATGCCGGGAAGCAGGATGCGCTTCGGGTTGGGGAAAATCGCCCTCAGGATCAATGACCCGGTCGTAGGATCCACAGTGACGTCCCGGAATTGAAGTGTCCCCTCCAGGGGATAGGGCGTGCCGTCTTCCAGGATGAGTTTGGCCCGCGCCCGGTTTTCGCGGTCCCTCTTGAGAGTGCCTTTCGCAAAGCTTTCCTGCAGCCGCAACAGGCTGGCGCTCGACTGGGTGACGTCGACATAGACCGGGTCGATCTGCTGAATGGTCGCGAGGGGCACCGGCTGGTTGGCCGTCACCAGCGCACCCTCGGTGACCGACGATTTGCCGATGCGACCGGTGATCGGCGCGGTCACGCGTGTGTAGGCCAGGTTGATCCGGGCGGCCTCCACGGCCGCATTGCCGGCCTCGATCTCGGCCTCGGCCTGCTTGAGCGCAGCGACGGCATCGTCGTATTCCTGGCGGCTTACCGCCTTGATTTCCACCAGCTCCTTGTACCGCTCCGCCCGGAAGCGGATGGAGGTCACGTTGGCCTCCGCCCGGGCGAGTGACGCCCTGGCGCTGTCGTAGGCGGCCTGGTAGGTGGAGGGGTCGATCTGGTAGAGCACCTCGCCCGCCTTCACGTCGGAGCCCTCCTTGAAGAGCCTCTGCTGGATGATGCCGCTCACCTGGGGCCGCACCTCGGCGATCAGGAAAGCCGAAACCCGTCCCGGGAGTTCCGTCTTGATCGCAACCCGCTCGGGCTTCATCTCCACAAAGGCCACTTCCGGCGGTCCGGCCTGCCCCTGCGCCTTTCCCGCGGAACCCTGGCCGCAGCCGGCCGGAATCCACGCAGCGGCCAGAAGCCCCGCAATCGCGATCAACCGGTATCCTCGACGGATCTGCATGCAACACCTCTTCAATTTGATGGGATCCCTGCGGCCCCTGTTCTCCTGACCCCGTCCCAACAGGCCTCGATGACCTGCGCGATCCCCGCGTCATCCAGGGAAAGAAGACCCAGAATGTGATCCCGGATCAGGACGATCAGGGGACCGAAGGTCAGCGCGAAATGCATGAAAATGGGCAATTCCTTCAGGACCTCCTGCGCCATCCCCTCCTCGAAGATGCTCTGGAAGAACAGACTGCCCTCGTCCGCCTGGCCGATCAGGCGTTCCCTCTTGAGGGCAATCCCGAAGGGGGAGTTCATGTACTGCTCCATGTAGCGGAAATGCAGGGGGTTGGCGATGAAATAACGCATCACCGCGGCACCGACATGGAGAAACCGCACCCGGATGGGGTCCGCATCGGAGTACCCCTCCCTCAGGCAGGAAAGGAGCCTGCCCTCCAGCTCCCGATACAGCTCGGTAATGAGCGCCTCCTTGCTCTCGAAATAGCGATAGATCGTGCCGGCGCCCACGCCTGCCCGGTCGGCGATCATGGACATCGGCGCCCCGTGAAACCCGTGCTCCGCGATGAGCACCAGGGCCGCCTGCAAGATCTCCTTTCTCTTGTCCGAGTTTCTCATGGCCCGGTCTGTATGCCACCCATTTCGGAATGAACGTTCATTCCCTATACGCTCACTTTCCCCACCTGTAAAGGATTTTTTTAGCCCTTTTGCTGTATACCCCCCTTCCCAGTGTGAAGCGAAGTACACACCCCAGAACCCCCTCCCTTTCCCCCCGGCCACTGGCCAATTTGATGATTTCAAAATATATTCCAAATAGTTACATTCATCTTCACGGATCGCAATTCCCTGGCACAACGGTTGCTCATACACGACCGGGTTGCCGGGAGGCGGCTCGATGTTCGAAGAGAGAAGAGAAGAAGCATCGAAGGAGACGACAGGAATGGCTGACGGCAAGACCGCCATCGTATTTCCGGGACAGGGTTCCCAGCGACACGGGATGGGCAGGGACTTCTACGAGAGCATCCCCGAATGCCGCCGGGTCTACGAGCAGGCCTCCGACGCCCTGGGGTGGGACGTGGCGGCGCTGTGCTTCGGAGAGGACGAGAGGCTCAACCTGACCGCCTACGCCCAGCCGAGCATCGTGGCGACGGAGATCGCCATGCTGAAGGCCGTCATCGAGAAGTACGGCATCACCCCCGACGTGTTCGGCGGGCACAGCCTCGGCGAGTACACGGCCCTGGTGGCCGCGGGCGTGCTGCCGCTCGAGACGGTGCTGCGCATCGTCCACATCCGCGGCAGCCTCATGCAGGAAGCCGTCCCGGCGGGAGAGGGAGCGATGGCCGCCGTCATCCGCAAGGACCTCAACACCCGGATGATCCGCGAGCTGCTCGCCGATCTGCCCATCGACGTGGCGAACATCAACTCGCCCAACCAGATCGTCATCAGCGGCCGCTCCAAGGCCATGCCCGAGGCCGAGGAGCGCCTCGCGAAGGCCCTGGCCGACGAGAACCCGACGCGGTTCGTGGCCCTCAACGTGAGCGCCCCCTTCCACAGCCGCTTCATGCAAACCATCGAGGAGCCCTTCGAGGGGGAGCTGGCCTGCGTGCGCAGGCAGATGAAGGCCGAAAACGCCGTAAGGGTGACCTCCAACTTCACGGGCGGCTTCCACTCCCCCGACAGGGAAGAGGTGATCGAGCGTCTCGTGGCGCAGCTCTCGGGCACCGTCCAGTGGTGCGACAACATGAGGGCCATCGCCTCGCAGGCGGACACCGTCTACGAAATCGGCCCCAACCGTCCCCTCCGGGACTTCTTCAAAACGATCGGCGTGACCTGCATCTCGCTGACCACACTCTCCTCCGCCGAGAGGACCTTCGCCGGCAACTGACCGGGAAGGCGCCGCCCCCTGCGGGGATCATCCGAACACGCACACACGCAAGGAGAACGCCATGGATTTCCGCCTCAGTGAAGACCAGCAGATGTACGTCGACACGGTCCGGCGATTCGTGAAAAACGAGATCCTCCCGAACATCCTGCAGATCGACAAGTCGCACGAGTTCCCCTACGGGATCATCGCCAAGGCCTGGGAGCTGGGCATCCTCAACCTGAGCGTGCCCAGGGAGGTGAAGGGGTTCGAGATCGACGCCGTCTCCTCGGCCCTCATCATCAAGGAGCTCTCCTACGGCGACACGGGCATCTCCACCTCGGCGATGTGCAACGACCTGGCCAACACGGTCATCGCCCAGCACGGCAGCGAGAAGCAGAAGCAGGACTTTCTGGGGCCCTTCGTCCAGGCGCCCCTGCTGGCCTCGTTCTGCCTCACCGAGCCCGGCGCCGGGTCGGACAACTCCTCCATGAGCACCTTCATCGCCAAGGGCGCCGACGGCCGGTACGTCCTCAACGGCGCCAAGTGCTTCATCACCAACGCCTCCTACGCCGGCCAGTTCACCGTCTTCTGCAAGGTCGGCAAGCCCACGGCGCAGCTGCTGGCCTGCTGCATCGTGCCGACGGAGGAGATGTTCCGCGACGGCAGGCCCAACCTGCCCGCGAAGCCCCAGACGGAGCTCACGGCCCGGGGCGGCGGCCGGATCGTCCTCGGCAAACCCGAAGAAAAGCTCGGCCAGCACCTCTCCAACACGGCCACGGTCACCTTCGAGGACGTGATCGTCGACGAGAGCCAGATCATCGGCGACCGCCGCCGGGGCTTCAAGTACCTCATCGACGTGCTCGACTACGCCCGGCCCATGGTGGCCGCCATCGGCGTGGGCCTGGCCCGCCGGGCCCTCGACCTGACCCTGCAGTACACCCGCGAGCGCAAGCAGTTCGGGCAGCGGATCTGCGACATGCCCGTGGCGAGGGAGACGCTCGTCGCCATGTGGAAGAAGGTGGAGCTGGCGGAGCTGGCCCTCATGAAGGCGGCCGTGAAGGTCCAGGAGCGCGACGAGGACCGCGGGATGTACTCGTCGCTGGCGAAGAACACCGCCGCCGAGGCGGCCCTGTTCTGTGCCAACGAGGGGCTGCACCTGCACGGCGGCTACGGCTTCATGCAGGAGTACGAGATCTCGAAGCTCGTGCGCGACGCCCACATCATCGACATCTACGAAGGCGTGCGCGAGGTGCAGCACATGATCATCGGCAGGGAACTGGTCTAGGCGCGAAGCGCCGGGCGCAGGAGTGAAAAGCAGGATGCGCCCGACGAAGCGAGGAACAGCGGAAGGGAGGAAGAGCGGAGCACCCCGAATCATTGCGTTATCCGAGCTTCCTGACTTCCCGACTTCCTGGCTTCACGCACGGCCGTCACTGGCTGTCACAACAGGCGAAGGATCATCAAGAAGGCAATGCTGTACTTACACGGACTGGGGCACTTCTACCCGGAAAACGTGATCACCAACCGCTTCCTGAGCGACCTGGACATCGGCTCGAGCGAGGAGTGGATCGAGGAGCGCGTGGGGATCCGCGAACGCCGCACGGTGCTGCCCCTGGACTACATCCGGGCCACGAAGAACCGCGACGTCCGCGCCGCCCAGGAGGCGAGCCTCTACACCAACGGCCGGACGGCGGCGGCCGCCGCCCGCATGGCCCTCGAGCGCGCGGGGCTCGCCGCCGGGGATATCGGCATGGTGATCTCCGGCAGCTCGGCCCCCGACGTGGCCTCGCCGGCCGAGGCCTCCACGGTGGCCGCCGAGCTGGGGATCGACGTGCCCGCCTTCGACATGAACTCGGCCTGCACGAGCTTCGCGCTGCAGGTCCATTTCCTCTCGAACCTGAACCCGGGGGCCCTCCCCCCGTACATCCTGATCACGCAGCCCGAGAACCTGACGCGCTGCCTCGACTACTCGGACCGCCGCTCGGCATGCCTCTTCGGCGACGGGAGCACCGCCGCCGTCGTGTCGCCGACCGTGCCGTCCGACAAGGTCCTCGACGCCACGCACTTCGACGCCAAGCCCTCCTGCTGGGACAAGGTGTCGATCCGCCGAACAGGCCACTTCGGCCAGGACGGCAACGCCGTGCAGGGGTTCGCCATCCGCAAGACCACCGATGCCCTGCGCGTCATCCAGGCGGTCAACCCCTCGCTCAACGGGCACCTGAAGTTCATCGGACACCAGGCCAACCTAGGCATGCTGAAAACCGTCTGCGAGCGATGCGGGATCGGCCCCGAGAACCACTGGCACAACGTCGAGCTCTTCGGAAACACGGCCACGGCCGGGGCCCCGGGGTCGCTGAGCCTTCATTGGCGGGATCTCAGGCCCGGCGACCACGTGGCCCTCGTGCAGGTGGGCGCGGGGCTGTCCTGGGGCCACATGATGCTGACGGTCAAGGAGCGCTGATGACCTACCGGGAATTCATGGACAGGGACCATTTCGATCTGACGGAGATCCTCGCGATCGTCTACGGCAACCTCGTTTCCGATGCGCCCCAGGGCATGGACGCGAAGCTGCCCGCGCCGCCGCTTCTCATGGTCGACCGGATCCTCTCCATCACGAAGGACAACCGCCACGGGGCGATCGTGGCCGAGCAGGACGTCCGGCTCGACGCCTGGTACTTCCAGTGCCACCTGCCGGGCGACCCGGTCCAGCCGGGCTGCCTCTGCGTGGACGCCGTCTGGCAGCTTTTGGGCTTCTACTGCCTCTGGCGCGGGGCCCTGGGAACCGGCAGGGCCCTGGGCTGCGGCGAGGTCTTCTTCAGCGGCCAGATCCGGCCCTACAACAGGGTGGTGCGCCATGAAATCGCCGTCAAGCGCTTCCAGCACCTGAAAGACTCCGGGGCCAGCATCGTCATCGCCGACGCGAACATCCTCGTCGACGGCGATCTCATCATGACCGTGAAGGACGCCCGCACGGGTGTCTTCCACGGGATCGCCTACCCGGACTACCCCCACAAATCCAAAAACGCCGTCGGCGGCATCATGATGAAGGAGAAGCCATGAGCGACAAACCGGTTGCCATCGTGACGGGAAGCGGCATGGGGATCGGCGCGGCCTGCGCGCGGGCCCTGGCGAAGGAAGGCTTCCGCGTGGGGCTGCACTACCGCAAGAGCGCCGGGGGCGCCACGTCCCTCCAGGCGGAGCTGGGCGACGCCTTCCTGCTGCAGGCCGACCTGGCCGAGATCGACCAGGTGGAGGCCCTGGTGAACCGGATCAGGGAAGAGGCCGGTCGCGCCGACGTCCTCGTCAACAACGCGGGCCTCTCCATCAACGCCGACATCAACGCCATGAAGGTGGAGCAGTTCGACGAGCAGCGGGCCCTCACGAGGGGGATCTGGTATCTCACGAAACGGGTGCTTCGCCAGTTCATGCTTCGGAAGGGGAGCGGACGGATCATCAACATCTCGAGCGTCGTGGGGCACACGGGAAACGCGGGGCAGATCCCCTACACGATGGAGAAGGCGGCCCTCGATGTCTTCACGAAGTCGCTCTGCCGGGAGCTGGCGGGACGCAACATCCTCGTCAACTCCGTGGCGCCGGGATTCATCGACACGGAGATGACGGCGGTGCTGCCCGGGGAGATCCGGGAGCGGCTCCTGGCCGGCGTGCCGCTGGGCCGCATGGGCAGGCCGGAGGAAGTGGCCGAGGCGGTGGCCTTTCTCGCGACGAAGGGATCCTACATCACGGGAACCGTCATCCACGTCAACGGGGGGCTCTATGGCGGCTGATCGCGAAACACGGCAGAAGGTCCTGGCGGCGGTTCCGCAGCAGGCCCCCTTCCGCTTCGTCGACGAGATCCTGGAGCTGGACACGGAGCACGTCGTCGGCGCCTATCGGTTCCGGGAGGACGAATGGTTCTACCGGGGGCACTTTCCCGGCCATCCCGTCACGCCGGGGGTCATTCTCGTGGAGGCCATGGCGCAGACGGGCGTCGTCGCCTTCGGTCTCTACCTCGTCATGGCGCAGGGCCGGGAGGAAGAGCTCAAGAGAGGCAACCTGACGACGCTTTTCACGGTCATCGAGGCCATGGAGTTCACGGGCATGGTGGTGCCGGGTGAGCGCGTCATCATCCGGGGGGAAAAGGTCTATTTCCGCAAGGGCAGCCTCAAGGCGAAGGTCAGCATGGAGAGGGAGAACGGGGAGCCCGTCGCCTCGGGCGTGCTGGCCGGCATGGGAGTCAACCTGCAATGAGAACGAGGATCGTGATCACGGGTCTGGGGATCATGGCCCCCAACGGCCATGGCCTTGCCGAGTACGAGGCGGCCCTGCGGGAGGGGCGGTCGGGCATCCGCTTCATCCCGCGGCTCAAGGAGCTGGGGTTCGCCTGCCAGGTGGGCGGCGTCCCGCAGGGATTCGACGATCTCTGCCGGCGGTACTTCGACGCCGAGGACATGCTCTCGGTCAACGACAACATCGGCTATGCCTGCATCGCCGCGATCGACGCGTGGCGCGACGCGGGCTTCACCGTGCCGAAGCCGGACAGCACGGAGGTGGACTGGGACACGGGGGCCATCATGGGCTCGGGGATCGGCGGCATGGACACGATCGCCGGACAGGTCGTCCCGAAGGTCAACGAGCACCAGATCCGGCGCCTGGGCAGCACCGTCGTCCAGATGGTCATGAACAGCTCCACGAGCGCCAAGATCGCCGGAATGCTGGCCCTGGGAAACCAGGTGACATCCAACTCGTCGGCCTGCAGCACCGGCAACGAGGCCATCATCGACGCCATGCTGCGAATCCGAAACGGGCTGGCGAAGCGGATGATCGCGGGGGGCTCCGAGGGGTCCTCACCCTACATCTGGGCGGGGTTCGACGCCATGCGGGTGCTTTGCCGGAAGTTCAACGACGCCCCCGACAGGGCCTCGCGGCCCATGAGCGCAACGGCTGCGGGCTTCGTGCCCGGCTCCGGCGCCGGCGCCCTGGTCCTCGAGGACCTCGAGACGGCGCAACGGCGAGGGGCGAAGATCTACGCCGAGCTGCTCGGCGGGGCCGTCAACTGCGGCGGGCACCGCAACGGCGGCTCCATGACGGCACCCAACCCCGAAAGCGTCCGGCGCTGCATCCGCGCGGCCGCGGCCGACGCGGGGATCTCGCCGGCCGACGTGGACGCCGTCAACGGTCACCTGACGGCCACCTTCGCCGACCCCTACGAGGTGAAGAACTGGGCCGCGGCCCTCGAGCGCTCTCCGGCGGACTTCCCCTGGATCAACTCGACCAAGTCGCTCGTGGGGCACTGCCTGGGCGGCGCCGGGGCCGTCGAGTCCGTGGGCGTCGTGCTGCAGCTCCACAGGGGGTTCATCCACCCCTCGGCCAACTGCGAAGACGTCCACCCCGAGATCTCGGCCTTCGCCCCGCGCATCCCGCAGTCGGCAATCGAGGACCCCGGGGTGAAGATCATCGCCAAGGCCGGCTTCGGCTTCGGCGACGTGAACAGCTGTATGATCTTTAAAAAGTGGGCGTAAGGCAAAAGGCATAAGGCTCAAGGCGTGATTGGAAGAAGAACGAATTCCTTCTTGTCTTGGGTTCTGAGCCATTCGCCCTTAGCCCTTAGCCATTAGCCATTCTATTGATTGAAGGAGTTTGAAATGGACGAGAAGAAGATTTTCCAGGAGCTGTGCAACATCCTCAAGCTGTACACGAAGAACCCCGAGCTGCTCGACACGGCGACGAAGGAAACGCACATCCTCAACGACCTGAAGGTCAACTCCGCGCGCCTCGTGGACGTGGTCATCAAGTGCGAGGACGTCTTCGGCATCTCCATCGACGACGACGAGGCGGACAAGATCCGCACCATCGGCGACGCCGTCGAGATCATCCTGAAGAAGGCGGCCTAGGAAAACCCCCTACCCTGATCTCCCTCGCCCTTGAGGGGAGAGGGACGGGGTGAGGGTGAGTGATCAGGGTTCAGGGTACAGGGTAAAAACCTAAAAGCCCGGATGCCCGCACTACTCGGAAAGATTTCCCGGTTGCCGCGCAGCGGCATGGCTTACCTTCTCAACTTCTTACCTTCTTAACTTCGCGCGCCTGCAGGCAACAGCGAGGGTTCGAGGCGAAGAAGCGCAAGACAATGAGCATGGGCAAAAACGACCAACAGTGGCTGGCGGTTCAGGACGTGCTGAGCCGCCTGGCCGCCTTCATCTATATCCCCCTCGTTGCCGTCGTCATCCGGCTGATGGGTTACCGGTTCCGGGACCTGCAGGCCTTCCGGCATCGGTGCCTGGAGATGATGCGCGGCCACAGCGGGGGATGGCTCGTCTGCGCCAACCACCTGACGCTGGTCGACTCGGCCTTCATCGCCTACGCGATGCTGCCGCCCTGGCGCTACCTGATCCATTACCGCTGGCTTCCCTGGAACCTCCCGGAGCGGCGCAACTTCAACCGCAACCCCCTCGACACGACGGTCTGCTACCTCACGAAGTGCATCCCCGTCACGCGGGGCGGCGATCGCGAGGAGGTGAGGCGGACGCTCGAGAAGTGCGACCACCTGCTCGAAACGGGGCACACGATCCTGGTGTTCCCCGAGGGCGGACGCTCCCGCACGGGAAGGATCGACACGGAGAATTTCGCCTACGGCGTCGGCCGGTTCGTGAAAAACCTCGACCGGATGAAGATCCTCTGCATCTACCTTCGCGGCGACGGCCAGCAGACGTGGAGTTCCATCCCGAAGCCGGGGGACACCTTCACCATGGCCGCCGAGGTCTTCGAACCGGAGAGGCTCGCGTACAACGGTCTCAAGGCCCAGCGGGACTACGCCGGGCAGATCATCCGGCAGCTGGCCCGGATGGAGGAGAGATACTTTGAGGGTCGGCAACGACATCGTGGACTTGACGGAACCCCACAGCAGGGGAAAGAGCCGGGACTCCCGGTACCTCAACCGGGTATGCACCCCCGCTGAGCGCAGCCGGATCCAGGCATTCCCGGAGCCCGACGTGCTGCTCTGGGCGCTCTGGGCCGGGAAAGAGGCCGCCTTCAAGGCGCTCGCAAAGAAGGTTCCGGCCCTGCCCTTCATCCCCCGCAACTACGAGGTTCACCTGGACGACTGCGGCCTCCGCGGCACCTCGACGGACGCCGGGCGCTGCAGCCCCCGCGTCGAGGGGGCCGTGCTGACCCCCGAGGGAACGATCCCCCTGCGGGTCTACCGCCGCTGCACGTGCATCCATGCCCTGGCCCTCTCGGAAGGGGAGGAGTTCTTCGACTATGTTTTCTGGCGCGTGGAGGTCCTGCCCGAGCTGAAGGACGTGGACTCGCTCGAGGTGGAATCGCGCATCGTCCGCGAGGCCCTCAAGCGCTGTGTCGCCACGCACCTGGGCTGGAACCGGAAGGAGATGGAGATCCGCCGCACCGAGTCGGGCGGCCGTCCCGGCCCTCCGCGCCTGTACTACCAGGGCAGGGGCACGACGCTGGATCTGAGCCTGAGCCACGACGGCCGCTTCGGCGCCTACGCCGTGCTGATGCCGAGCCCCGACGACAGGCCGCCCGAATCCGACAAATCGGAGATTGCCTGCCGGGCCGAGGACGCAGTCCTGTAAA
>Ga0209407_1002831_pt1 | contig 15760 bp, 14 predicted proteins | sample AD_JPNHG3_MetaG_FD_184410 | JGI IMG/M metagenome (GOLD analysis project Ga0209407, IMG submission 184410) | Active sludge microbial communities of municipal wastewater-treating anaerobic digesters from Japan - AD_JPNHG3_MetaG (SPAdes) (version 2) | ecosystem: Engineered > Bioreactor > Anaerobic... | reverse complement strand
GGACCTTTGAAACGACACACGACAAGGAGGGGTGGAGCGACTGGGATCTCGGCACGAGCGACCAAGACTGGCGTGACCAAAAATGGGCCTGCATCTCGCGACCGGTCAAACACGTCGCCGGCGGCTTTTACACCGTGGCAGTCGAAAAGAGCACCGGGGCGCACCTGCTCTCAGCCGACGCACTTAACGTGCCGCTCGCTTCCGCACCGCGCTTCACGATCCGCATGCAGAACCGCACCGGCGCGACGAGCATGCGCCTACGCTTCACCACCGATACCGAACCGTCATGGGAAGCGAACCTCGGCATACGTTTCGCCGTGAACGGCTACGATCCCTCGCCGTACCTCTACACGGTAGAGATGAGCGCGGTTGACGGTTGGCGCGGAACGCTCAAGCAGCTCAGGCTCGAACTCACCGACGGTACACCCATCACCGGCTCCTGCCGTATCGACTACATCTGGCTGGGCGGCTCTGCCCAGCCCTAGCGATTTTTCACACACAGCCAAACTTTTGCATGTTTTCTGCGAAAACAGTTGCATGGATGCCAAAACATGCTACTCTGGTTCCATGATTATTCAATTTTCCGTTTCGAACTACCGGTGTTTTCGGGAGTTTCAGACGCTTAATCTGACGGCAAGCAGCGATAAGTCGTTACCTGACAACTGTATTGTCACATCGCTGGCGGGACGCCCCGAAAGACGTTGGCTCAAAGGCACCGCGATTTATGGCGCGAACGCGAGCGGTAAGTCAACGGTTCTGAATGCTTTGAAGGCACTGGCAGGAATGGTCATCCACTCCGCAAAGATCACGGATGCCACGGAACCGATCAGGCAGATTGATCCATTCGCTCTGTGTCCCGATCATCCCGAAGTCCCTACAGCCTTCGGGGTTGTGTTTGTTGTCGATGACACGCGATATGAATACCGAGTGGCGGCCACGCGCGAACGTATCTGGCACGAATCGTTGCGGGCGTTTCCCAGCGCTCGCGCACAGACGTGGTATGCTCGTGACTGGAGTCCGGAATCCGCCTCCTATGTCTGGACGCCGGAACGGCCGACGGGATTTCAGCGCGATCCTCAACTGGAGAGCTATACACTGAGCAACATGCTGTTCCTGTCAAAAGCGGTAGCCAACAACCGTGCAGAGTTGGAGCCGATCTTCCGTTGGTTTAAAGACAATTTGGTTTTCTTGGACATGAGTGCGCGGAGCCACCTGTCACTTGACTACACACTCAATCAGATCGAGCAACAAGGCGAATATTGTGCGTCAATCAAAGAACTGTTACGCCATGCGGACATCGGCGTAACCGGTGTGGAAACAATTGAGGACGGTTCTCCTGAAAAGGTCGAAAAACTATTCGCTGATGTCCCCGTAGAAATCCAAAAGCGTTTTATCAAAGAAACGTGGTTACGCCCTTCGTTGATACACGCAGGAATGACGCCTGTTCAGATTCCTTTACCATGGGAGACCGAATCGGCGGGCACTCGCCGTTTGTTTGCACTGGCGGGGCCGTGGCTGGATATTCTTAACCGAGGGAAGGTAGTCTGCATCGACGAGTTGGAGACCAGCATGCACCCGCACATGGTGCGGGAACTGCTACGGCTGTTTTTCGATCCAGCCGTTAATACCGGTGGTGCGCAAGTGATCTTCACGACCCACAATCCGCTCTTGCTCGACACAACCCTGTTACGCCGCGACCAGGTGTGGTTCACCGACAAGGATAACAAAGGCGCAGCTCACCTCTATCCCCTGACCGACTATAGTCCCCGCAAAGGCGAGTCGCTCGTCCGTGGCTACCTCTCCGGAAGGTACGGAGCGCTGCCATTCATCCCTGCAGGACTGCTCGATGCAATACCGTCGTACGAGGGGAAAGAGACAACTCCGGAGGTTCCCCATGACTGACGGCTGCGGTTATGATCCGGAATGGTGGAAAATACCCAAGGCGGCAAGTATCGCTCGAAAACGCCGGGCCACCACGTCCCGCGCAACCGCCAAGCCGGGGGACGCTTTTTTGATTGTCACCGAAGGACAAGTAACAGAACCAGTCTACTTCAACTGTTTACTGAAAGATCTCCGGTTGCACACTGTTCACGTTAAGGTCATACCCGGTCACACTCCCGATCCGCTTCGCGTGATTGATACTGCGGTCGAAGAGGTCAAGGCTCACCAGAAGAAATACAAGAACGGTTTGCTTGCGCAAGATGAGCCGTCAAAATTCGATCATGTCTGGGTTGTCATCGACACTGACGTTGCGGTCCGGACGGGGTGTTGGAATGACGTGAAGCAACTCGCGGCTACACAAAAAGTAAAGCTTGCGCACTCAACACCCTGTTTCGAATACTGGTTGCTTTTGCATCTGTCGTACACGACCCGTGGAGATCTGGTGGATGGCGATGCCGCCAAGCGTGCGGTGGAAAAGGAGTTGGGCCGGGACTATTCGACAAACGAAAAAGTTGCTCGTGACGTCATGCCGCTATTCATGAATCACTGGCCAGAGGCGGTACGCCGTGCGCGAAGAGTACGCCAACTGCACACCGACGCCAACACCCCCGAGCCAGCCAATCCATCTACCGAGGTTGATCGCCTCGTCCAAGCGCTGAGTGATTCGAGTCGCTACGGTCGACAGGCCGCAATCACAACGGAATAAAAACAGCCGCGCAAGCCCCCTTCACACGAAAAGGGCGTAAAACCCGCTCCGTGCCTCATCTTGCTTTTGAGTGGTCGGAGAGTAACGCCTACACGGTATCGGGTATCTCGTAGCCGGACCGGTAGGATGCTTTGACCATAGCGGTAGCGGCGGGATTGTCGAAGGCGTTGGCTGCCGCGTCGTACTTCAGCGCCACATTCCCCAAGCGGTGGGCGATGTTGCCCATGTGGGCGACCATGTTGCTGGCATGGGCGACCGCGATGTCGGCGTTGGGTGCCTTGCGGCTCTTCACGCAGGCGATGAAGTTGCGGTAGTGCTCCAAATCGCCCGCCTGCCCGTGCATCTTTTCCACTACCTGACTGCTGCCCTTCTCCACCACAAATCCGCCGCCATGACGACCGAGGATCATCAGTTGCTTCTGTCCGTAGATCTCAATGCGCGTGGCGTTCTGCTTCCAGTCCGAAACCAGATGCTTCTTGCGCAGCACGTCGCTGCTCTTTTCCATGTAGGCGGGATATTGGCTCATGTCAAAGGTCATCGCGAACTTCGGAAACTCCCAAGCGACATTCAGAACATCGGGCACCTCGGAGTCGTCACCCTTGCGGGTGACAAACTGGCCGCCCAGCGCGCGCACGCTCGTGGGCAGGCCGGGGTCGCCCATCATCATCAGGGCCAGGTCGATCTGGTGGATACCGTCGTCGGTCATGTCGCCGCCGCAGTAGTCCCAGTAAAAATGCCAGCCGCCGCCACGCCAGATGCGCTGGTGATAGGGCCGCAAGGCGGCGCGTCCCAGCCAGCGGTCCCAGTCGAAGCCTGCCGGTTGCTGGCCGGGGTCGCCCAGTTTGAAGGGCGAGCCGCTCTTGAGGTTGAAGACCTTGACCAGACCGATCTCGCCAAGCTGCCCGCTCTGCACAATCTCGCGCGCCCGAAGGTTGTACTCAGTCGAACGGTTCTGTGTGCCGACCTGCACGACCCGCCGGTATTTGGCTGCGGCCTCGACCATCTTCCCGCTCTCCCACATGCAGAATGAATGCGGTTTCTCGACGTAGACATCCTTGTCGGCCTGACACGCCTGGATGGTCAGCGGCGCATGCCAGTTGTCGTGGGTTGCGACGATAACCGCGTCGATATCTTTAGCTTCCAGAATCTTGCGGTAGTCTTTCTCAAAGCGCGGTTTCTCCGTTTGCACCGGCTGAATGAATGTCCACATCTGATCCATGCGCTCATCGCTCAGATCAGAGATTGCCACGCAGTGGGCGCCGGCATCTTCAATCATCACGCGCAAGATGAAGCGACCGCGGCCGCCGCAACCGATAATTGCGACATTGACCCGTTCGTTCGCCCCGGCCACACGCTCCGCGCTCAACGCCTGCCACGCGCCGAGCCCCGCCGCCGCTGCGGACGCGCGCTTGATAAAGCCGCGCCGCGTGCTTGCCGCACCCTTCGTCAACAGTTCTGAATGGTCTTTCATTCTTATTCCTCCTTTAACGGTTGAAGTGACGTCTCGCGGATGAAGATGTTGCGGAACTGCATAAGGGAGGGCGGGCTGTTCCAGACACCGTCCTGCATGCTGCCGTGATGCTGTAGCGCGATCGGACCGCTTTCAGGCAGATTCGGGATGGCGACACCAGGCAGGACGGCCTTGCCGTTGAGCAGCACGCGCACGGTGTTGCCGCGCGTCGCGATCTCAAAGCGGTTCCATTTGCCGACCGGATTGTCCGCATTGAGCTTCGGCGTAACGCCAGCGCGCACCTCGGGCGGCATAGCGCGGTCAAGCCGCACTCCATACATTTCACCGGAGCCGATCGGCCAGCACCAGATGTTCACTTGGTATTTGCCGGAGCCGCGCAGAAAGACGCCGGAGTCCGAATCCGGAATCGCAAGCGCGATGACCTTGCCGTCCGGCCCTTTCTCATCGCTGCCGTCTGGCAGGATGGAGCGGGCATTGGGATTCGTGTAGGGCGTTTCCTTGATCCTCCAGTCAACGACCAGATCAAAGTCCTTAAACGCTTGTTGGCTCCACAGGTTCTTATCGCCCGCCGCTTCGCTGCGGGCATCGTAGTCGATCACGCCATCGATCACCTTCCAGTGCCCGTTGTCGCCTTCGGGAACCTTCCAGCCACGCAGGTCAACGCCGTTGAACAGCGGCACAAAACCGTCGCCCTCGCGCGCGATCTCTTCGGGCTTGGGCTGAGTGGAGGGCAATTCTTTGATGCGGATGTTACGGAATTGGCACTCCGAGCCTTCGGACTCTAGCATGAGATAGCCCTTGCGCGGCGAGGCACCATAGGCGATGGTGACCTCTTTGCCGTTGACGCTGAGACTGATGTCGCCGTTGATCGCCGCCACGCGGTAGTGGTTCCATTCCGGGGAAGGACGGGTACGCTCTTCAGCAGGGAAGCTACGCTGACCGTTCGGCGAGATACGCCCGGCCACGGTCAGCTTCGCACCGTTGACCGCGAAAACATCACCGTGTGTGCTGTACCACTCATTCTTGCCCTTTACGTTGAATCCCGGATCAAGGACCTGTATCTCGATGCCGCGCGAGAAGGGCGAGCCGGCTACCGGCAGGGCATCGGCCCAGATGAAGAGACCGGAGTTGCCGCCGGATTTCATGTGTCGCCACTCGAAATCGATGATGAAATTCTCATACATTTTCTCGGTGCGCAGGGTACCGATCGGATCACCGGTAGTGATGATCAGCCCATCGCGCACAAAAAACGTTTCCGGCGCGATGTTGCACGGCACCCAACCGGTGAGGTCGCGTCCGTTGAAGAGCGACACGAAGCCGCTCTCCTCGCCTTTGAGCGGCACGCGCCACTGGCTGCCGTCGTTGCGCTTCGTACGCGCGGCCCATTCGGGCTTAGCTTGCTCGGGCGTCGCAGCCGGACGCGGCGTGTAGTAATCGTGCTGTTTGAGCGAGAAGACCGCCTCATCCGCTGAGAGGCGCACCAGAACATAGCCGATATCGCCCCAGTGCCCAGTAGAGGGTAAGCACAGGGTCTGCACGCCGTTGGTCTCCTGTTGCAGCCAATTGTGGTTGTGGCCGTACACATATCCTTTACAGGCGGGCGTGGCCGCGAGTAGTGCGGCGATGCCGGTCTCATGAAGCGGGTGGTGAGCGCCGACAAAAACCGGCTTGCTGCGTCCGCTCAATACGGTCCGCAACCAAGCGCGCTGCGCATCATCCAAGCCACCGTGCACCGGGCCTTCGAGGCAGGAGTCCAACAGCACGAAATCGGCATGCGGCGTTTCAACCAACGACACCAACCGATCCGGCACGAGTGACGTGGCGGCGCATCCCGGAAAAACAGCGAAGAACGGCGCACGCCGGTCGTGGTTGCCAAATGCGGCGTGCCAGCGGACGCCAGCGTCGTCGAGCGGCTTAACCAGCGTCCTGAGCATGCGGTAGTCATTGGTAGCACCGCGATCGATCGAGAGGTCGCCATAGAACAGCACGTTTGCGGGACGCGGGTTGAGCGCCAGCACCTCACGCACACAGCGCTCCAAACCCGCGCGCTGGTGCTGATGGTTTTTGTTGTCCATCGTCACATGTAAATCGGCAAAGAGCGCCACCAGATTCGGATCAAGCGGGATATCTGCGGCCAGCGCGGTAAGCGCGCCTAGCATAGCTAGCGCGACGGCCGGCAACCGTGTTCTCGACAGCATCGTGTTCATTAAGGTTCTCCTTTTTTCATTCGTCGAGTCTCTTGCAAAACCCTTTGCTTGCAGGTGTGGCACGGGCATCTTGCCCGTGTTTCATGGGCGGGACGCCCATGCCACGAAGGATTTTGCAAGAGCCTCCGTCATTCCGTACGGTGCGCGGCCAGCACCTCCTCATAAACAGCCAAAGTTTTTTCCACCATCTGGGCGAGCGAAAAACGCGCAAGCGCATCTTCGCGGAGCCCGGTCAGCGTGTGACGCGAAGCCTCGACCAGCCGGTCGGCAAGTTGAGCAGCGTCGCCCGGCTCGACCAGCCAGCCGTTGACCCCTTCGCGCACGATGTCGAGCGCACCACCGAAACGGGTAGCAATCACCGGACAGCCCATCGCCAGCGCCTCAGCCATCGAGCGGCCGAAGGCTTCGGGTTTGGTTTGATTGCCCGACACCAAAACATGGGCGCAGGCGTAGATTTCGGCGACCTGGCTCTGGCTGCCGGCAAACACCACATGCTCATCAAGCCCCAGACGACGTACCCGCTCATGCAGGGATTGCGCGTAGTCGGCGCGTGCGGGCTCGACGCCACCGACGATCACGGTTTTGATGGTCGGCAGGCGTTCGCGCACCGCAGCCGTGGCGTCGATCAGCACGTCATACCCTTTGAGCTGCGTGATACGACCGACACCCAACACCACAAAACGGCCCTCCAACTCGAAGCGACGCCGGAAGTCGGTCATAAACGCCGCATCGGTCCGCACCGGGTCGAAACGCTGCGGATCGATGCCGCGCGGAATCAAGCGGAGCCGCTCGTCCGGCGTGCCGTAGTGAGCGCGGACAAAGTCAAGAACAGCAGTGCTGGGACAGATCACACGCTCGCCCATAGTCATGATGCGGCTATAGGCGCTCACGCTGTTGAAGCCGTGTACGGTGGAGACCACGGGCATGTGCAACGAACGGTCGGCAAGACGCACAAGCCAGCCTGGCACCCGACTACGGAAATGGATGAGGTCCGGTTGAATCGCCACAAGCACGCGCCGCAACGCTGCGGCGCGCGACAGGGCGGTGAGAGGATTCTTCGATTTGACCTCCAGCGTCACATGCCGACCGCCCTCACGTTCTACGGTCGGCACCATCCTTCCGCCACTCGATATTACGGTGCTGACGTGGCCGCGCCGGACGAACTCGCGATTAAGCTCGACCGTGCCGCGTTCCACACCGCCCTCGTCGAGCGCCGGAAGGATCTGGAGAATATGCATACAAGAACCCACCGTTGCGGGGTTCTCGATCCAGCCGACGGATCTATTTCAGATCATTGAACATCTGAAACGCTTCGGCCGGCTTGAGCCCCTGGTGAACGACCGCCCCGACCGCCTGGATCATTGCCGCAGGCTTTTCCGACTGGAAGACGTTGCGCCCCATATCCACACCGGCGGCGCCGCTCTGGATCGCCCGGTAGGCCAAATCCAGCGCCTCCAACTCGGGCAACTTCTTGCCGCCCGCGATCACGATCGGCACCGGGCAACAGGCCACGACTTTTTCAAAGCCTTCGGTGTAGTAGGTTTTCACGATGTTTGCGCCATTCTCCGCGCACAGCCTCGAGGCCAGCCCGAAGTAACGCGCGTCACGCGCCATGTCCTTGCCGACCGCCGTCACGCCCATCACCGGAATGCCGTAGGCCTGGCCGTCATCGACCGCCTGATAGAGGTTCGCCACGGTCTCGGCCTCGGTGGCGGCATCACCGACCGACACCATCACTGCAATAGCCGAAGCGTTGACCTTCACCGCGTCCTGAATGTCGATCACCACGTTGTGGTTGAGTTCGGTCAGAATCGAGGTGCCGGCATCCGCGCGCAGACAAATCGGCTTGCGGCTGGTTGGCGGCACCAACGAGCGTAGCACGCCGCGCGTACACATCAAGCAATCCGCATACTCAATCAACGGCACGATGCTGAGATCGATGCGCTCGACGCCCGAGGTCGGCCCCATGATGAAGCCGTGATCGAAGGCCAGCATCACGGTACGCCCTGTGGCCGGGTTGAAAATCCGGCTCAAGCGGTCCTTCATACCCCAGTCGAGATTGTTCGACCCCTTAAGAAAAAAGCCGTCGGTACATTGTTCCACGCCGACCCCATACTCCTTGCCGTCGCGGATATCATCTAAATCTGCCATGGTTCTCTCCTTTTCAACATGCTGCCTTGATCGACTTCGCGAAGGACACGAAAATGCAGGCCATCGAAGCCGCGCCGGCATCGCGCGGGCCGATTGAACGCTCGCCGAGATTTTTCGCGCGCCCGAATTTGGCGCGCATCTCGCAAGTAGCTTCCGCCCCCTGCTCCGCGGCCGCAGCCGCCCACTCGAACATCGTTACGATGTCTTGAGAGTGGGCGGCCAGCAGCGCTTCGGTCGCGGGAATCAGCGCATCCATCAGCGTCTTGCCGCCGATACGGGCGGGCGTGACATACCCCAGTTCCTCAAGTCCACCGTTGAAGACCTTGGCCAGCGTTGCGGCATTGAGTTCCGTCGCGCCTGCCGGCGCGGTGTCACTCATGCCCTGCAACCAAGAACCGTACAGCGTGCTGGTCGAGCCGCAAGCCTCATTCTGCAGGGTCTCGCTCAGCGACTTGAGGTAGCTTTTGAAGTCCGCGCCCTCGGCTTTCTCCATTGCCTGAAAGGCCGTTACGATGGCCGTCCCGTGATCGCCGTCGCCGCCGGCGGCGGCGTCCAACTCGGAGAAACGTTTCTCCTCCGCGCGGATCGCCTCGCCGGCCGCCGCGATCATCTCCTTGAACATCTGAAGCGTCAGCGTCATGTCTGTCACTCGTTACGGGGTTCGGGCTCAGGCGTTCCAGTACGGCGTACGGGCGGGCGCGCTGAGATACTCCCGGTGATCCGCATCGAGCTTGCACAGGATCATCTGGAAACCGCCCATCTCCTGCACGGTCAAATACTCTCCGCAAGCACCGGACGTAACATTGATGCCCTTGTCGGCAAGAATCTGCGCGGCTTTGCGGTAGACGATCAGCATTTCCATCAGCGTGGTCGCACCGACGCCGTTGATGATCAACAGAGCCGTATCGCCAGCCTTGACGCCGGTCGCCTGCATCAGCGGCGCGATCATGCGGGCGGCAGTCTCGTCGGCCGTGAGAATCTTGGTGCGGCCCCCGCCTGCCTCGCCGTGCTGGCCCATGCCGATTTCCATCTCGTCATCCGGCAACACCGTGATCGGCTCGCCGTTTTGCGGATGCGTGCAGCCGGTCATGGCCACCGCCAACGTCGCCACCTGACGGTTGAAGCGCTCGCCGATGTCCACGATCTCTTCAAGGCTCTTACCTGCCTCTGCCGCCGCGCCGATCACCTTGTAGAGCGGGACACAGCCTGCCAGGCCACGCTTGTCTTCTGGGTCGGCATCAATGCCGGCGCTGATGTCATCGTGCGTCACGATCTCGCGGACCTTGATACCCTCCTTCTCTGCGTCGCGCAACGCCTTGGAGGCGCTCATGCGGTCGCCGGCGTGGTTCAGCGTAACCAGCACAATGCCCGCATCGCGCTTGAGCAGACGCAGCGCTTCGAGCAGTTTGGGGGCGCCCGGCGCGGCAAAAACGTCGCCCACCACACTCGCGTCCAGCATGCCTTCGCCCACATACCCGCTGAGCGCGGGCTCATGTCCGGAGCCGCCCAGCGTGACGATCGCGACCTTGCTCTCGTCTTTCGGCGTGGCACGCACCACGATCCTGTCACTCACGAGTTTGACTCTGCCCTTATAGCACGAGACCAGCCCTTCCAGCAATTCCTTGGTCAGATTCGCCGGATCATTGATAAACTTCTTCATCGCCATGATTAAACTCCCTTACACCAATTGTATATACTCGACCGCCACGTCGCCGTCATACACGAACGCGATTTTCATCGTCGGGAACGTGGTGACCGGCCAGAGCACGTTCTTGCCTTGCAACGCCTTTTCGATGTCATCGACGACGTAGGCCACATGCGCCTCTCCCTGAATCGCCGCCGCCATCGGGCTGTCCGGCTCAAAGTAGAGGAACTCGATCTTGTACGGATGCTTGCTGGCGTCGGTGATCCACACCTTCAGCGGCTCGATAAAGGACATGTCGTCCAGTTTCTCAAACACCGGGATACCTGTGTGATTGTACGTCATTTTATTTCTCCCTTTCTTCAACGTTCTCGTTTTGTTTCAACCCTTACAGCGCGGCACCCGGCACCGTGAAACGCAGTCCTGCACTGTCGTGGAAAGTCGCGTACTCGGTGACAATCGCCCCATCTTTACCAGCCTGCATGAAGTGCCAAGTCTCAGGACCGGCCAGCTTATACACCTTGCCGTCCGCCTCCCACTTCTCGACATGCACGCACTTGAGGTGCGGGATCTGCAACTTGGACAGCATAGCCTTGGCCTCGGGGAACTGATCGAGATTCGGCTCGCCAACCTCGCTGAACCCGTACACATAACCGTTACGCACTTGCCAGCTCTCGATCTTGCAGCGGATGGTCTTGCCGTCCGCGTCCTTCGTGGGCAGGTGGCGATGCTCGGCGATGCTCTGTCCGGGCAAGAGATAGATGTCGTGTCCGAAATACCCCTCAGCCTTTTCATTGCACCAGATCACGCCGCCCATACCGAGCGCCGTAAAATCGCCTTTGCCGAAATCAATCGCCCAGAACGGTCCATCCGGACGCTTCAACTCGGCATAGACAGGCACATTGAACTTCTCCATCAAATCGTAATACGCCTGCTTGGCCTTGGCCACATCGAATTTCCCGTTCTTGTAAAAATCCTCGTTCTTCATTTGTGTTGTCTCCTTTTTGTATCCACAACACGGGCTCGTGCAGCCCGCAGTCAACCCCATCAGTCCTGCACCCACTCCGACAGCCACCAGGCCGGTCAACACTGAGCGCATCGAAATCGTTTGTTTCATGGTCGTTTCCTTTCCTCCTGGCCGCACCAGTCGCGGTGCCGCCCGTTAGACATATTGAATCGTATCGAGCCCCAGTTTAGCTCAATCTGCCGCCCATGTAAATCCGGAATCTTACAAAGACGTAAACGCAAAAGAACGCAAAAGAACGTACGACTTCTTGCAGACACAAAACACCGCGGCACAAAGCCTGAAACTATCACAGTGTGGCGCGGTGCGCGAAAAAGCGGTATACTCCCCGACGTCTTTCTTTTTCAGCCGCATGGTCTTTCGTGCCGTATGCGGCGATTGTAGATTGTCAGGAGAGCTTATGGTCGCGAAAAAACGTAGAATGGTTGTTACCTCTGCCCTGCCGTACGCCAACGGCGATATCCATCTCGGGCATCTCGTCGAATATATCCAAACCGACTTCTGGGTGCGCTTCCAAAAGATGCGCGGCCACGACTGCGTCTATGTCTGCGCGGATGATACCCACGGTACGCCGATCATGGTGCGCGCGCGCGCCAAAGGCATTACGCCTGAGGAGCTGATCGCTCACAGCCATGAGTTGCACACGCAGGATTTTGCCGATTTTGAAATCCACTTCGACAACTATTACTCGACCCACAGCCCCGAAAACCGCGCTTTCTGCAACGAGATCTACCGCGCCATGCAGCAGAGCGGGGCGATCTCCATCCAGAAGCTGCCACAACTCTACTGCGAACATGACGCCATGTTCCTGCCCGACCGTTTTGTTGTCGGGACCTGCCCGAAATGCAACGCCGAAAACCAATACGGCGATTCCTGTGACGCGTGCAGCCAGACCTATCCCGCCGAAGAGTTGAAGGACGCGCGTTGCACCCTCTGTGGTCGGGTCCCGGTGACCCGCGACAGCGAACACCTCTTTTTCGAACTGGAGCCGTTCCACGATTTCCTCAAGGCGTGGATTCCCACCCGTACCGCGCCGGATGTGGCCAACAAGTTGTTGGAGTGGTTCAATGAGCCGTTGCGCGCTTGGTGCATTTCGCGTGACGCTCCTTACTTCGGCTTCGAAATCCCCGACTATCCCGGCAAGTACTTCTATGTCTGGGTCGACGCGCCGATCGGCTATATGGCTTCGCTGAAAAAGTGGTGCGCCGACCACGGCGAATCGTTTGACGCCTGGTGGCAGAACCCCGAGGCCGAGTTGTATCACTTTATCGGCAAAGACATTGTGCGCTTCCACTGCCTCTTCTGGCCGGCGATGCTGCATACCGCCAACTACAAAACCCCCAGTCAGGTCTTTGTACACGGCTTCCTGACGGTCAACGGCGAGAAGATGAGCAAATCCAAAGGCACCTTTATCAAGGCGCGCACCTACCTCGACCACCTGCGGCCGCAAGACCTGCGCTTTTACTACGCCTGCAAGCTCAACGGCACGACCGATGACATGGACCTCAATCTCAGCGACTTCGTCAGCCGCGTCAACTCCGACCTCGTCGGCAAGATCACCAACCTCGCCTCGCGCGGCGCGCAGATGCTGCACAAAAGTTTGGGCGGCCGCACCGGCGTGATGGATGACGAGGGCCGGGCGCTCTACCGCAAGGCGCTGGACGCGGCGGGGGGCATCGCCGGTTTCTACGAGGCGCGCGACTTCAGCAAGGTCATGGTTGCCGTGCGCGATCTGGCCGATCTGGCCAACCAGTACTTCGACGCCAAAGCCCCCTGGGCGCTCGTCAAGAGCGATCCCGAGGCGGCGCGCAGCGTGATGACCTCAGTGCTCAACATCTTCCGCGTGCTCGCCATCTACCTGCAGCCGATTCTGCCCGCCTACGCCGCCAAGACCGCGAAGCTTTTCAACGAAGCACCGTATGTCTGGTCCGACATTGAGAAGACCGTGGAGAATTGCGCCATCCAGCCGTACGAATATCTGGCGACACGCGTCGAGCAAGCGGCCGTGGACGCGATGGTCGCGGCCAGCAAATCCGTCGAGCAGCCCCCCGCGTCATCCGCAAAGGCGAAGCCTGCGGCTGCGTTTCCGCCTGTCAAGGAGACCATCGATTACGATACCTTCGCCAAGGCGGATCTGCGCGTGGCTAAAGTGCTCGAGGCCGAGTGCGTGGAGGGCGCGGACAAGCTGCTGCGCCTGTTGCTCGACATCGGCGAGTCCAAGCCGCGTCAAGTCTTCGCCGGCATCCGCAAGGCCTACGATCCGGCCACGCTGGTCGGGCGTCAGGTGGTGATGGTCGCCAATCTCGCGCCCCGCAAGATGCGGTTCGGCGTCTCGGAAGGCATGATCCTCGCAGCCGGCAATCCAGATGGCGCGCTCTTCGTGGTCGCGCCCGACAGCGGTGCGCTGCCCGGAGCGACCGTCCAATGATGAGCCCATGGATCGGTGTGCTGCGCCTCTGGGCGCTGACGGCGTCGGTGGTGCCGGTGGCGACTGGTGCCGCTCTTGCGGCCAGGGACGGTCGTTTTTCTTGGCTGATGCTGGCGTTGACCATGACATCCGGCGTTTGTTTGCAACTAGCGACCAACCTGCTCAACACCTATGGCGACTTTTGCTCGGGCGTGGACACCGCTGAGCGACCACCGAACGCGCCGCAACTGGTTTTTGGACATCTGCGGCCCGTTCACGTCAAGGCTGCCGGGCTGCTGGCACTGGCGTGCGGCGCGGGCGCGGGCATCGCCGCAGCTGCATTAAGCGATTGGCGATTGCTGTGGTTTGCTGCGGCCGGGGTTTTAGGCGCGGGTTTCTATACCACCGGGGTATGCTATAAATATCTGGGCGTGGGCGTGCCCCTTGTCGCCCTGCTCATGGGCGTCTTGATGGTGACGGCCAGCTACTTCGCGCAAACCCTTTCAATATCGCTGCAAAGCTTCATCGTCTCCCTGCCATTGGCCTGCCTTGTCGCGGCGATCATGCATGGCGAAGACCTGCGCGACATGGCGTCCGACCGTGAGGCGGGCATCCGCACCACAGCCCTGATTCTCGGGCCTGCGGCAGCCCGCGCGCTCTTTGTCGCGTTGCACATCACGCCTTACCTGATCATCGTCATAGCCGTGGCGACACACATGTTACCGAGGTTGACGCTCATTACCCTTCTGGGGTTGCCGCTGAGCATCTATTTGTCGCATGCGTGTCTCAAAGGCAAGACCGCGATACTGGAAGGCAAGACCGCCGCAACACATCTGCTTTTCGGCGTGCTGCTTGTGGCAGCCTTGTTATTCGGGCACGGCCTTGAGTTTCAACCCCACGGCATCACAGACTTTTAAAACGGTTGCGAGTTCTGGGTTGCCCTCCTTTGACAGAGCCTTGTAGAGGCTTTCGCGACCAAGTCCTGTCCTCTTCGCAATTTGCGTCATTCCTTGCGCGCGGGCAATATCCCCCAGTGCAGCGGCAATCAGCGCGACATCGCCGTCCTCGAATGCGCCAGCCATGTACGCGGCCATGTCTTCCCGTGTCTTGAGATGCTCTGCGGCATCCCACAAGCGTGTTTTTGTCTTCATGTTTCGCTCCCAGAATGCAGCAAAATCGTATCACACAGGATACACGACTGGCAAGTCACAAAATTGACAACTAAAGCCGCACGTCTAATTACCTGTCCCTTAGTTGTCATTACTCAACACCATACTGCTTCTTGTTCTTTTTCCACCACTTTTGCCATTTCTTGACATCGTCATCTGTATAGAACTTCTTGTCCTCTCCAATCGGCGGGACGGGCGGATTCTCGATCAACTCTGAAAGCTTCAGTGCCGCTGTCATCCTTGGTGCCATAACGGCATGATCGCTTGATCTGATCACAGTCCCATCCGGAGCTACGGTCGTGACACGACCGCCAGGGGACGGATCGTTCAACATTTCAGCAAGATGATAGATCGCCTCCTCGTCGCCGAGAAGAGCCGCGTCTTCCAGAGCATCGGATTGTTCGACAAGATTCTCGCTACGCATAGAGGCAAAAATTCTCTCTCGCTCCGTCTTATCCCCGCGCTTTGCAAGCTCGACGCGAAGTTTTCGCATCATCCCGCGGTTTTCCTGTCCCGATCCAATCAACGCTTTGTTTCTTTCCAGTTCGCTACGGAGATCGGTATCGCTTCGATTGTTGAGCATGACACTTTGGGGAGGACGTTTCACCTTCACGACTTCATTGCTCTCAGGCCTTGATGCGACAACAGAAGGACAGGCTGCCGACACGGCGACGATTAGATAGATTCTCAGTTTCATAGTAAACTCCTATGGGTTGACGGCGTCCCAATCGAACTTGAGAACGCGGCAAGGATTTGACGGCAATCCCGCCTGACACATGACATCCAGAACGTCGGTACTTTCTCCGCTGCGGCCAAGTATGACCCTGCTAAATACCCGTCCCTTAGTTGTCGCCCTGCATAGCGGTACCTCAGTTGCCTTGCCACAGCCACACCTTATCACACCGTAAAAACGCTCCGCAACTTTCGAATGTCTAATGTCGGTTGCGCTGGAAAAGTCGGGCGGCAGACGGCATAGCCGAAAGCCGCCCTTCGTCATTTCCGTTTCCTCGCCCTGGGCGGCGGCGGGGCCGTGCGCACAAGG
>Ga0209407_1002827_pt1 | contig 15772 bp, 20 predicted proteins | sample AD_JPNHG3_MetaG_FD_184410 | JGI IMG/M metagenome (GOLD analysis project Ga0209407, IMG submission 184410) | Active sludge microbial communities of municipal wastewater-treating anaerobic digesters from Japan - AD_JPNHG3_MetaG (SPAdes) (version 2) | ecosystem: Engineered > Bioreactor > Anaerobic... | reverse complement strand
GCGTCATCGCCATGGTCCACGACATCACGGAGCGCAAGCTCGCCGAGGAGGCCCTGCGCAAGAGCGAGGAGAACTTCCGCGCCATCTTCGAGACGGCCCCGGACTGCATCTTCATCAAGGACCGCGCCCTGAAGTACGTGCTCGTCAACCCGAGCGTGGAGACGCTCTTCGGGAAGCCCGCCTCCGAGATCGTGGGGCTCTCCGACGGGGAGCTCTTCGGGGAGGAGGCCGAGCAGCGGACCCGCGAGATGGACTACCGCGTGCTCGACGGCGAGATGGTGGAGGTCGAGTACAGCGATACGATCAACGGGGTGCCCGTGACGCTGCACGTCGTGAAGGTTCCCATGTTCGACGACGCCGGCGTCATCAACGGCATCTGCGGCATCGCCCGCGATATCACGCAGACCCGCCAGCTCGAGGCGCAGCTGCTGCAGGCGCAGAAGATGGAGGCCATCGGCACCCTGGCCGGCGGGATCGCGCACGATTTCAACAACCTCCTGATGGGTATCCAGGGCCACGTCTCGCTGATGCTCATGGACGTCACCCAGGAGCATCCCCACGCCGTCCACCTCACGGGGATCGAGGACATGATCCGCAGCGGCGCGACCCTGACGCGGCAGCTGCTGGGATTCGCCCGCGGCGGCAAGTACGAGGTCAAGCCCACGGATCTCAACGACCTGCTGCGCAGGTCCTCGGAGATGTTCGGCCGCACCAAGAAGGAGATCAAGATCACCCGGCGCGAGCAGGAGGGCCTCTGGGTCGTCGACGCGGACCGCGGGCAGATCGAGCAGGTCTTCCTCAACATGTACGTCAACGCCTGGCAGGCCATGCCCGGCGGCGGCGAGCTGACCCTCGCGACGCAGAACATGATCCTCGACGAGCAGTACGTCAAGCCCCACAAGGCCAAGCCCGGCCGCTACGTGAGGATCTCCATCACCGACACCGGGATCGGCATGGACGAGGCGACCCGCCAGCGCGTCTTCGAGCCCTTCTTCACGACGAAGGGCAGGGGCCGCGGGACGGGCCTCGGGCTCGCGTCGGCCTACGGGATCATCCGCAACCACGGCGGCTTCATCACCCTGTACAGCGAGCGGGGCCACGGCACGACCTTCAACCTCTACCTGCCCGTCTCCTCGAGCGGGGCCGTCGCGGACGCCTCGCTGGACCGCCAGGTCGTGAGGGGAACCGAGACGATCCTCATCGTCGACGACGAGGACATCGTCCTGGACGTGGGCATCGAGGTGCTCAAGACGCTGGGCTACCGGGTGCTGGCGGCCCGCGGCGGGCGCGAGGCGATCGAGATCTACCGGCAGAAGGCCGGCGAGATCGACATGGTGATCCTCGACATGATCATGCCCGAGATGGGCGGCGGGCGGGTGTTCGACGCGATGCAGGCCGTCAACCCCTCGGTGAAGGTCCTCCTGGCGAGCGGCTACAGCCTCAACGGGCAGGCCGCACAAATCCTCTCTCGCGGCTGCGGCGGCTTCATCCAGAAGCCCTTCAGCATCATCGACCTCTCCAAAAAGATCCGCGAGATTCTCGACAAGCCGGAAGAGAAGCGCGCCGTGGCGTGACGGCGGTATCGGCGCCTTTCTCTCCTGAGGCGGATCGTGCTTTCCCGTTCGGCCGCGACAGATGGTCGTGACAAGCGGAAGCGAGGGGGATCGGAAGAGCGGAGAAGGACGAGTCCCTGAAGCTTTTGTTCGGGGCATCCCCCGCGGTTGATCCGGGATCAGCTTCGAGGGGCCGCCGGCCTGAGGTGCGAGAACTCGTACTCCTTCTCCTGGACCTTGAAGACGATCTTTTCTTCCTCGTTTTCCAGCAGCTTGCCCTCGATCACCCGCTTGCAGCCGAAGTCGTAGAACGTGACCTGGTGGGTCGGCATGTCCTGCTCGGCCAGGTCCTTGAAGGAGGCCCTCTGCTCCTCCGGGCTGAGCTCCCGGACGGTGAGTTTCTGGGCCCGTTCCCTCGTTTCCCAGTCCTTCGTGCGGATGATGACCTTGTAGTTGGCGTGGAAAAGAATGGGCATCTTGATGTCCGTCATCGGCGTCCCTCCTCGCGATCGATGAACTCCCTGCGCCCCTGCCTGAACGCCCGGCCGTGCGTCCCGACGCGGGGCGGAGACGGCCGCAGGCGACAGGCGCGAGGCGGAAAAGGCGAGCGTTCACCGGCCCTCGGCCGCTGTGCGCCGCACCCCATGGGGTGCCTTATCACGGCCGCTCCCGAAAATCCACTTCCGGGCCGTTATTTTGATTGTTTCGCACCCCCCGCTGTGCTACGCTCTTCGCACCCGCGAACACAAGGGGGATCCAGACCATGGAACTCGGCGATTTTGTCCTCGTCACCCATCCCGGTCACCCGATGAAGGGGGCCCGGGGGAAGATCGTCGGCCGGCGCGGGGAATACAGGGCTGACGATCCCTGGTTCCTCGTCTACCTGCCCAGCCGGATGCGGAGCTACCTGATCCCCGGGTCGGCCCTCGCGGTGGAAAAGGTCGGCCCCGAGGCGGAGAGGGATCTTCTGTACCAGTGATCGACCGGAAAAAGGTTGGCCCGGCAGCCCGGGCGAGAACGAAGGGGGGGCGGTTCCCGGAACCGCCCCCTCTTTGCATCACCCCTTTCGCGGCTCCACCCCTTTGGCCGTCACGATTCCCGTCACCAGCGCCGCCGGCGTGAGGTCGAAGGCCGGGTAGTAGCCCCTCACGGCGGGCCCGCTGATCGGGACGCCCCGGAACTCGAGGACCTCCCTCGGGTCGCGCTCCTCGATCGGGATGTCTTCGCCGCGCAGCGTCTTTGCGTCCGGGCCCCCGTAGGCCAGGATGTAGAAGGGGATCCGGAAGTAATCCGCGCAGATGGCCAGCTGCAGCGTCCCGACCTTGTTGGCCACCGTCCCGTCCATGGCCACCCGGTCGGCCGCCGCGAAGACCTTGCTCACCATCCCCCGGGACATGCAGTGGGCGGCCATGTTGTCCGTGATGAGCGTCGTGTCGATGCCCAGCTCGCTCACCGACCAGGCCGTGAGCCGGGCCCCCTGCAGGTAGGGCCGCGTCTCCGTGCAGAGCACCCGCACGTCCTTGCCCTGTCGGCGGGCCAGGCGCAGCATGTACAGCAGGGCCGGCCCGGCGAAGCAGTGGGTGAGAATCCGGTCGCCGGAGCAAAGCAGCGTCTCGGCGTGGCGCCCCGTGTCCTCGGAGATCCGCCGCTGCGCATCGAGGGCCCTGCGCAGGGACGCGAGGATGATCTCGGAGGCCGGTGCGGAATCCCCGGCCTCCCCGATGCGGCGCATGAGCTTGCCGACGAGGGCCGCCAGGTGATGGCCCGTGGGCCGCGTCGCGATGAGCCGCTCGGCCGCTTTCCGCAGCGTCTCGTCGCCGCGGGACGCGCCGCTTCGCTCGACGGCACGCGCCGCCAGGTACAGGCCGAAGCCCGCCGTGATGGCGATGTCGCCCGCCCCCTGCACGGCCATCTCCTCGATCGCCCGGGCCACGGCCTCGTGGTCGCGGCAGGCCAGGCGGACGATCTCCCGGGGGAGCCTGCGCCGGTCGATGACGACGAGCACGTCGCCCTCGAGGAACACGTTGTCCTCGAGATCCATGAGCAGCGGCTTCTTCATCGGCGGTCCTGCCTGCGGGGGCCCGCTTCCGGATGCCCCTATTTCTTGTCGGGAATGCTGAACCGCCAGGCGCAGAACCACTCGTCGGGGTGCTTGTCGGGCGGGCAGCCGAGGCATTCCGTCTTGATGCGGGAATCGATCGTCTCCGCGAAGTGCCGGTATTCCACGAGACCCGCCGATTTGCAGGGGTAATCCTCGAGACCCTTGCGCTTGCGCGCAGACTGGACGCGGCAGTCGTTCATCTGGAAGATAATCGCGTTGGGGCCGTCGTCGATGATGGACTGCACGTTGATCCGGGCGTACATCCGGAACTGCAGGGCCACCTTCAGGCCCTCGATGCCCGCCTGCTCGGGCATGCCGAGGAACTCCTTGATGGACCACGCCTCGAAGGGGGAGAAGCGCGTCCACGTGGAGTCGTTGCAGCGCTTGGCGTCGAACATGTCGCGGGCCGACTCGACGCAGGTGAACCAGACGCCGTCGTTGGCCAGCCAGTTGATCCCCACGTTGTTCAGGATGTTGATCAGCTTGTCCTTGGGTGTTTCGGCCAGCACCTTCGGCACGCCGTCCTTCATCTCGAACCCCATCGTCTTGGCCAGGCGGTCCATCTGGATGTTGTAGCTGTTCTTGCGGACTTCGCGGAGAATGTCGAGGGCCTTGGGCATCCCCACCTGGTGTTCCGTCTCCATGAACCACATGGTGTAGTGGACGATGACCCGGTGCAGGGCGTCGACGACGAAGCGGGCCAAGTCCTCCTGGCTGAGGTCCTCGGGCTTCTTCACATTCTTCAGATCCGGCATGGTTCTCCCTCCTTGTGGATATGATGCGATGATGACCGGCCCGCCGGCGGAGACCCTTTCCGCGACGGGAACCATGAAAGGCAGGCAACCGTCAATGACCCCGACCTGTCCATACACGAACGCCCGGGAAAAATCAACCGCATGAAACGCTCCGCGACACGTCCCCCCGCCCCCCACGAAACCCGGAGCACCACGTTCGCCGGGCAGCGGGCGGCCGGGCTGCTGCCCGTGGAAAAATACGCTTGAAATTCTTTGAACATTGGTCTTAGGATGAGCCACAAAAAAACGGGAGGGACGGGACCATGACGAAAGAGGAGAAAATCGAGGCGATCCGGCAACGGGCAAGAAAGAACTTTTCCCTCGGGTACAACTGTGCCGAGTGTGTCACCGAGGCGGTCCTGACCGTGGTGGACACGGGGCTTCCGCCGGAGGTCAAGAAGGTGGCCACCGGGTTCGGCGGCGGTGTGGGCCTCTACGGCGACACCTGCGGTGCGCTCACGGGGGCCGTCATCGCCGTGGGGTGCGTCCACGGGCGCTCCAAGCTTCCCGAGGACCCCGATCCCAAGCAGGCTGTAAAGAAAGCCGCGGGTGAGCTCTATGGGAAACCGGGGCTCTACAGGCTCTTCAACCAGATTCCCAACAAGTTCCTGGAAAAATACGGCTGCACCTGCTGCCGCGATCTGACGACCAAGTGGCAGAGCAGCTGGCTGTGCAAGGAACACGCGCTCTATTGCAGGGAGATCATCACCGATGCGGCGGGCATGGCGGCGGAACTGATTATGACGGACCGCGACGAGGCCGCCTCGAGGCCGTTCGGGAAGAATGTCGAGCACCTCGAGGAGACCGCGGCGGCCTGTGACCTTTCAGAAAAGGGAACCTGAGGCTCGGCCGTGTCGTGAGCAGGTTGCTCACGGGATCCGATCAAGCGAAAAGCCCCGGGGCGATCGACCCGGGGCTTTTCGCTTCTTCTGGCGTGTCCGGTCTCGTTGTCTGTCCTGATATCCGCAAAAAGAAGAAACCGTACGGGGAGCCACGGTCGTGCCCAAGATGGACAAGGCCGAAGACGGCCCGCGGGGAGATCACAGGTCGATATTGAAAAAAAAGCGGACGAGATAGCTCATCCCGAAGGTCAGCGCCGCAACCCCGAGACTGATGGCCGCCATTTCGGAGAACCGCTTCCGAAAGGGGATGTCCTGGGCGACGGAGACATAGCAGGTGAAAAGAAAGATCACCAGGAGGGCGTTGACCAGGGTGATCGCGAGGCTCAGATACGGGCTCTCCAGGATCAGATAGGGTAGGATCAGGAACAGGACCGTGAACAGGTACGTCACGCCCGTGTAAATCGCCGCCCGCAGGGGATGAAGCACCTCTCCCTCGGACTTGATGGAGAGGTACTCCGAGGCGGCCATGGAAAAGGCCCCGGCAATCCCCGTGATCAGCCCGGCCAGGACGATGAGACGGATCTCCCCGAGCGCCAGGGTGAACCCCGCCAGGGCCCCGGTGAGCTCCACCAGGGCGTCGTTGAGCCCCAGGACGATGGAGCCGACATACTTGAGCTTCTCGTCGTCGATGATCCCGATGAGCTGCTCCTCGTGTTCGGCCTCCTCCCTCGAGATCCGGTCGAGGCCGCCGACGGCGCCCGAGAGGCCTTCGTAGGCCTCGGTCGCGCTGCTTTCCCCTCTTTCCATGAGCTTGAGCCCGAAGGTGAGACCCATGAACCGTGCGACGAGGTAGAAAAACCACACCTTGCGGCGATCCGGCGCCACGGACTCGCCCGTGATTTCCTCCAGGGCCAGGTAGTGGGCACGCTCGCAGTCCCCGATGGACTTCAGGACCCGGGCGTTGTGCTCATTCGCTGCCAGCCCTGCAAGCCGGTGATAGACGTGGTACTCGGTGATTTCGTCTCTCTGGGCTGCCAGGAGCCGCTGCCGGATATTGCCGTCGAGCGCCGTGGTGTTCACCGTTCCTCCTCATCGATCCCTGTTGACGAGGTCCCTGTCGATTGCGGCACCGCGCGTCATGCCTGGGCGGTCCGGCAGGAAATCATCCTGTGAGACAAAAAAGCTTGACAGGTTCTCGAGGAGGGACTATATTGCAAATGAAAATGATTGTCAATAACAAATCCGACGATTATGTATGGCGGAAGATTTTGACAGGGGGCGCCACTGGTGCCATGGAAGGGTCAGGGGCTGCGGCTTCAGGATGACCCTGGGCCGTGAGGCCGTGTTGGACGTCCTGTCTCGTACGGATGCCCATTTGAGCGCCGAGGAGGTGTACTTGCAGGTCCACAAGACCTACCCGGCCATCGGGCTGACCTCCGTGTACAGGACGTTGGACATGCTCGTCAACATCGGGCTCGTCTACAAGTTCGATTTCGGCGACGGACGCGCCCGCTTCGAGCTGGCCGAAGGCCCCAAGGGGAAGGATCATCATCACCACCTCGTCTGCACAGGCTGCGGCCGCATCGTCAACTACCGGGACTTCATCGACGAGGAGGTCGCCCTTCTGAAGAAAACCGAAGAGGGGCTCTCCAGGAAGTACAACTTCGTGATCACCAATCACCTCATCCAGTTCTACGGTCTGTGCGAGGGCTGCCGGAGGAAGTGATTTTTTTTTGGGCTTTTTATGAAAATGGGTGTCATTAATATTTTGGAGGTTGCCATCATGCCAGGATTTGACGGAACAGGACCGAGGGGCATGGGCCCCATGACGGGAGGCGGCAGGGGTTTCTGCGCGGCTCCCGGTGCAGCCAGGAGGACGCCGGCCGGGGGACGGGAGTTCTTCGGCTGGGGCTGCGGACGGGGTTGGCGCAATCAGTACTATGCCACGGGGCTTCCCCGATGGCAGCGCTGGGCCGCTTGGGTCACCCCGGCCTCGAGGGAGGATGAAAAACAGGCGCTGAAAAGCGAAGCCGATTTTCTGCGGTCGAGGCTGAAGGCCCTCGAAGAGCGTCTGGCCGCGATGCAAGGCGAAAGTGAGTAGCGGCAGATTGAATCCGCCTGTCTGAGGGGAGGCCCCTCCGCGAAGGGGCCTCCCCATCCCGCTTGAAAGGAGTGTCTCTAGAAATGAAGATCGCCATCTCAACAGACGGCAATTTCGTAGCCGCCCACTTCGGCCGTTGCCCGGCCTATACGCTGATCGACGTCGAAGACGGAAGGGTCACGGCCAGGGCAACGGTTCCGAACCCGGGCCACCAGCCCGGTTTCATCCCCCGATTCCTTCACGAAAAGGGTGTCAACATGGTTTTGACCGGAGGGATGGGGCCCCGGGCGGAGGATATCTTTCAACAGCTGGGCATCAAGACCGTGCAGGGGGTGAGCGGGCCCGTCGATGATGTGATCCGGGCGTTCCTGGCCGGAACGCTCGAGGCCGGTCCGAGCGCCTGCGATCACCCCCACGGGGATCCTCACCATGACGCCCAGGCCGGGCGCGGGCAACCCGCGCAGCCGGCAGGGATCGGCGCGGCGGAAACGGGGACGGTCTGCGTCACGTCGGAGGGAAAGACCCTGGATTCGAACGTGGAGCCCCGGTTCGGCCGATGCCGTCATTTCCTCTTCGTGGACACGGCGACGATGCGCTTCGAGGCCGTCGACAACGCCGCGGGCGGTGCCGCGGGCGGTGCCGGCATCCAGGCGGGCCAGCTGGTCGCATCCCGCGGCGCCAGGGCCGTCCTGACGGGAAACGTAGGTCCCAACGCGTATCAGACCCTGCAGGCTGCCGGCATCGACATCTACACGGGGGCGTCCGGGACGGTTCGCGAGGCCGTGGAGAATTTCAAGAAAGGCGCCTACAGGAAGGCGGACAGTGCCACGGCCGGCGCAAAGTCGGGGATGCGATAGACGGCACAGGAGGTCAGCCATGCCGATTGGAAAAGGATCAGGACAGGGAGGCGGCCGCGGGACAGGCGGCGCAGGCCGCGCGGGCGGCGGAAGAGGCGGAGGGCACGGTGCAGGCGGAGGCGGAGGCCGCATGGGCGGCACCCGTGCAGGTGCCGGCCCCGGAGGAAACTGCCTGTGCCCGAACTGCGGGACGAAGGCTCCCCATACACCCGGCGTGCCCTGTTACACGGTGAAGTGTCCCGAGTGCGGGACAGCCATGGTGAGGGAACAGCCGCCATGGTGATCGCCGTCGCAAGCGGAAAGGGCGGGACGGGCAAGACGACCGTGGCGGTCAACCTGGCCCGCGTGCTGGGGGATGTCCAGCTTCTCGACTGCGACGTGGAGGAGCCCAACGCCCATCTTTTCCTGAAGCCCGAGCTCACGGAGAAGACCCCGGCCCGGGTCATGGTGCCCGAGATCAATGAGGAGAAGTGCACCTACTGCGGGAAATGCGCGGAGGTCTGCGCCTTCAACGCGCTCGCCGTCATCCCCCCGAAGGCCGGACTCAAGGGCGGCGTTCTTGTCTTTCCGAATCTGTGCCACAGTTGCGGGGCCTGTTTCCTCCTTTGCCCGGAGGGTGCCGTCCGTGAGGTTCACCGGGAGATCGGCGCAGTCGAAGCAGGATGGGCTGGGGCCATCCGCTTCGTTCACGGCCGTCTGCATGTCGGCGAAGCCATGTCTCCCCCGCTGATCCGGCAGGTCAAGAAGCACATTGACAGGACCCGGACGACCCTCATCGACGCGCCCCCGGGCACCTCGTGCCCGGTGATCAATGCCCTGGAAGGCAGTGACTACTGCCTGCTGGTGACGGAGCCGACCCCCTTCGGGCTCAACGACCTCATCCTTGCCGTCGAGGTCCTCCGGGTCATGGGGATCCCTCACGGGCTCGTCATCAACCGCTGCGACATCGGCGATGACGGTGTGGAGTCCTATGCCAGGGACAACGGCATCCCGGTGCTGATGCGCATCCCCTTTGACCGGACGATCGCGGAGCTGTACTCCCGGGGGCTCAACATCGTCGACCACAGCGAGGGCTACGCGAATCCATTCCGTGCCCTCTTCAAGGACATCGCGAATCATGCTGAAGCAAATCGTCATCATCAGCGGCAAGGGCGGCACGGGTAAGACCGTCTTCACGGCGTCGCTTGCCGCCCTGGCGTCGAGGAAGGTCATGGTGGATTGCGACGTCGACGCGGCGGATCTGCACCTTCTGCTCAATCCCCGCATCGTCGAGACGCACGAATTCCGGGGAGGGAAAACGGCGCGCATCGACCCGGCCCTGTGTATCGGCTGCGGCAAGTGTGCCGAGTTGTGCCGTTTCGACGCGACCGAGGAGGGCGTCGACGCATTTTCCGTCGACCCCCTCGCCTGCGAGGGCTGCGGCCTTTGCGCCCGCATTTGTCCCGTCGACGCCGTCGTGATGGAGGAGCATCTCTCGGGTGAGTGGTATCGCTCGGAGACGGCCTACGGGCCTTTCGTCCACGCGAAACTGGGGATCGCCCAGGAGAATTCCGGCAAGCTCGTGGCCTGTATCCGGGAAGCGGCAAAAACGATTGCGCGATCGCTCGATCTGGATTACGTGATCATCGACGGTCCCCCGGGGATCGGCTGCCCCGTGCTGGCCTCGCTCACCGACACGGACCTTGCCGTCATCGTCACGGAGCCGAGCCTGTCGGGCATCCACGACGCGCGCCGCGTGATCGAACTGGCCCGGCATTTCCGCATCCCCGCAGGCATCGTCATCAACAAGTGGGACATCAACCCGGAGCAGAGCCGGAATATCGAAGAACTGTGCTCGGAAGGGGTGAGCCTCCTGGGGCGTATTCCCTTCTCGAAGCAGGTGGCGGCATCCCTGATCAAGGCCAGGCCCTACGTCGAGACCGTGCAGGACGACGTCGCCGCCGCGATCCGCGCCGTCTGGGAAAAGATCGATTCCGAACCGGCGGGCAAGGATCGCCGGCCGTCATAGGAAATCTCAGAAAGGAGTCAGACACCATCAACCCATGAAACCGATCCAGATCCAAGAACCGAGGGACGAAGACAAGCAGCTCAAGGACCGGATGTCCCGGATCAAGCACAAGATCATCGTCATGAGCGGCAAGGGCGGGGTGGGGAAGACCTCGGTGGCCGTCAACCTGTCCTACACCCTGGCGAGGGCCGGCCGGGAGGTCGGCATTCTCGACATCGACCTCCACGGACCCAACATCGCCAAGATGCTGGGCGTCGAGGGGCGGGGCCTCGTCGGGTCCGAAAACGGCATCGAGGCCGTTCGGGTGCTGCCCAACCTGAAGGCGGCCAGCATCGCCTTCGCGCTGCCCAGCGCGGACAACCCCATCGTGTGGCGCGGCCCCATGAAGGCCAACGCCATCCGTCAGTTTCTCGAGGAGGTGAACTGGGGCGAACTGGACTTCCTGATCGTCGACTCGCCGCCCGGCACGGGCGACGAGCCGCTGAGCGCCTGCCAGCTCATCCCGAATGTCAGCGGGGCCGTGATCGTGACCACCCCCCAGGACGTCTCGATCGTCGACGCGCGCAAGAGCGTGTTCTTCGCCCGCCAGCTCAAGATCCCCGTTCTCGGGATCATCGAGAACATGAGCGGCTTCGTCTGCCCGCACTGCGGCAAAGAGACGCCGATCTTCAAGAAGGGCGGCGGCGAGAAGGCCGCGAAGGACCTCGGCGTCCCCTTCCTGGGGCGGATCCCCTTCGAGCCGGATCTGGTCGAGATGGCCGACCGGGGGCTCCCTTTTGTCCAGTCCCAGAAGGACTCGCCGTCGGCGGCGGCATTTCAGGAGATCGTGAGGAAGATCGTGACCTCCCTCTGAGATGCTGTCGGATCAAAGGTGCGCAACCATGCCGATTTACGAGTATCAATGCGGGAACTGCGGCGAGCTGTCGGAATTCCTGATCAACGGCAGCGGGCGGGATCAGCCGGTCACCTGCCGGATGTGCGACAGCGATGACATGAAGCGGGTCCTCTCTCGGAGCGTCGTCGGCCGAAGCCGGGGTCCATCGGGCGGTCGCACCTGTTGCGGACGGGACGAACGATGCGGTCGGCCGCCCTGCGGCGGGGAGGGCCGTTGCGATCGGTGATCGAGGCGGGACCCTCGATGCCGTCCGACATCGCACAGGCCCGGTTGCTTTCATGGGCCGATTGTGCTTAAGGATGAGAACAAGCACGACCGGTCGGAAGGGTCCCTGTCTCGATGGAACGTGACGCGGAAACGATACGGGCGCTGCTGGAGATGCTCTTCCAGCGGACCGGCAGGCGCTACTCGGAGAAACTGATTAGGCTCGGGACGGACGCGACGAACAACCGCCGCATCGAAAAGCCCGACGGCTACGCGACGCTCACGGGCGAGTGCGGCGACACGGTGGAGTTCTTTCTCCGGGTGGCCGACGGGAAGATCGAGGATGCCGCCTTTACGATCGACGGCTGCATCTCCGCCTTCGCGTCGATGGCCGCCGCGGCCGAGATGGCGCGGGGCAGGACCCTGCGGGGCTGCCTGAACATCAATCAGAGCGCCATCGCGGAGTATCTCGGCGGGATGCCCGAGGAGGACCGCCACTGCGCCCTGCTGGCGGCCCGGGCCCTCCAGAAGGCCCTGCGGGACTATGCCGTCGGGAAAACGCGGAAAGGCTGAACAGGCGATGCAGGAGATCCGTTACCGGCCCATCGGGGTCATCCGCACCCCGTTTGCGTCCCCCGAAGGCGTTCCGATCCGGCCGGCGGCCGCGAAGGGCGTCGTGGGGAGGGTTGAACTGGATCCCGGGCTGGCGGATGGGTTGAAGGACCTCGACGGTTTTTCCCATGTCATCCTGATTTACCATTTCCACACGGCCAAGCCGGCGATGCTGAGGGTGAAACCCTACATGGACAGTGTCGAGCGGGGGGTCTTCGCGACGAGAAGCCCCGCACGAACCAACGCGATAGGGATCTCGGTCGTCCGCCTGCTCGGGGTCGAGAAGAACGCCCTCCGGGTCGAGAATGTCGACATCGTCGACGGCACCCCCCTGCTGGACATCAAGCCCTACGTCCCCCAGTTCGACGGGGCGGAGGACGTGAGGATCGGCTGGCTGCAGGACAACGTCGGAAAGCTCGATCACACCCGGGACGACGGACGCTTCGGCGTGGAGACCGGATCCGTGAAATCCGAATGACATCCAATGCTGGAATTCTACTGAGGAAGGGAGAGAGATCATGTTCCACGAGGAAAGATGTGACTTTTGCGGAGACTGCCTGGCGCGGTGCAAGTACCTGGACTTCGACAAGGAGAGCGGGTCGGCGGCGATGCGGAAGCTCGTTGCGGGCGAGAAGTCCGACTGGATCTACGACTGTGTGACCTGCATGGCCTGCGACGAGTACTGCCCGACGAATGCCCGGCCTTTCGATCTCATCATCAGGCGGATGGAGGAGGCGGGCGATTTCACCGACCCGAAGCTGCGCGCCGACATGGCGGAGCGGTTCAAGCCCGAGGGCGAACCGAAACCGGTCAAGCCCGCCGAGCGCGTCATGTCGATCTGTGTCATGCAGGGCAATATGCCCTGGGCCATCCAGGGGCAGATCTTCGAGACGATCCCCCTGCTCAAGGGGAAGCACTACTTCTGCAACGTTCTCTTTTCCCACATGGGCGACGAGTCGATCCTGCGGGAGCGCCTCCAGGGGATGATCGACAACCTGGCCAAGTCCGGTGCCAAGGAGATCGTCTTCCTGCACGACGACTGCTACGCGGCCATCAAGGGCATCGCCCCCGAGCTGGGGATCAAGATCCCGTTCAAGCCGATCCACCTCTTCGAGCACCTCCGGGACGTCCTGAAGGAGAAGAAGGGGAGCCTGAAGAAGCTCGACATGAAGGTCGCCTACCAGCGGCCCTGCGCCTCGCGCTACACGCCCGAGAAGGACCCCGTCGTCGACGAGATCTTCGAACTCGTCGGCGTGAAACGCATGAAGCGGCAGTACGAGGGCGAGGATGCCCTGTGCTGCGGCGTGGAGGTGGCGGGCCCGGGCCTCAAGCTCTTCCCCCGCGGAAAGAACTACGAGCCCTTCCGGGTGAAGAACGTCGAGGACGCGAAGGCCAGCGGGGCCGAGGCGATGGTGTACCTCTGCCCGATGTGCTTCACGATCCTCAACAAGAAGGTCCGCGAGGCGGGCATGAAGAACTACATGATCAGTGACCTCTGCCGCCTCGCCCTCGGCGAGGAGCTTCCGGCGGACAGGCCGCAGTGATCCCCGGAGACGGCCGGGGATGAAAAGTCCCTTGCCGGGCGCGACCCGGCCGTCTAGAATACATCATCTGAAGAAAGGAGGTGGACCCATTGGCCGAAGAAGAAATCAAGGCAGGCTGTGCGAGGCCGACAGGGGGGCTCGTCGGCGAGGAGCCTCCAGGGGATCAACCGACTGAAGCGACGGAGCCTAAAAAGGAGGTGAAGTCCATGATCATGATCGGCAGGAAGGCGCCCGATTTCATGGCGCCGGGGTATTTCCAGGGCAAGTTCATCAACGTACATCTCTCGGACTACCTGGGCAAATGGGTGCTTCTCTGCTTCTACCCGGGGGATTTCACCTTCGTCTGAGCAACGGAGATATCGGCGGTCGCCGATCGATACGCGGAATTCGAGAAACTCGGGGTCCAGGTGCTCACGATGAGCATCGACAGCGTCTTCGTCCACAAGATGTGGGTGGACCACGAGATCTCCAAGATGGTCAAGAAGGGGGTCGTTCCCTACCCGATGCTCTCCGACGTGGGGGGCAAGGTGGGGACGGCCTACGGCGTCTTTGATGACATGGCCGGGGTGGAGACCCGCGGCCGCTTCATCATCGACCCCGACGGGGTGATCCAGGGCTACGAGGTGCTGACCCCGCCGGTGGGGCGAAACGTCTCGGAGAGCATTCGCCAGGTGCAGGCCTTCCAGCACGTGCGCAACAGCGGCGGAACGGAGGCCACTCCCTCCGGCTGGCGTCCCGGAAAGCTCACGCTCAAACCGGGGCCCGACCTGGTCGGCAACGTCTGGAAAGTGTGGAAGACCGAGATGGAACGGGATTGAAGGACAGGAAAACGGAAGGAGCAAGGGAAGAGGCGGGCACCCCCCGCCTCTTTTTTTTGCGCTTTTATGCCCGGGAAACGGAACGGGTCAGGTATCGAGCCGGCCGATCCTTCTGCCGAAGAGGATTACGGAAAGGACGACCATTCCCAGGCCCAGCACGTTGATGACATCGCCCTCGTCCAGACACCCGATGGCCCAGCCGCCCGAGAACTTCGACAGCCACACATAGCCCATCCACAGGGTCGACAGCTCCGCCAGCTCCGAAAATCCCGCCTGCCATCTCGGCATGACAAAGACATCCAGCAGCTGTTTACCCGCCCCGATGCCGAGGCAAAGATGAAGGAGATTGCGGACATCTCGACGAAGGAAGCCATGAATCCAACCGCAAAATGTGATCGGGTCACCAAGCCGGAAACTGATCAGCAATCGAGGTTACGGGAATTGGTTCGACGGTTTCCGATGAAGTCTGCCCTGGAGAATGCACAACCGGAAGTAAACCTGTCCTAAGAGTAACAATGGCTACTTCTTTGTCAAGCCTGAATTGCCCGGTCCGTATTGCCATTTCGGCCCGAGCCAAAACGGCATAGTAACCGTATAGTATCTGGATTATTGGACTTTTCGAGAAACTGTTCCGGAATGGGGCGTCCCCCGCATCTGACCCGGAGAGGCCCTCCGCGCCTGGTCGATTTTCAATAGCTTGAATTCATTTGATTATTTACGATTGGCTGCACGGCGGCCACGTGGTATCGTCCGTGCTCGGGAGGCGGACAGTGACGAAACGAGTGTGTCCGAGGGACCTGATGGACCTGTTTTCCCAAATAGTCCGGCGCCGCAGCCAGGGGGGCTTCACCCTGATCGAGCTGATCGCCGTTCTCGTCATCATCGGGGTCATCAGCGCCGTGGCTGCGCCGAAATTCATGGGCCTCAAGGCGGAGGCCGAAAACAGGGCCGCCATGCAGGCCGTTGCGGAGGCGAAAAACAGGCTCACGAACCAGTACGCCATCCGGCTGATGACCCCGGAGGCCGACGCGAACGATCTTACCGGCATCATTGCCTCCGTCAGCACCGATGCGGGCGATTACAGGCTGAGCTTTGCCGTGGCGGGAAGCGAGGTGGAGATCACCGCAACGGGCGTCCAGGAGAGAGGTGTCTTCGGGCAGGCCAGGGGAACATGGAGGAACCGGTGAGCGCGGGATCGGTCGCTTTTCCCGGTTTCCGCCGGCAGACGGTATCGCATCCGGAGAGTGTATGGAACAGTCAGTCCCCGTAAGTGAACTGAAAGTCGGGATGCAGGTGACCATTCCGGGGTCGTGGTTCAGGCACCCCTTTATCCGAAGCCGCTTCACCCTCAGCTCGCAGCGGGACATCGAGAAGATGAAACACTGGGGGGTCAAGCAGGTGAGCGTGGCGCTCGCCCGAAGCGATCTTTCCCGGGGCATCGTC
>Ga0209407_1002820_pt1 | contig 15810 bp, 8 predicted proteins | sample AD_JPNHG3_MetaG_FD_184410 | JGI IMG/M metagenome (GOLD analysis project Ga0209407, IMG submission 184410) | Active sludge microbial communities of municipal wastewater-treating anaerobic digesters from Japan - AD_JPNHG3_MetaG (SPAdes) (version 2) | ecosystem: Engineered > Bioreactor > Anaerobic >... | reverse complement strand
GGAACGACACCAGCCCGGAACTCGACACGTACAGGCCCTCGACCAGGTTGGTGCCGAGGGTGAAGGACCAGCCGTTTGTCCGCAGCCAGAAGATGTCCTCAGCCACGCCGTACACGGTCCACGGCGCGTGGACGATCGCGTTGGAGGGCGCGGCGCGCCAGGCGGCGGGGTTGGTCGCGGCGGAGACGAGGGCGACCCCGGCCGCGTACTGGCCGGGGGTGAGCGCGCCGGAGGCGTTCAAGGCGTTCAAGGGTTCAAGGGGTTCAAGAGGTTCAAGGGGTTCAAGAGGTTCAAGGGGTTCAAGGGGTTCAAGCGGGACGGCGGAGGTGGCGGCGGCGGGGACGGGCTCCGGGGTGCCGGAGGGGGCGACGGGCTTGGTGACGGCGTAGTGGCAGCAGACGACGAGGAAAACCATGATGAGCGCTTGGTCGAAGCGGGATTGTGCGCGGAGGTCGCGCACACGCCCGCGGAGGGTGCGCACGAGTCCGCGGAAGATGCCGCCGCCGGTCTCGCAGGTATGGGCGATGAGCCACAGCACGAAAGCGGTGCCGAGGAAAATGAAAAATGCTTTGGGTGTCATATTCGCGTCTCTCCGGCTACTTTAACGATGTTCTTGCGAAGCCCCTCGTGGCATGGGCGTCCCGCCCATGAAACACGGGCAAGATGCCCGTGCCACGCCTGTGAACGAGAAGTTCTGCAAAAGCCTCTCCCGTCATTTGATGGTGATCCTTGTGGCGTCCGGGGCGAACACGGTTTTGATGCGTTCCTGCGGCGTGCCCGCGCCGCGCGCGGTGACGCGCAGGGTGTCCCATGTTCCGGGGCGCAGCCATTCCGGCAGGGGCGGCTGGGGGAGGCCCGCGAAGGCGACCGCGCCGTCGCGGTCGGCGAAGGCCGGGGCCAGGCAGACTCCCGAGGCGGTGACGCGGATGAGGGCGGTGAGCCTCTGCGTGCCGTTGGACGAGGCGGCGGGGACGGCGTGGCGGGCACGCAGGCCGCGCGGCGACAAGAACCACCCGCCGCGGTCCCATCCGATGGCGAGGTCGGTCTCGCCCGCATCGAGCACGCCGTCCGCCGGGGCGGCGTCGCGGCCCAGGCAGACCTGGACGTGGTTGGAGGGCGTGGCCTCGAAGACAAGCTCAAGGCGGAAGACGCGCGGGCCGTCGGGACCGGCGGCGGACAGGGCGTGCGTCGCCGACACCTCGCGGTCGGCGGTCGCGGGCTCCGGCAAGCGCGGCACCTCCAGAGTGGCGGCGCCCGCCGCCAGCGCGGCTGCGGTGATGGCAGTGACTATGGCTGTTACGTTGTGTTTCATCTCGTTCCCTTCGCTCGGTCCTCCGGCAGGGAAAAGGCGCGGACCCCGCTCCGCGCCTCAAACGAGGTACCGTCAAGCACCCAACAGGAAACGCGGGTACGAGGCCGCGCCCGATCGGGCGCGGCCCCGTGCACTCCGCTCCTGTTTGAAAATTGACGGTTTTTCGTTTGAAGCGTTCTGCGCGAAAGCGCAAAAATCAAATCAGTCTATGGGGTTCGGTTCTCTTCTCGTCCTCCGGTTCTCTCTCTTCTTGTCCGCCAAGCGGCTCTCGTTCGCACGCGGCCTACTGACTACCATCCAGCAACAACGCCGCATTCCATCGTTGAGTGCATCTTATACTCACTGGCAGATAGAACGCAAGGCGAAAAATTCACAGCCTTTTCGCCAGAAACGCATGATCTTCGCATCCCCCCTGTCACCAACTGCGGATTACTTACGGTCAACGAGTTGACCTTGACGAAAAATGAAACGGATGGCATAACATAAATTGTTCTAACAATTTTAGAGAAAGGATGTGCTTATGTTACCTCGTACACAGGAACTTAGAAATTGGACCTCGGAGAAAAAATGCCGTAAGGTGGTGGATAACCTGGCCAAGAAACATTTCACTGCGGTGTATTGTGCCACTGCCAAGGAGGCCGCCGACTACATCATGAAAGAGGCCGCGTCAGCGCAGAGCATCGGCTTCGGCGGGTCGCTCTCGGTGGCCGACCTCCAGATCACCGCGCGTTTGGCTGAGCAAGGCAAGGAGATCCTGAACCACGGTGCCCCGGATCTGACACCCGAGCAGCGGGTGGCGTTCATGAAGCGGCAGCAGACCTGCGACCTCTTTTTGAGCGGCACAAACGCTGTGACGCTGGATGGATGCCTGGTCAACATCGACGGTCACGGCAACCGCGTCGCGGCCATGATCTACGGCCCCACGAAGGTGATCGTGGTGGTGGGCCGCAACAAGATCGTTGAAGGCGATATCGCGGACGCCATCCGTCGCATCAAGGACAAGGCCGCACCGCCCAACGCCATGCGGCTGGAGCGGGAGACGCCGTGCGCGGCAACCGGTTTCTGCAACGACTGCGACGCGCCGCACCGCATCTGTCATGTCACGACGATCATCGACAGCAAGCCGGGTGCCACCGACCTCCATGTGCTGGTCGTCAACGAAGACATGGGACTGTAAGTAGTCGGCTACCGGACAAGGAACACCGTTCCCCTGCCGGAAGGCACCACGTACACCGCGTTGCCATCGGCCACAAGCCGCATCTGGCGACCGGCGTCGTCGGCGATCACGGTCCACGCCCCCGCAGTGAACCCGCCCAGTGACGCGCCATCCACCGCTTCGGCCAGCAGGGTCGGCTCGTCCGGCAACGCGGTCGCATCCGTGATCGTCACAGTCCCGCCGCCCATGAAAGTGAGTCCGCCCGCCGTGCGCAACGGTACGACGCTACCAGCACCAACGGCCACATGCCAGGTCGCGCTATCGTTGACTGTCAGCGGGCCGGCCAATGACAGCTCGGCCGTCGGGTTTTCGGAAGACACCTGCCTGATGCCGTTCACCGTCAGCGAGCCGCTCGACACCGCGCCGGCGCCGCCGAACGTACCCAACTCGTATTCGCCGCCGCCCAACAGTAGCTCGGTGCCCTCTCGTAACGTCAGGGTCATGAGCGCAGCCGAGGCCCCTCCGGTACCGGTGCCGCTGCCATCGCCCGATGCCAGTCCCCACTTGGTCGCCAAATAGGTTCCGACCTGCAGCATCTCGATGTCCGTCAACACGTCATCATAGATCAGCAATTCGGCGAGCTTCTGCCCACCGCTACGATTCACCCCGTCAGCGTGTCCGCCTGGCAGCACGCGCATATCTTTGGCCAAACCGTCGATCTTCAGTCCCGCCGTCGTGCGCGTAGCAATCACTTGGTAGCCGCCGTTGAGCGGCGTCGAGGTGCCGGTGCCGACAGATACGCCGTTGGTGAAGGTCTCGCCTAGCCTCACTGCGTCATCACTCCATTGGGCATTCCAAATCATGCAATCGTACGTGACATTAGCCTCATCCATCGCCGGCGTGCCCGGTGCCGGTCCGCGGATCAGATTGTGCGCACTGCTGCCCAGCAGCAGGCCACCGCCCTGTTGCGATCCCAGTACCCAGAAGATCGTGCGCGCATTCTCCACCGGCGTGATTTGCAACCATTGGCCGCTACGCCAAGCGCCAAAGTCGAGCACCGCACGACCGTTAAGCGCCGCCGGTTCCAGTGTCGGCGGCAACGCCGTGCGATAGCCCGATGCCTTGTTGTTGGGCACGAACGGGTTGAGGAACGCATACGGGTAATTGGTCACGGCCGGATCGGTATCGCGCGCATCACGCCAGCCGATAACCGCGTTCGACGAGCCAGGCTGAAACACCAGCGACGGCCCGCGGCTGGCGTCCGCCCAGAAGGCGAGGTTGCGTTCGACCTTGGTACAGCCGGCCAGTGACACGCGCCCCTCGACAACATCCAACCAGCCCGCGAAATCTTGGAACTGGAACAGGCTCAGCGGTGCCGCGCCGGTCTTGGTGAGCAGACCGGTCCCGCTCAGGATACCGACGTTCACGTCGCGCACGCCCACATGCAACGTCCCGGCCAGCGGCGGCTCGCCCTCCGCCGGCACCGCCACATGGTTCAACATCGCCGGGACATCGCGCGTGAAGGGACGCTGCCATTTTTGCATGAGGTACGCCTCGACCTGAGCCATCTCGGTATCGCTCAACGCATTGGTATAGACGATCACCTCGCCCAGCCGCTGGCCACCGCCGCGTTCTGTCAGCCAACGGTCATGCGCGAATTGGCCGGCCATCACATCACCGGTCGTGCGCAGTGCCACCACCTGATAGCCGCCAGACAGGCCGACCATCGTATTGTCCACGGAGACGCCGTCGATGCGGGTCGGACAGCCCTTTATCGATCCGTGGGCATACCGCCAGAAGAGCGGCGTCGCGGCACTGGCGACCGGACCGCGCGCAAAGTGGTTGTCACCCGTGTTGTCCTCGTTCTGTATGCTGCCAAGCAGCACCCCGCCGCCCTGCTGCGAGCCGATCACCCAGAATACCGTGCGTACGTTCTCGAGCGTGCGCGACCACTGCAGGCCTTTGGCAATCGTCGGTGTGTTGGTGGGGCCTAAATCCACCACCGCCAACGCACCGATCTCGTTGGGCAACAGCACCGGCGCATGTGCCCAGCGCTGCGTCGCCACGATATAGGCGTCCGTTCCGTCCCAGCGCACATCGCGCCAGTAGACACGGTCCGCAGCATCCGTGCCGAAGCTGTCGGCGACGTTGGCGTCGACCCAAAACGCGGCGCCCGGCACCGGATTGGTATCGGTCGCCTGCGCCGTGAGCCGCGCTGCCAGACCGTCCACCGTGAACGTGCCTTCGGCCAGCGCCAACGTACCGTTGAACAGTTCCGGTGCCTCAACCAATATCGTGCCGGCCCCGAGTTTGGTCAGGGTGCCGCTGCCGGTGATGCGCTCGAACGGCACCGTCACGCTGGCATGCGGTGTTTGCACGCCGCCCGTACCGCTCACCGTGAGGTCAGCCGCGCGCACGCGCATACCGCCGCTCCCGCCCAGCCACTTGCGCATAAGGTAGACCTCGACCGTCTGCCGCTCCTCCTCGGTCAGGACGCGGTCATAGATCAACACTTCGGCCAGCCGCTGGCCGCCGCTGCGTTTTGCCCCGTCAGCGTGCCCGCCGGTCAATGTCGTGCGCATGTCCTTGGCCAGCCCGTTGACCGTCACTTCGCCGGTGGTGAGCGCCGTGACCAATTGGTAGCCGCCGCTCAAGCCGGTGATGGTAGGATTGACAGCAAACCTGTCGACCCAGACTTGGCTTTCCCTGAACTCGGGCGAGACCCAAGACCCCGGACCAAAGATCGGTTCCGACGCCTGCAAATCACCATCGACCGCGCCGCCACGCACGCCAGCTTTGTTGGGCGACCCGATCAGCATACCGCCGCTGTTCTGCGAGCCGATCACCCAGAAGAAGGTGCGCGCATTCGCAACCGGGCCGAACTCCAGCCACTGACCACTGTGATAGACGCCAAAGTCCAGAACCGGCTGCCCCTCCAACGCACTTGGCACTACCACCGGCGGCAGGGCGGTCTTATATCCGGGGCCTCCCAGGTTCGGCGAGAACTCATTGAGCCACGCATAGGGATGGGCCGAACCGGTCGCGCCGTCACGCACGTCATTCCAACGGACCACTTGATCGCTCGTTCCCTCCTTCAGCACCAGCGTCTGCGCAGCCGAAGCATCGAGCCACAACACCGGATGACTGGCCGGTGCCAAATCCTCCAGCAACACTCCGTTTTCCAGTACGATCGAACCGCTGTAATCGGCTACCGAGCCGACTGCGAGCCGACCGCCGCCGCGCACGATTAGATCGGCGGTCCCGGCCAGCCATTCCAACGTATAAGTCGCGTCAGCCGCGATTTCGAGCACTACCGCGCCGCCGCTCAGAGTGAGGCCGTCTGGCGCATTCAGCGAGGCGCTTTCAATGATCAACTCGCCACTTCCCTGCTTGTCGAGGACACCGCTCACCGTCAAGCCGCCGGACAAGCGCAGACTGCCGCCATCGACATGGAAACCACCATCCGTCAGGGAGACCGCCTGCTGCAGGGTGAGCGTGGTCCCCGATGCGGTGCTCAGCAGGCTGTCGGTGAGTGTAACCGCGTTGCCGGCCGCGCCCAAAGCGTTGTCGTTACCGATCAGCAAGGTGCCGCCGTCCACGGTGACACTGCCCGAGAACGTGTTATTGCCGGTGAGTGCCGTTGTGCTGGAACCGACGCAGATCACGCCGTTACCCGCGATCACGCCCGCATGGGCCACACTCCCCTGTCCGGAAAACGTCAGAGTGCCGCCGTTCAGCGTGACGGGATGGGTCACGGTATACGTGTTCAGCGGCGAATCGACAACTGCATTGTCTACAACGGCCCGCGTGTCGTAGATCGTTGTCTCGCCGGTGTCAAGCGTGAGGCCACCATCAAAGTGCGCCAGATTCGCGGTGACCACCCGCAGTGCGCTGCCCGCATCAAGGAACGTCTGCAAGCCCGCCAGCGCGTCGCCTTCCAGTACGGCGTCCACTCCCGGTGCCACGGCCCAAGTACCGGCAGACGGCAGACGGCGGACCCAGACCGAGTCGCGGAACGTGATGCTTGCGTCTGCCGGTACCGTCACAGCGGCATCGAACAAAGCGGGCACGGTACTACTCGAACCGATCGCGACCGACGTGTTGACCGCCAGTGCGGCATCCGACAGATTGTCTTCCGATGCGGTCACACCGCCCGGTGCCACGAAAACGGGGAGCGGCGAGCAGCCGGTGAGAGTGACCGTGCCGCCGCCGGGACCGACGCAGATCGCACCGTTGTTGGTTGAAAAGGCGCGCTCCGCCGCCGTCGTTTCATAGAGCGTCAGCGCGCTGCCGTCCAGCAGCAGCGTCGCGCCACCCAACGCCTGCTGGTTGGTCACGGTGAGCGTCGCGCCCTCGGGGATCGCCACCACGCCTGCGCTTGCACCATCGGCCATCTGCACATCGAACGCACCGCCGCACCAGACGATGCGTGTGCCGTGCGTCAGAACGCCGCGCAGCGCCAGCGCGTCGGCATAGAGCGCGCCATCGGTCGGCACGCGGTTGGTGACAATCCCGCCTGCGGTCACGACCAGTTCGGTCACCCGGTTGCTGGTACCGGCCAGATCGACCACACCGCGCCAGGCACCGTCCACCGTGAGTCCGCCTTTGCCGACGCCGTAGGGCAACACGCCGTCGGCTGCAAGCTGCAAGTAGGCCAAATTGTACGGTGCGCCACTGATGTGATATCCGGGGCCGTTGGTGCCCACGACCGTACCGCCGGCATAGTCGTTGGCCGGATTGGACAACAGGAAGCGCCCGTTGTTCCGGCTCAGGAAAAGCGTGCCGGGGCCGGTGATGGGGCTGGCGAAGGTCAGGGTCTTGTCATCGGACCAGCCAATCGCAAAGGACCCGCCGTGTTCCAGCAGCGTGATACCCATTGTCGGCGGGAAAACCGGCGACGAGTCATAGTTCTTGATGGTGCCGCCATTCAGGATCAGGGCGTCTGGCCGATAGACCGCAGGCTCGGTCATCAGCGAGGTGCCGGTCCTGATCTCCAGTCGATCCTGCTCCACCAACCACGACCCGTTAAAGGGGCTCTCGGTATTGGGAAAGTTTAGACACCCTACGCCGATTTTGCGCAACACACCTGCGCCGGGACCGAGCAGGCCCTGAAGTTCCACGCTACCTCGCTCAACATACACCGTGTTGGTCGAGCCAACATCGGCTGCAAGCGTAATCGGACACCCGGACTGAAGCACCCAGGTCACATTGCTGCTGAAGCTGAGTCCGCCGAGCACCAGCCCCGGCACATCGTTGCTCACCGATAGCGAGACCCCGACGTCACCCTTGAAGACTACACTTCCGCCATTGCCCGGCACAATCCCGCCTTCCCAGTTTGCGGGATACGACCACTGAGGAGTGGCCCCCTGCCAAACACCATCCGTCTGGGCCCATGCCCCAAAGACACCCAGAACCACCGCAAAGGCAATTCGCTGAAAAAGTCGGCTTGTCTGTCTCATGTTAACCTCTCCCTTTTTCTCGTGTGCACACCCAACCACGCCGGACAACACTACCCAAAATTGACCGCCACCAAAAGACGCAAACGTAATTGCCCTGTTATACGCAACCACAACTTACGGCTGACCGCCTCGCAGCGTCAGCATGAGGCTCGGGTCCAACGGATAGCGCCCGAAGCGCTCGCCGTACACCGCGAGTCCTGACGCCAGTGCTTCGTCCGCCTCAATCCGTACGGTCAGGTGTCCCTCTTTTTCCGCCTGCGCCAACAGCGCTTGCGGGATCGCCACGGAGACCAGATAGCCGTAGGAGCCAGCCTCCGAAAGTGTCCCGTCCTGCTTCTGCGCCTGCCACGAAAGAATCCCGCGGTGGTCGGCTGGATCATCCGGCAGATCGACAAACCCGACCACGCGACCGCCTGCGCTCACGCGGACCGCGCCCGCATAGCGATATGTGTCGGTCATCGGATACGAGTTGGGGTTGCGGCTCGGGTCATGCGTGCCCAAACCGCGCATGTAGTCGCCATCCATGTTGGCGGCGCCCGCTGTATCCTTGCCATTCAGACGCTTGGCCGAGAGTTCCGCCATGAACACCGCACTGCTCACACCTTCGGCGCGCAGACCCGCAGGCCATGGCAACCGGTATTCGAAAAAGCCTTTGCCCGCGCCGTTGACCTTAAGTCCGTCAAACACATTCCACTGCTTCATCGACCATTCTGACGCTGTGAACGCCTTGGGCGCGACGCGCACCACCTGCACCGTCGCGCCATCGCGCATGAGGCGCGCCTGACGTGGTTGCTCGCCGTCGCGCACCGCGAAGGTGGTGAAGTTGCGCACCAAGACATGGCCGATCACATCTTCCAGCCAGACGGCCACGACGCACACCGACGGCTCCGCAGGCAGGGTGACCTCCAGCGGATCCAGCGGACCGCACTGCCACGCCTTCACCGTCATGTCGCGCGCACTCCCGATCGGCACCACACGCTCGACACCGAACGCGTCCCAACTCCGCAACGAAGCGCGCAAGGCCAAGCGCTGCCCGGTAGCAAAGCGGTCGGTCAAGGCCGAGAGATACAGCGGCACCGACACCTTGGCGCCGGGGCGCTCCTCGCGGCACAACTCTTTGCCGACGGCCACATAGAGATCGCCATGCCAGTCGCGCAACGTCATGCCCGGAACGAGTTCCTCGATGCCCGTGAATTTTTCGGAACGGTCGAACTTCCAATAGCCGTTCCACTCATTGATCACGTCGTGGTGTTCGGTGTAGAGCCAGCCGCAACACTGCGGGTGCCGACGGAAGGCATCCATCATCAGGTGATAGTCCCAACTCCAATCCACATCGCCAGTGCTGTCTTTGTAGCCCCACACATTGCCGCACTCACTGTTCAGCAACGGCTCGCGCCCCTGCTTGCGCCCACCGATATAGTTCCATGTCGAGCCGGGGAAGGTGTTTTTGCAGACATCCTGCAACTCCTGTTCCCACTTGTATCCCGGACGGTAGGCGTGCCAACTGTTGATATCGGTCACCACGTGATCATGATTGCAGGGCGAGTTGTCCTCCACCAAGCGGGACGGGTCCAGCGCTTTCGCGAGCTTGACCATCGAAGCGACCCACTCTTGCGTTTCAGGCAGGTAGACCGGCTTGCCCTCCTTGTTTTTGGTGCGGAGTCCCCAAGTCTCATTGAAGACCACCCAACTGAAGACACAGGGATGGTTCATGTCGCGCTCGATCATGCCACGCAACGCGACTTCGGTTTCGGCGCGCATGGGCGCATCGGGCTCGCCCCAACTGTTCGGCACGTCAGCCATGATCAGCATGCCTAGACGGTCAGCCCAGTAGAGCTTACGCGGCACCTCGACCTTGATGTGGATTCGCTGCCCGTTCAGCCCGATCGACCGGCTGCGCAGAATCTCGTCGCGCATGAAGGCGTCGGTCGGGAAAGTGTAATACCCGTCCGGGTGGTAACTCTGATCCAGCGCGAGCTTGAGATAAAGCGGCTTGTTGTTGAGCGCAATGTAGGGATGCCCTAGCCCCGGCAGATCCACCACGCTGATTTTGCGCATGCCGAAGTAGGTGGCGACCGTATCGGTCTGGCCGCCGCACGCAAGCGTGGCGGTCACCTCATACAGGTAAGGGTCTTCCAGCGACCACAGCCGCACGTCGGCGAGCGGCACATCCAGCTCGAATACCTGTTGCCCTTGCGGGATCTCAGCTACAGCAGGCTCGGCGCGATCGCCGGCCTTGAAGGCGAGCGTGAAACGCGCCGCCGTCGGTGCCGGTGCGCTGAGACGGCCCTTGACCCGGACACGACCGGCGTCGATGTCCGGCACGAAGTGCACGCGCTCCAGCGCTGTAACCGGACGCGCCTCAAGATAGGCGGTCTGCCACACGCCGCGCACGTTGCCATAGCCCTGCTTGCCCGTGAGCCTGAAGCCGTGCGGCGTGTCGTCGACGCGCAACACGAGCGTCTGTTCCGCGCCCCACTTCACATGGTCGGTCAAGTCAAAGGCGAAAGGCGTATACCCCCCCTGATACACGCCGACCTGCTGGCCGTCGAGCCAGCCGGTCGTGTGCCAGTCGCTCGCGCCGACGACGAGAAAGACACGCTGACCGCGCCATGCTTCGGGCACCTTCAACGTACGCCGGTACCAGCCGATATCGGCCTCGTTCTTGACGCCCGACAACGCCGATCCCCAGCCGAACGGTACGGTGATCGTGAGCGGAAACGCCGTCTTGCCTTCGGCCCATCCCTCGCCGATGCCGACGTTCGCCTTGTCAAAACGGAACCCCCACGCTCCGTTAAGGTTCTGCCATGCGGAGCGCTGGAAATCCGGGCGCGGATGTTCCGGAAGCGGAATCTCCGCCGCCGCACGCACACTCCCCGCTCCCATCATGCCAGCCACCACGCATGCCGCCAGCCCCACCCGTACCGAGGTCTTTCCCATGTCGTCTTCCTTTCAGCGAAACTCAGATCGAAACCGGCGCTTCCCAGCCCTTGCGGTAAGTCCGGCGCAGCAGACGGTCCGCCGCCTCCGAATTCGTGATGCGCAACTGCCGGGCGTCCCACGCCAGCTCTGTATCCGGCACGCGGATCGCGACCGTGCCGAGCAGGATCGTCTCGGCCATGGGGCCGGTCTGCTGGAAGTGCGACTCGCACATCTCGACACCGAGCACGGCATCCAGGAAATGGTGGTAGTGGTTGCGCGGCGGCATCTTCGGCTTGGGATGGCCGCCGAACTTGCTCTTCGGCAGCAGTACCGGCCCGGAGGTGTGCGGCAGCAGCATCGCGCCCTCGGTGCCGATCACCATGGCCGACTCGGCCGGATACTCGTTGAACCCCGCCTCGCGCGCCATAGCCTGCACATCCTCAGGCGGGAAGATCAGGCCGTCGAACCACTCCATCGTGTAGGGCTTGCCGTCGCTGGCCTTGCATCCCGGGAAGGTCCAAGTGATGTGGTCACTCTGCGGCCACACGTCGGCGCGCCGTGCACGGTCACCCTTCCAAGATGCCTGGACCTCCGCCTTGACGGTCAGGGGGGCGGTCGCGCCCAGATCCATGCCCTTCCACACCGCATCGAAAATGTGGCAACCGATGTCGCCGGACCAGCCGGTGCCGAAATCCTGCCACGCGCGCCACTTCGCCGGATGGTAGATTTTCGGGGCGTACTCGCGCTCAGGCGCCGTGCCCAGCCACAGGTCCCACGCCAGATGCTCGGGCGCAGACTCGCCCTTTGCCGGACGCGGCCCCAAGAGCCGGTAGTCGTCAATCGCACCAGGACGGTTGGAGCAGAGGATCACCCGCTTCACAGCACCGATGACACCTTCGCGCAACCAATGGACGCCAATGCGGTCGCCCGCACCCGAGGCGTGCTGCGTGCCGAGTTGCGTCACCACGCCCGTGCGCCGGGCCGCCTCCAAAAGTGCGCGGCATTCGGCCACATCGTGGCAAAGCGGTTTCTGGCAATAGACATGCTTGCCCGCCTGCATCGCAGACAGCGCGATCAGCGCGTGCATGTGATCAGGCACCGCGACGCTGACCGAATCAATACGGTCGCCCTCCTTCGCAAGCATCTCGCGCCAATCGGTGTAGCGGCGGGCGTCCGGCACCAACTCAGCGGCTCTGTTCAGATGGTTCTTGTCCACGTCGCAGATCGCCACGATCTCGGTACGTGCGTGTGATTTATAGTTCGTCAGATCATGGTAGCCCATGCCGCCCACGCCGACACAGGCGTGCGCGACCTTGCCGTTCGGGGAGATGCGACGCGGCTGCTGGCCAGTCGCATAGCCCGCCAAGGTGCCGACGGCCGTCGCCGCCGTGACTGAGAGAAAATGCCGCCGATTCATGTTTGTGCCCATCATTCTACCGTCCTCCTTGATCCGGCGCTCCGCGCCAGTTTTCTACCAACATTCATTTTTAGCAGGATACGAAAGCTTATCATCCCCATTCGAAGGCGTTCCGTCAACCTCGATTTTCGTTTTTGCCAAACGCAACTCCCAAGACCGTAATCGGTTAGCCCGCCGCCCGCGTTTCGCACGGGAATGTAAATGAGGATAACTTTGATGTAAGTTATAGGCAAGTGTCAGGGGTGGTGACCGTTCCTGCGGAAGATATTCTGGATATCCTGTACGGCGGGATGATGCGCCGACGCGGAGACGATGGTCTCGATCTCATGCCGATTGCATCAACCCTCAGCCCCCGTCGCTAACCGATCACCGTGACGATTGAATCGCACTTGACCCGCCTTGACGCATCGCCTACGCTACACGTCATCAAAAGAGGGGAACGGATTTAAGGAGTAAACGAAATGACACGAAACACGGTGATGCTGGCGATGGTGGCGGGATGTTGCGTTTGCGCGAAAGCAGCGGAGAGAGTTGCGACGGCTTCTTCGCCTGACGGGCGGAATCAGATCCGGCTTTATGTGGAGCCCCTTGCCTATGACGTGCTTCGGGACGGGCAGGTTCTGGTCGCTCCCTCGGAAATCGGGATGACGGTGGACGGTGTGCTCCTTGCCGGAAAAGGGGTGGCACCGAAGGTCAAGACCGGGACCGTGTCCGGGATTGAAAAGTCGCCCGTGTACAGGAAGGGGACGGTGAACCTTGAGCGGAATGAAACGTTTGTCGATTTCGGGAAGTGGGGTGTTCGGCTCGCCGCCCGGAACGACGGCGTGGCCTATCGGTTTGAAACCACGATGCCTGGCCGGATCCGGGTCGACGGGGAAAAGGCGTGCGTGGCTATTCCGGAAGCGTCTGCCGTGTGTCAGGTGAATTTCACCGATGCGTTCGGGTGTGAGGAAACCGTCACCGAAACGCTGGCGGCGAAGGATATCGTGACCGGCGGCAAAGGGAAGAAGGTGGCCTATCTGCCCGTGGTTTGTTCTGTCCGCGGCAAAACCTTCGTAATTACCGAGAGTGACGTATTCGACTATCCCATCTGGAATTTTGAGCGTTCCGATGCGGCGGCGGTTCCTGTGGTGTTCCAGTCTGTATTCGCCGGCTGGCCGAAGCGGACGGAGCGCGTTGGCGGCTGGGGGGGCAAACCGGAGGATCACGGTCTCAAGGAGGGCGGACGCTGGCTCAAGGTGCTTGAGCATGACGGATATCTGGTCGAAACCGACGGCACGCGCCCGTTCCCGTGGCGCGCGTTTGTCCTTGCCGACAAACCCGCGCAGCTTTGCGAGGCGGATCTGGTCTATGCGCTGGCGCGTCCCGCAGCGTCCGGCAGCGAGTTTTCCTGGGTAAAACCGGGCAAGGTCGCCTGGGACTGGTGGAACGACTGGCATCTCGAAGGCGTGTCGTTCAAGGCGGGATGCAACACGAAGAGTTATGAGTATTATATCGATTTCGCGGCGAGAACCGGTGTCGAGTACGTGATTTTCGACGAGGGGTGGAGCGAAGCGCTCAACATCTGGAAGTTTCATCCCGACGTGGATGTCCCGCATCTCATCGACTACGCGAACAAAAAAGGCGTAGGGATCATTCTGTGGATGGCATGGGCTCAGGCTTGCGGCAAAGAGGACCATGTGGCGTCACATTTCGCGAAACTCGGTGCGAAAGGATTCAAAGTCGACTTCATGGACCGCGGTGATGCGGAGGCCGAGCGGTTCCTCTGGAAATTCGCGGATGCCTGTGCGCGTAATCAGATGTTGGTCGATTACCACGGAGTACACCGTCCGACGGGGATGAGCCGCGCTTATCCCAACGTGCTCAATTACGAGGGGATTCACGGGCTCGAGCAGATGAAGTTCTACAAGGGGCAGGATATTCTCGGTAACGACGTAAAAAGCTTTTTCGGACGGCTGACGGCGGGACCGATGGATTATACGCCGGGGGCGATGCTCAACTATCCGGTCGGCAAGTATACGGGAGACTGGAAGCATCCCGGATCGATGGGCACACGCAGCCGCCAGATGGCGATGATGACGCTCTGCGAGGCACCGTTGCAGATGCTTTGCGACAGCCCGACCCGCTACGAAAAGAACATGGAGTGTTTCCGCTTCATGGCGGCGGTTCCGGTCGTGTGGGACGATACGGTCGGACTCGGCGGCACACCGGAAACGTTTGCGGCGGTGGCGCGGCGGAAAGGCGAGGTCTGGTACGCCGCTGGCATTTCAAGCGCGGCGGCGCATGACTTTGAACTCGACACCGGCTTTCTCAGTGCGGGGAACTGGTCGGCGGAAATCTTCCGCGACGCGCCCGATTCGGTTGCGGAGCCGACGAAGTTTGTGCGCGAGACGCGGTCCGTACGGACAGGCGACCGGATTCTTTTCCGCATGGCACCCGGCGGAGGATTCACCGTCCGGTTCACGAAACAGTGAGGGCAACCAATGCGGGCGAAGCCCGCAACCCAAGTTAATTAGTGCGACAAACGTGGTTGACCATCGGGCACCTCAGAGTGTATATTCAATGTATATCCAAAAGGAACGTGCCATGGTCACCAAAGTCGCGAAATGGGGAAACAGTCTGGCGGTGCGTATCCCGCATGCGGTCGCCCAAGAACTGCAGTTGCGTTCAGGAGAAACCGTCAATCTGACCCCACGGGATGGGCAGATTGTCATTGCGCCCATCCGGGAACAGAGATACCGACTCGCTGAGCTTCTGAAGGGCGTCACACCTCACAACCGACACGATGAGGTTTCAAGCGGCGCCGCTGTCGGAAAGGAAGGGTGGTGATGTCGGCATCCTATTGTCCGAGACGTGGAGATGTGGTCTGGATGGCATTCAATCCTCAAGCCGGCCATGAGCAGGCCGGACACCGCCCCGCCGTGGTTTTGTCACCAGAATCTTACAACCGAAAAGTAGGGTTGGCTCTGTTCTGCCCCATCACAAGCCAAGTCAAAGGGTATCCCTTCGAGGTTTCCCTTCCGCATGGACTACAGGTGTCCGGCGTGATTCTGGCGGATCAGGTGAAGAGTCTGGATTGGAAGGCGCGTCAGGCATCTTTTTGTTGCACGCTCACCCGAGAAGTCGTGCATGATGTTCTGAACAAGCTCGGCACATTGATCGATGATTGATGGCAACTAAGGGGCAGGTAGTTTGGCAATTCATGGCGCGGCGGAAAAATTTGCGGTGACAAGAACCGCGCTGTGCGCGGGTCGCGGCACCGCTTTTGTGCACCACACAGCCAGCGCGTCCCTGCGCAAAAAGCGGCGTCGCGCGGAATGCCGCTTGCCGCCGCACTCCAGATTTTTCGTCTGACTTGTGAGTGCCGAAACGGGCACAAACCACGCACTAGACTCGCACCCCTGTCACTAACCGATTACGGGGTGTGATTCAAAATAGTTGATGGTTAGGCGGCAGGCAGACGGGATTTGAGTCGTGCGGTGAGCGCGCAGATCGCGGCGGCGTTGTGGAAGCGCCAGTGCATGCCCGACTGCTTGCAGCGTCT
>Ga0209407_1002812_pt1 | contig 15838 bp, 6 predicted proteins | sample AD_JPNHG3_MetaG_FD_184410 | JGI IMG/M metagenome (GOLD analysis project Ga0209407, IMG submission 184410) | Active sludge microbial communities of municipal wastewater-treating anaerobic digesters from Japan - AD_JPNHG3_MetaG (SPAdes) (version 2) | ecosystem: Engineered > Bioreactor > Anaerobic >... | reverse complement strand
CTCGGAGGCGAACGACCCGGGCAGGGGCGAGCCCTGCTCGGTCTCCATCACACCCAGCCAGCCCGTGGTCTCGTAATAGGTGAGGCTGCGCACGCCCTGCGCGGCGAGGGCCGCGATGCTCGCGAGGGTCCAGCCCGCGGCGAACAGCGACGCCTGACGCGGGTCCACGTTCGGCGGCAACTCGTTCGGAGTCCCGCCTTCAGGCGGCCTTCTCGCTCGCGGCCTGAGGGTGATCGGCCCGAGGGCCAGGGGCCGGCCCTCGACAAACTTCGCCGCGCTCAGCGCCGTCCAGCGCTGGCCGTCAACGGACTCCACCATCGAGGCTTCGTCAAAGGTGTGCACCTGGGGGTTGAACGAGTAGGCAACGAGGTCGAGTTCGCGGGCCTGCGGGCGTTCGCGGTTGAGTTCGGTGAAGTAGCGATTCGTGCCGCCGCCGATGGGCGCCCCGGTCAGGAAGCGGCGGGCCAGCGGCACGAGGCCGGGTGGCGTCACTGCGCGCTCGCCCGTTGGGAAGACGAGCCACCGCGCCACCCTGGGCTGAAGCGCCTCCGCCGCATCCTTCACGGTGCGTAGCTCCTCCTCCGCTCGCTCGGAGAGCAACAGGGCGACCTCGAGCCCGGCGCCGACAGCCTTGGTCTCGGCGCTGGCGCGACTCAGAAGTTCCCGCCAGCCCGGCTCGGCGGGCGCCAGTTCGACCCGCAGGTGCGAGAGGCTCAGGGCCTTCAGGCGGGCGATCTCCCTGGGGCTCAAGGGCTGGCCGTGGCTGGCCACGCAGAGGCCCAACGAGGGAAGCGGCTGGGTCCGGCGCTCGTCGGCATCCAGCCGCAGGCCAACCAATCGGGGAAACGCGGAGGACTTCCCGCGGGCCCCCCGCGGCAGAGCCCCATCGAGCTTGAGCGAGACCGCCTGCTCGACGACCGTGCCCGCTCTGACCTCGACGGGGCGGGGGAGGGCGAGCGGCGTGCAGTAGGTCTTGAACGAGGCGTCGGTCCAGTTCCGTTGGTCCTCGGTCTCGAAGGTGTCGCCCTCGCAACGCACCTCGGCGGCGATGCCTTCGGCGACGCGGTGGATGATCGCCCGCACGTCGAAGAAGGGCTGGTGCGGCGAAATGTGGGTGGGGAATTCGCTCTTCTCGATCTCGCCGTTGGTGTGCTCGATGGTGCACGGGAAGCCCGCGCACTCGGCGATGGGATGGAGCACGCAGAAGCCGATGCGCTGGCGCACAAACGTCGAGCGCGCCACGCCCTTGAAGGTGAAGCGCACCGTGCCATCGGGCTCGCCCGCGATGGTGCCCTGCCAGGCGAAGTCAACGTCGCCCCGCCGGCACTCGGCGTCGAAGTTCAGGCGGAACGAATCGGCGCCTTTCTCGACCTTCAGGTTCGACACGCGGGGCGGCACGGTGCCCCAGGCTGCATCGCGCACGGGCGCATAGATGCCGCGGAGCACCTCGCGCCCGCCGAGCCGAATCCTGCGCAGGAAGGCCCACGCGGGGTCGAAGAACATCTCCAGCGGCCCGGCGCGGAGCGCGATCCACCCATACATGCGTCAGCCCTCGATCAGGTGAAGCCTGTGTCTCTGGGCCGCGAGCTGGCGACAGGTCGCCTCCTCGCCCGAGACCACGTCGCGCACGCGGCGTGGGGCGCCGAGCGGGAACCCGAGATCGGCGAACGCCCAGAGCACCTGCCTGCCCTCGGTGCGGTAGACGACGCCTGACTCGTCGGGCAGGATCTCGCGGTTCCGCATCAGGGGATTGACCTCGCTGAAGGCGCGGAGCAGGGCGAGATGGCGCTCGGCGGGCAGGTCGTGCTCGCCGCGCACGCCGCCGTAGTGGAAGCTCAGGCGGTCGGAGCGGTTGTCCCAATAGATCGCCCACATCATGCGATAGGCGAGGCCGCGGAAGAACACGTCGTCGGGGTCGGCCCCCGCCTTCTCGATGGCCGGGAGATCGTAGTTGGCGATGCACTCGGCCCACAGCGGCAGGCAGCCCAGGCGCATCTCGATGCCCGGGCCGTGGCGGTGGATGCCGAAGACGCCCAGGTCCTCGTTGCAGTAGTCGTAGCCCAGGCGCTGCATCTCGGCCATGAGGTCCAGGTGGGCGCGGTACTGCGACAGGATGGCCGCGGGCGGCTCGACGACGGGGCGATAAGAGCCGAGAAGCGCCGTCTGGTCGGCCGTAGCGCCGCTGCGGTCGGCGGCCACGCGCTGCTGGAAGTGGAACTTGTCGCTGGAGAGGTTGAAGCTGCTGTCGAGGAAGATGCCCTCGAGGCCGACCTGGTCGTGTGCCGCGCCCCAGCGCCGGAGCCAATAGGCGCGCACGTCGGGGTCGCGCAGGTTCATCACGCAGAACACCGGCGTGTAGTGGTCGGCCTCGATGGCGTTCGACGGGTTGCGCACCCACGGGGCCTTGGCCTTGCGCATCAGCTCGACGACCGAGTCCTCTTCGGGCAGGAACTCGACCCGCTTGGGCTGGCCGTGGCGGCGCGAGAAGATTTCGGAGAGGCTGGAGACGCTCGTGTTGCCCCACATCTCCACCTTGGCCCCGCCCGCCTTCGCCGCGTCGCACAGGGCGCGCAGGCCCTCCGCATAGCCGTCGGGGAACTTGTAGTCCACCGTGCAGCACATGTTGCTCACGCCGTAGACGTTCATGTTGTTCTGGAAGTGGTTGGCGAGGCCGATCTTCTTCATCCCGGCGGCGAGGAGCCTGGGCACGCCGAGAGCCGTGTAGCGGACGAAGTCGGGCTCGGTCCACTCCTCGATCATCCCGTAGGTCGTCACCCGCTCGCGCCGCATCCCGAGCTGGGCGTGAAGCGTCTCGTGCACCAGTTCGCGGGCCGCCTCGTATAGATTGGCATGCTGGGGATCCACCCCCATTGTGGGCGGCGTGTCCCCACGCCGCGGTCCGCGGGACGGGGACGTCCCGCCCACACTCGGGCACCACAGCACCTCGACGGGCGCCGTGGCCAACTCGAGGCCCAAGTCGCCGCAGTGCTCGTGGAGGTGGACGATCTCGTCGGCCCCGCGGGGTTTCTCGAACAGCGAGCGGATGTGGGCCACCTCGGTCGCCCAGGTGACGAGCGTGCCCGCCTCCGACGCCGTGAAGGTGAAGCCCTGAAGCTCGGTCTGGAGCGGCAGGAACTGGAAGATGTTCGGGTTGTCGCAGCTCGGCAGATACCACTCGGTCGAGTGGAATTGCTCGACGGACTCGAAGCGGACGACCGAGGGCACGAAGCACGAGCGCATCCAGAACTCGCAGCCCGTGGCCCGGCCGCCCGGCTCCCAGGTGCCACGGTCGAGGAGCTTGTAGATGGGGATGCTCTCGCTGCGGTAGCGATACTGATACGCGAAGCCCGTGAACGCGCGGCCTGCGAGCGTGCGGCTCACGGGCCTGAGCTCCAGGAGCAGATGCGTGTCGGGCGCGGGCTGCGCGGCCTGCGTCCAGTCGGCCGTGCTGTAGCGGTTGCGGACAGAGTGGACCATCCAGTCCATCACCCCGCCCTCGCGGCGTTTCATCGAGAAGTCGAGCGTGATGCCGGTGTCGTTGGCCTCCTCATGTTCGATCGTGTAATCGCAAAGCGTGATGGCGCTGGGGTTGCGAATCTCGACGAACATCGGCCTGCGACCGCTTCGCAGCGGCACGCCGCCGACGCGCACCTCGCCGAGACCGAGGAAGCGGCCGCCGCGGGAGAGGAGGGTCAACTCGACGCCATTGGACAGCACGGCCTTACGCATAGTTTGCGGGACTCCCGATCTCAGTGGCCGACCGCCTTTCGGAGTGCGGAGCGGAGCGCCGCTCTATGCCTGCACCTGCTTCATCCAAAGCGGTGCTTCGCGCACGCAGTCCAAAGGCTCACACACACCGATGGGGCCTCTGACCGCCTCCAGAGTCTAGCAGGTGTGCCGGGGGCTGTAAAGCGATGGGCCCGATCGGTCGGGCGGGGCCTCAGTCCTTGACGAATCCCCATCGGATGTCGTTGGAGAGTCGGCTGCCCCAGGTGGGCCGGAGGGTGAGGCAGTTGGTGCGCGGGCGGCTGCGGCCCGCGCCCAGCTCGAGGCCCGAGCCAGGCAGGGCGAAGGCGATCTGGATCACCTTGCCGGGGGCGGGCTTGAGGCCGGGCAGGTCGGCCAGCGGGATGGCGGCCTCGTAGATCGTGTCGTCGCCCTGGCGCTTGACCACGGCCTGCGCGCCCTTGGGCACGCCGTCGTAGCCCTCGGGCATGCAGCGCGGCAGGAAGTTGAAGAAGCCGAGCTCGGGCGCCGCGCTGCGCCAGAGCTCGGCCCCGCCGTCGGGCGTGCCCCACAGGGCGTACTCGGTGTCGGTGTCGTCGTCGGCCACCATGCGCGGCGGCACCACGCCCGCGGGCGCGAGCCGTGCGCGGAAGGGCTGGTAGCGCAGGCCGATCTGGAGGCAGTGGCCGACGTACGGCAGCGCGTCCCAGAGGTCCTTGACATAGGTGTGCGCGAGGTCGTCGGCGCCGAAGTAGTCGTCGTCCCTGCGGGTCGAGAGGCGCGGCTTGGGCTTCCAGTCGCGGGCGCGCTCGCGCACGGCCAGGTAGAGGTGGGTCTCGTCCCACATCAAACTCAGCTCGGCCATGCCGCGGGCCACATCCTTGCGCGTCTCCCAGGGGCGCCAGGCGGCCTCGGCAAGGTCGAGCGGCGCCTCCCCCGTGCGGAGCAGCACGGGGATGCTCGCCGCCCAGTCGGTCAGGCCGCCGTCCACCGTGGGGGTGCCGCGGGCGATGGTGTGCACGTGCAGTTCCTCGGTGCGCTCGGCCTTGCCGGCGGCGCTCGCGAAGCGGAACGTGAAGGGGTAGGCATTGGCGGGATGCGGCTTGGCCCATGTGACCGGCAGCGACAGGGTCTTGGTGGCGCCGGCGCCCAGCGACACGGAGACCATGGTCTCCTGAAGGCCAATCGAGCTGGGCGGCACGACGGTGACGGTGCCGTGAATCTGGTGGGTGAGGACGTTGTGGACCTCGACCTCCACGGCCTTGAGCCTGGGGAGGGGCACGGTGAAGTCGTCGGCGAAGAACTCGACCGGGGTGACGCCCTCGATGCGGCCGTCGGCGACGGTCTGGGCGACCATGGGCGCGGGCACGCCGGGGGCCTCGAGGTAGACCGACTCGGCGGAGCACGGGAGGCGGAACTGGCCGCCCTCGGCGGCATAGGGGGTGCCGTACTGGTCCCAGGCCTGGAGGCGGCCGTCCATGGTCTCGATGCGGATGGTGCCGTCGGCGCGGATCTGGTCGAAGGGGGCGACGGCGTTGGGGGAGAGGCGATGGCGGTCGCCGGCGAGGATGAAGAGCACGCGCGGGCCGCCGCCCCACTGGTAGAGCCAGGGCAGGCGGTCGTGGGAGACGATGCGCTCGAAGTCGAGGCCGGCCGTGAAGTGCAGGAAGGCGCTGGCGGCGGCGGCGGCCGGGGCGCAGAGCGGGCCGGCCGGGCCGTTCTCCCAGAAGAAGCCGTCGGCGTTGACCGGGCAGACCTTGCGCTGGCCGGCGGCGGTGAGATGGGTAGCAGCGGCCACGAGCGTGTCGGCGCTGCCGCCGCGCGCGGCCAGCTCCATCGAGGTGGCGATGAGCCTGCGGCCCGCGCGCGGCCCGAAGCAGGCGTGGGGCGGCACGCCGCGGTCGGTGAGCACGCCGAGCCGCGGGCCCCAGACGGCCTCGCCGTCGCGGAGCGAGAGGAACTTGTCGTACGTGTTGGTCATGCTGGAGGTGCCGCCCACGGTGATGCGGCGGCTGCCCTTGCGCGCGCGGTCGCTCACGATGGCGTAGAGGGCGCGATAGCGGGGCGCGTCGCTCTTCCAGCCGGCGCCGCCGCCCCCCTCCCAGGGCTCGTGCCAGAAGTCAATGATCTGGAGCGGCCCCTGGCCGTCGGCTCCGCAGTAGCGGGCCACGGCCTCCTCCACGAAGTCGCCGAACCGCTCGTCGTGCTGCGGGTCGTGCACGTAGTTGCCGGCCTGCCAGTTGGCCGCGGTGATGGCCTGGCGCGGCGAGCCGGCCAGGCTGGTGATCAGGCGCAGCCCGCGCGAGCGGAACTCCTCGATCCACGCGTCCAGCCTCGACCAGTCGAAGGGCGAGGCGAGGTTGGGCTGGCTGGCCGCGGCCCAGTTGGGCATGCCGTTGGCGCGCACCCAGCGGAAGCCCAGGCGCTTGGCGAGATCGAGCTGGCGCGCGAGGGGGCCCTGGAGGTCGAGCGGGTAGACGAGGGCCGACCCTGCCGCGGCGCCTTCGGCGGCCGGCGGGTGGACGCGCGCGAAGGTGGCGATGATCTGGCGCCCCCGCCGCGGCAGCTCGAAGACGAGCGCGTAGAGGCCCGGCTCGGCGAAAGGGTGGTCGGGATCGGTCTGCCACGACAGGGTTGCGTCGTTCTTCGGGGCGAGCGCGAGCAGGGGGAAGTCGAGGCGGACGGGTTCGCCGGCGGGCGCCAGGGCGGTGATCTCGCGGGCGCCGCCCAGCACATCGGGGTCGGGCTCGAACCGCACGAAGCGGCCGGCGACGCGGACGATCTCGAGCACCGGGATCGCTTCGATGGGCGCGGCGCCCTCGTTGCGCACCGAGAACTGGATGGCGACCTGCTCGCCGGGATAGGCGATGCCGGCGAGGGGCTTGATGGCGCCGGCGATTGCGCGCCAGCCCTGGGCGGCCGGCCTGTCGAGCTTCAGCGGCTCGAGCTGCGCGGGCTCGTCGAAAAGGCCGGCGCCGCGCGCCGGCCGGGGCGCGGCGCCGGCCAGCACGAACGCCGCCCCCGCGGCCGCCGCTAAGCCGAGAAATCCTCGACGGGCCACACGCCTCTCCTTGCCGTCCGGGTCTTCGATGTACCCGATCATTGTAAAGAAGAGGCCGCCTGCTGTCGAATGAGTGAGGGGCACGAGCCGGGAGAGCGGGCGAACGTGTGCCACCGACGCCTCCGCCCGTGCGCGACCCTGCGGGCGGGGCGTCTCTGCCCCGCGAGACGAGCGGGCGGCTCCCTCTCCTCTAGGAGCCTGTCCGAGAATCCCCGTGGGCTGCGTTGCCGGCGTCAGCGGGCTGGATGCGAGGCGCGGCGACGCAGGCGATGCCCTGGAATGCATCGCTGAGGAGCCGCCACGTGACAGCCGGCCCGCTGACGCCGCAACCCGAAGGGACGCCGCGACTTCAGGCCGCCCGCTGTGTCGCGCATCGTCCGCGATGCGCTCCGTTGCATCGCCTCCTCCTCGCTCCTTGCGTGCGGCCCGAATCGGCGGCGTCGCAGCCTCACGCGGATTCTCGGACAGGCTCCTAGACGAGCGGCTTGAGGATCGGCTCCAGCGCGTCCGCCATGCGGGCAAAGCCGAGGTCGGTCGCGTGCGAGCCGTCCACGGTCGCCTCGGCGTCGTCGCCGAACAGGTGCTCGCCCTGCACGAGATGCAGCCCTTGCACGCCGGCGGCGACGAGGGCGTCGAAGGCCCGGCGCAGTGCGGTGCGGTTGGCGTCGTTGCGGGTTCGCTGCGAGGGGAGGAGCCAGGCGCTGGCATAGGTGCGGTCTTCGACCAGGACGATGGGCGTGGCGGGGTGCTTCGCGCGCAGGGTGCGCACGAACGGGCCGGTGCGCTCGGCCACGGCATCGGCGCCCAGGTTCGGCAGGCAGTCAATGACGTAGACGCACGGGTCCAGCTCCGCCATCAGGTCGGCGACCTCGGGGTCCAGGGTGCCGTTGCCCGAGAAGCCGAGGTTGATGACGGCGCGGTCGAGGCGGCGGCCGAGGATGGCCGTGTGGGCCATGCCGGGCCGCGAGGCGCAGCCGCCCTGGAGGATCGAGGTGCCGTAGAAGACCATGGGCTTGGTCTTCCGCGGCGGCAGCGGTTCGACGGCGGCCTTGGGGTCGAGGCCGACCTCGACGGATTCGACACCGTTGTAGAGGGGCAGGTAGAGGACGTAGGCCCGCCTGCCCGGCGGCAGGCCGCCGACGAGTTGCGCCTGGTTCCTGGCCGCGGTCGGCCGCCCGACGGCGAGCCAGCGCCAGCGGCCGGCGTCGTCGCGCGCGTAGAGGTCGAGGCCGCTCACGCCGGTCGCCGGCATGTGGTTCATCGCCAGGTTGGGCGAGGTGAGGGTCCAGCGGGCCGAGAGGGCCGCGGCATCGGTCTGGAAGCGCACGCACAGGCCGGCTGAGTGGCGGCTGAGGCTCCACACGGGCGGCCGCACCTTGTCCTTGGCCCGGGCGGGCAGGCGGTCGAACGGCTTCTCCGTGTCGGCCCAGCCCTTGCCCTCGACGCCCCAGTCGCGGATGTCGTGCCACTTGAGGCCGCCGTCGGGGTCGTTTGGGGGCGGCGTGGGTTGGGGCGCGGCCTTCTCCGCTGCTCGCGTGTTGCCGGCCAGCGCGAGAACCGCCGCACCGCCTATCCGTCGCAGGAATCCTCGTCTCTGCATCGTTGTTCCCTCATTGCGGTCGGCTCATCGCCGCTCGAGCCTCACGTTGTCGAGGTAGAGAATCGCCTTCTCCCTCGCCATGCTGATGAAGCCGAGCCAGCGCAGGCTCTTCCAGGCGGGGCTGCCGACGGGGAGCCGCTCGAAGCGCTGCGGGGGCCGGCCCTCGATGGCGATAGACATATCATAGGTGCCGGTGGCCTGCTTGCCAAGGCCGGCCACGATCTCGATGCGAATCCACTTGCCCAGCGGCACCGTCGCCAGGGGCTTGCCGCCGGCCGTCAGTTGCATTGTGGGCGGGACGTCCCCGTCCCGCGGATCGCGGCGTGAGGACACGCCGCCCACAGGGGACACGCCGCCCACAGCGTCGCGGGGCGCAGAGGCCCCGCCCACAATGGCAATCGAGGGGCCGATGAGGTAGGGCTGCGAGGCGTCGCGCCACTCGTGGACGAAGCTGGCCCCCGGCTCTAGCCGCACGTCGAAGCTCAGGCGCGCCACGCCCCGATGATAGCGCGGCGCGTAGACGAGATGCGGCTGCCAGTCGTGCTTCAGGCCGGGTGCGTCGGTGAACTTGAGGCTCCGCTGGCCACTGGCGGCGGCCTCGTCGCTGACGCGGATCGAGGCGCCGCCCTCTTCGCCCGAGGCCGTCGCCCAGGCGGCCTGCTCGGCGACGGGCGTGGTCTCGAAGCCGTCGTCGAGCGTCTCGGGGAAGCGCGGCTTCGGCGGCGGGGGCGTGAAGGGCTTGCGGACGATGGTGTTCGGCAGCCGCACCCACTCGCGCTCGCCGTAGAGGCCGGCCTTGCTCGCGTCGAAGGGCACGAAGCCGAGCCTCAAGGCGGGGGAGGCCGCACTCAGCTCGAAGTCGGCGGGGGAAAGCGAAGTCCGCCTGAAGGCGGGACTCCGAACGAAGAGGGGGTCGGCGACGAGCGAGCCTCGGTCGCGCCCCAGGGCCTGCCAATCCTCGAACGTCAGGCCGTCGAAGTCGGGGTCGGGCGTCGAGGTGTCCCAGTAGAGGTTCCGCTCCATCGTGTACTTGCCGTTGCTCCAGTTGCCGGCGAGGGGCTGGCCGTTGGCGGAGAGGACGATGTTGCGCTCGAAGGTGAAGGAGGAGTGCTCCTCCTGGCGGTGGCGGGTGACCTCGCCGTGCTGGGAGAGCGCCCAGAGGTTGTTGCGGACGAGGTTCTCGCGGCCGTAGTGCTGGGAGAAGCAGCCCTGCTCGGTGTGGTAGACGAGGTTGTTCTCGATGAGGATCTCGCTGCTCCCCTCGTCGGGGTAGATGCCCGTGCCGCCGCCGATGCCGGGCGAGTAGACGTCGTGGATGACGTTGCCGCGGAGCACGGTGCCGGGCGAGATGCCGAGGGTGTAGATGCCGCCCATGTCGCCGAGCACGCCGCGGCCGACGTGGTGGATGTGGTTGCACTCGATGATGTTGTGGTGGGCGGAGCTGGGGGCGTAGCCCCAGGACCAGCCGACGCTGACGCCGGTGTAGTTGAGGTCGCAGATTTCGTTGTGGCTCACGCGGTTGTGGCTGCTGCGGCCGATCCACACGCCCACGCCCGCGGGGAAGACGTGGCCCGTGTCGTGGATGAAGCAGTTGTCCACCACGTTACGCGCGGCGGCGTCGGCGTCGCCTTTGGGGCTGGCCGTTTCGCCGAGCTTCACGCCCCCGCCGCCGAGGTCGTGCAGGTGGCACTGGATGATGCGGTTGTCTTTGCAGCCGGCTCCGAGCCAGAGGGCGTATTCGCCCACGTGGGCAACCTCGCAACGGTCGAAGGCGCAGTGCTGCGCGCCGCGCGCCATGAGGGCCGCGTCGAGGAACACGGCGGCCTGGCCGTCGGCCTCGCCTTTGTCCTTGACCAGCCAGTCGGCGTGCTGGAACGACAGGCCGCGGAACTGCACGTGCTCGACGAGCCTGCCCGCGGCGGGGTCGCCTTCCAGACGGACGAGATGGCGCAGACGCGGCGCGATGACCTCGGCTCTCGCCAGGTTCTCGCCCGGCAGCGGCCAGTGAGCCAGCACGCCCGTCGCCCGGTCGAGGTACCACTCGCCTGGGGCGTCGAGCGCCTCGGGCACGTTCTCGACGTAATAGCGCTCGTGCGTCGTCCAGTAGCCCGTCGGCCAGTTGGCGGGCGCGGTGAAGCGCACGATGCCCGCCGCCTCGTCCAACTCCTGGATCCAATGGAGCGAAGCCGTCCAGGAGTGAAACTGGTAGATCACCGCATCGTCGAGGTTCGCCCAGCGTTTGATGTCGCCGGGCTTGAAGCGGAAGCCGTTCTTCGCGTTGGGGTCGCTCATCGCCTTCTTGCGGTCGGTGAGGGGCTCGATGGGGCCGTTGTTGAGGAGATACCCTTCGTTGGGGATTCGCGCCCGCGTGCGGCGCTGGCCGTTCACGAAGAGTTGCTGGGGGTACCACTTGCCCGCCTTCGCCTCGGGAATCTCGGCGGTCCACACGTTGCCCTGTTGCGGCAAGCTCCAGCCCGTGATGCGGCGCCCGCCGCTGAACACGGGCCTCTCGCCGGGGTAGGCAGCGTAGACGACCGGCCCCTGCTCGCTGCCGGAGTCCTGTGGCCCGAGGACGAGCGGCTCGTCGAGGAAGTAGGTGCCGCCCCGAACGTAGACCGTTGCGCCGCTTGCCGCGCCGCGGGCGCGCACCACGTCGCGCGCCCGGGAGAGCGAGGCAAACGGCCCGTCGGTGCGGGCGCGATTCGGCCGCGGCAGCGTGCCCGACCAGGCGTCGTTGCCGTCGGTTGCCACGAAGAGCGTGTTCGGCCCTGGCTTCACGCCGGCCATTCTCGCCGGCATGCAGGCCCCCACGAACAGCGCGAGTGCGACGCAGCAGGGTCTCAGGCTGTGAGACATTGGCGGCCTCCTTGCCCTGAAGGTAGCCGCGCGCCTCCCGCGAGTCAAGCGGCCAGGCATCGGACCGGGGCTGGCAGTGCGAGAGTTCTTGCGGTGGGGTCTGGGGAGAGGCTTCCTGCAAGAAGCCCCTCCCCGGTTCTCATGTCAGATCAGGCCTGGTTCTTGCCGAGCAGCGCGGTGAGGGCGGCCACGCCGGCGTCGAGGGCGGCCTGGAGGCCTGCGGGGTTCTTGCCGCCGGCCTGGGCGAGGTCGGGGCGTCCGCCGCCGCCGCCGCCGATGTGCTTCGCGGCGTCCTTGACCAGGTTGCCGGCGTGGAGGCCGCGCTTGACGAGGTCGGGGGTGAGGGCGCACAGCAGGCTGGCGGTGCCCTCGGCGCTCGTGCCGATGAGGATGGCGGCCGAGGGATGCTTCTTGCGGAGGCCGTCGGCGGCGAGGCGCAGGTCGTCGGGCTTGGCGCCCTCGAGGGCGCCGGCGATGACGACCGAGTCGCCCACGCGGGCCTTCTCCTGGAAGGGGCCGCCGGCGGCCGCGCCCGCAAAGCTCTGGCGCTTGGCCTTCTCCAGCTCGCGACCGAGGCGCTTGGTTTCCTCGACGACCTCTTCGGCCCGCGCAACGAGGCGCTCGCGGGGGGCCTTGAGCACTTCGCCCAGGCGGGCGAGCAGCGCCTCCTGCTCGACCACGCGGCGGTAAGCGGCGTGGCCGGTGACGGCTTCGATGCGCCGCACGCCGGCCGCGATGCCCGTCTCGCTCGTGATCTTGAAGAGGCCGATGTCGCCGGTGCGGTCGGCGTGGGTGCCGCCGCAGAGCTCCTTCGAGAAGTCGCCGACGCTGATCATGCGGACGTTATCGGCGTACTTCTCGCCGAAGAGGGCCATGGCGCCCTGGGCCTTGGCTTCCTCGAGGGTTGTTTCAGTGGCCGTAACTTCGCTGTTCTCGAGGATACGCTCGTTCACAAGTTCTTCCACGCGTTCGACTTCCTGCGGCGTGAGGGGGGCGAAGTGGGTGAAGTCGAACCGCAGGCGGTCGGGCGCGACGAGCGAGCCGGCCTGCTCGGCGTGGGCGCCGAGCACCTTTCGCAGGGCCCAGTGGAGGAGGTGTGTGGCCGTGTGGTTGCGGCGGATGGCGGCGCGGCGGTCGCCCGCGACAACGGCGCGCACCCGGTCGCCGCGACGCACGGTGCCCTGAACCACGCGACCGTGGTGGTGAAAGTACTCGCCGGCGCGGCTGGTGGCCGTGATCTCAACGCGGGCCGTGGAGGACTCGAGGATGCCCTCGTCGCCGACCTGGCCGCCGCTCTCGCCGTAGAAGGGGGTGTGGTCGAGCACGAGGATCACGGCGTCGCCTTCGCTGGCCACCTCGACGAGGTGATCGTCGGTCACGATGGCGAGGATGGTGGCTTCGGCTTCTTCGGTGTCGTAGCCCCTGAATGCGGTGGGCTTGGCGAAGCCCTTGACCTGTGCAAGTGCCGACGTGTCAAACACTTGGCCGAACTGCTCGCCGCCCTTGCTGCCCGCCTGGCGGCGCTCCATGTCGGCCTCGAAGCCGGCGCGGTCCACGCTCAGCCCGGCTTCCTCGCAGATCTGCTGGGTGATCTCGAAGGGGAAGCCGTAAGTGTCCCACAGATCGGCAGCTACGTCGGGCGACAAGGCTGTGGCCCCGCTGTCCTTGGCCTGAGCGATGCGTTCGGAGAGGATGGCGGAGCCACGGCTGAGGGTGGCGAGGAAGCTCTCCTCCTCGGCCTTGATGATGCGGGCGAGGTTCTCGCGGCGGGCGGCCAGGTCGGGATAGGCACGGCCCATCACGTCCACCACCGTGGGCACGAGCCTGAAGAGGAACGGCTCGTTGAGGCCGAGGTCGTGGCCGTCGCGCACGGCGCGACGCAGGATGCGGCGCAGCACGTAGCCGCGCCCTTTGTTGCCGGGCAGCACGCCATCGGCAATGACGAACGAGGCGCCGCGCACGTGGTCGCTGATGCGGTGGATGCGGGTGCGCTCGGCCGTGCCCGCCTCGGGCCGCCGGCCGCTGAGCTGGCTCACCTGGGCGACGATGGGCGCGAAGATGTCGGTCTCGTAGTCAGTCCTGACCCCCTGAAGCACGCAGGCCACGCGCTCGAGGCCGGCGCCAGTGTCTATGTTCTTGATAGGCAAGGGCTTGAGGCTGCCATCGTCCTGCTTCATGAACTGCTGGAACACGAGGTTCCAGACCTCGATGAAGCGCGAGCAGTTGCACGAGGGGTCGCAGGTGGGCCGTCGGCAGCCGATCTCCTTGCCGTAATCGTAGAAGATTTCGGCGCATGGGCCGCAGAGGGTGCCAGGGGGCGCGGTGCTGGGCGCGTCGGCGGGCCAGTAGTTGGCGTGCTCGCCGAAGCGGAAGATGCGCTCGGGGGGGATGCCCACGACGTCGCGCCAGATGCCGTAAGCCTCGTCGTCGCCTTCGTAACACGTTACGGCGAGGCGATTTGGGTCAATCCCGTAGTTCCTGACCACGAGTTCCCAGGCCCATTGCATGGCCTCAAGCTTGAAGTAGTCGCCGAAGGAGAAGTTGCCCAGCATCTCGAAGAAGGTGTGGTGCGAAGGGGTGCGGCCGACGTTCTCCAGGTCGCCCGTGCGCAGGCACTTTTGGCTCGTGCAGGCGCGGCGCAGACCCGTGTGGAAGCGGCCCTTGCCCTGGAACTCGTCCTTGAACTGGTTCATCCCGGCGCCGGTGAACAGCAGCGTGGGGTCGTCGGCTGGGACCAGGGAGTCGCTGGGCAGGCGCACGTGGCCGCGCTCTTCGAAGAAGCGCAGGAAGCTCTCGCGGATGTCGTCGGTCTTCATGGATTCCTTGCTTCGCCGGTCGGTTGCTTTGGGCTCCCTGGGGGGTTCAGCTCTCATCGCTGGAATCGGCAGCGCTGGAGACCGTGGCCGGAGAGGCGGCTCGAATCTTCTCCTCGAGCTCGCCGGCGATCTTGGGGTTCTCGCGGAGGAAGTCGATCGCCTTCTCGCGTCCCTGGCCGAGGCGCAGGTCGCCGTAGGAGATCCAGGCGCCGGATTTCTCGACGAGCTTGGCCGCGACGCCGAGGTCAATGAGTTCGCCGAAGCGGTCAATGCCGCGGTTGTAGATGATGTCGAACTCGGCCTTTCGGAAGGGCGGGGCGACCTTGTTCTTGGCCACGGTGGCGCGGGTGCGGTTGCCGATGATCTCCTCGCCGCTCTTGATGGAGCCGATGCGGCGGATGTCAATGCGCACCGAGGCGTAGAAGCGCAGGGCGCGCCCGCCGCTCGTGGTCTCGGGGTTGCCGAACATGACGCCGATCTTCATGCGAATCTGGTTGGTGAAGATCATGCAGGTATTGGTCTTGGAGATCACGCCGGCCAGCTTGCGGAGGGCCTGGGACATGAGACGGGCCTGCGCGCCCACCTGCGCGTCGCCCATCTGCCCTTCCAGCTCGGTCTGCGGCACCAGGGCCGCCACGGAGTCCACCACCAGAATGTCCACCGCGTTCGACCGCACGAGCATCTCGGCGATGTTGAGGGCCTGCTCGCCGGTGTCGGGCTGCGAGACGAGCAGGTTATCCACGTCCACCCCCAGCCGCCGGGCATAGAGCGGGTCGAGGGCGTGTTCGGTGTCCACGAAGGCGGCGATGCCGCCCTGGCGCTGGGCGTTGGCCACGCAGTGGAGGGTGAGCGTGGTCTTGCCCGAGGACTCGGGGCCGTAGATTTCGACGATGCGCCCGCGCGGCAGGCCGCCGACGCCGAGGGCCATGTCCAGGGTCAGCGACCCCGTGGGGATCACGGCCACGTTGGCGCGCTCGTGCGAGCCGAGGCGCATGATCGAGCCCTTGCCGTACTCCTTCTCGATCTGGGCCATCGCGCGGTCGAGCGCCTGGTCGCGTTTCGTGTCCTTGCTCTCGTCGGCCTTCTTCGCGGGCATGCCATCGCACCCCTGTAAACAGGACCGTGGGATTCCTGCGATTGCGGACGCCGCTCCAGAAACAATGATTCTACCTTCCGCTTGCGCCGGTGTCAAATCAGGTGATGCGCGCTGCGGAGCGCTTGACAAGGCAGGCGCACGGCCTATAATCGCCCGCGTCCCATCCCCCGCCAAGGAGCCCGCATGGCCAGGAAATTCATCGAGGAGATCCGCCCCGGCGACTCGGTGCAGCAGGCGTTCCTGCTGCGCGACCGCCAGCTCCGCACTCAGCGCGACGGGGCCTTCTACATGGACCTCGAGCTGGCCGACCGCACGGGCGTGGTGCCCTCGAAGTTCTGGAACGCCACGCGCGACCTCTTCGAGGCGGTCAAGCCCGACGACTTCGTGATGGTGAAGGCCCGGGCCGAGAGCTACCGCGGCAAGCTCCAGCTCGCTGTCACCGACGTGCGCCGCGTCGAGCCGTCGAGCGTGGACCTCGAGGACTTCCTCCCGCGCACGAAGAAGGACGTGGCCGCCCTCACGGCCCGCCTGCGCCAGGTGGCGGAGGGGATGAGCGACGCGCGCCTGCGCGCCCTGCTCGCCGACGTGGTCGAGCTGGTGCAGGTGCGGCTGGAGCTGTTCACCGTCGAGGCCCGCCAGGAGCTGGCGCGGCTGGCCCACGTGGCCGCGCTGGGCGCGCTGGC
>Ga0209407_1002798_pt1 | contig 15888 bp, 4 predicted proteins | sample AD_JPNHG3_MetaG_FD_184410 | JGI IMG/M metagenome (GOLD analysis project Ga0209407, IMG submission 184410) | Active sludge microbial communities of municipal wastewater-treating anaerobic digesters from Japan - AD_JPNHG3_MetaG (SPAdes) (version 2) | ecosystem: Engineered > Bioreactor > Anaerobic >... | reverse complement strand
CCATAGCCACGGCACGGAAGTGAGAAAATTCGTGGGAAGCGTCGAGCGCATTCGCCTTCCGAATGATCGCGGCAACCGCCTGCTTGGAACGGGCGCGACCCAGCGCGATAATGTAGCTGTCCACCCAGCTCACGCTACGGTTGAACTGCCCCATGCCGCGGAAGTTCCAGCCCTTGTCCCACTCGATCGCCTCCACCTTTTCGATCAGGTCACGCTCGCCGTCCGCATGTCCCATCATGGCCAAAACGTGGGCATAGACGAAACGCTCCTCGGGCTTGCTCGCCTGTTTGAAGGCCGCCTTCATCAGCGGCACGCTACGCGCGGCATCGGTCATCACCACGCTGAGCCCTTGATAGGCGTCGGGCAGGCTCTTCACCGCTTCCGCGAAACGCGAGTCCGGCAGCGGGTACGAGTCCTTCATGGTCAGCACTTCCGCCGGCACGATCTTCATCTCGACCAGATGCCGCTGCAGCGCCTTCATATCCACCTTGCGCACCGTGACGCCGACCTTGATGGCCATCGCGGCGGCGGTGCCCGCCGCGTAGCCCTGATTCTGCACGTCCGGCTGCATGCGCAGGATCGGCATGGCGTCGCGGTGGGCGCTGATACCGAGCCCCGTCACCAGCAGCCCCTCCAGTTTCTTCGGCAACAGACAGCGATAGGGCAGATTGACCCGCATGCCGTGGTGCCCCGGATCTTCAATGAAAAACTGCTCGTGCACGGTGTGGCCGTGCGAGTCAAAGTTACTGTACGGCTGCACGATCACATCGGGGTAGGTGCGCTCGTTCACGACATCAAGCGGCGTCATGTAGAACGCGCCGATCAGGCGGCGGCGCTCGCGGCTGTTGATGACCTGCGCCTGGTCCCAGATCCCCTCACGCATGCTGTAACGGGAGCGCAACGCAAAGAAGCAGAGGTCGGCGGCGTCAGTGTCGTCTAAGAAGCCGATGTCGGTGTTCGTGTAGCTGGCACCCATCAGGCGCGGCGTCATTCCCACCCCTTGCAGCACGAGTTCGTCGGCCGTGATAAACTCCGTCTCTTCACCGGCCAACGCGGCCAGTTCGGCGTTGCCGGTGCCGTCGATCGCCACCTTGCAGCGGATCACACCACGCTCGCCATCCGGCGTCACCACCACCACGCCGGTCACCGCGCCGTTCTCGACCACCACGCCGGTCACCATCGTACCGTACCAGATTTCGGCGCCGGACTTGCGGTTTTGACTGCGGTACCACTCGGACTTGCTCTGCGAAAAAACAAGACCTGTCTCCTTCACGCCCTGATCAATCACGCTGGTGAAGCCCACGCGGTTGCCCCAGTAGTAGATGCCGATCAGACCATCGGTCTGCACGCCGCCCATCTGGTAGATGTATTCGCACACGATCGTACGTGCACCGTGGCGCGCGGCGGCGATACCCGCCGGCCCTCCGCCGGTGCCGGCACCGGCCACCATAACATCGCATTCGGCCAGCACCGGCAGCTCGCGCGCTTCCGCCGTGACGGAGCCGGAGGTGTTCGACAGGTAGGGCGGCAGGGTTCTGGTGTGTTCGCCAACTTTCACGGCGGTACGCGGCGCGGACAGCTTACCGCCAGCCACACGCACGTTGCCCAGAGCCGGGCGGCGCGCCGCCAGCTTGGCGGCTTCCGTTCCCAGACGCTCACCCACGGCCATCAGGTTGCCGGGCTTCATCAGTTGCTCGGCCGCCTGCCGCGACAGATCGGCCATGGCACTCAGCACAAACAGGAACTCCGTACCCGCCGGCTGAAAGGCCTTCAGGTCAATCGCATCGGCACCAGGCCAAGGCGCCTGCGATGACGCCTGACCCTGGATGCGGTCGGGATGCACCAGCGACAGCGTATCGGCCGACTCCAACTGGCTTGGCACGAAGGTCAGGTCACGCGCCTTCTGCTCCGCCTCGGCAAACGAACGAGCAGAACCATCCTTCATCGGCAGATCAATCTCGCACTCGAACATCCGGCCCGCAATTGACTCAGGTGAGCCTTTGGGCGGCTTAATGCCGGTAATGCGCGCATCGTAGAGACCGAACAGCTCTTTGACGCGCAGACCCTCGGCACGCGGGGCCTCACCAGCCACCACAATGCGTTTGAAGGTGTAGGTGCCGGCTGGGAAAGGCGTTGCCTGACCGCCCGCCGCCCGCGCCATTAGACCGCGCTCCGTGGCATCGATCACCACTTTGGCTTTGATCGCTTGGCGTCCGCTGCGATTTGCGATCACCACTCCCGACAGCTTGCCGGCGCTGTCGATCAGCGGTTCGGTCGCGTGCGTACCGGTAAGGAAGGGCACACCAGCCTTCAGCAGCGCCGTATCCAACGTCTTCTTGACTTTCAACGGCGACGTCTGATCGGCGATTCCTTGGCCGGCCGCCGACTCCTTGGCCGGATACACGTAGAACTCACCGAGCAACTGCCGCTTCATGCTGGCGTCGAGTATCGCATCGACCTTAAGGTAGCGGTGTTTGCCGACCAGCGGCAGGGTGAAAGTCGCACACTCCGGCTCCAATTCTCTCACGCGCTCCGTTGTCTCGCCCAGCACCTTCCAGCTTTGTTTATCCTGACTACCAGACACGCGGATTTTGGCGGTCGCAAAGCCCGATCCCCACTCGCGATGGAAAACCGCAGCGACAAATGAGCCCAGTTCAACCACGGCCCCTAGATCCAGCTCGAACGAGACATCCTCCTCAAACTGCACACTGTGGATAGGCGCGTCAGTCCACTTGCCGTCCGCCAACATCTTGCCGTCGATATCCTTGTGCGCTGCGGCCGATACCTTGTCGGCCTTGTACGCGAAGGGCAACGACTCAGGACGGCGCTTTTCCGGCATGAACATCTTCGTGATCAGCCCACAACGGGTGTCATCGTCACTGGCGAGCCGCAACCTGAGCTTGCCCGCCATATCCTCACCGAGATAGGGCCGCGGCGCGGCCACAAAAACCTTGGCACCGGCCTCCGCCGCTTTGAGCGCCGCCGCCACGGCACCGGACGAACCGCCGATCACCACCACATCCACATCCTGGACGAGCGGCAGCGACTTCTCTCCCTCAACGATACCGGCCGCACTTGCGATCCCGGCCAAAAAAACAGCACTCCACACCAAGCATTTCTTCATACTTCTTCGCGTCCTCCATAACTACACGTTAATCGCTAACGATGGCTACTGACCCAGTTTCGCACGCTGGCGGGGAATTTTGCAAGGGAAATTCTGGCCGGGGTGCATCCGGCGCGGGCGTTCTCGCCCGCAACAACGTGTCTTGCAAAAGGGTGTGGCACGGGCATCTTGCCCGTGTTTCATGGGCGGGACGCCCATGCCACGAGGGGGTTTGAAAAGCTTCCCTTGGGAACCATACCGCGCATCGGAATCTCGATCGGCCTTTCACAGAGCGGGCGGGGACGCCCGCGCCCCGACTGCGCACACACAAAACACGCACCCGACTCGCATGACCCCTGTCACTAACCGATTGCGGCGCTAACAAACTAATCTCTTGCTCACGCGAGACTGTGTGCTACACTGATGGCGACAATCGTATTCTGGATCGTATTCAGCGGTATCTTGCTAATTCTCGACTTGATGAAGGAGGGACCATGATGATTACCTCGCGTGCAGTCCGGGCGGCCTTGTGCGGCCTGTCGTTTTCATTGGTATTCGGTGCGGCGGAGGGCATTGCGGCACCGCCGCTGCGCTGGAACGGTCCAGCGAACGGAGTATGGGACGCTACCACGCCCAACTGGCTGGACGCGGGGAATAACACCGTGGCGTGGATTCCCGGCGCCGAGGCAATCTTCGAAGGCGCGGGCGGATTGATCGAGATCGCCGCCGACGTCAGTGCCGTCGACCTCACTTTCACCGGTAACGGCTACACGTTGCTGGGCGCGGGACGCCTGCGCGTCGAGGGTACGCTCACAACCGCGGTCGCCACCACCAACTGCATCGTCGCCGACCTGTGCACGGTCGACGGCCTGACGAAAGACGGCCCGGGCGTGCTGGCACTGGCGCGTTGCGCCGGCCCCGTGAACGTTCAGGGCGGCAGCCTGCTGGCCGCAGGCTCATTCTTCGCGGACGTGGAGATCACGGTCGCCGCCGGTGCATCGCTGGTCACACTGGGCGAGCCGGACAGCGGCGCGAACCTGATCGCCAACGGCAGCTTCGAAACGCCCGAACTGGCGAGCGGAACCTGGACCTACAAAGTTCCTGCCGAATGGACCATGGTCTACCAATACTATGTCGGCCAGCAAAACACCGCGTCCGTCGCAGGTTACAGTAACCCTTGGAACGCCGCAGACACCGCGCCGGACGGCGTGCAGATGCTGATCCTGCAGTACGGCGGCGCCGTGGCGCAGACCGTGACGGTCCCGACAGACGGCCTCTACAGCATCGCCCTCTCCTATCTGATGCGCAGAGACAACAAGGAGCATCAGGTCTACCTGACGCTGGACGGCATCCCGCTCGCGACCCTCTTCAACCGACGCCTTCAAACCGCCCCCGATCGTTTCGTCAGCGGCGCACTTTGGCTCGCCGCAGGCAGTCACACCCTGGGCATCAGCGGCGAACACGGCTGGGGCGACCGCTCAACCATGATCGACGCCGTCTGCTTCGCCGCGCCCTCCGACGCGCAGTCCTGCCGCGCCTTGGGCGGCGACTCGGTCCTGAAGGTTGTGAACGCTGCCAACGTGGTCATGGAACACACTGGCACCGCGCCGCTCGCCTACGTGGCGATCAATGACACCGCCGCCAGCGGCACGTTCGACTCTTCCCATGCCTCGGGCATTTTCTCCGGCAACGGCGCACTCTCCTGTTCCGCGCCCGCCAACGTCTATACGTGGAGCGGCGTCGGCTCTTGGAGCGATGCGGCACGTTGGACGGACGGCGCGGCACCTGCCGCAGGCGGTGGCCAGGATCTCCTCATCCGCTTCCCCTCGGCCACCGGAGCCGCTGCCGCCAACGACCTTGCGGGCGAGTTCCTCGCGCGCGGCATCGCGGCCTCGGGCCTTGCCGACGGCGACATCGCCACGCTCTCAGGCGGCACCGTGGTCCTTACCAACAGTTCCAGCGGCGCAGCTCCGAAAATCTCGCTCCAAGCGCCCGGCACCTGGACGATCACAGCCCCGGTCGAGGCGCGCGCCACACTGACCCTCGACGTGGCGGGCCAATTGACCTTCCAAGGAAACGCGCTCGGGGTTGCTTCCAACGGCACGTTCTACAAAACCGGTCCTGGTACCGTCACCTTCCCTACCTTTGCCAATCGCGTGGCTTCGGCGTCCATTTATGACGGCACCGTACAGACGCCTCAGCTTCCCTCCAGTCTGACGGTCAATCTCTTCTCGCAGGTCGGCAAGGAGGCGGCCCTCTGTCTCACGCAAGGCGGTCTCTCGTTCGACAACACGATCAATCTGATGGGGTCGGGGACCTCGACCCTCGCCACCCGCTGCGGAGGAACGACGCTGACTTGTTCGAACTGGACTTTCAGTTACGGCGACACCGCGCGCTTCGATGTCGGCGCAGGGGACACCCTCTCACTCCGGCAGGTGTTGCTCGGCAGTAACTACCGCGGTGCCGCTACACTCATCAAGTCCGGCCCCGGCACGCTCGAAATCCGTTCCGCTGGCGCCAACGCCTCTGAAAGCCGCGCCTATCGTGGACGCACCACGTTGCGCAACGGCACGCTGATCCTCGCTGAAGACGATTGGGGCACACTCGCCGGTTGGTCCAATCCTTTCAACGGGCGCGTCTACACCGGCACCGGCGGCTCGCTGGGCTATAACCCGCTGACCGACGCCGTTCTCATCGGCGATGACGGCACCGTCCCCTCCGACACACTCGCACTGATCGCGGCCGGTGACGGCCGCTGGATCGGCCACGACATCGAGGTCGCCGACGCGGGCGCCAGCGTGACGCTCGGCATGACGGCCGGATCGGCCATGTTCGCCGGTACCCTCACGCTGCACCGCAGTATCGCGCTCTCCGGCCCGGCCGACGGTATCTTGATCCTCAACAACGTCGCTTTTGCCGACGGCTTCACCGGCCCCAGCATCACCGCTGTCGACGGCCTCGGCGCTCTTTGCATTGAGGGTGTACTGCCCGCTTCAGACGCGCTCGCTGTCGGCGCATGCGCCTTGAGCTTCGGCAACCGCACAGTCAAGACCCAGACCCTTCAAGCGCTAACGCTCGGCGCATCGGATGCCACTGGTGCTTTGGATGTCGACTTCGGTTCCGGCATCAACGACATTCTTCACGTGACCGCCACGGACGGCCTGATGCTCAGCAACACCGTGATCAACCTGTTTTATGCCGGATCGGAACTGCCTTTCGCCGAACCCGGCACCTACACACTCTTCACCTACCAAGGCACGCTCGGCGGCGACACCGCGTTGCTATCGGTCGGCAACCCGCAGACCGACGCGAACTATGCCTTCACCGATGACACCGCCAACCGCCGCGTGATCCTCATCATCACCGGCACGCCGGGCGGCACCTCTGCAGTTTGGACGCATCCGGAAAGCGGTGCGTGGGCCACCGACGCCAACTGGAGCAGCGGCACAGCACCGAACAGTGCGGATCTCGTGCCGCTCTTCGGTCTCGCCATCACCAATCACACGATTGTCGACACCGGTGCAGGCGTCACCGTCGGCGGGCTACTCTTCAACAACGACACCTACGGCTACACCCTTGGCGGCAGCGGCGGGTTGACCTTTGCCGATGCCGGCGGCCCCTCGACCGTCTCCGTGATCGCAGGCGCACACACGCTGAACACCGCGCTCGCCGCCCCAGACGGGCTGAACATCGCCACCGCAGAGGGTGCGCAACTGGCACTCGGCCCCGATGCGACCGTCGCCGCCGCGCTCACACTCGCGCAGGGCACGCTCGAGCTGCAGGGCAATGCTACGCTCAACGGCACGGCCGATCTGGCCGACACCGCCGTGCTGCGCGCACGCTCCACCACCAACGCCGCCATCGGTACCCTAAGCGGCGCACCCTCGTCCGTTGTGGCGCTGACCGGCACCGCGCCCGTGCTGACGATCAATCAGACCGCCGATACGACCTTCGCCGGTTCGTTCACGGGCGGTGCCGATGCCCGCGTGGTCAAGGCCGACAGCGGCATGCTGGGCCTGAGCGGGCCGCTCTCATCGCTTGCCGGGCGTATCGCGGTTCAGAGCGGCACAATTGAGACACGTTCGTCCGCGCTCGCCGCCGTCGTCGACCTTGCCGCCGCCAGTACATTGCGTGTCGCGGCACCGGTCGCAAACGGTCTCACCGGTTTCTTCTACGATGTCGTGCCCAACACCAACACCTTCTGGACGCTGGCCGGCATGGAGAGCCATTTCGCCGGTCTGACGCCCGCCTACGCAGCCCTGAGCGGCGCGAACAACGAGACCTTCGACTTCGGCGTGGGCACACCATACGCCATTGCCGGGCCGTACGCATCGGACGGTAACCGGGCCTTCCTCTTCGAAACGGTATGGCGCGGTACGATCACCGTGCCTGACAGCGGCACGTATGTCTTCGGCGTGCAGTGCGACGACGGTGTCCTGCTCGCCATCGACGGCCAGCAGGTTCTGGCCCGCAATTACTATGTGAGCACTTGGATCGATGGGGCGATCACGCTTGATGCGGGCCGTCACGACGTTGTGATCGGTTATTTCCAAATGAGCGGCGGCGGCGGTATCCGCATGCGCGTGCGCCTACCCAACCAAGCCACCCCCATCGCCCTGCCAAACGCCTGGCTGACGCCCTACTCACAGGTCGGCGCCCTTGCGGGCGGCGGCACGGTTACGTTGCCGACAGCCAACGCCCCGCTGTGCGCGCACGTCAAAGCCGGCGGCGCACAGTTCGGAGGCACCCTTTCCGGTGTCTCCGGCACATGGTTCGCCAAGAGCGGCAGCGGCTTGCAGGGTCTTGCGAGCGGCGGCGCCAACGGCTTCGTCGGCGACGTGGATGTCCAGGCAGGCATCTTGGCGCTTGATGCGGACGAGTTGTTCGGTGACGCGGCGCGTCTTACGGTACGAGCCGGCGCAACCCTCGTGCTGGGCGGCATGGAAACGATCGGCACACTCGTCGGCGACGGCACACTCGCCTTCGGCGACCACATCTACGTGATACCTTTTGAAGGTGACGTGGACTGCGGCATTTCCGCCGACAAAACCTACACGCACCTGCTGGATTTTCCGGCCAACGGCTACCCCGCCACGATCAACGGCGTGACCTTCATCGCCGCCGGCATGAGCGGCAGCGCGGGAGACTACGTCTGGTCGACCGTCAATCCGCCGGCCTGGTCGTGGAACGATCCCCCCAACGACAGCACGCGCACAGGCATCGACCGGTTGCTCCGGGACTTCCTCTACGGGAGCGACGACTTCACGACCACGCTCTCGGGACTCACGCCGGGCAAGACCTACGAGTGCCGCCTCTACTTCTGTAACTTCGGCAACAACCCGCGCGAAGCGACTTTTACCTTCACAGCCGGCGCGCGCCAAGTGGGAGAGATCTTCTACAATCCCGACAGCGGCGTAAGAGGCAGCCGGAGTTGGCTCGGCTGCCGCTACACGGCGGATGCGTCCGGCACCCTCGCGATCCGCGTCGTGTCCCACGTCAGCGCTCATAAGTGCCATTTCTACGGGCTCTCCAACGAAGAGCTTCCCAGCACCGCCGCTCCCGCGCTGACAGTCGCTCCGGCCGCTGCGGCAGAGGCGCGCTTCACGGGCAACGTCACCGGATTCGGCACATTGACCAAGGACGGTGACGGCACACAGCACTTCGGCGGCACCATCGCGTTGCCCGTCCCGCTGGCCGTGCAGGCAGGCACGGCCGTGCTCGATCAGGGCGCCGACCTGCCGAACGGCGCTGCCATCGCGGCCGGCGCGACAATCAGGGTCCCGCTCGGCGGTGTCACGCTCGGCGCGATTTCCGGGGAAGGCGTCTTCGAACTGACCGGAGCGGCCGACTACGCCGTCACGAACGGGCCGCACTTCGTGAAGATCACAAGCGATGCTGACAGCGGCATCTCGCGCGACAAACGCTATACCCACCTGCTCGACTTCGGCGGCAACGCTGCGCTCGCCACCGTTAACGGCGTCACCTTTGACAAGGAGCGTTTGATCAACGGCCCCCTCTGCGGACACAGTTGGGTCAACGCCCCGGCAAGTTCATCTCATGCCGGCGGCAACACCGGCCTCATCGGGGTTCCGTCCAGCGAGGGCATTTTCAACCTGCTCAATGATTTCTGCTACAATGGCCCCTACGCCCCCTCCTCCATCTTTGCCTTGACCGGACTGACCACCGGCAAGTGGTACGAGGTGCGTTTCTACCACCGCAGGTGGGGAGAAAGGCCGCGTAACGCAACCCTCACCTTCGACCCGGATGGCGCCGGCCCGATCAGCGACGCCATTTCGTTCAACTCCGACAGTCCGTTCGACCAGCCCAACGACAACTACCTCGCCTACCGTTATTTCGCGCTGACCGACCGGCTGACGGTCGCCATCACTTGCCCGAACACAGACAAATACCACATCTACGGACTGAGCAACGAAGAGGTGCCGGACGCGCTCGGCGCCGCCACGCTCGCCCTCGCGGATGACTGCGTGTTCGGCGGCACGGTGACCGGCAGCGGCAGCCTGATCAAGAGCGGCGCGGGCGCACTCACCGTCACCGGCGTCGGCGACGCCACCGGTGCGCTGACCGTCAGCGGCGGCGCGTGCGGCGTGGCCGGAGGCGGACGCATCACCACCGGTCCGGTCAACGTGTTGGCCGACGCGACGCTCTTCGGCCACGGTCAGGTGGGCGGTCCGGTCAACGTGGCCAGCAACGCTTGGCTGCAAGGCGGCACCGCCGCTGCGTGCGGTACGCTGGCGGTGGGCGGCGACCTGACACTCGCGCTTGGTGCGAGCATCGCCTGGCGTTATGCCGACGGCGGCGCATCCGACACCATTACCGTCGCAGGTACGGTGAACATGCCAACCAATGGTCTGGTGCAGGTTGCCTCGCTCACGCCAGGGCTGATGCCGCCCGCCAAGCGGCTGCTGATCGCCTCGTCGACCGAGATCAACGGACCGGATGACCTGAGCGGCTGGATCATTGAAGGCGCCGAAAACGCCAGCTTGCGCTACAGCGATGACCGCACCAAGATCTACTTCTTCACGCCGCGCGGCAGCCTGTTGTTGCTGAAATAAACATCGAATGTATGGGGAGGAACGGACATGGAAAAACGGGTGAAACGCGAAGTTGAAATCACGTTGCATAGCATCCATATACCGGTCACCGGTGCGAGGCTCGACACCACGACCTCGCACCTGCTGACTGCCGATTTGGTGTGGCCGCGGGTCGGCACGGCGCGTAAAAGCGCCAGTCAATCCTGCACGTTGCAGGCGGGTACCGCTGATTTTGAAACAGCCAACTGGGGGCGGCGCATCCTTTTCAAGGAGACGGTCGAGGGGCGTTTCGCGCTTGCCGTGACAGTCACCGAGGCACTGGACGATGAGGAACTGGAGAAGATTCTGCGCTTCTGGGCTGGCGCGGCGCTCGCGATCGGTGCCGATGCCGTGGACAGCGCGGCTGGCCCGCTCGGCGACCTGGCGGCCGCGCCGCTGGAGTACGCGGCCAAAGCGGTGGCCAAGTATCCGGGCGCGACGCTGCTGGCCGAAGGGCTGGCGGAACTGGACGCAACGGATTTCCCGCCAAGTGGCGGCGAACGGCTGCTGACCGTGAGACTGGTCGCGGCCCGCAGGCTGCTGCGCGTCACGCGCCGCACGGTCAACGGCCGTTCGCGTGTCACGCGCAAGACCCTGTTGGAGAAGGGCGCGGACAATGGCGAGGTAACTCTGGCCGTGCGGTCCATCTAATCCTCGCGATAATCAGTTGGAGACAGGGGGCACGCGAGTTTAGTGCGTGGTTTGCGTGTGCGCGGTCGGGAGCGCGAGCGTCCCCTGAAAATCAAAAACACGATTGACAATGCCTGCCTGTGAGGCGTATGCTGACGGCACGATTTCATAGAGAGTAGTGTGTGTTGAGGGTACGGTACGTTGTTGTTCTCGCGATGACAGCGAGATATGACCAGAGGTGAGTGGCCGCGTGCATTGCGGCTGGGTGTCTTAGAGACCGTCCTGCACATTTTGATTTTGCGCTTACGCGCATTAACGCTTCATCTGAAACCACCAAGTTTAAGTTAGGAAGCGAGATGCACGGGGACGCGCCCGCTCGGGCGCGGCCTCTGTCTCGTGTTTCCTAACAGGTGCTTGGTGGTACCTCAGATGAGGCACAGATTGGGGTTCGCGCCTTTTTGTGGGGGCGCACGGAGCCCGGTGCGGCACGGGCGGGGAGATGACACGATGGACGGAAATCTTTTTTGCGGCGGAACGGGTGCCGGCGAGACGGCGTCTATAGGACTGCCGGGCATTTTGGTTGTGGCGGCGTACGCGCTGTGCCTCGCGGTGTACGTATGGGAGCGGGGCGTGTTCCGCGGGTCTTGGGCAGACCGGCGGGAGATATGGGCGTCTTGGTCGCCTGCGGTGCGCGTCATCATGGTGGGCCTGCTGCTGACCTGTGTGAGGGACGGGCGCTGCACAAAGCCCCGCGACGTGACAAACAGCCCCGCCGCCACCGCCCAGCAGTCGGCCGTGCAGGAAGGACAGGCGGCGGGCGCCCCGGCCGCCGCTGCGCCGGGCCAGACGGGCCAAGCGTCTGGCGGCGCTGCCGCCATGCCTGCGGGGGCGGGCGCGCCCGCCCCCGCGCTCCCGACGCTGGCGGACGGCACCAACTGCTGGTGGATCGCCGAGGGGCGCAGCCCGGCGGACACGGACACGGACGGCATGCCCGACGCCTGGGAGAGCGTCTTCGGGCTTGACCCGCTCGATCCATCCGATGCCGCCAGCGACCACGACCGCGACGGGCTGACCGCGCTGGATGAGTTCCTGAACAGGACACACCCGCGGCGGCGGGACACAGACGGCGACGGCATGCCCGACGCCTGGGAGGCGGCGCACCGGTCCTTCCTCTGCCTCTGGCTGCCGGACGACGCCCTGGACGCGGATGAGGACGGGCTGGACAACTTCCACGAGTACGCGCTGGGTTGCGATCCGGGCGACCCCGACACCAATGATGACGGGCGGCCCGACGGCGAGGAGGCGGACGCGGGCGTGAACCCGGCCCTTGCGCAGGCGGACTGGGCGGCCTACGGCACGGCCCTGTTCTCCGTGCGGGTTGACGGGCTGCGCGCCGCGCGCCGCGCGGGCGTGTCTGTCGGGCATATCACGCACTCGGGGGTGTCTAAACGGACGTACGCGCTCGCCGCCGGGGAAAGCTATACGGTCACCGTCACGGACCTCGACCCGGACAACACCAACGCCTGCTCGGGCACGGTGACCCTGTGGTTCGACGGCGCGACGGACATCTCCGGCCTCACGAACGCCGCGCCCGGATCGGCGCAATCCTTCGGCCCCGGCTTTACGGTCACCTTCCCGATCGGATTCCCCCTGCCGCCGGACGGGGGCGGCGGGAGCGGTGGCGGGGGTAGCGGGCAGTTGACCTCCGGGACGGTCACGTTCGTCGGGATCGATCTCGACGCGCCGTACACCATCTGCTGCCCGGTCCACGCGGGCGACTCGTTCACCGCGACGGCCCGCATCCATCCCGAAGGCGCGCAGATCCCGGGATGGCCCTCCTGGTCGTTCAACTCCGGGCACGTCTCCCCGTCGGCGGGGGCGATGTCGGTGACCGTGGTGTTCGACGAATCCTTCACGGACTGCGGGGTCGGCGCCACCGCCATTTCGCTCGGCACCCTCTCCTGCCAGATCGGTGACCGGACCGTCTCGCGCGACATCTCCTCCTGCGACGTCGACGACCCGGAGGAGGAGCCGGACTGGGACGGGCAGAGGTTCATCGCGCATCTGGAGGAAGACACCTGTCCCGCAGAGCTCACCTACGCGCTCGCGCACAGCACCAACACCGTGCCGTTCGTCTGGCACGGGCCGTCCCGCGACCGGGTGCTTTCCTGGGAGATCAGCGGCAGCGCGCGTTTCCTCGAGGACGGCCAGGAGAAGACCCGGGTCAAGAACGCGGACTCGGTCGCCGTCCTGCCGAAGGGCGTGGTCGGGCAGTCGCGCATCACCGCGAAGGTCAGGATCGGCGACCGCCAGACCGTCACCGACACCGTCCTGTTCGGAACCGTCTCCCTGCGGGCCGAGCCGGTCCACAGTTTCTCGATCGGCCCCAACATCAACCCGTGCGGGCTCTTTGTCGGCGATACGGCGGTCCTTTACCTTGGGGCGGACGGCGTGGATCCGGCGCACATCCGCTGGAGCACTCGTTCCGGCGCGGTCGCGCTCGGGGCGAACTCGGCAGGTTCCCTCATCATCGAGCAGACCATCTCCGGGGCCAGCCCCGGCGCGGACACGGTCTCCGCGAACATCGACTATCTGTGGGGCGCGGGCCCGCCGCAGTACAACCTGACGGTGTACGCGCCGGAGCCCCCCGTCCCCGTGCATTTCATGTTCATCTGCGACGACAACGGCAATCACGTCGGATCGGCGTCCGACATCCCCTCCCTCATTGCGGACGTCAACTACATCTACCGCCAGGCCGGCATCCGCTTTGTGCGGGCCTCCGTCGCGTACACGAACAATAATTTCTGGTATCAGCATTCGGACAGCAATCAGGTTCAAATGGCCATCGTTAATTCCCGCACGGGTACGGACGGGCTGGAGGTCTACATTGTCCCGGACATCGCGACAAACGTTCCCGGGAGAAATTATCCTGATAAAGGTATCTTGATGACGGGCACCGGCTCTGCCCGCACCCTCGCGCATGAGATCGGGCACGAGTGCGGGTGGGGGGACATCTACACCTCCGCGCCCGGCCAGCCGCAAATGACGACGGTGCTTTCACCGGATCATTTGACGCCGGCCGACTGGAACAACGGGCCGGGGCCGCAGGAATACTATCCGCGCGGGTTGCCGCTGGCGGCCGTGATCAAGCGGTGCCTGATGTTCGGGTACACATCGGGCGGCCACGACCTGCCCATGGGTTCGGTCAAGGGGTATGATAGGGACGGGATATTTGGTTTCGTCCGGGTCGGGACATACGGGATGGATCGCTTCCCCAAGCACAACAACTGACGGAGGGGTACAATGAAAAGAGTCAAGCGCATGGTTTTCTGGATAGCGGTTGCATGGGGGTATGCCTGTTTCGGCACTGAATACATATCCCCAGCCCAATCCGCGTGGTATATTGACCGCGTCGCTCCAACGACGAGGCCGTGGTATGAATCGGACGGCTCGCTGGAGTCGCTGAACGCGGGGTGCTGCTCTGGGAACTCGGCCGGGATGATCCGGATCATGAAAGAGGGGCTGGTCGGAGAACAGTGCCCGCTTGCGTCAACCCTTCCGGGCACCAAGGAATATATCACAGAGATTTCCGACGCGCTTCACCGGAGCGGGGACTCCCCGGAGATCACCAACACCCTGCATCAGGCGCTGCTCACGCCGAAGAACCTCTACCTTGACATCATCCTGCACGCCTACATCATGGCCTCGCCCGTGCCCATGACTTTTCTTGCGGAAACCGCAGTCAAGGAGTTCCCCGTTGAACAGCGGAAGGCGTGGTACGCCGCGGCCGGGGAGAAGGCTCTGTACGGGGATTCCTGGGAGGACAGCCTCCTCGACCGCCCGTCGCGGGAGGTGCTGCGGTATTCGCACTTCCTTAACCGCGTCAAGGCCATTGAAACCGACCCCGAATGCCTGCGGGTCATCGGGAACCCCTTCGACCCCGGACGGGAGGCTTTCCCGACGCCGGCGCCGGGCGGCGGAAAGGGGGCCGGAGACGGGCGCGTCGCGCCCAACGGGGCCGCGCGGTTCATTTCCCGGGTCGCCCCGACAGCGCGGCCGTGGCACGAGGCGGACGACTCGCTGCGAACCGTCAACGCGAGGCTGGCGCATGGCAGGGACGGGGGGATGGTCGGCCTGATCGGGGCAGAACTCCTGTCGCAGGGAACGCCGTTCGCGCGGACCTCCGAAGGAACGCCGGAATATGTCTCGGAGCTTCTCGGCACCCTCTGGCGGAGCGGGGACTCGCCGGAGATCACCAACATCCTGCATCGGGCCCTGCTCGCGCCGACCAACCATTACCGCGAGGCCACGTTCCGCGCCTACGTGATGGCTTCTCCCGTGCCGATGACGGTTCTCGCGGAGACCGTGGTTAAGAGTTTCCCCCTTGAAGAGAGGAAGGCGTGGTATGCCAGATCCGGATCGAAAACGTTGGAAACATACAACTGGATAACCCGCTCCATCGACCGCCCGTCCCGCGAGGCGTTGCGGTATTCGCACTTCCTCAACCGCGTCAAGGTTCTCGAGACCGACCCCGATTGTCTGCGGATCATTGGCGACCTCGTCGACCCGAAGTGGGAGTGAATGCGTTTGCCGAAATCCACAAAAGAGAAAGGATAGAAAATGACGACGATGCTGATGGGTGTTTTGCTGTGCTTTTTAGGCGCTTTTCATGCGTCTGCCGCCGTGGTGTCGCAATGCGAGGCTGTCGCGGACAGGGTGCTCGTGAATGCAGACGGTTATGTGCTGTCATGGATATCTTTGCGCGAAGGGGCGGCATGGGGTCCGGCCATCGCGGGGGCGACGTCTTGGGGATTGCCCGCGTTGGAAACGGAAGGGATCACGTTCGATACGCCGGGAGCTCCGGCTTCGCCGTTCTGCTCCAGCGCCATTTCGGTTTCGACGCTCTTCATTGTAGCGTGTCCGGCAGAATCATCCAATCACTTTGCCGCACTTGTCGAGGCCCCTGGGGCGGCTGTGACAGTGGCTGCCCGTGCTTTGCCGCTGACCTACGACCCCGAGGATGCCGAAGGGCTTTCCGTACGCGTCAACGGCCAACCGGTGTGG
>Ga0209407_1002795_pt1 | contig 15898 bp, 10 predicted proteins | sample AD_JPNHG3_MetaG_FD_184410 | JGI IMG/M metagenome (GOLD analysis project Ga0209407, IMG submission 184410) | Active sludge microbial communities of municipal wastewater-treating anaerobic digesters from Japan - AD_JPNHG3_MetaG (SPAdes) (version 2) | ecosystem: Engineered > Bioreactor > Anaerobic... | reverse complement strand
GGCACGGCTTTTCTCGATCTCCTTTCCGGTTCCCTTACCTCCAAAGAACGGGATTTACTGAAAGACTTCTTTACCATGGTAATCGAACAACGTTTTGATCCTGCCATGCTAGAAGAGATTAACCCCCTCAAGGAGTTCACCTACCTTGTGCCGGGAGTCAGCAAGGAAAAAACCCTTTCGGCAACCTGTTCCCGTTTACAACGGGAAGAAGGCAGGGTCTTCCTCCTCTGCACCCTTCGGGATTTAACCCGGGAGGTAGAACTACGAAAACAAATAGAAGAAGAAGAAAGAAAACGACAACAGGAAATGCGGGCCCTCTTCGAGGTTGTCCATGTGGAGCCCCGGATTTTTGAAGACTTCATTCAGGAGCTGGACTCTCAGTTTACCACTATCAATACAGCCCTCAAGGATACCAACCAGGATAATCAGAATATTCTGGTTACCATCTACCAATCGGTTCATGCGATAAAGGCAAATGCGGTTATTCTGGGCTTGTCAGATTTTTCTGAAAAGCTCCACCAGCTTGAAGGGGAAATTAAACGCATACAGGATAAAAGGCTCCCAGATTTTCAGGATATGTTACACCTGACGCTGGAAATTGAAAAAATATATCGGGAACGGGATACCTTCCAGGAGTTGCTTGAGCGGATTCGATCTTTCTCGAAAAGTTCGGGACAACTCCAGGAAGAACAGGTGCTCATCCAGACCCTGGAACGGACCATTGAACGGTTAAGCCGGGATCTGGGGAAACATGCGAACCTTTCTGTAAAAAAGCTTGATTCGGTAGCCCTCAGCCAACTTGATTTCCGGCTTCTCAAGGAAGTACTGGTACAATTAGTACGCAACGCCCTTGTCCACGGGATAGAATCCCCCGAAGAACGGCAGCAAAAGGGAAAACCGCCCGCCGGTACGATCTTCTTGCATCTTGAACAGCAAGGTTCTCATTGGTGCTGTATAGTGGGTGATGATGGAAAGGGCCTTTGCTTTGACCGCATCCGTGAAAGGGCCCAGCACCTCGGTATTTCACTCTCCCCCGAAAAGGAGCGGCAACAACTGTTACAGTGTATTTTTTCTCCTGGCTTTAGCACCCAGGATGATGCGGACCTCCATGGTGGCCGGGGAGTAGGGCTTTCTCTGGTTCGGGATCGGATACAAAAGGCCGGAGGAACTATCAAGGTTTCCACCGATGAAGGCAGGGGGTGCAAATTCTACCTCTACCTCCCCCTTCAGCAGAAGGATTCGATGGCTGCGGGATAAGAAAGCGGGATAAACCTCAGCAGGGGTATCGCAGTTCAAACTGACCAGCGGGGCTGATAAGGTCTAACCGAGCCGGTACGGTCCTAGCTCAGCTGGCCTGGCTTAACTCAGGCGGCACAGCCTTGCTCAGCCGGCCTGGTCTCGCCTGCACCCCCGCTAACACCTTACAAGGAGGCTCCTTCAAAGAGGCCGAGGGCGCCTTAATGAGCACATCAAGGCGTCCTTCCCGCTAACACCTTACAGGGAGGCTCCTTCAAAGAGGGGGCAAAAATTGCCCCCCCGTTGGGCAAAGATACCCCGAACAGTGCCACAGTGGCCATCCAACAGACGCTGCACAAAGTCTTCGTAGGGTTTCCGCAGCGGCCCATTCCAGGCAGTTTCTGCTATCGCAAGGAGCCGGGGATAGAGCATGTACTCAAAGCGACGGGAATCCTGCATATATTCGCTCCAGCAGTTTGCTTGAATACCAAGAAAGCCAGCGCCCGGATCGGTATTGAGATCGCTAACGGTTACCTCCCTTACGTCGGAGGATACAGCCCCTTCTGTACCCCTGCCCTGCAGAGTATCCCCCCCCTAAGGCCCCCTCACTATCGGCGGAACCGATACACAGTAAAAGGGGATCAAACTCATATACCCGCCGGAGGGTTGCGGCCTCTTGGACCCGATACGCCAGGCCAGGAGAAAGACGGCGGTCATCGGTTTGCACGAAATCAAGGTAGTAGGGGAAAAAGGGACTTAGAACAACCCTTCGGCCCCTGGCCAGGGCTCGCCGGCTCTGTTCGGGTAGCCAGGCACGCCAATGAACCACATTGGCATTGTTAGGAAGTTTTGAGTCAAGAACCTCATCCCAGCCGAATACTATTTTCCCCCTTTCCTGTAAATATTCCGAAAGCTGGGCAACAAACATCCCCTGTAGGTCTATCCATTCATCCATTCCCCGGGCCTTTTTTTCCGCAGCACAGCGGGAACAGCGCTCCCAGCGGGTAGTGGGACATTCGTCTCCCCCGATATGCACATAGGGCCCCGGGAAAAGTTCACATACCTCATCCCAGATAGCCCGGGCTACAGAAAGGCTCTCAGGGTTACCCATACAGAGCACATCTTCCGAAATTCCCCAGTCAGTGCGGACCTGGTAGGGGCCAGGAAGGCAGGCTAGCTCAGAATGGGATGCAAGGAGGGCCTGGGCATGACCGGGTAGATCAATCTCAGGAACCACCGTAATACCCCGATCTTCCGCATAGGCGATAAGTTCCCGGATTTCATGCTGCCGATAAAATCCATTTCGATAGGGATCTCCCCCTGAACGGACCGATCCTTTTTCTGTCAGTTCAGGGAAACGTACCAGTTCGATCCGCCACCCCTGATCATCCGTAAGGTGCCAATGGAAACGGTTGATCTTGTAGAGCCAGGCCATGCTGAGTATCTTTTTAAGGGTTTCCAGAGGTACAAAATGACGGGCAATATCGTTCATAAGGCCCCGCCATTCCATAGATGGACCGTCGTACAGTTCAAGTTCGGGGATCGTAAATCGCCAGCCATCCCAGCTAAAATGGAGGAGCTGCATCAGGGTAGCTGCCGCAGCGGCGGCATACTCCAGGAGGAGCGAAGGCTCTACAGCCCGCACCCGCACCTCGATACGCCCTGGCCGGCTTAAAAGCTGATAGGCGGGAATGGAAGGATCGGAAACGCAGGAAAGGTGTACCAAAACGGGAGGAGCCGATTCCCGGCGGAAGTTGGCTCCCCACAACTGTTTTTCCTCCTGGGCCTGCTGCTCAAAGAAGGCCCATTCTGTTTCTATACTTTCCGGTATCAGAACGGCTACGCCAAAGGCCTGTTCTATTTCTTCTCGCAACAGCCGAATGGTACGGATCAGGGGAGGATCGGCGCTTATCCGAAAAGCGGCCCCATAAAAAGAACGGAACCCCATCACGCATTTTTTGGGGTAAGGAATAAACGGTACCCTTTTCATATGTAACCTACCGGATAAAAATTAAAATGGAACCGATAAGGGAAAGCAATACCCCTATAATTTCCCGGAACCAAACCTTTTCTTTATAGATGATCATAGCAGGAGGAATAATAAGCAGGGGAGATAAGCCCATCAAGGTAGCGGCAATCCCGGTGGCCACCTGCTGTACCGCCACTAAACCAAGGCTTACGCCCAGAAAGGGACCAAAAAAGGCTCCCACCGTCAATGCACCAAGGGCTTTTCGGTCCCGGAAGCCTTCCTGTACCTGCCCCAGGGTACCCCGGAGGGTCGCAAAAATAAGAAAACCCACCAGACTGGCGAGAACCCGAATTTGGGTGACTGATAGGAACTGTCATTTCGGGATTTTTGCGGTTTTCCGTCGAAATTCGACTTTTGCCCCGATCGCCGACTATTTTGCCAACCCGAACATCACATCCAATCAGAATTTTTCGGCAACGCCGACCCTATGACGCATAATTCCAGTCTATTTCTGCCGTCAAGCCCTGATTTGCCCCAATCTGACAAAGTTCCAAGGTATACCTTCCCCACGAAGCCCTATAAGCACCGATTTTGAGGTGTTATCCTGTTCCTCATAAACTTTCGTTTTTGGGTATTATACCGATGCCAGTGCCAGATCAGGAGGTGAACGGGCGCAAAAGGTCACTTGTCGTTCCTGTTCTTGCTGTTTCGCCCAGTCAATTATCTTGGTAAGCTCCTTGGGATCCTCAATAATCGCCACAACTGACATTACCCCCTGGCATTTCGGGCAGATAAACGGATCTACCTCGTACACCATCTGCAATAATCTGGCCCAGCTTTGCTTGCGTAACCTGGACCAGGCATCAGGTGTCTCGGTACGTGAGGCCTCCTCTGGCAATGTGGTAGCCCCAGGAGGGCCCTTGTAGGGATGCTCTTTTTGCCAGCCTTCCGGTGCCAACCGGTAAATGCTGGGTCGTTCTTGCCACTGCTTGCGGATTTTTCCGGCATAAACCCCATAACGACGAACCAGCTGTACTCGCCGAGGCGGTACATGGGCCACAAGCTGGTCGACGAATTCAAAGCCCTTGAAGGTCTCGGACTTGCCTTTGTAGAATCCTTTTGGGGAGGCTGTCCAGATTACCGTGTCGGAAGCTGGATCATAGTGGATTTTCTCGGCACAGGTTGCGCCACGAACGACATACTGCCCGAGGGCTTCTCGATCGGCCTTGCTGAACAACCTGGTTTTGCTATCGATACTAAAACCGGAATGCTTCCAGTCTTTGAGCATGTTCACTCGGGTCTGGTCGATCAAGCCCTTTTTGAGAAACATAGACAAGAGCGCCGCTTGCCAGACTTGGAGCATCCCATTGTCTGCTCCAAGGGGCAAATATACAAAACGGTCGTACGTGGTGAACCCACCTTCCAGAACAAGAACATGCCAATGCGGGTGGAATCGAGTAAATTCACCAAACGACTGGTAGCTGACAACACAAGCGCAAAGCAGTGTCCGCCCTGCAGCAAGGGAGAAAAAGTTGGACAACAGCGAGAAAATCAGCTTGGACACTTCGCCAAACAGGCGCTTATCCGATTTAAAGTAGGGTCTGAGAATCTTGGGGATCGTAAAAACAAATTGCCGATGAGGCAAATCCAACAGCAAGTCCTTGGCCAAGTACTTAGCGTAGAGTAAGGTCCTCTTTTGGTCGCATGATGGGCAAAGGTGAAAAGGGCCTGAAGTACGAATGGCCGCAATCTTCGCAGCGAATTCGAGCAACGCCCTTAGACCAGTCTGCACAATCAGTAAAATGCTCTAAGCGGTCAAGGATAGTTTGCGATGGAATGGCGTAGGCTTGGTATTGGGCAAGAGAATTGCGGACTATGGTCTGGATTATGCCTTCTCGATGGGGAATATATGTACCCATACCTACATATACGCAGCGAAACGGTCTTTTGCTTGCTATTGGGGAAAAAAAAGAGGAAAATGTGGACTGTCGCCACCTAACAACCGGTTCGAGCGGACTCGCGGGTCAAGCCCGATCGCAGCTCAACCGTATGTTAGCTGGACGCCTTCGGCGCGCGAGGAAAATAAGTAAATTAAAAAATCGCTTTATATCTTTATTATATAACAGATCTACCGTCTTCAACTTTTTAATTATTTTAGTGTCTGTTTTCGGCCAAATTCCGATTGGTTTTGCTTTAGCCTATATTCTATTCCGTCGGATAGTACGGTATGAGGGCTTTTTTCAGACCATGACCTATTTACCTAATACAATCTCAACAATTGTAATTGGGGTTATGTTTCAATCCTTTTTTTCACCCTACGGAGCATTTACCCAGCTTGGCAAGATGATCGATCCTGCCTTTGAAAATACGCTCATGTTAAATCCCAATATGGCTATGATTCCGGTGCTCCTTGTAATCCTCTGGATGTACACCGGCTACTATATGATTATCTTTTTGGCTAATATGCAAAAAATAGATCAATCGGTAATAGAAGCCTGCAGAATTGATGGGGCCAATGAATTTCAAACCCTGCGATATCTTATTCTGCCAGCCCTATCGGGCGTGATTGTAACTACCGCTATTCTGGCTATTTCCGGTTCATTAAAGAGTTTTGATCTTATATTTGCAATGACTGCGGGAAACCCTGCCCGGCGCACCAGTGTGTTATCCCTATATATGTTTGATAATGCTTTCCGAGGTGCACCGGATTATCCCTTAGCAAATGCGATTTCTACCTTTATGGTAGTCTTAAGTTTTCTGTTGATTATTGTGGTCCGCGCTGTAGAAAAGCGCTTTGGCGGGAGAGAATAATATGGGAAGAGAGATACGACATAAGGGCGGAGCTGCCCTGGTATACCGATTTATTATGTATATTGTTTTTGGCATTATCACCTTTTTAACCATCTATCCGCTGCTTTGGCTTGTGCTTTCTTCATTAAAGACTACCCAGGCTTTTCAAATGGATAGACTTGGCTTGCCGAATCCTATATTTCTGAAAAACTATCCTTTGGCATGGAAAATCGGTCATTTTGATATACTGTTTTCTAATTCAGTATTTTATACCGTAACTACCACAATTGCGGTGCTGGTCTTTTCCTTTGCCGCATCCTTTGCTTTTGCAAAAATTCCTTCACGGTTTACCGGTTTCCTGCATGGGAGCTTTATCATTGGAATCCTTTTAACCCTGCAGTCGATCATGGTGCCCCTCTTTTTAATGACCAATGCGGTTGGTTTGTACAACACCCGCCTGGGAATACTGATCCCCTATATTGGTATCGGACTTCCCATGGGAATATACCTGGGGACGGAATACATAAAGTCCATACCGGATGCGCTTATCGAATCGGCTCGAATTGAGGGTGCCGGGTATCTAAGAATCTTTTTTTCAATCATAGCACCGATGACAAAGCCGGTGGCGATGACATTAGCAATTATTTCTTTTACGGGTATCTGGAATGAGTTCATGTTGATAAACATTCTGGCATCTAAAGAAGCAATTAAGAGTCTACCGGTGGGGATACTTAAATTTTCTGGTGCATTGGCTACTGATTATGGAAAGCAGTTTGCAGCTTTAAGTATCGGTATGGCTCCAATGCTCGCCTTTTATGCATTGTTTCATAAACAGATAACCCAGGGCGTTTCAGCCGGAGCTGTAAAAGGGTAAGATCTGGTTAAGCTGTCTTTTCTTCACCAACCAGGAGGTGCATGAGTTTGACGAGGCTGCTGTCCAGTCGGCCTCGGGAAGCTTCATCGTCCAGGATGGAAAGGGCCTTGGGGATGGGAACGGCCTTTTTATAGGGCCGGTCCGCAGCAGTGAGAGCATCGTATACATCAGCTACTGCGATGATCCGTCCCTGCAGAGGAATTGCTTCCCCCTTAAGCCCTTCGGGGTATCCTGAACCGTCGAGCATTTCGTGGTGAACTTTGATATATTCAGGGATATACCGATATTCATCAGGCCAGGGAATGCGGCGGACAAACTCGTAGGAGCGGACCACATGCTGTTCCATTTCTTTCCGTTCCTTTGCATTCAGGCTGCCACGTTTTATCTTAAGGTTTTCAATTTCTTCCTGAGTTAATAGGGGGATGGCTTCGTTATCTATACCCTGGACCGGCGGCAGCGGTGCAGACAGGATTCGGGATATGGCATCTTCGGGGTCAATCTCAGTAACGGTTGGCATATTTATCCTTTCTATTAATTTAGATATTTCCATTATTTCTTTAATGGTCCGGTCCCGCTCTTCATTTAACCGTTGAACAGCATCCTTTTGTAAATGGGATTCCCTGAGGGCAAAGTCGAGTTCCAGGGAACGACGCAGATATTTAAGACGGAGCTGAAGTTTTTCAAAATCCTCAGGATACAGTTTACGCTCCTTGAGAAATATGGCTGGATCTATGTATACCTTTCCAAAATCGTGGAGCAGGGCTGAGTATTCAAGTTCCTTAATCTGGGCTTCAGAAAAATGGGGAGGCTTTCCTGATAGCTCGTCCTCGCTATTGAGGAGGCGGGCAAGCTTTACCGCAGTCATTGCCACCCGGTATGAATGGCCACTCGTGGCTGGGTCCCGTTGTTCAACGGCTTCTATGGCGGCCAGGACAAACTGCTCAAATTGGTCCTGAATGCGTTTAATCATTTGTGCATTTTCCAGGGCCACCGCTGCCTGGGAAGCTATGGCCTCCATTAAAGCTTCGTAGCGTTTTTTAAAGGGGACCACACAGGATTCAAAATCATCCAGGCTTTTCAGGATGATATGTTCGGCATCCATACAGCTTTCGTGATCCTTCTCTTTAGAATTGATAAGCTGGATGACGCCAACAATGGTACCGGTATGGTCTAACATGGGGACCGCCAGCATAGACTTTGTTCGGTAACCGGTTTGTGCATCAAAGCTGTTATTAAAAGAATAGGGCACATCCTGGGGGATCTTATATACTTCGGAAATATTAAGGGTTTTACCGGTGAGAGATACATAGCCCGCAATGGATGCGGTAGTTCGAGGCATGGAGAACTCTTCGTAATTTTTTGTTTTTAAAGATTGGTTAATTGAATATTTAAACTTAAGGCATGAGTTACCATTATTTTCATCAACAAGAAATATACTTCCCGCATCGGCACCGGTAATGTGCTGGCTGATTTCCAGGATGTTTCGCAGGAGGAGGTCGATATCCTGTTGACGGACCAATTCCTGGCCAATCTGTATAAGAAGGTTCTGGTCGTGGTATGCATCGAGCAGTTCTTCATAACTTAATTCAGCACCCACTGATGGCCTCCTGGGCTATTGTATATAGCTCGGCATCGCTTAGTCTGGAGTGTACTTCTACGGCCTGCATATTTCGCAAATATACAAGCAGGGTTTTTACCGGTTTATCGGAAAAGGCCTGAGCTGCCCGCTGGTAACATTCGAGCTGAATCCGGTGGGCTTCGCTTTGTAATACCTTGTCGGTTTTAAAATCAATGACAAAGCAATTTAATGGGGTTTCAAAGATAAGATCTATGCTTCCCTGAATAAGGATAGGTTTTGGCTCATTTTGGTAGAGGGGTAACAGAAAGGCATATTCGGTTTTAAGGAGCGGTTTTGCATTCACCGCGGTTTGGCCAAGTTCGGATTGGATAAAGCTTTTGGCAAGTGATTTAGCCGTATCAATTAAAAGGATTTTCTGCTCATCTTGCATATTGAGCTTTTCTAATTCTGCAAGGATCTGCGGTGAAGGCATATCTCCCAGATCCTCAAGGCTGTTCTGGATTACGTTATGGCAGAGGGTACCGAAGATAGTTTCCAGTTCCTGGTTGGATGCGGAGATGATTTGGTCCACAGGCAGGACAGGCAATGGTTGGGGTGCTTCCTGGCGGGATGCTTCTAGGATCATCCCGGTAGCTTGCACCGTACCATGGGTTGGCTTAAGATAGGCGGCTGCTGATTGTTGCATCTGCTGCCAGTATCGTTCTATAGCGGTGGGGCTTGTAATCCGGGGGGTGATTTTTAGTGGTACAATAGGTGAAATTCCTGGCTGTTTATAAAATGACTGCTGCCAGTCCTTATTGGTTGACCCGCTGATTCCAGATTGTACCATTTGTATACTATCCAGCCGTCTTCGGAGCTCCGCCAGTGCTTTGCCCCGCTTGGTTAAAAGGATTGGCTCGATTGGTTGTAAAGAAAAGAGATCCTTAGAAACCTGATCAATACCAAGGGCAAGGAGGTCGAAAAATCTTATTTTTGCCGCATCATCTTTGGGTTTTATATACAGCGCTGCTTCCAGACTGTTTAATTCCTGACCATAGTTATCGCGCAATTCTTTTAGTGCTTTTTGACTCACCTTTCTAGTACCGGCGATGATGATTTTTTGTTCTGCCCTGGTGAGGGCCACATAAAAGAGCCGTTTTAATTCCGCATGGGTCTGTTTGTATTCCGATTCCCGCAGTTCCTCAAAGAAGGGATTAATTATTTTATCACTTGAATTTTTGCTATAGGATTTCCATGAAATGACCGGTCCGTAGCTGTTATGGTAGTAATAGGGTTTATCATTTCGCTGAGCCTGCCCTTCCGATCCAGATTGGGGAATTATCACTACAGGGAATTGCAGCCCCTTGCTTTTATGGATGGTCATAAACGTGACTGCATCGGTCCCTTTGTCTGTTTCGTCTCCCTCAATCTTCTCAGGGTTCCCGATTCGGGGGGCCAGTTCTTCCAGGAAGGCTGCGAGGGTGAGGTGCCGCTGGTCCGCATCTATCGCAAGATCATAAAGCAATTCAAAGTGACCTACCGTGATAGCCATTTCTGTGTCGTTTAGAATGCTGGTTCTATATCCCGTTTCATACCAGAGCCATGCTAAAAGGTCTGCGATTCCCCTGGTGTCGGTCATAGCTATAAGGGTTCCATAGAGTTCAGCTCCAAGGGTATAGCGAGCCCTGTCCTGTGGATCGCATATAGCCCAGAAACTGTCCGGCAAATCTGAAAAGGGTTCAAACCAGGGATCATCCTTTATACGAAGCATGAGATTGAGAAAGGCCTGGTCACTTATGTTTACAAAGGGGGAGCGGAGCACCGCGGCATAGGCGTTGGTGTCCTGGGGTACGATGACGAGCTGCAGCATAGCATAGAGATCATTGCTGGGGGCATCCAGATAAAGTCCACGGGGATCTGCGCTTACAAAGGGGATTCCTATGGTACGGAATACCCGTTCATAGACCGATTGATGGGTGGTGGTTCTGAAGAGGAGGGCCACATCTCCGGGGCGGAATTCGGACCGTTCTAAGCCTTCTATGATGCGACGGGCAACTGTAAGGGCTTCGGTCTCCGAGGGGCTGCAGAATGCCTCTGGTTCCTGGCCAGTATCCTCCGATTCGGTTCCTTGAGCGGTAAGGTTTTCTTCATCCTCTTCTGCGGTATTGATATATATTTCTACCGGTATGGTACCGCTGAGGGGCCGATTTGGGTCCGGCTTCGCTTCTGTATAGGAGGCTTCATAATCTTCTTCAGGATTGCCAAATATTCCGGGAAAGAGCTGGTTAAAAAATTTGATCAACTCCGGTTCTGAGCGGTAATTGGTTTTGATAGAGAGCTGGCGCGGCAGGTCGGGTGAAGCGGTCTGGTTGAGCTCCTGGGAAAGCCTTTTAAAAACCGAGACATCGGCTCCGCGGAAACGATAGATAGATTGTTTTTCATCCCCCACAAAAAAGAGTTTGTCCGGTGCCAGCTTGTCCGGCGGTGGGATTCCGGGGCTTGCTTCGTTTTCACGTTCCCCTAAGAGGTAAAGCAGTTCCTTCTGTTTTTCATTGTTGTCCTGGAATTCATCGATCATGATGGCCCGGATCTGCTGTTTGTAATAGTTTCTTAAAGGTAAAGAGGATTTTAATATATCTACCGCCAGGTCTATGAGGTCACTAAACGAAAGGATGGCTTCGCTGCGTTTTTTCTGGTTAAAGCGCCGGGCAAGGTCATCCAGCAGGAAGCCGAGCCTTTGGATATGGTCCCGCTTTTTGTAAAAGAATAGAAGGGATTGAAGAAGGGGACAAAGGTCCTTGGCTTCAGAAAACAGGTCCTTGACCTGTTCGCTGTCGCTGCCCGGGGCAACAGTTCCTGGTTTTCTGATTTTTGCAATGGTATTACATAGCGTGAGCAGACCTTCATGATCGGTTTCGGCATAGGTCGCAGCAAGGTTCCTGTGATTCTGGAAAAGTTCCACAATGGCGATGATACCTTTGGATTGACCCTTCGTGTCGATGCGAGCCCCCTCTGCAAAGATGTCGGAGAGCCTCTGAAGGATATTGTTAATGCGGTGGAGGAGTTCATCAACCTGGTTTCTGGCAAGGGCTTCGTAGGAAGGAACATGTATAACAGGAAGCTCATAGAGGCAGAAATCGGCGAGTAGTTCTGAAACCACCCTGTCAAAGGAAAAGATTGCAACCAGTTCCCTTAGGGCTGCTTCATGCTGGTGTTCCATGAGAAAGGCTGTGGCGGTTTCTTTAGCCACCTGTTTTAGTTTTGCTTCATCAATGGTAAAGTTGGGAGGTATCCCATAGGTCTGGCAGGAACCGCGGACTATGGAAGAACAGAAAGAATCCAAGGTGGCGATACGGGCAGAGTCGAAACGCTGAAGCTGCTCCTGAACCCAGGGGTCATCCAATTGGGAGAGTTCCTGATGGATACGGCTGAACATTTCCGCAGCGGCCTTCCGGGTAAAGGTGAGGGTCAGGATGGCCTCTACGGGGAGTCTTTTCTCCGAAACGAGCCGCACATAACGGCGGGAGAGGACCGTGGTTTTACCTGAACCGGCTCCGGCGGATACCACCACATTATGGTCGGCCTTATAGGCTGCAAGTTGTTCCGAATCCAGGGATTGTATGCTGCTCATTCTTTATCTCCGCCAGAGAAGTTAATCCGGCATACGGCCTTAACAGCACAGGAAGCGCAGATACTGCGGTTCGCCGGTTCCACCACGGGGTACCTGCCTGTTTTTAAATACTCAACCATGACTGCAAGGGTTTCATCCAGTTTTGTGATTACCGGCTCATAGCCGGTCCTGACCACCGGCAAGGGGGATCTGTTAGTTGGCCCTTCCGGGTCGATTACCTTGGTGGTTTTCCGTTCCTCTATAGAATAAAAGGCTGCATGGCTTACCGATGTTGAAAGCTGATCTTCCGCCATACGGATATAGGCTGCAATCTGAAAATTAGAAACGAGTCCTTCCGCATCGGGCCAGAGTTCCCGTTTTTGCGGGGCTTTTCCTGTTTTAAAGTCAAGGATAATAAGGTTTCCATTGTTATTCATAAGAATAAGGTCCGCCTTACCTGCGAGATATATTCCGAGCTCTGGGTACTTACGGCGGAGGGGGTATTCGGGACCAAGGACGGCGCATGAGTTGAGATTGGGAATTTCGGTTTCCAGGTAGGCAAAGAGATGTTCCTGGATCCGTTCAAAGAGCATTTCATAGACCGATTCCTGAAAGGCCCCTTCTCCGCTGCGTCGTTCATCAAGCTTTTGTCTGATGAGGGTCTGCATCAGCGCTTTATAATGCTCAAGTTCATTCGAATGGATCCGCTTGCCCGGCTCTGCCTGCAGCTGGTTAAAGAAGGCTTCCAGTATGGCGTGGTACAAAATACCGATATCCTTCTGGCCAATGGTTTCTATTTCCAGCTGGGGTTCTGCAATACCCAGGCCCTGGGTAAGCAGCCATTGGAAGGGGCAGGTAATAAAGCGGTTGATGTCGGTCGGCGAGATATGATGGGGATCCTTTTTGGTGGTGAGCCTTGTATAAAGGGATTCCCGGAGGTCTTCCATATTGATGGGCGCCTTCCGGATATCCTGGGCTGTACTGTAGGGTCTCTGAGCCCGCTGGCTCCGTTTCCAGGCCTCATATTGAATGGAAAAGGGGGCTGCCTTTTCAAGGTTGATGCGGGTTTCTTCCATTTTATAGCGGTCTTCTAATGGGGGAATAGTACTTTTCTGAGCGGTGAGCCCCTGATGAGGTATGGCATACCCGGTAAACCCCCGTTCCGGTGCGGTAAAGATCGTAACAGGTCCGATCCCATAGGCGGTGATAAACGATTCAGACCTGTCTATGGATGAAATATCCAGGGATCTTTTTCGGTCTTCCCTGAGAAAGGGAGCGGGGTCAACCAGTACCGAAATTGCTTCCTGGGTGGCATTCATGATGATGTGCAGTTTTGGGGCAATGCCTGCGGCCACCCGGTAGGGATATACCGCAATGCCCTGATCTTCAGATTGATGCACATAGGTGGTGTTTTTTAAATGGGTGAGCAGGAGCGGAAAGGCCCTGCCGGTGGAACAGTCCGCCAGATACTTTTCGGTTTCTATGAGGCGGCCCAGTTCTTCTATGGCTCGGGCATAGACCCTGTCCGTTTCCTCAGACATACGGGATAGGTCAAAGTGATTTCCCGTAAAATACATGAGTTTATCCTGCAGGGTTTCAAAACTTTTTGCGGTAACAATATCCACAATATCCCGTTTAAGCTGTCGGTAAAACTGTTTCAGGTTGATGAGTGCATAGGGCGTACCGATCTTTTGCTCTAAAAGACGGGTAAAGGTTTCCTCCCATACGTCTACTACTCTGCCCGAAATCTCGTAACCGCTTAAACAGCGATAGGTGAGGCCGAAGGAGAGAAACTGTTCTATGAGTTTCATGTCCTTCCAGGGCAGAGCCCGGTCTGTAAGAAGGTTTTTTATGGCCCGGTAGGACCAGCGGCTCTGGTAACAATCCTGCAGGTGGGAAAAAAGACGGCCTCCGCTCTGATCGGTGATAGCCTTGCCCTGGCGGATGCTCATCGGGAGGCTGCGAAGCCTGCATTCCAGGAGCAGGGCTTCGCCGTAATGCTCCAGGTCGGGGATACTAAGGGCTATATCTACCACCCCAAGCAGTTTGTTATGAACAAGGTAGGCAAGCAGGTTTGCCACATAGCGGATTTCTTCGCGGACGGAAGAAAATTGGAGCAGCCTCCGGTTCAGCATTTTAAGGAGCGGTTCCTGGACAGGAACTGCAGCAGCCCCACCAGGACTTTCATCAATTTGAATATCCTGTACCGTATAGATATGAACCGAAGGGGCCTGCGAAAGTTCGGGAGCGTAGGCTTCCCAATCGTCGGCCAGATCGGGAAAGAGGAGTACCCAGGTTTTTCCCTGGCTCGTAAAGGGGGAACGGACCCAGTCCGGTTCGAAGAGCCTGTGGGAAATAAGAAAATCCCTATACCGGTGATAGAGGAGACGCAGATCCATAAAGTAGGGATCATGAGAGGGACTGTCACTGGTGAATGTCTGGGTGCCAGTCCTTTCTATTATAGTCTGTAAAGATGGGAGAATCTGGCCTACATGGCTTATAAAGGGGGCGTAATCTGAGGCATGTTCGGGGGGTAGCAGTTCCTTGAACAGGGGAGACCCAGCCCTGGCATCCTGTGCATTTTCTTCTAATATATGGGAGGCAAAAAGCATGCGGCTCAGGCTGTTTGCGGGTTTTTGGTCAGGTTCATAGAGAGAGAGACAGTGTTCCTTAAATTCATCCCAGGCGATAAAGCGTTCCAGAGCCAGCGGTTTTCGGTACATTTCGCAGAGCTGCCTGAGCCAAAAGTGGGCAGGCACGGCGGAGGGGAATACAAAGACCGCAGAGCGGTCATCGATATGGGTTTTAAAAATATCCAGAAGTGGTTTGGGAGCCATAAGGGTATTGTATCATAGGCAGCGGCTTTTTACCGCAAACTTCTTCCGCAAACTTTTTACCCGGCAGCGCCTTCGAGACGGTCCAGGGCCCAGGTGATAAAACCGGGAAAACGGCGAGCCCAGCTCTGTTCGCTATGGTTTGCCCCCTCATCGATGATGCAGAGGAGCCGGTCCTGGGGCAGTCCCCGGGAAATGAGAAGGTCCCGGATATCCAGGGTGTCCTGCAGGTAGCGGTTGGGAAAGTCCTCTTTGCTGTCATCGCTGGTTTCCCGGGTGCCTATGTCCAGATAGACTGACAGGTCAGGGCGGACGTGGTCAGCAATGTGCTTGATGAGGGCTTCCTTGGCGAACCAGGCGGCGGTAGAAAAGGCGCCGCAGAGACCGAACAGGTCAGGCTGCTCATAGAGGGCGTAGAGGCTGAAGAGACCCCCCATGGAAGACCCGGCGATGCCGGTGGAGGCGGGGCCTGTCAGGGTACGGTATTTCATATTGATGAGGGGCATGAGGGTTTCGGCGATAAAGGCGAGGTAGGCTGCGCCTTCTCCGCCTGCGGAGGCAAAGCCCCTGGCCCGGGAAATATCCATGGATATGGCGGGGTTTACCCAGGGGGAATATTCATCCAGGCGGCTCATTCCCTGCCGGTCATGGTTGCAGTCCACCCCGACAATAATAAGCCTGCGGTGGTCATCCTGGGATGCCAGGCGGTCCAGAGTTTCGCCGATTTCCCAGTGTTTGCCAAAGGTTGCTGTCTCTGGTGAAAAGAGGTTGTGCCCGTCCTGCATATACAGGACGGGATAGCGTCTCTGTCGGTCCCTTTCATAGCCCGGTGGCAGGAGCACCCGTATGGTCCGTTTCCTGCCGCCCAGCTGGGGAATGGCGGTTTCGAAGGTTTCTATAGTCATGGGGCTATTGTATAAAAACCTGCCTTATGTGTCGATCCAGAAGATTTTCCCGTACCTGATCTGCAATATATGCTTCATGGGCTTTAAGGGCACTGCGGTAGGTCTCACCCAGTTCAGCAGCT
>Ga0209407_1002793_pt1 | contig 15903 bp, 7 predicted proteins | sample AD_JPNHG3_MetaG_FD_184410 | JGI IMG/M metagenome (GOLD analysis project Ga0209407, IMG submission 184410) | Active sludge microbial communities of municipal wastewater-treating anaerobic digesters from Japan - AD_JPNHG3_MetaG (SPAdes) (version 2) | ecosystem: Engineered > Bioreactor > Anaerobic >... | reverse complement strand
AGCTGGCGTGGCCGGGGGCTCGGCGCTCCGCACAAGGAGCGGCGCCGCCTGTGGTTCGGCCTGGCGCTGGTCATTTGGCCGTTGGCGGCGGGGGCGGCCGAGTCCCAGGCACCCCCCTCCCCTTCCCCGCCGGAACCGCCGACGCCGGTGACTCCCCGCGAGTATGTAAACGCCGGGACGGTGAAACTGCGTGAAGGCAAACTCCGCGAGGCGGAAGCACTGCTGGAGACCGCTCTCGGGAGTCAACGGGACTGGGTCCAGCCGGTGGCGCTCTACAACCTCGGTCATGTCCGTTTCGGGCAGGGGCTTGAGGAACTCAAGAAGGGGCCGGCGGCCGGTCCGACAGCGGCGCGGGCGCGCGCCGTCAGCACGGCGGTAGATCAAGCGTTGGCGGGCGTGGACGAAGCGCTGGCGGGAAACGATTTGCGCCAGTTGATCGCGGCCTACCTGCGCGGGCGGGGCGCCCGCAAGGAGTTGAAGGCCGCAACGCAAGCCGTCAAGCGGGCGCTGCAGGCGCACGGCAACGCCTTGGGCAAATGGCAGCGGGCCTCGGGTGATTTTAAGAGCACGGTCGAGCTGGATCCGAATGCCGCTGACGCGCAGCATAACGCGGACGTGGTGGACCGGCACATTGCGAAGCTGGTGGATAGTCTGCAGGAACTGCAGCAGTGCGCGAACGGCCTGGGCGACCAAAGTCAGGAGCTTGGAGAGAAACTCAAGCAACTCCGGGGCCGGATTCCCGAGGAGGACATGCCGCCCGGTGCGGCAGGTGACGACGAGGAAGAAGAGGAACAGCCAATGGGGCCGCTGCCGGGCCAGGAGGAGGGTCCGTCGCGCGACGGAGAGGAAATACCGCTGTCGCCCGAGCAGGCGGGCTGGCTCCTGGAGGGGTTCCGCCTGGATGGCGACCGGCGTTTGCCCATGGGAGTGGATCAGACGGGTGAACCGAGGACGCGGAACCGGCCGACATGGTGATGCGCAGCGGTGTTCCAGGCAGACGTTCCGGAGTCCGCGCACCCCGCCGACTCAGGCTGATTTACCGCAAGTTCGGCCAGGTGGCGGCTTGGGTTGCTCTTTGCGCCGGTTTGGCGCAGATCACGGTTGCCCAGCCCACCTCACCGCCCCCCGTTCGCGACCCCTTGATGTCTCTCATGATGTCCCAGCCGCGGCTTGAGCTGGGGCCTGTTCGCGCCACGGCGGCGTTTGATCCCCCGGTGGCGCGGCCGGGCATGGAATCGGTTTACCGAGTGACGTTTAACGCCTTGGAGGACATGATCAAGTGGCCGGGCGAAGTGCCCGCCCCGGCGGACCTGCCGCTGCGCGCCGGCGCCAAGGGCCAGATTCTGCAAATGACGGGCACCAACATGCAGCCCCGCACCACCTACAATTTTCGGGCTCGAGCGGAAAGCCCGGGACGATTCACCGTACCGGAATTCACCGTGCTGGTTTCGGGCCAGCCGGTGGTGGTGCCGGCGGCCAGCCTGGAAGTGATGCGGGACCCGCCCATACCCGTGACACCACCGCAAATGCTGATTCTCGAGCTGCCGGCGACCAACCTGTTTGTCGGGCAATCGGTGACGGCCCGGATCTTGTCTCCCGGCCTCCCCGGCGGCGTGGTGCAAGCGCTGGCGCAGGCGCAGATTAACGGACAAGGGTTGATCATGGACCAGAGCGCGTCCCGGCAGCGAATCGAAACCGTTATCCGGAACGGCACGGCCATCCCCACCTACATTTTTGAGACGCTGGTGACCCCCATCGCGGCCGGCAAGCTGTCGGTGTTTGCGCAAGGCTATAGTGTGGGCAATCGTTTCACCGGCACAATCATCATCCAGGGACCCGCCGTCATCCCGGGCGGGCTGCCGCAGTACACGCTGGTGGACTCCGACCCGGTGGAACTGGTGGTTCGGCCCTTGCCCTCCGAGGGCAAGCTGCCGGGTTTCACGGGGGCGGTTGGAAGCTTTACCCTCGAGCCGCCGCAACTTTCGAGCGGCCGCCTTCAGGTGGGCGAGCCGGTCCGATTGACAGTGCGTGTGCGCGGCAGCGGCAATCTGGCCCGGCTCGTGGCGCCGCCGGCGCCGCGCTCGAGCGAGTGGCAGGTGCTGGCGGCCAGTGGTGAAAACATCCCCCCACAAGTGCGCCAAGCCCAAGGTTTTGCCGTCTTTCACTACACGCTGGTTCCGCTGGCTGAAGGCGAACGCTCCACGCCCCCCATCCCGTTCTGCTACTTCGATCCCGAGCGCGAGACTTACGTTGACCTCACGATTCCCTCGCTGCCAGTGGTCGTCGAGAGCGGGCGCATGGCCGCAGACCGGCGCCCGCTGGCACAGGCCCGGAAACTGGCTGCCAGGACGGAACAGGATGAGCTGGCGTTAAGCGGCCTGTCCGCGGCGCCTGGACCGGCGGCCCGTTCTCTGAAACCACTTCAGCAACGCGTCTGGTTCCCCTTGATGCACGTGGGACCGGGCATGGTCTTGCTGGGACTTTTTCTCTGGGACCGCCGCCGCCGGTACCTGGAGCAGCATCCAGCCATTGTGTGGCGGCGGCGGGCGCGAAGGGCGTTGCAGCGTCAGCGCCGGGCGCTGCGGCGGGCGGTGCGGAGGGGGGACGCGGGCCAATTCGCGGTGATCGGGGTCAGCGCGTTGAAAGTGGCCAGTGCGCCGCATTACCCGGCCGAGCCTCGGGCTTTGGTGGGAGCCGATATCCTGCCCCTGCTGCCAGAGGCGGATCGCGCCGGAGCGGCGGGGGAAGCGGTTCGACGGGTGTTTGCCGCCGCCGATGCGTTGGAATTCGGCCCCACCGCGCCGGCATGGGATTCGTTGCTTTCGCTGCACCCAGGTCTGGAGCGGGCGCTGGCCATCCTGGAGGCGAAACTATGAGCGTCCAGCCTCGGTCCCCGGAAACAGGCGGCACTTCCCCACGGCTGCGGTGGTGGAGGGGGATGGTTCTGGCCGTTTTGGCGGGGGCGGTTCTCGCCGCTGAGGCGCAAGCGGATGGCAACCTCTTTCAGGAGGGCGTGGCGGCCTATCGATCGGGCGATTACGCGCGGGCGGCAGACGCATTTGGCAAAGAAGCCGTTCTGAGACCGGCCTCAGGCACCCTCTTAAACCTGGGCAACGCAGAGTGGCAGCGCGGCCAGACGGGGCGGGCCATTCTGGCGTGGGAACGGGCGCGCTGGCTGGACCCGTTCAACAACCAGGCACGCAACAACCTGGCATTTGCGCGAAAAACCGCGCAATTGGAATCACCGCGGTTGACCTGGTTCGAGGTGGTTTCGACCTGGCTGCCAAACAGCGCCTGGGCGTGGATCGCGGCCTTGAGCTTGTGGACAGCCGTCGGCCTGGTCACGTTGCCGGGGATTTTGCGGGCGCCGAAGGCGGCCTGGCACCAGGCGGTCGCAGCCTGCGGGCTGGCTGTGTTTCTGCTGAGTTTGCCGGCTCATTTGGGCATCCACACACGGTCAAAGCTCGGGTTCATTCTGGAAAAAGACACGCCTTTGAGACTGACGCCCACCCAGGAAGCCCAATACGTCACGCGCCTGGCGGCGGGCGAGCCGGCGCGCTGGGTCCGGTACAGCCGCGGCTATGTGCTGGTCCGGACGAGCCGCGCGGCCGGCTGGGTGGAACAGGGCCAGCTCGGGTTGACGGTGCCATCAGACCGGTAACGACCCGACAAGATTTCCGTATTTCTTCCGGTTGCCGGAGGGGAGGTGACGCACGAAGTTTCGCGTGCAGTAGTATGAAAATGTTGTTTTCCTCAGCGGACCCGGCGAAAGTCAGGGGATTAAAAAGGAGACTGTTCAACGCGGGAATACCCTGCGAAGTGCGGCGCAACCCGGTGGCGAAGGGCGTGTTCGGCGTTCCCCCCTGTCCCGAGCTCTGGATTGAGCGAGAGTCAGACATTCTGGAGGCGCTAAAACTGCTCGGACCGGAGCGGCTGAGCGACATGACCGTCATTCTGCCCAAGCCCTGAGCCTGCGCCAAAGCGAGTTTGGAAGCAGCCAGAGCCGGACGGCGGAGTTTTGTGGCAACGCCGCGGCGCGGGCGATTGCCTGCGTCGGCGATGGGGGGAGACTTCCTGCCGGGGCCACCTTGCCTTTTGAGATCTTCTCAATCAAACTAATCCATGGATGCAGGATTTGTTGAAGAAGATCGAGGCAGACGCCGCCGCGCGGCTGGTGTTGCCGCCCGGGGTGGCGGCCACCCAGGAACTGGCCCGTTACAAAGCCTACCTTAAGCTGGAAACCCATCGCCTCAAGCTGGCTCACCGCGCGGGCGGCGGGGGGTTGGACATCTGCCGGGCCCGGGCGCGGATGCTGGACCTGTTGCTGCAACATTTGTGGGAGGTCGCGCGCGGCAATTTTAGCGAGCTGGCTCGCAAAGAATTCCCCGCACTGGCGCTGGTCGCCATCGGCGGCTACGGGCGGGCGGAGTTGAACCCGCACAGCGACATAGATTTCATGCTGCTGCACGACGGCCAGGTGGCGGCGAACCGGCCGCTGCCGCACCTGTCGGGAATGCTGGACGGGATTCTGTATCCCCTGTGGGACATCGGGCTGAAGGTGGGGCACTCGGTGCGAACGATCGGAGAGGCCGTCAAGGTGGCCAACAGCGATATGCAGTCCAAGACCTCGCTGATCGAGGCCCGGCTGATTGCAGGCAGCCATCCCTTGTTCAAGAAGTTCCAGGAGACCTTGTCGGCAAAGTGCGTCCGGGGCCACGAAGCGGAATACATCTCCCAGCGAGTCCAGGACCAGGCGGCCCGGCGGCAAAAGTTCGGGAATTCGGCCTGCATGCAGGAGCCGAATGTCAAAAGCGGGTGCGGCGGCCTGCGGGACTTTCAGAACTTGTTATGGATGGCTTACTTCAAGTATGGGACCCGGTCGCTTAAAGATCTGGAGGCGCACGACCTGATCAGCGGCGCCGAGCGCCGCCAATTGCACACCGCTTACGATTTTCTGCTCCGGGTGCGGACGGAAATGCACTACCACGCCAACCGGGGCATGGATGTGCTGAGCAAGAATCTTCAGCCGGCGGTCGCGTATAATCTGGGTTATCGCGAGCGCTCGCCCAGCCGGCGAATCGAGCAATTCATGCGGGAATTTTACCGCCACGCGCGAAACATCTACCTGATCACCCGCACGATCGAACAACGGCTGGCGCTGTTGCCGGCGCCGCGGCGGCTGCCCGAAATTTCGCTGCGGGCGCTGCTGCCCAAGCGGCGGCAGCCGGCAAAGGAACCCGTGGACGGCTTTCGCTTCATTGATGGCGAAATCCACGCCGTGTCAAACCGGGTGTTTCGAGACCAGCCGCGGCGGCTGATGCGGGTTTTTCTGCACGCGCAACTCCGGGGTTTGCGCCTGCATCCGGACCTGGCGCAACTGATCCGGCGGGAGCTCTCGCTGGTGGACCGCAAGTTTCGCTGCGACACCCATGTGCGGGAAACGTTCCTGACCATCCTGAGCCAGCGGGGGGCGGTTTCACAAATCCTCCGGGCCATGCATGAGGTGGATCTGCTGGGGAAGTATCTGCCGGAATTCGGCCGGCTGACCTGCCTGGTGCAGCATGAGTTTTACCACCAGTACACCGCGGACGAGCATACGCTGCGATGCCTGGCCCAACTGGACGCCATTTGGGAGGCGAAGCATCCGCCCCACAACAAATACACACCGTTGCTGCAGAGCCTGGAGCGGCCGTTCCTGCTCTACCTTGCCCTGCTGCTCCACGACACCGGCAAGCCGGACGGCCGGGGACGGCACGAAACCGTGAGCGGCCATCTGGCCTTGCGGGTCGCGCGGCGGCTCGGTCTGGATGCCAGCGCCACCCAAACCTTGCGGCTGATCATTGACCACCACACCCTGATGGCGGTGGTATCCCAACGGCGCGACCTGGACGACCCGGCGGTCATTCGGGCGTTCGCCCGCCAGGTCCGGAACCCGGAGAACCTGGCCTTGCTGACCCTGCACACGTTCGTGGATGCCCAAGCGACCAGCGACCAGCTCTGGAACGGGTTCAAGGATTCGCTGCTGTGGACTCTGCATCTCAAGACCCTGAGGCTGATCACCGGCGGTCCTGAATTCGCGCGCGCGGAGGAAAAGCAACGGGACCTGTTGCTGGAGGAGGCGCAGCGCCACTTGCCGCCCGGCGTAAGCCAGGAGGAGCTCCACGCGCATTTCGCGCACCTGCCACCGCGCTATTTTCAAATCCATCAGTTGCCGGAAGTTCTGGACGACCTGACCGTGGCACACCGGTTTTTGCGCCTGCAAATCGGCGACGAGGAAAACGCCCTCAAGCCGGTGGTGCACTGGCGCGACGAGCGGGACCGCGACTGCACCCAAGTCAAAATCTGCACGTGGGACCGGGCCGGGCTTTTCAGGAAAATCGCCGGATGCTTCAGCGCAGCGAGTCTTAACATTCTCAGCGCGCAGATTTTTTCCCGCAGTGACGGGATCGTGTTGGATACCTTCTGGGTGGCGGATGCGCGCGCGGGAGGCCTGGCCAGTCCGGAACAGCGCGAGAAGTTCGAATGGTTGCTCGGGCGGGCGCTGACGGGCGAGGAGCTCGACTTTCCCGCGCTGATCGCCCGGCAGCGGATTACCCGCCCCCTTTACCAGGCTTATGTGGGCGAACGCCTGCCCACCCGCATCCGGTTCGACAACGAATCCTCGGATACGCGCACGGTAATCGAAACCGAATCGGAAGACCGGGTGGGGCTGCTCTATACGATCTCGCAAGCCTTGACGGAACTTGAGCTGGACATTGTGGGCGCGAAAATCTGCACGGAGCGCGGAGCAGCCATTGACAGTTTTTACGTGCGAGAGCTTGACGGCCGCAGAGTGGAGGACCCAAAGCGGCAGCATGCCATTGAAGCCGGTTTGAAGCGGGCGCTGGCCCGGCTGGAAGCCGGCTGATTTGAGGGCGGCGCGGGCGAAGTGGTGCGCGGGGTGGAAAGGTCAGGGCGAAGGGAGAACCACCAGGCGGTAGTAGCGCTGCGAGCCCGGATCGGGGTCAGTCACCGCGAAGACGGTGCCGTCCCCCACGATTGGCGCGGTGAGAAGATTCCAGGCGACTTCAGCCAGGTCCGACTTGTATTCAACTTGATACATTTGACCTGGCAGCGTGGGTAATGAAATGCGCCAGCCGCCTCCGGCCTCCGTGCCCATCTGAATCTGCGGCAGCGGCAGGACGACCATGGCAAAGGTGGCGGTGGCGCTCAAGGGTGGCTGCCCGTTATCGCTCACCCGAATGGTGGCGGTGTTCGTGCTCCAAGGGGGAACATTGGCCACCCAGGTGAAGACACCGTTGAGCGAGCCGATGGCGGCTCCCTCCGGCGCGCCCGGCTCGAGGCTGAAGGACAGGGTCTGGAAGGCGCTTTCCGCGTCGGTGGCACTGACCGTGAACCGCAATAATTGGCCGACGTAAACGTAACGCGTGCCAATTTCCGCCAGCGAGGGTGGTGTGTTGGGGATGACGTTGGCGGCGCGCGGCGTGGGAGTGGGCATGAAATAGCGCGCACCCGGGCCGTCCGGATAGCGCCCCTCACTGACGTCGGCGGTTTGCGGGCCGTAAAAGACCACGTCCACCGGATTGCCGTCCGCGCCATAAAGCCCGAGACTTTCGCCGTCTTTGTTCATTTTGAAGGGGACGTGCAGGTCCGGAGTGCCGTTGGTGTTCCGCCCGTCAGCCCAGACCACGAGATAACCCAGCGGGGGGATGACACAGCCGTTGGGTATCCGGTGTTTGAACCGGTCCTGGAAATTGTCGGTCAAGTAGAAACCGCCCAGCTCTGCCGGATTGGTGCTGGCATTGTAAAGTTCGAACCAATCGCTGAAGGCGCCGCTGATGGGATTGGGAAGGGTGTGCGTGTTGGCCGCCATCCATTCATTGATATACACGTTCAGCGGCGGGCTGGCGCCGTTGTTGGTCCCGCCCGGCGTAACATAATAGAACTCGCGGCGGTCGAAGCACTGGCCATCGGGCACCGAACCAAAAGAGCGATTGGGCACAAGATTGGTGTAGTCGAGGAAATCGAGGACCTGCGGCTGGCCATTGAACAGCCGGGTCAAGGCGACCGCGCCATGGCCGGGGGCGAGGGCGAAGGTGGTGTGCCACTCGTTGCTTGAGGACAGTTGCGAGAGGCCATCGGCAAAAAGCACCTTGAACTGGCCGGGAGCAACCGTTGCCCCTGCCGGGAAGGCCCAGGCAGTGAGGGAGGCATAGGAATCAGTCAAGAAGAGTCCTTCAAGCGAAACGGCATTACTGCCGGCGTTATAAATCTCAACCCAGGCGGTCCGCTGCCCCGCGCTGTTGGTAATGCCAGTCAGGTTTTCCGGCTGCAACTCATTGATCCACAGATTTGGGAAGGTTGGCAGAGCCTGGGCCAGGGCGTTGGACCGGCCTGGCGTGGGCGTTCCGACGCCCCAGTTCGCCAGGCGGGAATTGTCCTGCGCCACATCAATCACTTGGAGCGACAGGCCGGGGACGGGAACCGGCCAGGGGGGCAATGCCGAATAGCGAACCCGGTCCACCACCACTTCCGAACCGGGCAGGGAACCAGGCATCAGGAGAGTGAGCGTCTCGCCGTTGGTCTGAAGGTTGCCGGGGAAAAGCCCAAAAGGCGTCACGTTCGTGCCATAAAGGCTCAGAAAAGCGTTGCCCTCCTTCGCCAAGACAAGGAACTGACCGTTGGTCAGGAGCGTGCCGGCGGGAAAGGTGTAGCCCAGGCCATCCAAGCGCCAGCCGGACAGGTCAAAGGTCGAGGCGGACGCATTGTGCAATTCGACCCAGGCGGCCCCGGGTATCAGCGGCTGGCACAGGATTTCGCTGATAATCACCTTGCCCACAGGACTGGGCGAGGTGCCCGTGAATCGCACCGTGACACTTCCCGAAAAATTGGTCAAGGCATTGCCCCAGAGGTCATAACCGGCGATGTAGAGGGGGGTGGTGGGAGCGGAGACGGCCACTTTCACGGTCCAGTTCGAAAGGGTGGTCCAAGTGACCGGATACTCGACCCCGTTAATACGCAAGGAATGGACTTGGACGGGCGCGGTGCCGCTGAGAGTCACGATTGAATTGGAGCTCTCAAGGTAATTGGTGCCGAAGATGACGAACGGGGCGTTGCCGCCCGCGGCGTTGATCTCCGCCAGGACCGCCGTCGCGCGCGCCTGGATATCAGGCAATAGATCGGTGAAATCCTGGCCAGGGGCGAACCGGGAGTAATGATTGGCCCAGTAAGTCATGTAGGCGGTGTTGAACGTGGACTGAATCATGTCCAGGGCATGCCCATAAAGTCGGCGCTTGTTGCCCGGAAGTTTGGCCAAATCAGCCCAATAGGGCGCCGCGGTCCCCAGCAAAGGGGCGGTGGAGGAGCGCAGGTAGAGATGCTCGATATCCCAGGGCAGCATCACCAGCCGGCCGTCGCCGGGCCGCTGGTAAAGGTTGAAGTTATGGGGGTTGCTGAAGCTGTACCAGTCGGATTCGCCGCAAAGGGAGACGAAGGCCAGGGTGCGGAGCCATTCGTTGAGGTCCATGAGCAGATGGGCCTGGGCGTCAAGCAGGGGGCCGCCGGGCAGTTCCATGGTTTTGGCCAGGGTCATGACCGGAAGGAAATTGTCCGCGCCGCGATGGTATTTCAAAATGTAGTTGTAACGATAGGCCTCTTTGTCGTCGCCCAAATCCTGGAGGTCCACGCCGAGAAGAATTTGAGGATTGGGGAGTTTGTAACCCGCGCTGTTGGTGGTGGTCGGCGTATAAATCATTTCAAAACTCCATTCGGTGCCGTCCCCGCCATTTTCAAAAGCCGTTTCGATGAACTCGTCCTCGTGCCGGGGGATGACGAAGGCCGGCCCGGTATTGGTTTGAAACGGCGGGATGAGCCAGCCGAGGTCGGGCTGCATTCCAGGGATGCCGCCGGCATGAAGGAGCATGTGGTGGGCGAGAATTTCCTGTTGTTGATTCACCGTGCCCGGGGGCCCCGAGGAGTCCAGGAGCAGCACGGGATGGACGCCCCGAAATCGGTCATCGGGCTGGAACTTGACGTTGAAGCTCGGGCGCGGGTCGTTGGGCCGCCCGCTTTGACTGCCTTTGAGGAGGGCGCGAATGTCATAATAAGGGCGCTGCTCGTTGTAGATCAGTGTGCAAGGAAGTGTTGCATTGCTCATCAGGTTGGTGACCGCCCGCAAGAGGGCCCAATTGGCGGGGGTGAAAATGAGCCGGAAGTTGTGGCCCAGCGTTGGCCGCGCCTGGCCGTCAGCCACCATGAACAGCGCGCCGCTGTCGGGGCCGGCGGCTGGAAACGCGGCGGTGGCCCCCAGGGAATCGGTTGCCGTTACATAGAACTGGATGATTTTCCCCGCGGTGTTGCCGGGGATGGTGCCTTCGAACCTGCCGCCGCCTTTGGCGGTCATTGTTACATGAGAAAAAGGGCCGCTGTTAATGGACCACCAGAGTTCACAAGCGCTCACGCCTTGGGGGTCCTGGGCGGTCACCGAGACGGTCACCGGCTGGCCGGCGGCAGGGATGACCGGCTGGTGCTGGAAGGAGAGGAAGGTGGGGCCAATGTTGGTTTCGTAGCGAGAGTTGGGTGCGCCAGGCGTGCCGTTGAGCTGGGGCGCGGCGAGGGTGGTGGTGCGGGCCACACGGTTAAAAAAGAGGCGCGTGTTAAGCAGTTTGCCGCCCGCCAACCATTTGGCGCGGAAGGCGATTTCATAAGTGCGGCCGTCGGTAATCCCGCCGTCGTTGAGGGTGGATTCCACATGGTTGTGCATGTGCTCCTGGGGGCCCGTGGCGACGAGATGAAGCAGGTGATTGGAGGGGTTATCAGGGTCGGTGATCACCCGGCTGCGGGCATGGTTGCCCAGGAACCGCCAGCCGGTGGCGCCATTCTCGAAGTTGCCGTTCACCAAGCGCGGGGTACGGTTGGCCCCCTGGATTTCGACGACGCTGACGTCGTCCAGGAAACATTCACCAGCTTCCAGCAGGCCGACGATGAAGTCCTTCCATTGGGAAGGCTCGAACCAGCGGGTTTGCGCAACGGCCTGATACGAATAGGAACGCCACTCTGCGCGGGGCGCTTCATCACTGGCCGCCCAGGCTTCGGCCTTCGAGTTGTCCGCCCAAGGGTCCCGCAGTTCCAGACTCGAGCCGCCGCCATCGGCGTAGAGGGGCCACCGCCCCGAGGTGTAGTATTGCACCCGGTCCGCTGGATTGCCGGCGGCGTCTTTGAGCACAATAGTGTCGCCGTCATTGGCGAGCTGGCCGGTGTAGTTGCCGACGATGTCAATCGCCGGGTAGAGCCAGCTCAGCGTCTGCGAGTCCCGAGCCACGACCAGGAATGAGCCTGGGCCCAGCGTCCGGCCCGGCGGGAACTGATAGGCGATGCCACCGGCCAGGCTCCAGCCGCTCAGGTCCACCGCATTGGTGCTGCGATTGTAAAGTTCCAGCCATTCTTCGTCGGACGGGGGAGGAGGCAGGTCATTGGTGGCTGCCGGCCGCTGATGATGATACATGATCTCGTTGATCACTACTTCATCATGAAAAGCGAATGCGTTGGCCTGGCCCGGTGTGGGTGTGGCAGGGCGATACCACTCGCCGGTGCTGTCGGGAGACCGCGCCCGAGGGGTGTCTTTGACTTCAACCGCGTCCACAACCCGGTCGCGAGCGGGGGGCAGCAGGAAAAGTTTGTCGCCGGACCGGGGGGCGAACCCGAGGGTGGAGGGGGTCAGAGCGAGCCAGTTGGTGGCGGGGATCGAGGTGCTGGAGGGAAAGACATACTCGGCGTTGGTTGTGCCGTCATGAACAATCACATAACCGCTCAGGGACACGGTGTTGCTGCCCCAGTTGATGAGTTCGAGCCAGAAATCCGTGTTGGTGGCCGCAGGTACTTCGTTAAAAGCTATTGGGGAGAGGGCGGGAGCAATGGGAAAATTCTTTGCGCCGGGCGTGCCCCCCATCTGGGCACTCCAAGTCCAATTGCGCGCCGGTTTGCTGGCAAGGGTTTCATCCAGTTTCGCCAGCGAAACCCCCGAGCCGTCCGGCGCAACGGGCCAATCTCCGCCCACGCCATAGTTGAGTTCGCTGACCACCCGGCCGTTGTTGTTGCGCAACAAGAGCCGTTCCCCGCTGTTGGAGAGGCGGTTGGTGAACGGCCCAAAAACGTTGGTCAAGCCCGTCCGCGCGACGAGCGTGGCGGGGGAGACAGCGACCACCAGGTAACCTCCGCCTCGGACCACGGTGTTCGGCCCGAACACAAAGCCAATGCCGCCGTCCAAAGACCAATTCGAGATATCCAGGTCCACCGCCATTTGGTTGTGCAACTCGACCCATTCCATCAAGGGTTCCTCAGTGGCCGGGTGGTACATGACTTCGTTGAAAACGAGGGAGGCGTCGGCCCGGCAATTGGCGCGGCCGATTCCCGCCAGAATCAAGAGAACGGGCGCGAGCCTAACCCATGAGGGAAAGAAAAACCTTGAACGCCGTCGAGGCAAGGGATCCACGCCGTGCGGCAGGACTTGAGCCGGAAAAGATGACCTCGAGTGTTCCATCAGGGGGCCCACGCTCAAGCGGGTCGCTGCCAACCGCCTGGGATCACGTCGCAGTTGGTATTGAGCAAAAGCATAAATCAAGGCTTATAATGCTCGAAGATTGATTGCGGAACAAGGAGGTTTGGGCCGCCCGCCGGGCCGTACGATTACGGTAGGCCCGGGTCCGTAGTCCCCTCTGAGTCGGAATCTTGCCGCGCGACACCTCGAGGTGCCCACAAAGAGATGACTATTGGCCCAGCTTGTGGGAGAATATACCGTCAGTGTCGAGTTTATGAGCGGCGCTTCGTCTTATGGCAACCACCAGCCGAGGTGTCCCGGGCGGCTTTTGTCCCGGCGCGATTTTCTCAAGTGGTCGGCAATAGCCCTGGCCTCGCCGACCGCGTTTTCGAGCGGCATGGCCGGGGCAGCCGACCAGGCCCACCGGCCTGCGCCGAGGGCTGCAACCAGCATAAGATATTGCAGGCGTTACGATTACCTGGAGGTTCGGAGCGTTCTGAAGCAGATGCTCGAGGAAATCGGCGGTCTGAGGAGGCTGGTTAGGAATCGGCATGTGACCGTCAAGGTCAACCTGGTCAATAGTTCAGAAGAAAGTCTGTGGGGCGTGCCATTGTGGCTGGGCGTTACAGTTCATCCGATGGTGGCGTTGGCCTTGGGCAGGTTGTTGGTGGAAAACGGGGCTCGACAGGTGGTGTTCTGTGATCAGTTGCCCTGCTCCATCCCTGTGGAGCCGGCGTTTGCGGGCTACGGCTTCAAACTTTCGGATTTCAGGGCCGCGATGGGGGAGCGCGTTCGCTTTGAAAACACTCGCAACCGGGGAGCCCATGGGGACTACGCGATCGTCAAGGCGCCGGGAGGCGAACTGGCAACGGCATGGGAGGTCAACCGGACCTACGTGGACACGGACGTTCTGGTTTCGCTGACGAAGCTTAAGAGTCACGTGTCCGCGGGAATCACGGGGGGGTTGAAGAACCTGTTTGGAATTCCGCCCAGCAGCCTTTATGGGGACGACTTGGAGGAGCATCCGGACGAAAACGCGGTGGGATACCGAAACCGCGCCATGCACGAGTGCAGCCGCCCGCCGCTCACTTCGATCAGCACGTTCACCGGCAAAGGGGTCAAAGGCGATCATGGCTATAATGTGCCGCATTTTATTGTGGACCTGGCCGCGGCGTTCCGGGTTGACCTGGTGGTGATAGACGGGATCAGCGCCATTCAAACCGCCGAGGGCTGGTGGAACGGTTCCATGGTTTCGATAACCCGGCCGGGATTGCTGCTTGCGGGACGCAATCCAGTCTGCACCGATGCGGTGGCGGCCGCCGTGATGGGTTTTGATCCCGACGCGCCCGACCGCGCCTGGCCTTTTGTCAACGGCTTGAATCACCTGGCCTTGGCGCGCCGCCGCGGGCTTGGCGAGAACCGATTAAAAAACCTCGAAGTTGCCGGAGTCGGCATTGAAACCGCACGGTTCGAATATCAGCCCACCTTCCGGCGGATTGGAGCGTAAACCCATGGCCGACGGCGTTTCATCCCCCGGCACGGTTTGGCGCTGTGGCGGAGGCGACAGCTCGCGCCGCAGTCAGTGGGGCGGCGCCGCGCGGTTGTCGCCCAAACCGGTGCAGCGTCTGAAAGCCAGCGGGGCGGTGCAGGCGTCGGTCGTTTTCACCCAAAGCGGGACGGCCTTCGTGGCTGACATGGCGGGGGTTGTTCAGGCCTTTTCTTCAACAGGCAGGTTGACGTGGCGGGTCCGACTGGACGCCGGCATTTCCGCCACACCGGCGGTGAGCGCAGATGACGAGTTCCTGGTGGCTGCCACACACAGTGGCAGCGTGTATGCGTTGGAGACGGCCAGCGGAAGCATCTGTTGGCGCCGGCAGATTCCCAGCAAGAGTGATCCGCGCATTTTGTCGGATCTGCTCTGTCTGCCGGGGGCTGGTTTGGTCATTTTCAGCAGTTGGGGCGGGCGGTTCCATGCACTGGAGGTGGGCACGGGGCGGGAGCGATTCAGTTGGGACGCGGGCATTTCGCCGAAGGCGGCAGCCGCGGCGGATCGGGCGGAGAACCTCTATTGCCTGCGGGCGCGCCCCGAGCACGGAATGGAATTCGTGCGGGTCAGCAACCAGGGAGAGGAACAGTTGCTTTTGCGGCAACCGGAGAATCCGGAGGGAGCCCGCCGCTCGTTGGTGACGGCCGGACCGGTGCTGGATGAGGAGCGCGGGACAGCCTGCCTCATCCTGAATCAAGGCCGCGCCGGAGAATTAGTCGTCTGCAACCTGGAGGATGGAACGGTGCGGTGGCGACGAGGCTTGCCCGCGGCCGTTCAGGCGACGCCAGCGATTGTCCGGAACGGCCGGTTGGTTGTCGCCGACCTAACCGGATGGGTGCGGAGTTTTTCGCCCGAGGGCCAGGCGATTTCCAGTTTTTCCACCGGGAGTGAATACCTGCTGGCTGGCGGGGCCAGCGGGAGTGACGGCGCGTGTTATATTGGCGACCCGCTGGGCCAGGTGCACCGGATCACCCCGCAAGGGGAGGGAAGCTTGTTCTACGTGGCACCGCGGAGCATTCAAAGCGGACCGTCCTTCGACCCGCGCGGCCGGCTGTATGTCCCCTGCACGGACCATCGGGTGTATGTATTCGGCCCAGGAGACCGAGCGCCAAACGAACCGGCTTAGGACCCGGTCCGGCAGTGCGTTAGGGGCAAACTCGCCCGGCGAAGGTTAAAAATAATAACTCAGCGTAACCGCTCCAAATTTCGAGTAGTCGCGTTGCCCCTCAAATTCCTTGCCCCAGAAGACATAGGTGAAGGAAGTCTGGAAGCGGCGATGGGCAACACTCAGCCCGACCCCAGCCATCGGAACAACGAAATACTTGTCCACGCTGGGGCTGTCCTCAAAGGTGTTGCCGTCAAGGGTGATGTCCCGGAGCACGAGGTTGGCCAAGGTTCCGCCATGAACCGCGAACCCCCAGCCGGCGTGAGACGCGGCACTTTCTTCGCGCCGGGGAGGCGGCAAATGACCCAAGCCGCGGACCAAGGCGGGGCCAAAGTCATTCGGCATGTTGAAGCCGGCGCGCACCAAGCCTCCGAACTGGCCTTGGATGAGCATGTTGCCAAGCCATCCCCCGCCGATGGGAATCGCCTCGACGGCCCAAGCGGCTGGCTGCCCCGCCAGGCGGAGGCGATGACGATATTCGTAGGCCAGGTTAAGGATGGGCTCGTTCTCCAATTGATAACTCCAGCCCCGGGGTTTTCCGCTCCCAATCAAGCGATGCACCTCACGCTGAGTCTCCTCGGCCAGCGACCACGGCCCGATCACGCCGGTTATGAATTTGAGTCCGTGGCAGGCATTGGATCGCTCCACGTGCAACGT
>Ga0209407_1002791_pt1 | contig 15908 bp, 17 predicted proteins | sample AD_JPNHG3_MetaG_FD_184410 | JGI IMG/M metagenome (GOLD analysis project Ga0209407, IMG submission 184410) | Active sludge microbial communities of municipal wastewater-treating anaerobic digesters from Japan - AD_JPNHG3_MetaG (SPAdes) (version 2) | ecosystem: Engineered > Bioreactor > Anaerobic... | reverse complement strand
TATTTTAAATCACAAGGCAAACATATTCCCCCGCAATCAATATCTTCCTCGTTCTGATTTTTAATACCATCATAACAAGTAGGAACTGGTTTTAAAGTAAAGTAAATATCGTAAGAAATTAAAATAACTAATCCTAATAGAATTCCCGAAATAATAAGTTGTTTAAATAAACGTCTTTCCATTATAATAAAAAAGTTTGTTATCTTCCGAAAACAAACCAATTATAGCATAAAAAGTAAGAAATCACTATTAAATCAAGACCCTGTTTTAAACGACAAAGATTTCCAACTAAAAAATCCTCCCGGCAAAACCTACTTTCCCCACAAAGGAGTATCATCGGCGCCAAGCGCTTTCACTTCTGAGTTCGGAATGAGATCAGGTGGTACACACTTGGCTAAATCACCGGGAGGATTTTTTAGTTCAATAAAAACTAAATTTTAAAAATTTAATAAAAGGCAAAAATTATTTTTCTTCCTAAAGATAGGAAAGTTGTCTTCGATTTATTAGTACTCCTCGGCTTAACTCGTTACCGAGCTTCCACCTAGAGCCTATCCTCGCTTAAACTTTAACATTTAAGCAAGTGCCTTACGGCAACCTCATAGTCTTTGAGGAATCTAAAACGATACCTAATCTTGGGGTGGGCTTCGCGCTTAGATGCTTTCAGCGCTTATCCCTTCCGAACATAGCTACCCGGCAATGCCCTTGGTAGGACAACCGGTACACCAGAGGTTCGTCCAGTCAAGTCCTCTCGTCAAGTATTTCCTTTATTTCTAAAGGCTTAGACTATATCTTCACCCCGATATTTAGATCGGGGGTCGGCGTATGATAGAAAATTAAAAATTTTCTATCTCATCTGCTTTACAGCAGAATCAGTCGTTACAGGGACCAATAACTCAATAAGCAAGTATCTTTTTTAGCTCTGCTTTTTTCTCGTTGGACAGATTTTTCCAACCCGATTTATAAGTCAATTTTCTAGACTCATAGATAAGATCGACGATTCTTAATCTTTCTTGTTTAGTCAATTGTCCAAGTTTTTTATTATGCACTAACTTCAATATTCTCAAGATTATTTTTACTTGCTTTTTCTTAAAACGCAAATAAGGTAATAGATCTTTTAAAATCCTCTCCGTTTGTGCATATCCGTTTATTCTTAACTCTGCTATTCCGTCATTACGATAAGAAAGATAACCTATTCCTAATATTTTTCTTATCCAAGACAAAGGTTGAGCATGTTTACTATCTTGATAAAAACAAATAGTAAACATTAATCGCCAACCCTTAGGATTAAACTTAGTTTTCTTTACTTGAACCATAACACTACCGTCACCATCAAGAAAACCAGCAATATATGCTAAATCTATATCTTTTACTTTTTTATGAGTTTGAATTGGTCTTCCCACGGTATTACCTATTAATTCTACAGTCCTCAAGTAATTATATCATAAATCTGCGGACTTAAACAGATTTATATTTCAACTATAGAACCAACTCAGGTTTCACCGTTATTAGCCAAATTGTCATTACGGATTACTCCGTAAAGTAGCAATTTCTTACTAAGACCAGCTCCCCTCAAGTATCGAGCGCCCACAGCAGATAGAGACCAACCTGTCTCACGACGGTTTGAACCCAGCTCGCGTATCCTTTTAATTGGCGAACAGCCAAACCCTTGGCACCTTCTTCAGCGCCAGGATAGGATGGGCCGACATCGCTAAAATCCATATTATTACTAATAGGATGGACTATATCTTCACCCCGATGATTATTTCGGGGGTCGGCGTATTAATAAAGATTAAAAATCTTTATTCTGTTCCGATTTTATCGGAACTAAGTCTCTACAGGGTTATAACAAATTACAAATTTTTGAATTATCACCCTCTACGTTTAATAAATAAGATCAATCACATATTTTGTATCTCATTGACAAGATTATCTTATCTTCAACTAGCTGCTTGAATCTTGGTAACGATTCTGATAACAACCTAATCCGCCAATATTTTTTATCTTTGTTTAATCTTGCTTTTAATCCTAAACTTTCTAATTTATCAATCAATTTCTTTTGATCACTTAAAGAGTACTGTTGAGTATTCAAATAAAAATTAGAGTTTCCACATTTGCTCCCATCATCCATATACCAAACAGATAAAATTGTACTATTCAAAACTAAATTATCAGGAATTACTTTTTTATTGTTTTTATAAAACAATCTATACATTTCAGTTAATTCCGGTAATTGTTTGGTATAGAATCTATAAGCAATTCTTCCTTTATTATTTTTTCTGATTTTTGGTGACGATCTAGTAACATTCTTTAATACGAAATATTTCCAGTCTACATAATCTTTAGCTTTAAAACTATGATTTATTTCCAAGATAGCATTTTTTCTTCCGGGAATAACTCTTAAATAACCATCACCTAAAAGAGTTCCAATAATTACTGATTTTTGTAATTGTGTTAAACTTCCCACGGTATTGTCCATAAAAATTTTATTGAAATCACAATGGATTCCACCGTTATAAGCCGAATTTTTGCCCTTCGATTTCACTTAGAATAATCCTAATCTTATCGAAGGTGTTGGTATGGCATTACTGCCATAGCACCCCAATGTGTTAAGGTGCCGAGCGGAGCCGTCGATGTGAACTTTCGGGCTCCACCAGCCTGTTATCCCTAGGGTAACTTTTGTCCGGTGTCTCCGGACCTTCTACAACGATCCGTCGGGTCACTAAGCTCTGCTTTCGCAATAGCGCGGGATGTCTCCCTTGCTATAAAGCTGGCTTTTGCCTTTACACTACCTCCGCCGTTTCCATTGGCGGATAGCCAACCTTAATAGACTCCTCCGTTACTTTTTAGGAGGATCGCGCCCCACGAAAACTGCCTGTCAAGCACTGTCTCATCTTGTTTACAAGAGGTTAGAATTTAATCCCAAAAAGATGGGTGTTTCATTGGCGACTCCATTCCAGCCGAAACTGGAACTTCATAGTCTCCCCACTACGCTACGCATTTTGAAATTAAATTCAATGCCAGACTGCAGTAAAGCTCCTAGGGTCTTCTCGTCTAGCTGCGGGTACCCAGCGTCTTCGCTGGAAACGCATTTTCACCGAGCTCCTCCTTGAGACAGTTCCCCAGTCGTTATACCTTTCATGCGCGTCGGAACTTACCCGACAAGGAATTGCGCTACCTTAGAACCGTTATAGTTACGGCTGTCATTGACCAGGGCTTGAACTAGTCAGCTAAATCTTCCTAAAAGGAAAATTTAACCGCCAGTCTTAACCTTCTGGCATCGGACAGGCCTCAGCCCCTATACATCCCCTTACGGGTTCGCAGGGACCTGTGTTTTTGGTAAACAGTCGCCAGGGAAACTTTCACTGCGCCCTGCACCGAAGCGCTTGCGCGCCTGGTCCAGGGAGGGCATATCCCAAAGTTACGCCCGCTTTTTTGCCGAGTTCCTTAAGGAGGAATCACTCGTTCTCCTGAGGCTACTCGCCTCGCCCACCGGTGTCGGTTTTGGTACGGATTCCTTTTTCTCATATCTTAGAGGTTTTTCTCGGAAAGAGGCTCGATCAACTTGACAAGGATAACTCCTCGTCTCGCCTTTTTTCTGGGATTTGTCATTAAAGACAGAAGTTCGGATTTACCTAAACTTCATCCTCGATCAAGGATGCTAAACCACTAAAGCATTCAATCTACTCTCTTTCGTCCCCCCATCGAAAAAAAGAAAAAGGAAGGGCCGGAATATTAACCGGCTGTCCATCAGCTGCGGCTTTCGCCATCACCTTAGGACCGCCTAACCCTTGGCTGATTTCCATTGCCAAGGAAACCTTGGGCTTACGGAGTCCACCGTTCTCAGGTGGATTGTGGTTACTCATGCCGGCATTCTCACTTCCCTAAGCTCCATCCCGGCTCACGCCTTAGACTTCAGCGCTTAGGAAACGCTCCCCTACCTCTAATATCACTTTAAAGTGATATTAGATCGCATCTTCGGTATTCAGTTTAAGCCCCGATAAATTTTCGGCGCAATCTCTCTCCCTGATAAACAGGTTCGAATAGTGAGTTGTTACACACTCTTTAAAGGATGGCTACCTCTGAGCCAACCTCCTAGTTGTCTAAGAGAAATTACTACCTTGCTTTGCACTTAACTGAAATTTAGGGACCTTAGACGGCGATCAGGGTTCATACCCTCTCGACCATGGAGCTTCGCCCCCACAGTCTGACTAGCCTATCATAATCTAATGGTATTCGCAGTTTGGTTGGTGAGCTGAGCTTTCGCCCTCTACACACCATCCAGAGCTCTACCCCCATTAGGATAAATAGACCGCTAGCCCTAAAGCTATTTCGGGGAGAACCAGCTATTCCCAGGCTCGATTAGCTTTTCACTTCTTACCACAGCTCATCCCAGAGTGTTGCACAACTCACGGGTTCGGACCTCCTCCCGCATTTCTGCGGGGTTCATCCTGGCCATGGCAAGCTCGCCTGGCTTCGGGTCTTATATCCACTATTCTTTCTATTTATCTTTGGCTTTACAGCCAAAGATAAATAGAAAAGAGAGCACTTATCATACTCGGTTTCCCTTTGATTATTTCGCTTTTAGCGAATTAGTCAAACAGCGGATATAAACTCGCCGGCTCATTCTTCAATAGGCACACCGTCAGGGTAAACCATTATAGGTTACCCCTCCGATTCCTTGTAGGCAAAGTGGTTTCAGGTTCTATTTCACTCCCCTCACCGGGGTTCTTTTCACCTTTCCCTCACGGTACTAGTTCACTATCGGTCACAGTAAGTATTTAGTCTTTCCGGAGTAGTGCCGGAAATTTCCCCCAATGTTTTCTGGCATCGAGGTACTCAAGAAAAGAACAGAAGATTAAAAATAATTTTTGTTTACAGGGCTTTCACCTTCTTTGGCAGACCTTTTCAGGTCTTTCAACTAATTATTTTTTTATCTTCGAGTCAAACTCCGGTTCTTTTCTTATTACCCCAATAGTTTTAGTAAAACTAAAACTATTGGTTTAGACTTTTCCCTTTTCGCTCGCCACTACTAAGGGAATCACATCAGTTTTTAACTTTCCTTCTGATCAGTTCGTTAAATTAGGAAAGTAAAAAACTGAAATTTTGTTTTCTTTTCCTCTGGGTACTGAGATGTTTCACTTCCCCAGGTATGCATCTAATACTAAAGTATTAGACAATGCGATTTAACACCGCATTAGGTTTCCCCATTCGGAGATCTCCGGATCGTCGGTTGCTACACACCTCCCCGAAGCTTATCGCAGCTACGCCACGTCCTTCATCGCCTTACTGTGCCAAGGCATCCACCACCTGCCCTTATTGACAACTTTCCCATCTTTAGAAAGAAAAAATGGGAAGGTTAATTAATTTTTGCGTTTTTACCCTTTTATTTTATTTATTAAATTGTCAAAGAGCAATTGCCACTTTTTCTATCTTAACCATCAAAGTTTTTTCGATTAAAAAACGCCACCGAAGTGGTAGCGTTTAGAAATCAAAAACACCTAAGCTACTCACTTCCTCTTTTTGCTTTTTTGGCAATTTTTATTCATTATTGAAATTTTTATATTTATAATTATAGCAATAATTTTTAAAATGTCAAGTCCTTAAATATAAATACTTAAATATAAATAAAAGAGGCGGCTTCAAGCCGCCTCTAAAACTTAATTTTTAAAATCTCTTTTTATGTTTTTATTATATTTTTATATTTTTTCTTCTTATTTATTCCTCCTCTCCTTCCCAAACCAAACTATTAAAAATTTCTTTTACTTCCTCCTCAGTAGGCTTTGCCAAACAAAGCCCATTTTTTTCCAATAACAAAAATTTGTTGGTCTTTGGGAGCCAATAGACTGCTTTACCATTATTCAAAAATAGAACTGCCTTCCAATCCTTGATACTCATATCCTTGATACTCATAACGAAAATCCTCCTTTACATCCTTTTTGAGGCTTAATCTTTCTGGCTACAACCCAAGCCTCTCCGTTTTCACAAGGAAAACAATATCCGAATTTCTGACAAAAAATTTCATTTAAAATTTGAATACTGACTTTATCTGCCGGTACCTTACCTAATCTAACCTCGTTCCGATTACCATAAAATTTTTCTTGATTTTGCATTTTTATACACCTTCCTTTTTAAAAATTATTAAAGAGCTATATTTATATTATAATTCATTTTCTTCATTCTGTCAAATTAGATAAACTAGCTAAAATATGATATAATAAAATTTCTAAAATTCGAATGATTTTCTTTTACCTTGTTAATCATTAAAACCTGATGATTAACATCAAATAGACAATAATCTACTTCTTATAGCAGCTTAGGTTCAAGAAGATAAAGAAACATTTAAGGAATTATCAATTATTGATTATTAATTATCAATTAATGTTCGGACATCGCAAGTCGTTACAAAGTAACGACTTGCGATGTCGTTAATTAAGTTTTCAATTTTTAATCAATTTCAAAATGTTTAAATGTTAAATTAACGACTTGCGATTGTCGTTAATTGAATTTTCAATTTTCGATGGGTTTTTGTCTTAAAAATTTAAATCCACCAAAAATCATTAAAATGAAACAAAAAATTACTCAAGAACTAATAAATAATAAAAAAGCCTACTATGATTATGATATCTTAGAGACCAAAAAAGCCGGGATAGTGCTAACTGGTTCTGAAGTAAAATCTTTAAGATCCGGCAAAGGCAGTTTAAAGGGCAGCTATGGTATGATAAAAAACAATGAAGTTTATCTGATTAATTTTCATATTTCTCCCTATCAGATTAATAATCTTTCTTCAAAAGACAATCCGGAAAGAGATAAAAAACTGCTGTTAAAAAAATCAGAAATTCTCCGCTTAAAAAATAGAATAAAGCAAGAACACTTGACATTAATCCCTTTAAGAGTGTATAATGATACTAATGGATTGATAAAGGTAGATTTGGCTTTAGCTAAAAAGAAGAAGAAATTTGATAAAAGATTAAAAATTAAAACCCGAGAAAATAAAAAAAGAATAGAAAAAGCCAAAAAGGGTAATGTTTGGGGATGATCGGCGTTGATAAAAAGCAAAGTCTTTAAACTTTGCGAGGTGAGGAACTCTCGTCCCCTCATTAAATAATCGAGAGGACATTAAAAATGCCAACAAAAAAACAGTATTTCCTGCGTTCGCCTATGCCTAACATTTTTTAGGCAAAATAGCGGGGAGCACGGGAGATAGTTGAATCATTCGGGAGATAGTTGAATTCATCTTGATTCGTAAATCTCATAGTTCTTCCTGTCGGAATTATGAGATTAATAAGACAGGCAGTCAAAAGCAGGTTTGTTAATTTTCCTTTTTGACCTGAATAAAAATTAACTACCCTCGTAGAGAAGTTTAAAGATACCTTTTTAGACGTGGGTTCAATTCCCACCATCTCCACAAAATTTCTTTTTCAGTTTTTAATTTAATAATTAATTTAGTTTATATTTTTTATCTTGCAAGAAATTCGCTTAATAGACGAAAAGGGTAAACAAATAGGCGTTGTTAGTTTTGAAGAAGCTCAAAAAATAGCAAAAGAGCGAAATTTAGATTTAATAGAAATAACTAAAAATTCCCAACCACCAATTTATAAATTAGGCAATTGGGCAAAAGAAAAATACTTAAAAGAAAAGGAAGAAAGAAAAAAGAAATTAAAAAACAAGCAAAATATCTTTAAAAACATTAGAATAGGATTTAATGAAGGGGACCATGATTTGGAGGTGAAAGCGAAAAAAATCAATGAATTTTTAGAAGACAGAAAAGGAGTAAGAATAGAAATTTTTTTAAGGGGCCGGGAAAAAGCCCATTTTGATTTAGCAGAACAAAAAATCAAAACATTTTTGACAAAAATAAATAAATCATATAAAATAATCCAGCCCTTAAAGAGAACCCCTAACGGGTTTTCCGTATCTATAAGTTTATGACAGAAAAAATGACCAATCATTTATTAGAAAAAAGAATAAAAGTCACTAAAAATAAAAAAATTCTGCGACGCCAATCTCATATTGGCCATACTCGTATTGTTGATTCCACAAAAACTAAAAGAGCAAGAAGAAAAACAGTTAATTGGGGCTATAAAAAAAATAAAATACTTAAAAATTTAGGATAATAATATGCCAAGAGTAAAAGGAGGAGTCATTGCTCAAAAGAAAAGAAGAAAAGTTTTAAAAGAAACTAAAGGATTTAAATATGGCCGAAAATCAAAAGAAAGAGCCGGCCGGGAGGCTTTACTTCATGCTTATTCTCATGCCTTTAATGACAGGAAAAGAAAAAAGAGAGAAAAAAGACAACTGTGGATTGTTAAAATTAATGCTTATTTAAAAAATAAAAATATTAATTACAAGGATTTTATTCATCAGCTGAAAGAAAAAAATATTGAATTAGACAGAAAAGTTTTGGCGGAAATAATGGAAAAATATCCTGAGGCGGCTGATCAATTAATTAAGAAATTAACAGCTGAAGAAAAAGAAAGAAAATAAAAAAGAAAAGCAATTATAATAAAAAAAAGAGGCATCGAAACTGCCTCTTTTTTATTTTTACCTTTTTTACTTTTTACTCTTTTTATCTTTTAATATTTTTAATCTACCCTTGATTTTTCTTTTCAAACTCTAAAAATTTTTTTCTGGCAAAATTGCTGTATTCTTCTAAATTAGAAACACTAACTCCTAGATAATCTGTTGGCTGCTCATTATGAGGAAAAATCCCAACTAATTTTGGTACTCCTTCTTTTGTCCATAACCATTGCAAAACAACTGATTCATTAAGTAAATTATGAGTATAAATATTTAAGATTAACTCATCCCCCTTTTTTTCAATCTCATATTCAATACCATCGGCCCTTAATAACATTTTTTATCACCCCTTTTTAAAAAGTTTTAAAATAACTATTTTTAGTATAACATTTTTTTGATAGAAAGAAAAGATGGATTCAATTAACGACATCGCAAGTCGTTAATTGATTTACGCTGTCCAAACATTGAAAATTCTTGAACTTAAGGATAAAAGTCAATCATTTATTATTTTCAAAACTACAGCTCAAATAGCGCCACTTGTTATACTGATCTTTAAAAAATCTTAGAGAAGAATAGTTATAATTTTTAATTATTTTTTCAATATCTTTTTTCTCCCAAGAATCAAATTCCAAATAAATTTTTCCTTCAGTTTTAAGAAATTCTTTGGCTTCCTTGAAAAATTTTTTAATACAAAATAAACCATCTCCCCCAGAAAAAAGCGCTTGAGATGGTTCCCATTTTAAAACATTGGAATTAATTTTATTTTTTTTATTTTTATTATTTTTTCTCTTGCGTGAAAGATAAGGAGGATTGGCAAAAATATAATCATATAAATAATCACTCCTTTTTTTCTTTTTTAATTGAGAAAAAACATCGGATTGAATTAACCGGCTTCTTTTGGTTTCAATATGATTTAATTTTAGATTAATCCTTATTTGTTTTAAAAAATTTTTATTTTTCTCAATAAAATCAACTTTAATAGAAGGGAAGTTTTTTAATAAAGCTATACCAATACAACCTGAACCAGCAAAGATATCTAAACATTTAATTTCTTGAGAATTATTTTTTATTCTCTCCCGGATTTCACTAAAAGATTGTTCTACCCAATATTCTGTCTCGTCTCGAGGAATAAATGGTCGGTATTTTAAATCAATTTTAGTATTTAAAAAATAAGAAAAGCCAATGATATAATCAATTGGCTCTCCTCTTTTAATTCTTAATAAATCTTGCTTTAAATACTGATCTAATTTTTTTTGACTTAATTTTTTCTGAGAATATTTTTCTTCTTTTAACCATCGAACAGCTTTTTCTAAAAAAAATTTCTCATTAAAAACTTTTTCTTCCATTTTTTCTTTTTGTTCTTTTCAGCCATTAACCCTAATTGATAGGTTTACTAATAGGATTTTGAGCTACCATTGGTTTCAGTTTTAATAATTCTTCTTTAACTTTACTAACTAATTCATCAATAGAAAATTTGGCTTTAACATAATAGTCAATTACTCCTAACGATTTGCCCCTTTCAACATCTGATGGCTGGCCTAGATTAGAAATTACTATGACTGGTAATTGCTCTAAAACTGGATCTTGACGAATAGTTTCTAAAACTTCAAAACCATTCTTTTTGGGAAGAATTAAATCTAATAAAATTAGATCTGGTTTAACTCCTTGATTCATTAAAATATCTAAAGCTTCTTCTCCATCGCTTGCCCGAATAACTTTAAAGTTTTCTTTTCCTAATTTTAATTGCAAAACACTAGAAAGAAAAGGATCGTCCTCCACTAACAAAATTAAACCGCTATTAAAATTATTGTTCTGATTATTATTAGCCATATTATCTATAATGGTTTATTATAACAAATAACCAAAGATTGTCAACCAAGATTAATAAATTTTGAATTTTCAATTTTCAATTCTTCAATGATTAAATAGGAGTCAAAATAGATTTTAAAAAAAGAACCCAATGGGTTCTTTTTTAAAATCTTCTGCCCTTAATGGTTATCCCAAGAGAAATCTTGTCAAAACTAAAATGATTTTGACAAGGGTCTCGGCTTAAGGCCTCGAGACCAACACCCATCATCTCAACGATGATCGACCTTTATCTGTTAAAACAGATAAAATTTTAATATAAATGTCTCACCGCCAGCTTCCGCTAGCGGTGCCTTGTTATGACTTAGCCCCTGTCACTGAGCCCAGCTTAATCCAGCAAAAGCTAGACTTCGGCTGTTCCCAGCTCCCTTGACTTGACAGGCGGTGAGTACAAAGCTCGAGAACGTATTCACCGCGGTATAGCTGACCCGCGATTACTAGCGATTCCGGCTTCATGAGGTCGAGTTGCAGACCTCAATCCGAACTGAGGAAAGTTTTTTGCGATTAGCTCCACCTTACGGTTTGGCAACGCTTTGTACTTTCCATTGTAACATGAGTGTGGCCCAGGGCATAAAGGCCATGCTGATTTGACGTCATCCCCTCCTTCCTCCCAGCACCATTTTCTTGAACTAATTAATTCTAAATTTTCTAGAATAATAGCTAATTTATTAGCTTATGCTCCAGAAAATGGTGCTGGGCGGTCTTGTCTGACACTTGTAACAGACAACAGGGGTTGCGCTCGTTTCCCCACTTAAGGGAACAACTCACACCACGAGCTGACGGCCATATTAATCCATTATTACTAATGGTATGGACTATACCATCACCCGTTAAATTTTACGGGGACCGGCGTTTCATTTAATTGTTTGCATTAAATGAAATCTCTACGGCCTTTTCGAGATTAAGTCTCTACGGGGTACGAATACTGATTTTTGTAATTTTAAGGAATAAGGATAAATTAAATAAAGAAATTTTCTGGTTTCTGATCTCGCAAAATACAAACAAAATGTTTTAGCTTTTCTATAGTGATAAATCTTTGTTTTATAAAAACCTAAGGACTGAATAAGTATTAAATCTTTTGTTGCTTCCTCTTCAGTACTATATACTATTCGACAATCACTATAAAAATTTTTTGCCACTGACCCATCTCCATCAAATCTCCCTGCCATATACGGTACGATTAAATCTCCGTATATAACATCAACTAAATTATTTTTTATTTCATTAAATAATCTTAATAATGGACGACTGTTAACGTATAAATGGTAAGCTTTTGTTCGTCTTTTGTAATTATCAGGTTCATAAATATTCAATTTTAATCTTTCTTTTGGAAAAATCTGTAATAAAAACTTTCGAAATCTTTCTATCAAATCCAAATCCGTATTGCTCAAACCTATACTACTTGTTCGTTGATATCCATCTGCGCACCACAGACCAAAAATATAAATATCTTCCTTCGTCTTAAAATTCCAAAAATCAGTATTCGTACTTCCCACGGTATTACCCTTTAATTTTCTTAAATTCATGATTAATTGTCTTCAATATATTTTACTTCATCTCATGAATAGAAACAAGGGTTCCACCGTTATGAGCCGGTTTTTTCATTCTGAATTACTTCAGAATGGGTCGACTTTTCAACCATGCAGCACCTGTTCCAATGTCCTTGCGGAGGTTCTGACTTTCGCCAGAATTTCATTGGAATTTCAAGCCCTGGTAAGGTTCTTCGTTTGCTTTCGAATTAAACCTCATGTTCCACCGCTTGTGCGAGCTTCCGTCTATTCCTTTGAGTTTCAGCCTTGCGACTGTACTCCCCAGGCGGGGTGCTTAACGCGTAAGCTTCGCCACTGATAGGGTCGATACTACCAGAAGCTAGCACCCATAGTTTAGGGCGTGGACTACAAGGGTATCTAATCCTTTTTGCTACCCACGCTTTCGTCTTTGAGCGTCAGGAAAGACCCAGCTGGCTGCCTTCGCTTTCGGTGTTCCGCACGATATCAACGGATTTCACCCCTACACCGTGCGTTCCGCCAGCCTCTTTCTTCCTCTAGTCTACCAGTATCCTATGCAGCTCTTCGGTTGAGCCGAAGATTTTAACATAGGACTTGTTCATCTTTTGTTAAACAAAAAATGAATCATCTTAAAGATGAGTAAACCGCCTAAGGACACTTTACGCCCAATAAATCCGGATAACGCTTGGGACCTACGTATTACCGCGGCTGCTGGCTATGGTTTTAAAACCATGGACTATATCACTGCGCCATTTGGCATAGCCATTTGGCGTATTTGGCGTTTTATATACCTTTTAAAAAGGTATATCTCGGCTTTAAGCCTCAGTCTCTGAGGGGTAAGTTAGAATCAATTATATGGAAGTTTATATCGGAAACTCTTGACAATATATGGTTGAATTAAATCCTTAAATTTTATTCGACTATTTTTTCCAATGTATAACCTGTATTGAATTTTTTCTCTCATCTTTGATTTTTGAATGGTTGCTTTCAGGTTAAAATTATTTTCTAAAACTTCAACTAAGATCTTTATTTCCTCCTTGGAAAAACAATAGGTAGCAAAACGATAAGCATAATGCCCATCGGATCTAAAATCAAGTGTTCCATCATCCATATACCATACTGCTAATGATAAAGGATGCTTAAGAAGGTATTTAATTTCTTGTTTAATGACCTTTTTCTTGTTTTCATAAAACAGGTCATAATAAACATTCAATTCCTTTCCATATCTTGTTAACAATCTCCACTGAAAGTTATCTTTTCTCTTATAGGGTTCTCTACCACATATATTTTTTAGTTCCTGATGCAACCAAAAAATATAATCTCTATGGCTTGCCTTTTGTTTAATTTCTAAAGCGGTACTGCCATAACGATTTTTATCTAAATAACCATCTCCTAGCAAACTACCAATAAGTATTGCCTCTTCTTTTTTAGAAATCTTTTTTCTTCGTAAAATTTCCATTTCCTTATATTCTAACAAACTTCCCTGCTGATTGTAAGTTCCACCTAAAGATTGTCAGTTTACAAATAGTAAACTACTTTAGGAATACTTACTTCCCAGCATATAAGCCAAATTTGCATTCTGGTATTACTACCAGAAGACGCGCCTTCCCAAAAATAAATTGGTATCTAGATCTGCAGCCTTTAAATCTAGATTGGCACGTAGTTAGCAGTCCCTTATTCCTCGTCTAACGTCAACCGGTAAAAACCGGCTTCCTCAACGAGAAAAGTGGTTTACGATCCGAAGACCTTCTTCCCACACGCAGCGTCGCTCGGTCAGGCTTTCGCCCATTGCCAAAGATTCTCGGCTACTGCCTCCCGTAGGAGTAGGGCCCGTGTCTCAGTGCCCTTGTTGGGGGTCATGCTCTCACACCCCCTACCCGTCATCGCCTTGGTGAGCCATTACCTCACCAACTAGCTGATGGGACCTAGGCCGATCAGAGAGCGCCTTGCGGCTTTACCCAATACTCTTAAAAGAATACTGGGACCATTGAGTATTACCCCATCTTTCGATGAGCTGTCCTCATCTCTCTGGTACGTACCAAGGTATTACTAACCCGTTTGCCACTACCCAACATACTTAAAAAGTAGATGGGTCGTTCGACTTGTATGCCTTATCCACGCTGCCAGCGTTCATCCTGGACCAGGATCAAATCCTCTAAAAAAATTTGTCTCTTAGGATAACCATTAAAAGCAGAAAAATTATTCTGATTTTTGGTTTTTTAAATTTTCAAAGAACTTTTTGGCGAGAAAAAACAACCATTCCAAACGGTTGTTTAAAATAACTAACTTTTGAATTTTATTTTCAAGTTTCTCTCGCCTTTACATATTTTTAATTTAATATAATTATACAAATTTTTTTTAATTTGTCAAATAAGAAGAGGAAAGATTGTTTTGTACTTTATTAAATATTTGGACATCGTCAGTCGTTAGAAAATACCTCGTTGAAAATTGAAAATTTATTTACATTCTTCTATTCACAATTCTAAATCTTTATCTATTTTTTGCATTGCTTTTAAGCTTAAAGTAAACAGGTCTTCTAATTTTAATCCCAGTAAATTTTCACTTAAATTAATTACTTCCCGACTAGCACCTTTTGCGAAAGATTTTTCTTTAAAACGATTTAATATATTTTCAACTGTTAAATCTTTAATTTTTTTAGAAGGTAAAACTAAGGTTGCCGCTACTATTAAACCAGAAACCGGATCAGTCACAAATAAAGCTTTTTCCATTAAAGTTTCCAGTGGTAGCTGATGATAAGAATTATGTTTTTTAATGGCTTCAATTATCTCTTTATCGAGATTAAAATCAGCTAGCATTTTTTCAGCCAAAAGAGAATGTTGAGAAAAATCATTTTTTGTTAACTCGTAATCAATATCATGTAAAAGACCAGCTAAACTCCACTGATTTTGATCTGCTTGAAAATATTCCGCTAGTTCTTTCATTATTGCTTCAACGGCTAAAGAATGTTTGATCAAATTTTTATTTTGAATTTTTTCTTGTAAGAAAATTATAGCTTCCTCCCGAGTCATTTTAATATTAATTATTGATTATTGATTATTAATTATTAATTGATATTATACCATAAAAATAAGAGCCGGCTTAAGCCGGCTCTTTCCCCTTGCAAGAATCATTACGATGATTATTGTTACTTCCATTTTCGTATCCTATTTCTATTTCTTTTGTATCACCATTAACAACGAAAAGATAACCTTGCTTTGCTAAATTATTTATTTCTTCCAATGACATCATCAGTGCTTCGACGGGGACAACTAAAAGTTTAATTGTCATTTTTGACCTCCTTTCTTAATTATCAATCTATTCATCTACTCCATCCCAATATTTCAGCCAATAAAGATTAAGAAATAATTGCTTTATTAAATTGATTTCTTCTCGAATAATCGCTATGTCTGCTGGACTAGAAGCAACTAATTCTAAAATACTTGCTAGGAAATTGATTCCCTGCTCAAATATCCCCTTAACCCTTATTTGGCTTGATCCTTCCATTTTTGTTAAAATTTCTTCTAAGTATCTTAAAGTGTTAATTGCCGTTTCCCAACTTACTTCTGACAAAGGAATATCATAAATTTCTATGTTCTCCAGCATTAATCTAATTGTTTTTAAGCGAAAAAGAACCTCTTTTAATTTTTCTTCCCTTTCTTTCTCTCCAATAATCCCCATTTATCTTAACCTCCTTTCTTAATTATTCTTTTAAGATTTATCAAATAACTTTTCTTTTTATATCACATTATTAGCAAAAGGTCAATATCGGAAGAAAAAATAAAAGGCCTTTGGAGCCAAAAAAGAAAGACATCCAAAGGCCTCTACCAAGGAGGATTTAGGGAGGAATTAGAAATTAGCGGTTTTTTAAGAACTGCTTTAAGTATAAATAAAATTTTGTTTTTGTCAAATTGTGATAGACCCTTGATTTTAATTTTAAATTAATTAATAATAATCTTATTGGTTTTATAAAAATAATATTTAAAAAATGTCTGAAAAAAAAGAAATAATTTTACGATT
>Ga0209407_1002789_pt1 | contig 15909 bp, 9 predicted proteins | sample AD_JPNHG3_MetaG_FD_184410 | JGI IMG/M metagenome (GOLD analysis project Ga0209407, IMG submission 184410) | Active sludge microbial communities of municipal wastewater-treating anaerobic digesters from Japan - AD_JPNHG3_MetaG (SPAdes) (version 2) | ecosystem: Engineered > Bioreactor > Anaerobic >... | reverse complement strand
AATGGCGGGGCTTGCGCAGCCGCCCCCCGAGACGAGTGATGAGCATGAATGGCGGGCACTCCACCAAGCCCTCCGCACGCGGGCGCTCGCGCAATTGAAGGGGCGCACGCTCTTCTTCGCGAAGTTCGTGCCCGGCGCGATGAGCCACCAGCTCACGCAGTGCCTCGGCTACTGCGCACGTCCGGGAGGCGGCCTCTTTGTGCTGGAGCAGCCCGGCGTATCGATGCGCCCGCGCGAAGTGACGCCACCCAATCTGCCGCCCGGCAGTTTCCTCAACCCCGAGCTTTCGCTGGATGCAACCAAAATCCTTTTCTCCTACTCGCCCGTCGCGTCCGATCCTCCCGGCACGTATACGGGCGGACGTGATGTTCCCCGCCTCTGCACGCCTGATCGCCTCATGCACCGCTACAACATCTATGAAGCACCGCTTGCAGGCGGCACGGCGCGGCGATTGACGAACGACGGCCACGACGACATTTTCCCCATCTACCTGCCGGACGGCGACATCGTGTTCTCCTCCACACGACGCGGCGGTTACCATCGGTGCGGCCTTGGCCCCTGCTTTGTGTTCACGCTCTCGCGAATGGGACCGAACGGCGAGAATCCACATTCGATCTCGTTCCATGAAACGCATGAGTGGACGCCCGCCTTGCTGCCGGATGGACGGCTTCTCTATACGCGCTGGGATTATGTGGACCGTAACGGCGTTCTCTACCAACACCTCTGGACGGCGCGGCCAGACGGCGGCGGCGTGCGTATCTACTACGGCAACAACACGTGGAATCCGTGCGGCACATGGGAAGCGCGACCAGTGCCGAACTCCACAAAGGTCATGGCCATTGCCGGACCGCACCATGCGATGTCGGCGGGATCTGTCATTTTGATCGACACGCTCAAAGGCATTGACGGCGCAACGCCCATCACGCGCCTCACGCCGGAGGTGCGTTTCACTGAATCAGAAGAGCCGCTCGCCCACGCACCCGCTTTCGTGAAGGATGTCGCGTTCGACAGCACGCCCCGCAGCTATTGGCGAGGAGGCATCCCCGACCCCGCGCGCAACCAAACACCGACAGTGCAGGAGAAGCGTTGGCCCGGGCATTCGTTCAAGAGCCCGTGGCCGCTCTCCGAAACCACGTTCCTCGCCTCGTATTCCTACGACCGCCTGTTGGGCGAGCCAGGCGGCAACATCCCGAACCAGTACGGCATCTATCTCTGTGATGCCGATGGCACGCGCGAACTCATCTATCGCGATCCGCGCATCTCCAGCCTCTGGGCGCGACCGATCGAACCGCGTACGCCGCCCAAACTGGCCCAATCGCCTATCGATCCCGAACGCGCAAAGCGCCTGACGGGCACGTTCTCGATCGACAAGGTGACGGAGGCATGGCCAGATGCCTTCCCGCCCCAATACCCCATCGTTGCGTTGCGCGTCTTCCACATCATCAACAAGACAACGCCGAACATCGACTCCCCAAAGGTGGGTGCCGGACTGGGTTCCGTCGGACGCGAGATTCTTGGGACCGTGCCCGTGGAGGCGGATGGCAGCGCCTATTTCGAGGCCCCCGCCAACATGCCGCTCTACTTCCAAGCGCTCGACGCAAAGGGACGCGCCGTACAGACGATGCGTTCAGCCGTGTACCTCCAGCCCGGCGAACACGAAAGCTGTGTGGGCTGCCATGAGGACCGCCGCAAGAGCTACATGCCCGCGCAACCCGCGTTGGCCACACAGCGCGCGCCGTCTGTCATTCAGCCCTCGCTCTCCGGGACGCGTCCGTTCAGCTACCTCAAACTTCTCCAGCCCGTGTTGGACCGCAAGTGCGTGACGTGCCACGACGGGAAGCGTGAGGGCGTGCCGGCATTGACGGGCGAGCCGGATGGATGGTCATGCAAATCGTTCAACGTGCTCATTCGCCATGTCCCCTACTCCAGTTGGAACCAGCAACCGAACAACAATAACGAACCGCTCACAAGACCGCTCACGTTCGGTGCTCTGCCCTCCAAACTCCTGAAGCGCCTTGAGTCCGGACACGGTGACGTGAAACTCACCGATGAAGAGTGGCAGCGGTTTTATATCTGGATGGACTCAAACGGCACCTGCTGGGGTACGTTCGACGCAACCAAACAACGCGAGTGAATTGATCAAGGCACCGCCGGTAGCGCGTTGGCCGCGGAAAACCGGTAGGACGTCGCGCGGCGGAAGGTCTGGCCGGGACGCAGGATAACCGACGGGAAGTTCGGATGATTGACGGCATCCGGAAAGTGCTGCGTCTCGAAGCAGACGGTGTTGTGCTTTTGATCCGGCGCTGCCGCCACCGGTTTACCGTCGCGGAAGTAACGTTTGCCCGTGTAGAGCTGCATGCCGGGCTGGTCGGTGTAGACGTGCATCAGACGGCCGCTGCGCGGTTCGTAGCACCACGCCGCACACGCGAAGCTCTGCCCGCCGTTGCGCAAAACGTAGTTGTGGTCGTACCCTTTGGTTGACGTAAGCGCCTCAATCCGCGCGCCGATCGCGGTCGGCACGCTGAAATCCAGCGGGGTTCCCGTGACGGGCGCGTATGCGCCGGTGGGGATCAGTTCGGCATCGGCGGCTGTAACGCGGTCGGCGTCGATCCAGATCCGGTGATCCCATACGTCCCCCTCTCCCGCAAGATTGAAGTAAGCGTGGTTGGTGAAGTTGACCGGCGTGGGCTTGTCGGAGGTCGCCGTATAGTCGATGCGCAGCTCATTATCATCGTTCAGCGTGTAGGTGACAGTCACATTGAGCGTACCGGGGAACCCCTCGTCGCCGTCCGGGCTGCGCAGGCTGAAGCGCACAGCGGCGGCATTCGGGATGGCGGGCAACACCTCGCCGCGCCACACCTTGCGCGCAAACCCGTTGCGACCGCCGTGAAGTTGGTGCTGGCCGGCATTGGCTGTCACACGGAACTCGTGGCCGTCCAGCGTGAAGCGTGCATTCGCGATACGATTGGCAACACGCCCCATGACCGAGGCCGCCGCACTGAAACCCTTGAGGTATGCGTCGAGCGACTCCGCGCCCATAACGACATTGGCAAACCTTCCATCGCGATCAGGCACACGCAGTTCAGTGATCGTCGCGCCGTATCCCATGACACGCGCTACCATACCGTGTGCGTTGCGTAGCGTGTAGAGTTTCACCTCTTCGCCGGCGGACGTATTCCCGAATGACTGCTCTTCGATGCGCTGCAAGGGGACAGCGCCGAGTTGCAAAGCGAGCAGAAAAACCAGACCGAAACAAACCCCGTGTAACCATTCCGTTCTCAAATGGTTCGGCTTTGTTTTACCACGAAAAGACACGACTCGGTGTTTCGAGTGGTTCATGGCAAACAAACTAATTTCATGAAGTTTCATGTTGTGTTTCATGGTTCTACTTGAAAGTTGAGCGTTGAGCGTTGGGCGTTGGGCGTCTCAACTTTGGACTGCCATTCTAGTTTCTTCAGTTGTTCATCCCACCACAGAATCGCGTCGTGTAATATGTCTCTGCAATCTTCCCCCGCATATTTGCCCTCTTCAATTGGGCAGAAAAGCAACTCGCCCAATGAAAACAACTCCATTGACGGGAGCACCATTAGCTTTTGTTCGTGGTCGTCATGGGCAAAGTGATACTCCTTTAGAATGTTGTTCCGTTGTTGATCGATGAAGTTGTGAAAAATTGTGTTTTTGGTCGTGTCAGAGTTTAATTCACGCCACCAACTCTGGACTGACTCCTTGAGACGCGGATCTTCCTTGGCGTCCACCTTATCCAATACATGTCCAACCGCACGACAAAGTGTTACTGCTGCAACGAACAGTATTCTGAAGGTCTGTGGATCATCTTCATGTTCCAACAGACTATGTGCCTTCCGGCAATCATCAAGTACCTGTCTCGCTCTCATTTTATTGTTTGTTCCTAGCACTTTGTTATATGCCATCTCGTCGTTTAATATGATCTTGTGTATCAGGTGGAATCAAATCAGCATAGAGTTCCGCCAGCGTCTTTGGTCTGGTTATGAGTTCATTGGCGATAAAGTTTAAGATGTCAAATAGCTTTCGAGCAATTTCGGCATTATCATCTAAATTTATTTGTCCTGGATGGACAGCATTGTTTCCTATCACCCTTAACAAGTCCAAGGCTCGTTGAATTTTAGGTTCCATGCCGTCGGCCACCAATTCTTTTATGTCATTATTAATGTTCTTTCCGCTTTTACCCACTTGCATCAGTAGCTTCTGAAGCGCCAAGCGTAATAGAGCAGTCGCGCCCCTAGGCGAGTCGGCAAGAATTAACGAAGCTTCGAGATAGAGAGATTTTATATCTTCATTTAAATCATCATTCGGTGGCGGAAGTATGGTCTTCTTTGGATAAACAATTTCTTCGTCTACCCACAGCGTAAAGTCTCCGCATGAAGAGCAAGTTGCTACTGAAAAACGTTTAGGGATAAAATTATAAAAAATCGTCTGGAATTCACCTTCAATTTCTTCTAAGAAGTGGCTTATGCATTGTTGGGCGTAATCACGAATACTCAGTCTGTAATCCAAATACAGGTGTTGAACAATACTCATTGCTGTGCGCCCTGCACTATCCGCCGCAAACCACTCTTGGCTGGCAACGGTATTACAGTGCGGACACTGAAACTTTTTGTTTCCATACTGAGGTATCACTAGTTACTCCATAAGTGGGGAAAGCGTGTAACGGTGCCATTGAGCTTATCTTGAGAGGGCTGAATAAACCCCAACGACGAACCCCAACGACGTGATCATATTAGCCGTCCGGGCTGCTCGTGGTCAAGCACCCGTTTTTTGAATCGAGAGGCACTAGCTGCGGCTGTTCCGCCTGTTCGGCGTTCAGCGTTTTTCACAGCGGCATTGTCCTTGGTTTTTTGGACGATTCGCTCGCCGCTACGTTGGGGTGGCGGCGTGACCGCCGCCCGGACAAGTGACATTTGTCTTTCCCCGCGCTCCGCAATGAGACCTGAAACCATCCTTCCGCATGGCGGAAGGTGGCTCGTGGGGACACTCGCCCACCCAAAAAACGCTCAACTTTCAACTTCAAGTAAAAAACTCCTAAATGCCAGCTCCGCGCACAGCGCGGAAGGCGGCTCGCGGGGACACTCGCCCTCCAATCTTCGCGTCTTCGCGCCTTCGCGTGAAACAGCCGAGCAGTGCTTTTGCACTCCCCCAAAAATCTGCGTCATCTGTGCAAATCTGTGGATAAAAAACCCGCGCGAGCCATGCCAAACGCTTTGCGCCGGAACGTGATTGTGATATTGTACCACCATGCGGGTTTACATTGATTTTGATGACGTGCTGTGCGAGACCGCACGGCACATGTCAGATTTGGCACGTGAGCTGTTCGGTCGGCAGGTGCCGTATGAGGCCATTTCCAGTTTCAACCTGCAGCATGCGTTTTCATTGTCAGATGCGGAGATCGCGGCGTTGATGGAGCATGCTCACCGCGATGATTTTCTCGCAGACCTGACGCCTGCGCCCGGTAGCCTCGAGGCCGTGCGCGCGCTGGAGTCGCGCGGCTGTGAACTGGTGGTTGTCACGGGGCGTCCGGCAGCCAGTCACCGAGGATCACGCGACTGGCTGCGCAAATACGAGCTGTCGCATTTGGGGCTGTTGCACGTTGATAAATACGGTCGTGCCGACATGCATCGTGCCGCCGACACGGTGCCGCGAACACTGGACCTCGACGCCTTTGCGGCGCAACATTTTGATGTGGCGATTGAAGATTCGCCGACTGCACTGGATTTACTCGTCCCGCGTCGTGACTGTCTGGTGATCATCTATGATCGTCCATGGAACAGCCGCTACGCGCCGACGGCAAACATGCGGCGCTCGGCTTCGTGGGCCGAGATCGTCGAAATCATTGGAAACGGAAACAGACTAACATGAGGCTCTTGCAGATGTGGCACGGGCATCTTGCCCGTGTTCATGGGCGGGACGCCCATGCCACGAGGGGTTTTGCAAGAGCCTCTAACAGATAAGGAAGGACACAAGGTATGAATCGTCAGCATCGTGTTTCACGTCGTCATTTTCTCAGCGCCAGCGCGGCCGCCGGATTTATGATCCCGGCCTCACGCGTGCTTGGTCAAGCGGTCTCCGCACCGCCGAGCGGCCAGTTCCGCTTTGCCAAAGTCGGTTGTGGTGGCATGGGCGGCGGCGACCTCAATAGCACAACGGGCGCGGGCGGCATCGTGGTTGGCCTGTGCGACACCGACCCCAAACGGGCGGAAGGTGCCCATAAGAAATATCCCGACGTGCCGAAATTCACCGACTACCGCAAGATGCTCGACCGGCTGGAAAAAGAGATCGACGGCGTGGTCATCTCGACGCCGGACCACACGCACGCCTGCATCGCGCTGGACGCCATGCGGCGCGGCAAGCACGTCTATGTCCAGAAGCCGTTGGCGCGCACCTATGAAGAATGCCAGTTGCTGCTCGATGCCGCACGCAAATACAAGGTCGTCACGCAGATGGGCAACCAAGGTCATGCGGGCGCCGGGTTGATCCTCTGGAAGAAGATGATGGACGCGGGCGCGTTCGGCGAGATCGAACAGGTGCATACATGGTCGGACCGCCCGATCTGGCCGCAGGGCATGACACAACCGCCCGCACCCGAGCAGACGCCGGAAGGATTTGACTGGGAGTGCTGGATCGGTCCGGCGGAGATGCGGCCCTTCTCCGGCGCGTACGCGCCCTTCAAGTGGCGCGGCTGGTGGGATTTCGGCTGCGGCGCTATCGGCGACATGGCCTGCCACAACATGGACCCGGCCTTCTGGATTCTGCAGCTCGGCATGCCGACATCGATCAAGGCCGAAGCCTCGACTCCGGCCGGTATCGCGTATCCTGAGTGGTCGATCATTGAGTTGACCTTCCCGGCCACGCCGGTTTGTCCCAAGGGCATCAAGGTTGTTTGGTACGACGGCAAAAAGCTGCCGGAGCGCCCCGAGAACGCCCATCCGCAGCTCAAGCTGGGCACCAACGGCTGCCTGATTGTCGGCTCGAAGATGACGGCCATGGGCGGTTCCCATGCGTCGCCGCCGATGCCGATCGCGCTGGGCAAGGAGGCTTACAGCCCGGCGGTCAAAGACGCCGAACGCGTCTGGCGCGAGGAGCTGAAGAAGACGCAGGGCTGCAACCACTACGGACAATGGGTCGAGGCGTGCAAGGCTGGTGACCTGAAGAAGCCGGGCAGCAACTTCGAGTATTCGGCACCCATGACGCAGGTGTTACTGCTGGGGTGCATTGCGCTGCGCTTCCCGGGCACGGAACTGAAATGGGACGCACGCCGCGCGCGCTTCACGAATCATGCGGAGGCCAATCGTTGGCTCGCCTCCGCGCAGCGTGACGGCTTCAAACTGCGGGTATGAACCAATGCGGGCGGAGCCCGCAACTCAATTCGATCTCACACAAAGGCTCAAAGGACACAAAGGTTTTTTCACGACAACCTATTCCCCTTAGTGCCCTTCGTGTCTTTGTGTGAGAAACAACTTGTTTTGTATCGGTCTTATCGACCGGTAAGGTACTAAAGAGTCGGAGGAGACAAGATGAAAGCATGGATAGCTGGAGGATTGGCGCTGGCAGGCATGGTTGCACTGGGCGCGGAAGAGGGGTTTGTATCGTTGTTCGACGGCAAGACGCTGGAGGGCTGGGAGCGTCGCGGCGGACAATCCACCTATGCGGTGGAGGATGGCACGATCGCCGGGCGGGTCAATGATGCGGGCCGCAACACCTTCCTCTGCACGAAACGGTCGTACGGCGATTTTATCCTGCGGCTTGAGTTTAAGCTGGAAAGCGGCAACTCGGGTGTGCAGTTCCGTTCCGCCGCGCGTCAGCATGCAGACAAAACAGAGTCGGTTTTCGGCTATCAGGCCGAAATCGCGGGCGACCCCAATGTGACCGCGCGCATCTACGATGAAGGCCGGCGCGGCTTCAAGTTCGGGCGCACCTGGCTGGACAATACCGAGCCCGACGTGATCGCGCGTTCGGCCGCCGCCTACAAGCGGGGCGACTGGAACAACCTTGAGATCCAGTGCGTCGGGCCATCGATCCGCACCTGGCTGAATGGCGTGCCGGTCGTGAATTTCTTCGACAGCGAAAGCTTCTCCGGCTTCATCGGTCTGCAAGTACACGCGGTCAAGGAGCCTGACGGCAAGGTCTGCGCGCGCTGGCGCAATATCCGCATCAAAGAACTGGGCACCAGCCAGTGGACGCCGTTCTTCGCCAAGGGCGCGGATGGCGCGTACAAGCTGCAGCACGCGCGCTTTGTGCTGCCGGACGACTGGTCGTTCCGCGATGACGGCGTGCTGGTCGGCAAGCACCGCGCGAACGAGAAGCGCGACGGGCTGGTGGTTTCGGACAAAGTGTACAGCGACTTCATCGTGCGGGTGAGCTACCAGCTCTTCGGCGGCAACAGCGCGCTCTATTTCCGTGCGGAAGAGGTCAATACGCCGTGGCTGCTCAAGGGCTTCCAGAATGAGATCGCGGGCGGTGCCAAGGATTCAGCGCTGTGGCATACGGCCGGTGACAAGACCAAGGGGCGCGGCTGGGTCGCGCAGAACGATGAATTTATCCTCAAAGTCCGTAATAAAGAGGGGTGGAACACCACCTGCACGGTGGCTTATGGCGACCGCATCGTCGAGATTTTGAACGGCCAGCGCACCATCGACATCATCGACCCGCTCTGCGAAAAGAGCGGCAAGGTGGGCTTGCAGCTTCACGGCAGCGCCAACGTCGAGATGTGGTTCAAGGATTTTGAGATACTCGAGATCACGCCGGAGATGAAGGCGCTGATCGACCGCAAATAATGTGTAAGGCTCTTGCAAAATCTCTCGTGGCATGGGCGTCCCGCCCATGAAACACGGGCAGGATGCCCGTGCCACACCCGCAAGCAAGAGATTTTGCGAGACCTCTCGTGGCATGGGCGTCCCGCCCATGAAACACGGGCAGGATGCCCGTGCCACACCCGCAAGCAAGGGGTTCTGCAAAAGCCTCTGTATGAAAGTAAAGGTGGTTTGACATGAATGTGACTGGGTTTCATTGCGAAGCATTGGGAGGGGCAAGTGTCTCTTGCCCAGCGGCGGTCACGCCGTCGCCCCGTAAAAAATCTCTGCGTCTCCGCGTCTCTGCGTTGAACAAAGAATGGCTATGTGTTGCGGTCGCCGCGCTCTGCCTGAGCGCCCATGCCGCCCGCGAATGGGAAAATGAGCAAGTCAATGCCGTCAACCGCGAGCCGGCCCGCGCCGCCAGCTTCCCGCTGGCCAAGGCCGCCGACGCCTTGACCGTCGAGGATCCGGCCACGCCCTACCGCATCATGCTGAACGGCGATTGGACCTATTACTGGAGCGGTAGTCCGGATGACCGTCCGGCCGATTTCCATAAGCCCGGCTTTGATGCCTCCCGCTGGTTCACGATTGATGTGCCGAGTTGCGTGGAGATGCGCGGCTACGGCATCCCGATCTACACCAACATCCGCTACCCGCACCAGCGCAAGCCGCCGCTGATCGGTACCGAGTACAATCCGGTCAGCTCTTACCTCAGGCGCTTCACGGTGCCGGACGCCTGGCAGGGGCGTCCGGTCTTCATCCGTTTCGATGGCGTCTACTCCGCCTTTTACCTCTGGGTCAACGGCACGTACGTCGGCTACAGCGAAGACAGCAAGCTACCCGCCGAGTTCAACCTGACGAAATATCTCAAGGAGGGCGAAAACACGCTGGCCGTGGAGGTTTACCGCTGGTCGGACGGCTCCTACCTTGAGGATCAGGACATGTTCCGCTTCAGCGGCATCTACCGCGATGTCTCGCTCTTTTCGCCGCCGCCGTCTGAGTTGCGCGATTTCCACGTCACCACCCGGCTCTCCGACGACTTCAAGAGCGCTACGTTACACCTCACCGCCAAGGCGCGCGCACTGAAGGGTAAGACCGCGAACGCCACCGTGAAGGGCGAACTCTTTGACGCCGCCTTCAGCCGCGTTGCTACGCTGCCCGAGCTGAAGTTCGCGTTGACAGCCGATGGTGCCGACGTTGTCGCGCGTTGCGAAACGCCGCCCGATCAGAAGTTGTCGCCGCGCCTTTGGTCGGCGGAAGATCCCTACCTTTACACGCTGGTTCTCACCCTCTTTGCCGATGACGGCTCGCAGGACGTGCGTACCTGCAAGGTCGGCTTCCGCCGCGTCGACATCCGCGACGGCAAGCTCCTTTTCAACGGCAAGGCCATCAAGTTTAAAGGCGTCAACCGTCACGAGACCACTCCGGAGAACGGGCGCACGATATCGCGCGAAGAGATGCTTAAAGACATCCTGATGTTCAAGCAGAACAACATCAACACAGTCCGCACGGCGCACTACCCCTGCCACTACTACTGGTACCAGCTTTGTGACCGCTACGGTATCTACGTGGTCGGCGAGGCGAATGTTGAGTCGCACGGTATGGGCTACGAAAAAGAGTCGCTGAGCCATGTGGAATCGTGGGAGAAGGCGCACGTCGAGCGCAACGTCAACCACGTTGAGAACTACAAAAACCACCCCTCGATCTTCATGTGGTCGCTCGGCAATGAGGCCGGCCCCGGCAAAAACTTCAAGGTGGCCTACGACGCCGTCAAGGCGCTGGATCCCACGCGCCCGGTACACTACGAGCGTGCCAACGAGATCGTGGATGTCGATAGCCACATGTACCCGACCGTCGACTGGCTGTACGAGCGCGGCAAAAATACGGCCAAGCCCTTCTTCCTGTGCGAGTACGCGCACTCGATGGGCAACGCGCTGGGCAACTTCAAGGAGTATTGGGAAGCCTTCTACTCCAGCGAGTCGCTCTCCGGCGGCTGCATCTGGGACTGGATCGACCAGGCGATCTGGAAGTACACCGACCGCGTGCTCCCCGACGGCACACGCGAGCGCTATCTGGCGTACGGCGGCGACTTCGACGACAAGCCCAACGACGGCAACTTCGTCTGTAACGGCGTGATCACTCCGGACCGCCAGGTGACGCCCAAGCTGATCGAGGTCAAGCGCGTCCACCAGAATCTGGTGGTTTCGGCCGAGAACGCGGCTACCGGTAGCGTCGAAGTGTGGAACCGCTTCGCCTTCACCGACGCCGCCGACTTCGACGCACGCTGGTCGCTGGCCTGTGACGGCAAAGAGATTGCAAGCGGTTCGCTGGGCGCACTGAGCATCGCACCGCTTACGCGCCGGAACGTAGAAGTGCCGGTGCCGACGATCCAACCCCTGCCGGGCGCGGAGTATCTCTATCGCGTGAGCTTCCATCTGCGCGAGTCGACGCTGTGGGCCGAGAAGGGTCATGAGATCGCGGCCAGTCAACTGGCGTTCAAGCCGGCTGCCGCCCCCGTCGCTGCGTCCAAGCCCGCTAAAATCCCGGCGCTGAAGCTGACCTTCGACGACGCATGCGTCACGCTGCGCGGCCGCCGCTTTGAAGCGGTCTTCAGCCGCGCCTCGGGCACGCTCTCGCGTCTGGTCTACAACGGAAAGACGATCCTCGAAGACGCCGCAGGCATTGTGCGCGGTCCGCGCCTCAACACCTTCCGCGCCTTCGTGGACAACGACAACCAGTGGGGGCGCTGGTTGCGCAACGACTATTTCGAGTCCGGCCTGACCCAGATGGGCTATCACGTGCGCCCGCTTGTCGTGACGCGTCAGGACGACAGCACGGTGACTGTTACAGCGACCGTCGAGGCGTGCGGCTTCAAGAGCGGACGCTTTACGCACGTCGCTGAATACCGCGTAAGCGGCGACGGCACGATCCGCGTGCGCAACACCGTCACCCCCGCCGGCAAGTTGCCGGTGCTGCCGCGCATGGGCGTGCGGCTGATGTTGGACGGCGCGCTGGAGCAGATGGCGTATTACGGTCGCGGCCCGTGGGAGAACTACGTGGACCGCAACTCCGGCAGTGACATCGGCTTCTACACCTCCACCGTCACCGAGCAGTACGTGCCGTACGTGCGGCCGCAAGAGTGCGGCGGCAAGAGCGACGTGCGCTGGGTGGCATTCACCGACCGTTCCGGTCGCGGTGTGCACATCACCTTCCCCAAGCCGTTCTTCGTGACCGCGCTGCACTACACCTCCGAGGATCTCGAAGGCGCGCGTCACCGCAACGGTATGGAGCGCATCTACAATCCGTTGCGTCCGCGTTCCGAGGTTTGCCTGGCGCTGGATGTCGGCCAGACCGGCCTGGGCGGCGCAAGTTGCGGCCCGATTCCGCTGGAGAAATACATCCTGCGCGCCCAGCCGTTCGACTACACCTACATCCTGCGTCCCTGCAGCGACAGCAGCCACGAAGCGCTCAGCGCGCTCGCGCGTGAACGCTAGGCAGGGAGAATTTAGGAGTTAGGATTTAGGAGTTTTTCGGGATCGCTATCGGGATCGCCATCGAAATCGACTGAAACTTGGTTCTGGAGGGCGAGCGTCCCCGCGAGCCGCCGCCTTCCGCGTAACACGCGGAGGGCGGTTTCTGCTTAAGAGTTGGGACCATGAAACATGAAACTCGATGAAAATCATGGCCTTCCCTTTGTGTTTCGTGATTAAACAAACCCGATCCATGCCACCCAAAACCCGCCGTGCCCTCTGCGTTAAAAAACATAAATCTTAAATTTCGCGCATCGCGCGAAACAGCCCCTCCAGCCGCTGGTCGGCACTCTTGCCTTTAAGTAGCGGCAGGCGGCCATTCACCAGTAGCGGCGAACGTTCATGCTGCTTGTAAAAATAGATTTTTGGGCCGCGTGTTTCGATGCGTCCGATCGCTTTCTGTGCGGCGAGCACACGCAGTTCAGCCAGGCGCAGCAACCGCAGGACCGGCGGCGGCGGCCGCCCGTAGCGGTCGGCCAACTCGCGGCGCAACGCATGCACCTCTTTTACGGAGGTCGCTTCAGCAAGGCGGCGGTGCAGGATCATGCGATGCGCCTCGTCTTCGACATAGGCGTAAGGCAACGAGGCCGCGCCCTCCGGATTGAGCGAGCCCGGCGAAAGCTCAATAAAATCAAGGTCTAGATCGACATCCACCAGCAGTGGCGGTGCCTCTCCCTTAAGACGCGCGATGGTACGCCGCAAAAGCTGACAGTAGAGCCCGAAGCCAATCGCCGCGATGTGTCCGCTCTGTGCCGCGCCCAGCAAGTTGCCCGCGCCGCGGATCTCGAGATCGCGTAAGGCCAAATTGAATCCCGCACCCAAGCCGCTATGCTTTTGCAACGCCGCAATACGCTGGCGCGCGTCTTCGTCAACGTGCCCGTGCTCCGGTAGCAGCAGCCACGTAAATCCCTTCTGCGATGAGCGCCCCACGCGCCCGCGAAGTTGGTAGAGATCCGCGATACCGAAACGGTCGGCGCGATGTACGATCATGGTGTTGGCGCGCGGAATATCGAGCCCGCTTTCGACAATCGTGGTGCAGAGCAGCACGTCGATCGCGCCCGCCTCGAACTCGCGCATGACGCGCGCCAGCGTCTGCGACGGCATCTGTCCATGCGCCACACCGACCCGCGCTTCGGGCACAAGCCCCTCAAGCCGGCGCTGCATCAGGTCGATGGTCATCACGCGGTTGTAGAGCACGAAGACCTGCCCGGCACGATTCAACTCCTGGCGGATCGCGTTACGCAGGACGGTGTCCGAATCACGCGCCACTTTGGTCTCGACCGCCACGCGGTCACGCGGCGGCGTCTGCAACAGGCTCATGTCGCGCGCGCCGGTCATGCTCATATAGAGCGTGCGCGGGATCGGCGTGGCCGAGAGCGTCAGCACGTCAACCACCTGCCGCACCTGCTTGAGCTTCTCCTTGTGGTTCACGCCGAAACGCTGCTCTTCGTCGATGATCAGCAGGCCGAGATTCTGAAACGCAACGTCGTTGCCGAGCAGCGCATGCGTGCCGATCACGATATCGAGGCGACCGTGCCGCATATCCGCGAGAATGCGCTTTTGCGCGGTACGCGTCTGAAAGCGGCTGAGCACCGCGATCTTGACCGGATACGCGGCCATGCGGTCGCTGAAGGTCTCGTAGTGCTGTTCAGCCAGCACAGTGGTCGGCACCAGCACGGCGACCTGCCGTCCGTTCATGACCGCGATGAACGCAGCGCGCATCGCGATCTCGGTCTTGCCGTAACCGGCGTCGCCGCAGATCAAGCGATCCATCGGACGCGACGTAGCCATATCGCGCTTGACCGCCTCAATCACCTTGAGCTGGTCGTCGGTCTCCTGATACGGGAAAGATGCCTCGAACTCATGCAGCCACGTCGGTTCGACGTTGAAGGTCATCCCCTCGACCACCTGCCGCCGCGCCTGCGTATCGAGCAGCGAAGCGGCCAGATCGGCCACCGCGCGCTCGGCATCGGTCTTCTCGCGCGTCCAGCGCCGACCGCCCAGACGGTGCAGCTTGACACGGTGACCGGCGACTCCTACGTAACGGCTGAGCAGATGCGCGTGGGTCACCGGCACATGCAGTCTGGCACCCTCCGCATACTCGACCGTGAAAACCTCAGAACGCTGACCGTCAATCTCGATCTCGGTCGATCCGAGAAAGCGCCCGATGCCGTGATCGACATGCACCACGAGGTCGCCGGGCTCAAGGTCAGCGGCGTTCTCAACACGCCCGCCACGCACGGCCGAGGCGGGCGAGGCGCGGCGCAATGACTGCTTGCGGGCGGCGTAGAGATCGGGTTGCGCGGCAACTGTAAGCCCCGGCATCGTGAATCCGCCGGAGAGCACAGCGCGGCGAATCTCAATGCGCGATTCCGCCCCCACCTCGCGCGACAACAACGCGCAGGTACCCGGTGTATCCGCAAACAACAGCACCGTCTCGCCCGCTTCCGCGCGGCGGTTCAAGTCGGCAAGCAAACGCTGACGCGCCTGCATCAGCAGTTCCGGATAGCGCACCCGCTCCGCACCAAGTTCGGCCAGCCCCGGCAAGGCCGCGATCTCCAGCTCTAGAGCTGGCGTCTGCGCCGGCGGCGGGTCGCCACTGTAGAGCTGCCAAGCGGGCGCACGCTCTGCGACGCGCGTCTGCAACGCCTCCCACGAGAGCGGCTCCTCAACGTCATCGGGCGGAAAAAAAGTGCCGCCGCGGATGCGGTCGTGCTCGAACCAAAGCACGGCGCAACCGGGCGGCAGCAGATCGATGAGCTGCACCATCGGCAGCGCGGCTTCTGTGCAAGGCGGCAACCAGACGGCATCACCGCGGTCGGTCGAGCACTGCGTGGCAGGATCGAAGGTACGCAGCGACTCCAACTCGTCGCCAAAAAACTCCGCACGCCACGGCACAGGCGCGGCTGGCGGCCAGACATCCAACAGGCCGCCGCGCACAGCGAGCCGTCCTGGCGCATCCACATCCATACTGCGCTCGTAACCCGCCGCAACAAGACGCGCCACCACATCCTCGAACGCATAGCGCTCGCCGACTTGCAGATGCAGCGAAGCCGCTTCAAGCGCGTCAGGTGCAGGTGCAGGCTGGAGCAGCGCATGCAGTGAGGTGACAATCACCGACGGCTCCGATGCCGCCCCGTCACCCCCACTAGCAGCGAGCATCGTGATCACCCGCGCACGCGTGCCGATGCTCTCGACATCATCCTCCACAGCCGTCGGGAAGCTCTCCGGTGTAACGCCGCTGTCGTGCCCCAACGCACAGAGATCGGCGTAGATACGCGCGTGATCGGCCGGACCGGGCGTGACCGCCAGCGCAACACGCGCTGGCGCGGCATGCGCCAGCGCGGCGGCGGTCAAAGCCGCGCTGACGCCGGGCAGGCTGGGCGCCGCCAGCCTGTTCGCACCGCGCGGTAGCACCGCCATCAGCCGCTCGCCGAACAGCGTGGAGATTGCGAGCACCTACTTAAGTTCTTTCAGCGTGGCCTGAATCAGCGCGCGTTCCTCATCGCGTGTTGCCCACTCAAGCGCACGCGTCAGCGCGGCGCGTTTCTGCT
>Ga0209407_1002778_pt1 | contig 15944 bp, 10 predicted proteins | sample AD_JPNHG3_MetaG_FD_184410 | JGI IMG/M metagenome (GOLD analysis project Ga0209407, IMG submission 184410) | Active sludge microbial communities of municipal wastewater-treating anaerobic digesters from Japan - AD_JPNHG3_MetaG (SPAdes) (version 2) | ecosystem: Engineered > Bioreactor > Anaerobic... | reverse complement strand
GGTGGGACAAAGACAACGCCGAAAATATGATGGCCCTGGGGGCCATATATCACAGCAGACTCTGGCAGGCATACTGGAAAGCCGAACGCAAGACAGGTTGAGCATGCCAGGATTTGGTCTCGCACACGTGCTTTTTGGACGCCTGAATTTGTATTTAACGCATACACCAAACGTGTTATATTAGTGATTTCGGCCTTACCGCAAACTGGACTGGGTCGTACGGTTTAGTGAATGGGTTGACAGCCAGATTAGGAGCAAGATCATGAGAAGTGATACCGTAAAAGAGGGGTTCCAACGTGCCCCGCACCGGGCCCTGTTGCGCGCCTGCGGACTCAAGGATAACGATATCGAGAGGCCCTTTATAGCCGTCGCCAACAGTTTCTGCGAAATCGTGCCCGGCCACGTGCATCTCGACGCCGTCGCCCGCACCGTCAAGGAGTCAATTCGAAAGGCCGGCGGCACACCCTTCGAGTTCAACACGATCGCGGTCTGTGACGGCATCGCCATGGGCCACACGGGCATGAAGTACTCGCTGGCTTCACGCGAGATCATCGCCGACGCCGTCGAGACCATGGTCCGCGCCCACTGCTTTGACGGACTGGTCTGTATCCCCAATTGTGACAAAGTCACCCCCGGCATGCTGATGGCCGCCATGCGGCTCAACATCCCCACGATCTTCGTCTCAGGGGGACCGATGGTTGCGGGCCGGTCCGGCGGCGAAGTGACAGACCTCATCAGCATCTTCGAAGCCGTCGCGGCCTATAATGCCGGCAAGATCAGCAGAGAAAAGCTCAAAGAACTTGAATGTTCCGGATGCCCTTCCCAAGGCAGTTGCTCCGGCATGTTCACCGCCAACAGCATGAATTGCCTCTGCGAGGCCATCGGCATGGCCTTGCCGGGCAACGGAACAATCCTGGCGACCGACCCCAGGCGGCAGGAACTTTACAAGGCCGCCGGACGCCAAATCATCGAATTGATACGCCGCGACATCAAACCGCTCGACGTTATCACCGAAAAGTCCCTCGACAACGCCTTCGTCACCGATATGGCCATGGGCGGCTCGACCAACACCGTTCTCCACGCCCTCGCCGTCGCCAACGAGGCGGGCATCAAGTACGACCTTGATCGTATCAATGCAATCTCGCGCCGCTGCCCGAACATCTGCAAGGTTTCACCGTCCAGCAAGTGGCACATGGAAGACGTCGACAAAGCCGGCGGTATCAGCGCCATCATGAAGGAAATCAGCAAAATCGACGGTCTTCTCAATACCGACTGTATCACCGTGACCGGCAAAACCATCGGCGAGAACATCGCCTCCGCTCAAATCAAGAATACCGAATGCATCCGCACGCTGGACAACGCGTACAGCCAAACCGGCGGCCTGACTATCCTTCGAGGCAATCTTGCTCCCGACGGCGCTGTCGTCAAGACCGCCGGCGTTGCCCCATCCATGCTCAAGCACTCCGGCCCCGCTGTGATCTTCGAAAGTCAGGAAGAGGCCTGCGACGGTATCCTCGCCGGCAAGGTCAAGGCCGGTGATGTTGTGGTCATCCGCTACGAAGGCCCCAAGGGCGGCCCCGGTATGCAGGAAATGCTCTCTCCCACCAGCTACATCATGGGCGCCGGACTCGGCGAGTCGGTCGCCCTCATCACCGACGGCCGCTTCAGCGGCGGTACCCGCGGCGCATGTATCGGGCACATCAGCCCCGAAGCCGCCGTCGGCGGCCCCATCGGACTCCTCAAGGAAGGTGATATTATCGAAATCGACATCCCCAACAGCACGATACGTGTCAAACTTTCCGATGACCAGTTGGCCGAACGAAAGAAACAATGGAAGCCGCGGCCGGCGAGGATCACCAAGGGATACCTCGCCAAGTACGCCGCAATGGCCACAAGCGCCGACACCGGCGCCATTTTGAAATGGTGAGCAATGCCGACGCGTCAACAAACCAAGTGGTATGTCGACGGCCTGCGCTTTGAGTGTGCCGCATGCGGCAGTTGCTGCGCCGGACCGGCCGAAGGTTACATCTGGATCACCGCCGCCGAGATAGCACGCCTTGCCGCGTTCCTGAAGATGGACGAGCAGCAAGTCCGCAACCGATACATCAGACGCGAAGGCATGCGGACGACAATAGCGGAAGAGCCGCGAACTAAAGACTGTGTCTTCCTGACGCAAATGGGAAAACAGCGAGGCTGCGCAATCTACCCCGTCCGACCAAACCAATGCCGCACCTGGCCGTTTTGGACCAGCAATCTGCAATCAGCAGACCACTGGAACACAGCCGGGCTCCGATGCCCCGGCATTAACCACGGTCGGTTTTACTCCTTTGACGAAATTGAGACCATTCGCAAACAGACACGCTGGTGGGACGATGAGCCGGATCGCTGATCTTGCAGCAGCGGTCGCTGACGTCTATGCCTGGATCGACACGCAAACGGTTGCGTCAGAGGGCTCATGCCGTGCCTGTGGCCAGTGTTGCGACTTCGCTCTGTTCGACCACCGCCTTTTCGTCACCAGTGTCGAATTGCTGTACTTCCGTAACGCTGTACCAGACAGCGTGCATGTCCGAATGCCCGCTGAAGTCTGCCCTTACCGCGTGGACAGCAAATGTTCGGTCTATGACGCCCGATTCGCGGGTTGCCGTATCTTCGCGTGCTCTGGCGACACCGATAGCCAAAACCGCCTTAGCGAACAGGCCCTTGCCCGCTTCAAACAGATCTCTGACGAGTTCAACGTGCCCTACGTGTACATGGACCTCAAGACGGCCTTGAATGCTGAGTGAAGCAGCCACGCCAAACGATGGCTTCTCCACCGGATTTTACTCACTCTATCGCCGTTGCCAGCCGCAGCACACACTTTTCGCGATCCTGTTGCTTCCCCGCCCATCCCGGCCTATAATATAAAAGGTAAAAAGGCACTCTGGATTGGGACGGACCGTCTTATGATGCATTTTACAGCAGTTTCGGCCTTCCTCTTGCTGCTCGGCCTGACGACGGCAACCCCTGCCGCAATCGCCGACGAAACTACTCCCGTGGTCACCGCCGATGAACTCGGCTTCGAAGAAATCCTTTTTGTGAAACGCAAGCAATACTCCTCGGACCACTACTACACCGACATCGACAACGGCACCAGCCCCGACCGCTTTCGCCCTGACAACGGTATTTATATCTACAATCTCCGTACACGCCAGGAGCGACCCGTCGTCACCGCCGCCGCCTTGCCCGGCGGAAACGGCTTCATCGGCAAGATCAGCCTGTCCTTCGACGCCAGGAAAGTCCTATTCGATTTCCGCGAAAACCCCAACGCCGGCTTCCGCATCTGGGAGGTCAATCTCGACGGCAGCAACCTGCGCCAGGTCCTGGCCCCACCTGCAGACGAAGCTGAAAAAGTTGGCCGCCTCGGCAGGCCTTGGCACACTGACGACATCCACCCCAACTATCTCCCCGACGGCAAGATAATCTTCTCCTCCACCCGCTGCGAACACACTATTCTCTGCGGCCCCTCTGCGTACCTGGTCGCCCCGGTGCTGCACCGCATGGACCCGGATGGCACCAATGTCGAGCAATTGACCACAAGTCCCGTCAGCGAATTCTGCCCGCTCGTTCTCGATGATGGCCGTGTCCTCTACCACCGCTGGGAATACGTCGACAAAGGCTCCCGCGTCTGCAAAACCATCTGGTCCATGAACCCCGACGGCACCCGCCCGCAACTGGTCTACGGCCTTGCCGACGACACCACCACAATCTACATGTACCCACAGTCAATCGACGGCCGCGGCGACCGTATCGTCTGCGTTGGTACCTGCCATTACCCCCAAGGCGGCTGCGTAGGCCCAATCATGCTCATCGACCTTCAGCGTCCCATCCTCGGCCGCGGCCCGGACCCCGACCAGCCTGACTTCGTCCAGTGGGACACCAGATATGCCGTCACCAATCTCACGCCACAGGTATTCATCCAGCGACGCGACGGCGTCGGCTGGTACTTCATGACGCCCGAAGGCAAGTGCGTGCACGACCAGAAAGGCCAGAGCGGCCGTCTCTACACACACCCCTGGCCCGTCGACGACCACAGATTTCTCGTTTCCTGCAAGATCAACCCTGCCGACCACTACCAGGACGTCGCCAACGCCTACGCCCTCTACCTTATCGACACCAAGGGCAGCCATCGCCTCGTTCACGCCGACAACGTGCTTTCCTGTTGGCATCCTACGCCCGTCGTCGCCCGCAAGGTCCCGCCTATTATCCCTTCCTACCGCCAGCCCGAGTATGCGGCAAAGAATGAGGCGATCTGTATCCTGACGAACATCTACCGCGGCATGGATGGCGTCAAGCCCGGCGAGGTGAAATGGCTGCGCATCAACGAAGCCGCCCCGCGCTATTGGGACACCGGCCGAAGATGGCCAACCACCGCCGACAGTGCCGACTGGAAAGCGGCTCTCTGGCCCCGCATCCAGTGGGGCGTTGTACCTGTCGAAGCCGACGGCAGCGCCCATTTCACAGTCCCCGCCAACCGCAACATCTTTTTCCAGGCCCTCGATGCCAACTTCCGCGAGATCCAGCGGGAGAGAACTTATGTCAACTACCGCCCGGGCGAAGTCCGCTCCTGTGACGGCTGTCACGGCCGCACCCACCGCATCACCGATACCGACCGGTCGGCAACGCCAATGGCCCTGCGCCGCCCGCCGAGCACACGCCAGCCGCAGCCCTGTGATCTAATCGAAAACGGCGGCGACGGCCGGCCGGAGCAGATCATCCACTACCCCACGGACATCCAGCCCATCTTCGACGCCAAGTGTATCTCCTGCCACGCAAACGAAAACCCCGCCGGCAATCTCAAACTGACCGGTGATCTTACCGCCTACTACAACGTCTCCTACGAAGAACTCGCCCGCAAAGAACTCGCCGGCCCCCTCATCGCTGAATTCACCTCCTTCGAAAAAGGCGACCAGGGCAACTACAACGGTTCGGAACTGCCTCCCAAGAGTCTCGGCTCGTACAACAGTGTCCTCATGGCCATGCTCACTGACCCCGCGCACCCCAAGAATGCCCGGGATGACCATTCAAAGATGCTCGATGAAATGCAGTTGATGATCCTCGCCCGCTGGGTCGACTCCAACTACCAGTTCTATGGGGCCTATTACGGCCGTCACCATTCCCACTGGGCCAAAGCCGATCCTGCCAATCCGGCATACGACCCTGCCGACTTCCGCCGCAAGGCTACCTTCGAGGAAGCCACCAGCAGCCGCGCGCCCGCCTGGCACCGCTGATGCAGCCGTTGTACCGTCAACAGCATCCCGCCGGCAGTGTGCGGCCATACACCGGTCGAGCCAAGCGAGCACTGACGACTGGCATTTTTCAACATGCCGTAGTATAATAATCCCCAGTAGCACTAATCGGGCCGAATGGCTCATGGGACTTTAAGGGTGAAGGAAAGAATATGCAAAGAATGTCGCTGCCGTCCATCGTCATCGTCCTTCTGGCTGGCATCTCGTCACAGGCCGAGTCGCAGATAACCGCCCGCAAACTCTTCCCTCAGATCACCGACGGCTTATACAACGCCGATGGCCGCCTTGTCATGAACTGCCGAATCGCCCCCGACGGCCTTACCGTCACGGACACCGCATGGCACAGCTACAAACCTCCCCAGGGCAAAGGCAAACGTTGGAACTTCAACCAGACGCCGTACACCGACAGCCCTCTCGTCAACTACACCTTCGACAAGGCCCTCTCGGGGCTCCAGGTAACGATTAACGTCGAGATATATGATCTCGCTCAACCGTGGAAGGTCACGGAGACTTACCAGGAAATCCTCCAACTCGGCGGCCGGCCGCAAGCCGACCTCCCCGACTGGTTCCACGTCCCCCAGGACCGCCTCGCCTACGATTTCGACGAAGGCACATGGTTTCCATCCGGCTGGACCCTGCCAAAGGGCAAATTCGCCTGCTGGGAAGGCGCCGCCAAGTATAAGCAAACAGATCGCAAAGGTCGCCACCCCATGCTCGACTTCGGCTTCACCCACGTCGCCGAAAACACCATCTCCGCCGGCGGCCATGTACCGTCCAAACAGAACCAGTGCCGCGTCTTCGGTGATGCTGAATGGCTCGATATGTCCGACGGCGGCAACTACAAACGCTGGCATAACGATAGTTGGAAAAACCGCGGCGGGTATATGGAAATCGTCATCCCCGATTTCGAAAATGGCGACCACTGGCGATGGAATCAGGACCAGTTCGATGCCTTCCGCGACCTGGTGCTGGATTTCAAACGCGCCCGCCCCGACTGCCTCATCGGCTGCTGGGGCATGGGCGTCATCAACCACTCGCTGCGCATCTTCGATTATTTCGATGCGGACGGCCGCCCCACCGGCGTGGTGAATCTTGCCGCCGCCCAACAGTGGAAAGACCAGTACGACCAACCCCGAACGCGCCTCAATCGCATCTTCGACTACTGCGGCCTGAGCTTCGGCAATCCCAGCGTCTACTGGCTCAATGGCGGCAACCCGGCCCATCTCTACGCCGTGCTGCAGGAGTGGGAAGTCGGCAAGCTCGCCCGCCCCGACGTACCCAACGTCTTGTCGACCTGGATCCAAACCGAATTCGTCGACGGCTATCCGCTCTCGACCTACCGCTTCACCCGTCCCGACGGGGTTTCTCAGTGGCGCGGCATAAAACACCAGGCGCCCCCCTCGCTCGTCTATGCCATGTCGCTCTTCGCCCACTGCCGCATGGATGGCGCCTACGCGTGGGAATGCGGCGCGATCTACTCCGAAGACGCCGCCGACGCCGGCGACCTCGGTGAAGGCGGTATGCAGAACCCCGTCCGACGAACCTTCAACGGTGTCGACAAGAACGTCTACTACTACATCAAGTACTTCGGCTTCTACAACTACCACGTCCTGGGCATGTGGCAGGCCGCCCAACACAAAGACATCATCGAGGACCACACCCCCTGGTTCATGCCGGACATATGGACCTCCACCCACAAGACATGGCGAACCGGCGACGCCCGTTACCCCAGCTTCTGCAACTACTACAAAGAGCCGCTCGTTCGGGCCAAATTCAGTGTCGACAAAACGGAACTGCTCGTTATCGCCTGTAACCCATACAACAAAGACATGCAGGGCCTGAAGGTCAGAGACCCGGATACCGGCAAACAGGTCACGCTCCGACTATACGGCGACTACCCCCAAATCAAACGCTTTCGACTCTAAGACAAGTAGCCGCCGCTTCTTCGATATCGGGGACACGCGCCTAAGCTCGGACGCAAGCGACCCTGCCCGATGGCTTAAACGACGGTGATCCGCCGACTGCCGCACGGGTCTTCGTACAGCAACAGGCGGGTTTTTCGTTCATCGTGCGTTACTGAAGCTAAAACACCGACCTCTTCGGCCTTCGCTGCCTCAATTGGAACGGCCTCGCTTCTATTTCGAGATAGTCACCACGCCCGCGGATAACGCCGGCATCGTAAACACGGCAGAACCGCCGGTAATACGAACCAACCCCGGCTCCGCCCGCACCATACCAGGCCGCTCTAACGTGTTCCGTGCCCGCAGCGAACCCGGCGCAACCAGGGTCATTTCAGCCGAAACAATCGCCTTTCCGTCCGACAGGCGCAGCGAAACATCCGCCGTCGACTCCTTCGCATTGACCAGCTTCACATACAGCGTGCCGTCCGCCGCCCGGGCAGCCACAACGTTCAAAGCCTCGCTGTCGCCCTCGATGGCAATCCGTTCGGGCGCGTAATGCCGCCGCCAAAGCTGCATCACCACGTAGTTCGGCGCGGCAAACCAGCCTGACTGATCGAAATTGATAAACGCATTATCCCACGCACTGGCCGAAACATGCCGCAAGAACAGCGCTGGCCCGCCGATCTCGAAAACGTCCCCGCATCGCTCGAACGCATTCAGCAGGCCGCCCGCATAAAGCCCCGTCCGCCAGTCCGTACTCTGCGCATTCCACTCCGAACAGTAAATCCTTATGGCCGGATTCTTCGATGCCGCGATAATCTCCGCTGTCTGGCGGATGAACCTTTCGTAATTGTACGGCCCGTCCGCAAACCGATCCGGATTCTCATAATGGTGAATGCTCAAATAATCAAAGAACTCCCCGCACTCTTCGATTATCCGCCGATTCCATCGAAGATCGAACCCTCCACTGCCGCACACGGCCAACTTCACCGATGGATCCGCCTTCCGCATTGCCGGCGCAAACCGCTTTACCGCCGCAATATAATTTTCGACGCCCATCCCCCACGTCTCATTGTCGATCTCCCAGTACTTCACGTTATATGGCTCGGGATGCCCGTTGGCCGCCCGCACCTTCCCCCACGTCGAATCCGCCGGCCCGTTGCAATACTCCATCCAGTCCAGCACATCCTGCAGAAAATCGTACGTATTCGCATCCTCATTCCACTGCGGCGTGCCGATATTCACCACGATCAACGGCTCCGCCCCCACCTTGCGGCACAGCGAAATGAATTCATCCGTCCCAAGGCTGTTGATATCAAGGTCGTCCCACAATTCCCGCCGCGTCACACGACGGCCGGACTGCGGCCCGATCCCGTCCTTCCAGCGATACGGCGAAGCGAAACACCCGCCCGGCCAGCGAATGATCGGCGGCGCAATCTCCGCCACCGCCTTGAGCAAATCCGGCCTGAAGCCGCCCGCCGCCTGCCACGACTGCGGCATCATACTCACCTGATCGATCGCCACGTCGCTCCTGCCGCACACTGCAACCTGCAAGCGTGCATCCGAATCCGAGGCCTGTGGCTTCAACACAAATTTCAACTCGCCCCACCCGCGACCCGGCGATCCCGCCTTCTGTTCTGCAATCGTTTTTCCGCCTGCGATCAGCCGTACCACAATACCGTCCGCCGCCGAGCCCCGCGCCCACAGCGACCCTACATAAGTCTCACCGGCCTTAACACAAAAGTTCGACTGTTCCAACCCCGTTTCGCCGCTGTCGCCCTTGATACACACACAGAACCCGCTGTTGAACGCATCTTCCGACGCAATCTCCGCCCGGCCGGCCCCGAACGCCTTCCAATGCCTCGCCGCAAACGTCGGCGCCGTCGGCTCCGGCAACCCCTCATACAGCACCTCGCCGTCAAGCCCCGTCACCTTGAAATTGCGATACTTCGCCTGCGTCGCCCACGTCCCGACGCCGACACGCCCCTTCAGGTTGGGCGAGCGCGAATCCGTATAGTCGAGTACCTGCCGCCCGTCCAGCCAGACCTGAATATGATCCCCCTCGCACCGCACCCGGATCTTGTACCACCGACCCGTCTCGATCCGCTCCCTCACCTCCGGCCCGACCGCACCGCGCCCCCGGCCAGCAACGGCTTTCTCCAACCGATGTGCCGTATTGCCCCAGCCCCCGAGATTATACCAGTAATGCGCGCCCGGGCTCGTCTCCCGGAAGATAATCAAGAACCCCTCGCTGCCCCCGGTCTTCTGTGCCTCCAACGTAAACTCATAATCCCCCCACGCGGTATCCCCGAACACCATCCGCTGATCGGTCCCCATCCCCTCCTGCACCAACTCCCCGGCCACAATCCGCCACCGCCCCGCCGAATTCTCCTCGAAGCTGCGATTCCACACCAGTTCCCCCCAAAGCCCGCCATTGGCCGAATGGTAAATATGCTCGAAGAAATGTCCGTACACCTTCTCGTCGATCCGATTCACCACCCGCGCAGGATCAACCACGTACGAAACCTTGACGGGCGCCTGAGCCTGAACCAACACCGGCCAGTTCATCAGCACAGCCGCGATCACACACTTGTACGTCATCTTCACTGCGTAATTCATAGCATCTCCTCTAAATAACATGTTCTTTACTCCTCATTTACCCATCCTCAGCCGCTTATACTTCGTCCGTCGATGAGCTAACCGCTCCGGATCACTCGCCTGAACATACTCCTCATATACCGCAAAATTCCCCTGGAACCAACAAGTCCTGCCGTCCCCCTCGAACACGAGCAGGTGCGTGCAGATCCTGTCAAGGAAGAAACGGTCGTGGCTGATCACCATCGCACACCCCTCAAAATCGATGATCGCCTCTTCCAGCACTCGCATCGTGTCCACGTCCAGATCGTTCGTCGGCTCATCGAGCAGCAGCAGGTTGCCGCCGCGCCGCAGCATCTTCGCCAGGTGAATCCGGTTCCTTTCGCCGCCCGAACACTCAGAGACTTTCTTTTGCTGCTGCGCTCCGCGAATATTGAACTTGGCAATATACGCCCGCGACGCAATCTCCTTGCCGCCGACGTCCATCACGTCCTTGCCGTCGGAAATCTCCTCGAAGATCGTCTTGTCCCCGTCCAGCGCATCGCGATGCTGATCCACGTAGCCGATCGACACCGTCGGCCCGATTTCGATCTGGCCCGCGTCCGGCCGCTCCTGCCCCGTAATCATCCTGAACAGCGTCGTCTTGCCAACACCGTTGGGCCCGATCACGCCCACGATTGCACGTGCGGGCACCTCGAACGAGCAGTTGTCGACCAGAATGTTCCCATTAAAACCCTTGCTGACATTCTTGAACGCAAGTACCTTCTCGCCCAGACGCTGACCCGACGGAATCTGAATCAGAATACTGTGCCGCGAATCCTCAGCCGTCTCACCTGCAAGCTTTTCATATGCCTTGATCCGCGCCTGATTCTTCTGGTTGCGCGCCTTAGCCGATGTATTGATCCAGTTCAGTTCCCTCGCCAGTATCTTCTGCCGCTGGCTCTCCCGCTTCTCAGTAACCCGCAGAATCTCCGCCTTCTGCGCAAGCCACGAAGAATAATTCCCCTCGAACGGCAGCCCTCGCCCATTCTCCAGTTCGAGTATCCACCGCGTGATATTGTCCAGGAAATACCGGTCATGCGTCACAATGATCACCGTCCCGTGATACTCCCGCAAAGCCGACTCAAGCCACTGCACGGTTTCTGCGTCCAAGTGGTTCGTCGGCTCATCCAACAAGAGCAGGTCAGGCTTCTCCAATAGCGCCATGCACAGCGCCACCCGCCGCCGCTCACCGCCCGAAAGCCGACTCACCGGCGCATCGTCGTCCGGCAGCACCATCGCATCGGCAATCGTGTCGATCATGCGATCCGTCTCCCACCCCCCGCACGCGTCGATTTTGTCCTGCAGCGCCGCCATCTCCTTCAGCAGCTTGTTCATCTCGTCATCGGAAGTGCTTTCGCCAAGCTTCGCCGAAATATCGTTGTACCGCTCGACCAATTCCAGCGTCGGCCGCACCGCCGCAAGCAGATTCTCCCGCACCGTCTTGCCCATCTCCAACTGCGGCTCTTGCGCCACGTACCGAACCTTCATCTTCGGCGCCAGCTTCGTATCACCGTGAAAGTCCTTATCCAGCCCCGCCATGATCCGCAGCAGCGTGCTCTTGCCGGAACCGTTCTCCCCGACCACACCGATCTTCGCCCCGTAGTAAAATGACAGCGAGATGTCGCGCAGAACTTCCTTGTCCCCATAACGCTTGCAAACATTTCGCATCTCAAAAACAAATTGTGGAGGCATATCCGCTGATCCCTTCTTCGCGCCGAGCCCCACCCGGCAACTTCAAACAAATCCGCTGCATAACAGCATGCACATTACCACAAAACCCACCCGATCTCAACACCTCCGCCTTGTGCGTTCAAAGTAAGGGCAGGGAAGGACTGCCCTTGAGTCACGTGCCGCGCGGACCGGCGGCCGCTCAAGCAAAGCGTGGCCTGGCTTTGTCGGCTGCCAAAAAGTAGCTCCCACACATCCGAAGACGGCGTACAACAAAGCCTTGATTCCCCTCCGCACCGTCGCTACAATTAGACGACAGGCATGCTCCTGATGATGCCGGCCCAACGGACGAACCCGATCGCTACGCGGTGACGATCAAGAAGGAGGCAAGACTTATGAGCAGCGGCAACTCAAATGCACTCACGCGGCGCCGTTTTCTCAAACAAGCGGCAATCACAACAGGTGCGGTAGCCTTGCCCTTATATGTCCCCGCTTCCGCCCTCGGACGCGACGGAGCCGTAGCTCCCAGCGAACGCATTGTCATGGCCGGCATAGGACTCGGCGGCCGCGGTTCCTACGACCTGAGCTACATGCTGACACAGCCTGACGTGCAGTGGGTTGCCGTCTGCGACGTCGCCAAGAGCAAACGCCAGGCCGCTCTGAACATCGTCAACAGCAAATACGGCAACAAGGACTGTGCCGCCTATCGTGACATGCGCCAGCTCCTCGCCGAACGTACCGACGTTGACGCCGTCCTAATCGCCACCGGCGACCGCTGGCACGCTCTGGCCTCGGTACTCGCCATGCGGGCCGGCAAGGACGTCTACTGCGAAAAACCCGCCTGTCTGACAATGGCTCAGGGCCAGGCCGTCGCGGAAACCGCCCGCCGATATAGCCGTGTCTATCAAACCGGCGCCCAGCGGCTCAGCGAACCGCACCATGTCTTTGCCATCGAAATGGCCCGCACCGGCCGCCTCGGCACGATCCACACCGTCTACGCCGACTGCCGCTGGCGTGATGGCCTGCGCCACGATTGGCTCCCAGCACAGCCCGAACCGCCCAAAGATGAACTCGACTGGGACATCTGGCTCGGCCCAAGTCCCTGGCGCCCGTACAACGCCGGCTACACCGGCGGCGGCTGGTACCACTTCTACGACTTCGCAACCGATGTCGCCATGTGGGGCGCCCACACCGTCGCCCAGGCCCTCGCCGGTATCGACATGACCGGCGTCACCTCCATCGAATTTGAATTCGAGAAACCGGACGCCACGATGGTCACCCACCTTTCCAACGGCATCAAGCTCGTCCTCTTCCGCGTCGCAGGCTCAGTCTGGGACCCCTGCCAGTACTGGCGCGGCGCCTGTGGCGAACGCTTCGACGGCTCCGAAGGCTGGGCCGCCGCTGCCGACGGGTACTCCGGCCCGGACGTTTCGTCCCCGGCCCTCCTGCTCGAATACAAGGAATTGCTCGATGACTACACGGCCCGCACACAACGCCCCCTGGATCATGTCCGCGACTTCCTCGACTGCGTCCGCTCTCGCCGTCCCGCCGTCGCCAACCCTGACGTAATGGTCCAGTCCATGAACATCTGCCTTGCCGCCGACATCTGCGAAAAGCTGCAACGCAGTCTGAAATTCGACCTGCGAAAAGCCGAATTTCCCAATGACCCTGAAGCCAACCGCCTCCGCTCCCGAACAATGCGCCCGCCCTACACAATATAGGCTCTGATGGCATCTCCGACGGCAGCGTGTAGCGCCCCCTCAGCCGAAAAGACTGCGCAATTGCGAGCGAGAGGAGTCGAACCTCCACGGGTTTTGCCCACCAGGACCTAAACCTACCTAAACCCTCCGGCATGCCGCTTTTATGGCCAAAAATGAGGGTCGCTCGCCCACAGAAAGCCATAGTTTACCATATCTCGGAGCAAATTTTCACCAGATTTTCACCAGAGTAAAAAGATGTCCCATTTTTTATATATGATCAGATTGCTATCGATGATAGTCAAGCAGCAGACGCACACAGATCGGTGCACAAGAATGTCATAATCTCCTTGAAGCTGACTTGCTCTGCAATCAGGCCTTTACTATTCGGTGCTATGTCTATCCAAGAACAGCACCCTCGCTCCCTTCTCAGGCCCAAATGAGTGAGCCGGTTCGGTACTGACCCACTCACCTTCGCCCACGACACGGGCCTTTTCGGTGTCATACCACTCGACGAGGTACCTCTTGCCCTTCTTCAGGCCCCTGACCTCGAACGCTCCCTCGGCCGGTTGGTAGACGATGTACTGCTCTCCCGGAAGAGCCAAACAAAACCCTGTCGAAGCCAGTTCCCCATGCGGAGCCGCCTCTGCCAAGCTCATCCGACGAGCGTAGGCGACCGTCTGTCCAACGTTGCGGCGAACCCGTTGCCAGTCGGCATTCTCCGCATCCGGATCCTCGAAGGGCTTGTCATACAGGTTGAAATGGTAGCCCCTCGTGAACGCCGTCCAGACATATCCCACGTCGTTGCTGCCCGGAGCCACATGATCCATATCCACGAAGCCGGGCTGTCCGGTCTCATTAGGAGGTGGATTCTTACGTCTGTAGGCTTGAGAATTCCAACTGCCCGCCACGGCGAAGCAGTCACCCCCACTCTTCAGTAATACCTCTTGGGGCATCTGTTGCCAACCTCCCGTATGTGTCCTCCCTCCGGCCGACATGAGGACGAGGTGCTGTTTGGGCTTGGCCTTCTCATAAGCCCTGATGAACTTGATCATCTCCTTCTGCCATTCGGGTGCATACAATTCGTTGGCAACCTCATAGAAAACGTTGTCCAGATGATTCACCGTCTCGATCACCTTCTTGACGTAGGCCCGTTGTAGCCCTCGTACCTGTGCATCGTGCGTGTAGAAGAACTCAATCCCCTTGCCGTCCTTATTCTCGTCGGTGTCGATGCCGTTGATGTTATTGGCCCCGTTGAACACGTTGCCGTCCCACAGGGTCTGGGGCGGGTCGCCATTAGCCTCGCCTCCAAGGAACCCATAGACCTCGAAAAGCATGATCGACACGTAGACCCCATGTTCCTGCAACTCCTCGCACCGCTTCCGCATGCGGTCAAAGAACCGCTCGTCGAATCGGTAGAGATCGAACTTGTCGCCGCCGTCCCGTGCCTTGCCGTGTCCCTCGACCCGCTTGTAGGGCATCGGGAATGCAATAGCATGGTTAAGGGGAGCCATTGATCCGCTGCCTGTGCTCCAGATGACCCAATTGCGGAGGTAATTGAACTGGTGGGCCACCAAGAAGTCGAGGTATTCGTCCCAGTCCAATGTCCTGTGGCCGCCTCGGATGAATTCCTTGTTGAAGGAATTGTCCTGTAGATCGACGAAGCTCTGGTGACCGGCCAGATAGATCGCCTGCCCTGAGTCGTCCGTGAAGTACCGTGGATTCGTCGGATGTATTTGCAGGACACCGTTCATCCCAACAGACGGGGATGCGATTAAGCCAACCATGATGAGAGACAAAGGACTGCTGAACGTCTCATGGGAATCTCCTCTAAACTGACTCCACAGCCGTTATCTTAGCCGGTTAGTGGTTAGGTTTCAAGAAGGTGTGGCCGGACGCTGAGATGTGGGCCGGTCGTGCGGTACGGTTCAAAAGGCGAAACTTCAAATGATCCCAAAGCAACTGGTGAGTTCCAGAACATGTGATCATGCCCACTGACCTGAGGGGGCCTAACTCGTGGAGCATGGATACCACATTCGACTGGAGATACTCGACGGGCCTACGTTGGACTATTTGAAGAGAATCTTCAGCCAATCCCACACCTTGTTCAGGATTCCGCGGCGTTTACGGTTCAAGGCTTCATAATAGGCATATCGCTGGTCTTCTTCATTTCGACGTCCAGCTGCAACTTCCTCCTCTGTCCACTGCCTTGCCCAGACTATCTCACCGTCCGTTATCCAATAGTGTGATTGACAAGGGATTTGCCAATTCCCAACTGAAGGGAAGAGAGTCGGGCGGCTGCCAGAAACAACAAGAGACCATTCAGTTGGGCCAAGCGAAGTCCTGATTTTACAGCCACATCCACAAGGGCAAAGGTGTGCTGCCGTGCCAAATTCTTCTGACACGTACAACACCCCCGGCTGAAGTTCCTTTGGCATGTAAGACACACGTTCTAACCTGATTCTACTTACACTCTGCTTCACTGAGAATCCCAAGATCATGTATTTGAAACAGCAAGTGGTATGGAGAGCCTTCTTCGTAATAGAAGCCACGTAGCTGTTTGAATTTCATCACCGCCAAACAGGCATTAATTGCATTCAGTTCCGCAATCTGGATGTTCGTCTTGTATGAGGGTGTGAAAAGAACTGTGTAAACGGTCATGGAATTGTTAAGCTTTCTGACAGGAAAGGAATTCTATGGACCGGAAGACACAGGAACAATTGATTGATGAGTTATTGAAAGACTACAGCGGCCCG
>Ga0209407_1002776_pt1 | contig 15956 bp, 15 predicted proteins | sample AD_JPNHG3_MetaG_FD_184410 | JGI IMG/M metagenome (GOLD analysis project Ga0209407, IMG submission 184410) | Active sludge microbial communities of municipal wastewater-treating anaerobic digesters from Japan - AD_JPNHG3_MetaG (SPAdes) (version 2) | ecosystem: Engineered > Bioreactor > Anaerobic... | reverse complement strand
CGGATATTTCCGGGGAGATAGAAGTACAACTGACTAATCTAAACGAGAATGCAAGAAAAATAATTGCGATTCTTGGAGGAAGGTGTGAAAATTATTATGCATGAATCGAGATCTGCGGAAAGCAGGATAAAATGTCTTCGTTGTTTGACCAGATTTCGGTATGCGAAAAGGCAGAAAATGAGTTAGAGGGAGAGCACCGTCACGTTGTACCACTTTATTATCAGGTTGACGCCGGTACCGAGCTGATATGTTGTGTTTGATAATGGTTCCATTACAGGTTTAAATGAATCGAAATAATTTTTCCATGCGATCCTGAAATCGTTTGTTATATCAGGGTCGTATGTAACATTTATGCGCGTGGATGCGGTCGCATTGATTTGGGTCGGGCGTGGATTCAGACGCATCGCAACCGTTCCGACGCCGGTCTGTGCAAAATCATCGGTTGCATCCATGGTGATGAAAGTCATAACGAAGGTGTTCGTTAGTTTGTCATAAAACCAGCGTGGTTCGGAGAGCATAGCCGATCCCTCTTCAAAGCTCCACCGTCGGGTATGCACCGCACCGTTCTCGAGGCAGATAGTGGTTGCATCGTCCTGTGAGTTGTAAATAATCCCCCCTGTTGGAAATGACTGATTGATTGTGCCGTTATCTACATAAAATTTTGAATTTAGTCCACCATCCTTCCGAATTAACATCGTCCCCCCGCTCACCTGCATCGTCGTTTCTTTGTACGGCACACTCTTGTAGACCAGGCTCTTCACATCGCTCTGGAGCGATATCATGTTCCGTTCCATGTTGCGGATGTTGGCATTTTGCTGTGCATCAAGGAGTGCGGGATACCCGTAGAGAGTAATCAGTCCGATTCCCGTAAGCATGATCCCAAATATGAGTATAAACCCTACAGTCTCGGAAACAGCATGTTCATGTTGTATTGGATTTTCGATCTTCATTTTCACACCACGGATCTATTATTTTTGTAACACTATGGCCTGGTATCATAGATTATTTTTGTAACACTATGGCCTGGTATCCCTTCATCATACGGTGTTGTAACATGCCTTGTGGTACCAATTCCAGCAATTGATACAACACTCCGAATGTTCCCCCGGAAAACTGTAATATTCTGGGTTGATTCTGATCCCGATACCTTGACATAGTAATCCCGGTTTGCAACCAAGTCGGGAAGGTTAAATTTCGATTCGATGTAAGCTTCAGAGATCTCTTGCCGAGAATAGGTACCTGTACTGCCTGACATGGCGTACATATCGACAATCCGGGTACTGATACCATTTGCGATATCGGTGAATGCATAAGAGGAAAGCTGTTCAGTGGGCCGCTCTATCAGAACATTAGGCACCACAGGCAGAGTAATTACAATGAGGAGCATCAAAACACCGGTGATAATTAGGTATTCGATGAGATGAGATACCGCCGCGTCGTTTGGTTTCACATCAATAGTCGATTGTTTCATCAAGCAAGGTCACTCCGTTATTGTAATGGATTGTAATATTATTCCCTGTAAATGTTAAACTGACTATTGCGTTTTTTTTATATAATGAGATGATTTCGATATCATCTTTGATATCATCTTTGACATATGGAGGATAACTTGTTCGTTCATATACTCGTTGAACTTCATTTCGTAAATCCTGGACATCGCACTTCGGGAGATCGATTACACTTTCGGCAGTAGTCTGCCCGACAAGCATGGATTCATTCACGATGAGAGCAAGAAAGAAGATGCTGATACTGATGATCAATCCCAGCATGATAATCCATTGGGCATCGTCATTCAGTCTCGCCACAGGATTACCTCCAGCAGGACAGACTGGGGACGACTATCAAAGTCGGGTAAAGGCGGCTTAGTAAGAGGCGGCTTAGTAAGATGTACCCATCTGGTGACCGACACCGGACGAGCTGAACGAGACCTATCGGGTTCTAAGAAGCCACTTTTAAAGTTTTCTTTAATCACATCTCCGGAAGTGTTATTCCTGTAGATGATATACGCGTTGAAGGAAATCGGCCGGATATCTTTCCCTTCAAAATTAGAATTCACATAATCATCGAACATTTCCTTAAATTCATCCAGATTCCCACCGCTGATCCAATCCATGACGTAATTTTCAAGGGGGCTTGACGTGTCGCCGGGATCGATAACATCCATCATGGCAAGTGCATCGTTACCCAATTGTTCGAGCTGCATATCGATTACATGCGTATCGGCCGGTGTCATGATGGTAGTCGTGGTTAAAACGAGATAGGTTGTAAAGATCATGAGAATCGCTGCGGCGACACCCTCAATGGTATACAGCTGGCCAATGTTATCTACCATATGTACACCTCCAGGATAGCCGGGAGGAAGGCAGCGTATTTCGTACTGCCTCCCACTGTTGTATCAGGGGTGAAGTTAAATTTGAAATAGTAATTATAGCCTTGTTCGATGATGCCATCAAAAAAATCCGGATCAAGGTTTACTTCTATCTTGTTATCATACGGCTTGGTAGAATTAGGGACAGATCCGTTAATTAACACCGGCGGGTCTGCATATTGGTAAAATGACACATTGCTAAAATTCGCCTGCATTGCAGGTGTGACATTGGACAAGACAATATAAACCCCCTCGTTCCAAGGATCTGGTTGATAGAGAGAATAAAGGCTCTGGTCCGATAAATTCAGAGAAACAATATAACTCCCTGTTCCAGGTTGTGTCTGGGAATATACGTCGATTGGCGTTTTATATGTCAGGTTGATTTTCACCACTCTTTTTATATAACCTGTATTGTATGGATGCTCGGATTCTCCCAGCTCTTCAAGCACTCCGCCATCGCCAATTGATTTAAGGGTTATATAATATCTGTATGAATACAGGGATGCCCCTCCCTGGTGAACAGGCTTATCGAATAAGACCTTTTCATGGACGAATTCATTTTTTGTAATGGAATTCAGTTCAACCAGACGGGATATCTTTTCCTGTGAAAGGATGCCGGGATATTTCTTCTTGATTAAATCATTGGTTGCCGCCAAACCCGCCCGGTAGATGTCGTCAGCCCAGAAGGTTGTAGTGATATCTTCCCATTTCGTAACAATATTCTCATCCAATCTCTCTCCTAATATGCCGATACCAGGATCTTCCACAAGGATTACCCCGGTCCGATACGCTACAGCGTCATAGTCAATCGTTTTACTCATGAGACTGACAATGAGACCGGATGTCATTGTGATAACAATGATAAAGGCTACTAAAAAAATGGTAAAACCGATAAGAAAGTCAAGGGAGAGCTGACCGGAATCGTCCAGTTTCATGGAAGAAAATCAACGCTCCTGTGCTTCAAAACGGATGCCACCTTTAGATAAACCATGAATAAAGGGAAGTTCTCCAATCAACTATTTTAAGATATGCATGTGCTGTTCCATCGGAGAGATAAAAATTTATCAGTGAGATAAATTTTCATAGTGATTATATCCATTGATGTATATTATCTGAGAATTATCTTTATATTCCCAGTGACTAACAGTCCAAGTGGTGTTGGATGATGGTGGGAAAAACAGCATTCTATCTAGTGGTCTCTCTCTTTGTAATATTTTGTATAGGATCGGTTGGTGCAGAACCTGATCTGATAGTAATATCGAGCGATAAATCAGATACTGGCATAATAGCCAATCAACACGATACGGCGACTATTACCGTTATTTTATCATCCGGTTCAATACCGGTCGGTAATGTTCAGGTAAATTTCACGGTTGTAAATCCATCGATGGGCACCCTGAATCCGATAACAGCGTTCACCGATGAAAATGGCCGGGCATCCACAATATTTACAACAGGAGTCGAGTCTGGGATTGCAGAAATCAGGGCCGATTCCGGCAGTTTGATCAACACCACTCCCCAGCTGATCATAGCACCTGTCCCGGACGACACCTCATTTATCAAAAGTCCTGTCGAATGGCTGATTGCAAACGGCTCCGACAGTGCTACCATCACCGTTTATGCATTCAACAGCTCACCAAGCTTCTCCAACTATCCTCTACCGGGCCTGCAGGTGGACTTTGGGGTCAACAATACGATATTTGGGGGATTCGACCCGGTGACCGCCATTACGGACAGCAATGGTATTGCCCGGAGCACGTTCACCACCAAAACCAAGAGCGGCACCGCTCTTTTCTATGGCAATATCACCTACAATGTGTCAAATGTACAGCATCTTGTGCCGATTGAACAGAAAATCGATCACGATATACCTCACCACATATCCGAGTATAATTATTCCTATCGGGCAGATGCAGGAGAAATCGTACCCCTCTCATTCAAGTTTTCGGATACCTGGGGAAACCCGGTTGACAACCGAAGAATAGCTGAGGAGGTCAACTTAACGGTCTCCTCGTATTCATCTCTTCCCGAAGGTGCCGGGTTTGTAAACGGTTCAGACTACGTTCGTTCCAGGATAGTGCCTGTCGATGCCGAAGGATACGTGCGGATCGATCTCAAAACTGACCAAGTACCTGGTGATAACACTGTAACTATCCATCCAATGATCTACGACTCTTCAGGATACCAGACAATTAATACAAAATCATTGACAATTCTTGGGATTCCTGGGAAGCCTGTTCGCATTGAAGCTAATTTCATCCCACCCGATTTCCGGTTACCGGCCGATGGAAGTAGTGTTTTTAAAATCGTCTATACTCTCTGGGATAAATACGACAATTGTGTTCACAACCGCTCTGTAATGGTTGAAACAAGTATTCCCGGAGAGGGAAAAATCGTCGGGACCAATCCTCAAGGTGAAATATGGCTGGAATACGGACCGAAGTGGAGCATCGGAAAAATCGATATAACCGCGACAGCTCTGGACAATGCTTCAGTAACCCATACCCAGCAGGTCTTTTTCGTGCCCCAAGAACCAGCTGATGTTCTCTTCACAGTCAGTCCGCAGACAATGCCAAGCCGCGAGGTTCCGAATCGCGACAGTACCTGGCTCATAGCAACTGTTGTTGATGAAAACGGTAACCCGGTCAGCGAAAGTGTTGAGGTCACATTCGGTTTTTCCGGGGTCACCTATGAAAAACAAGTCACGTCCGATCCTGAAATACCTGTTCCTACGGCCATGACCGATGAATATGGTATCGCTATGGTAGAGTTCCTTCCCGGAGAGTTTGATGCCAGTAACCAAACACCAGCAACGGGGAGGTGCGATGTATCTGCTTCTTGGGGGGGGGTTACCAGGACGGTTCCAGTGGTCTGGAAAAATTATCCTTACCTGAGTGTCGAAGCCAATGCAAGTGCAAATCTTGTACAGGTCAATGACACAATCGACATAATGGTATTGCTTAAAGGTGATGGATATAAACTCCAGCCACCCCCCATCGATGTAATTCTCTGTACGGATCGGTCAGGGAGTATGCTTTATGACAATCCTGATCGGATGCACTCTGTCCGGGAAGCAGCAAAGGTGTTTGTCGATGAGTTTTCAGCATCGCGAGACAGGATCGGGATAGTCACGTTTGGGAGAAATGGGTACATAAGGCGCCCTGGTTATAATTCGGGAATTCCTGAATCAGAAATACATAATGTTTACGATCCCTATTCAGGAACATACGACGGATATGCAACCTATGACAGGGTTCTTACCAACGATTTCATTGATGTCAAGACAAAGCTTGACAGAATTTTACCTGATCATGGGACCCCGATGAGAGAAGCAGTACGTCTCTCAATCAGCACATTAACTAAAAATGGAAGAGCCAATGCCTTGAAAGCGGTGGTCCTGCTTTCGGATGGTGATTATAACTGGTACGGGGACCCGCTCGCAAGGGGGACTGGCAGTTCGGGTAGTCCCACAGACTATACCGACCTGACCACTAATTATTGTACCTTCGATGACCTGGGCAGTTGGTCTGCGAGGTATGGACACACCAGCGTGGTAATGCCGGACGGCAGTATAGTGCTCATGGGCGGAAACGACGGAAGTCGCAAGAATGATGTATGGCGTTCGACCGATAATGGAGAGACATGGACCCGGATGATATCGAGTGCCGATTGGTCTGCGAGGTATGGACACACCAGCGTGGTAATGCCGGACGGCAGTATAGTACTCATGGGCGGTTATGATGGCAGCAATAAGCGAGATGTATGGCGTTCGACCGATAATGGAGAGACATGGACCCGGATGACATCGAGTGCCGGTTGGTCTGCGAGGCAGTATCACACCAGCGTGGTAATGCCGGACGGCAGTATAGTGCTCATGGGCGGAAACGACGGAAGTCGCAAGAATGATGTATGGCGTTCGACTGATAATGGGGCGACATGGACCCGGATGACATCGAGTGCCGGTTGGTCTGCGAGGCAGTATCACACCAGCGTGGTAATGCCGGACGGCAGTATAGTGCTCATGGGCGGTTATGATGGCAGCAATAAGCGAGATGTATGGCGTTCGACTGATAATGGGGCGACATGGACCCGGATGACATCGAGTGCCGGTTGGTCTGCGAGGCAGTATCACACCAGCGTGGTAATGCCGGACGGCAGTATAGTGCTCATGGGCGGAAACGACGGAAGTCGCAAGAATGATGTATGGCGTTCGACTGATAATGGGGCGACATGGACCCGGATGACATCGAGTGCCGGTTGGTCTGCGAGGCAGTATCACACCAGCGTGGTAATGCCGGACGGCAGTATAGTGCTCATGGGCGGTTATGATGGCAGCAATAAGCGAGATGTATGGCGTTCGACTGATAATGGGGCGACATGGACCCGGATGACATCGAGTGCCGGTTGGTCTGCGAGGCAGTATCACACCAGCGTGGTAATGCCGGACGGCAGTATAGTGCTCATGGGCGGAAACGATGGACGTCGCAAGAATGATGTATGGCGTTCGACCGATAATGGGAAGACATGGACCCAGGTAATTATAATATCGACCGGACAGTCCAGCAACCAGAACATGTCCGTTTATGCAAATAATAATAATATTAAAATATATTCTATTGCATTTGCTGACGACATGACAGAAGGTGGAAAGCAAACCCTGCAAACGCTTGCATTGGGCACGGGAGGAAAGTATTACGAGGCGAGTGCCACAGATATCGAAGATATCTATCGTGCCATCGCCGGAGACCTCAAGATAGAAGCAGGCGTCAATACCTCCATGGATCTCGACTATCAGAAAATCATTGTGAACTACACGACGGAAGAAGTAAACGATCCGTTAAATCCAATTTTTGAATATAATTATTCGTATGGAAATTCAACATGGATCAATTCCTATTTCACCGATAATACTCCAATAGACATACCCGGTTTACCATGGAATTTCGACAACACATCCGAATGGACTGATACGAGAAAGTTGTCCTTTTCCTTGGGTACTGTCCACCTCCACCAGGTTTGGGAGATCCGGTACAGGTTGATAGCGCGACAGGAAGGATTTTTCAACCTTTTCGGACCTCAATCCAGTGTTACATTTGAGGATGCGGATGAACCTTTGACTCTGCCTGACCTCATCTTGAAGGTGAATCCTGAACTCAGCGACACTCCGATTAAAAACGTTGAGCTCTATTATATTCAAACCGAGCAGAACCGGAGTGCCGATAATTCGGCTTTCTATGTTACATTTGATTTATCTCATGAATATACGGGCAAAAATAATCTCAGCGAGAAATACTATATCGTGACCTCTGATCAGCAGCGCCATTACTTGGGCTATACGAATTTGACTCCAAACCAAACGCGTGAACAGCGACAATATACAATTCTTTCCAGGAGACTTCCTTTAGGCAGTATTGCGCTTGAATTAATCTTAACTGAGTATGATAAACCAGATCCCCTACAGGCCCGTGGAGAAATAATTGTATTTTTAGAACTAGAAAACCCAGACCTTTCAAAGAGACCGTGGTATTTCTTACTGACATAGCGCATAATCCGGTATTCCGGGATCCTCCTTTTTTCTCTCAAAGGTGTTAGTAATTTTTTCAGTTTTCTCCCGAAACTATGTGGGCATGCTCCTGCCGTGCTTCAATCCCCGATACTGCATCGAAATAGAAAACCCGCATTGTGTCACCAGATAGATATGTCATAACATATGATCCATCCATGAGCTCAAGAGAATTAATCTCTCTCTTATTCCCTTCTGTGAGATCCTGAAGGAGCAGTGGCCGTTGGTCGAAGAGAGCCTTCGGGTCCATGAACCGTTCGGGATCGATTTCTTCGTGGGGTAGTTCACTGTTACACGCCATGGTATACTGACTTCCCCCTCTCCAGACAAAATAGAACGGCTCCCGGTCCTTAAACACACCGATTATCCAACCCTTTGCGGTGCCGTTGCTGGTAATTGAGTCACCCCTGATGTAATGAATATGGAGCGGCGAGGATTTCTGGGCCAGATCGGTGGATTTCAATGCCTCGATGGCCTCGTTCAACGATATATATTCGATTTCATTTCGGGGTGTGATATCAGTAAACCCCTCCCCTCGTGGGACATCCGGGCCAATACTCCAGCTTGTAGTGCAGCCGGAAAGGAAAAGGGTGGATATGAGAAGAATGCATAAAGGAATCGCCGAAGAATAAGCCCAGAACCTCATATTAATCTCTCTCTTAAGAGGGAGAAGATATAGATATTGGTCACCGTCTTCATTTCTGCCTGGAAAGGATGTATGCTGATCCAAACCCGCGAACCAACTCCCGCTGAATTTCTCCTCGACAAATAGATCTGGGAACACTATCGGGACCATAAGGCTGACGCGAAGACCGAGCGGATCTTTGGCGTCTTTGATAACGGCGCCCTGCCCGCTACCGCCCGTTTAACCCGCTCTCCGGAGGGAAAAAAAGAGATGGACTTCACCTTCCCCCTGGACGAGTACCGGGGAGAGGGGTATGCCCGATAAGGTGATGCAGTTCCTCGTCAACGTCCGCAGGCAGGAGGCAATCTTCATCCATTCTACCCTCGTCCTGATCTCGTTTTACAAGGTCTTCTGCTGGTACGCCATCCCGGAACACCAGCTGCCGGAATCGATCAGGGAGCGCTTCATCTTCTGCTTCGGCGAGATGGAAGGGTGCAACGTCGCCCCGACGTTGAGGGAAGGGAAGATCTGATGGCAGGGAAAACTCCTTGCGGGACAGGACTTTGAAATAAGGCTGTAAACTTCAAGCCACGTTGTTGTGTAAAAAGGATGGCGGGTATTTTCGGTTCCCCTGCACAAGAAGTTAAAGAAAGGCACGCTCATGGCGACTCTTAAACAGGCAGATATCACGGCCGAGGAGTTTAAACAATTTTTTCAGATGAAATCTCGGAGGTTAATTTTCCGAAATTCCACCCACCCACCGGTAATCACCAGTTCCCCGCACCCCGGCGAGAAAAAAAAGGCAACACCATCGCGTCCTGGCAGGACTTCGGTCATCAGGACGGGTATTAGCACTACCCATGAACACCCCCCCATGGAACCCGCAATAATGAGCATTTTTTAAAAGGCGTTAAATCAACCAGTTCGTCAAAATAACCCCGTAACAAAGACTTCTCCATCCAGGTGTGCACCATTTCCCATCCAGCCGGGATTTACCTGCACATTCCCCCGAAACGGAGCCCGGAATGAGCCCCGATTCCGGTTGACCGGATACCGTTCCAGGAGACCGGGGCTGGCAGGGAGATCCACCATCCTTTCCTGGCGGATCTCCTTTCCGGATGAAACACTCCCCGGCACGGAACTTGAAAACAGCAGACCATCAAACCGGTTCCGCGGCAGGGAACCCCTGGCCCGGGAACACCACCCTCTACCGGGACAAGTCCATCTCGACCGCCGGGTCCGGCGAAAACGCAGTCCTCCGCTCGAGCATCTTCATGGCCTGCCTGAGCCTGGCCTTCAGCCAGACATTCTCATGCTCCAGGCGGCGCACCCTCCGGTAGAGCGGCTCGGTCCCGCCCGCCCCGCACAGGCTGGTGATATAGTGCTTCAGGAACCGGTCGGCACGGTTCTGCTTGCGCGGGATCCACTGGACATCGACTTTCAGGTTCTTCTGAACGATGAGGTCCTGGAACATGGCCCGCTTCCGGATGAAGCTTGGGTGGCGGACCCGCTCCTCGCGGGTGAGGTGCCAGACCACCACCTGGCTGTCGGTCCGGATCCGGGCATGGCTGTTGTCCGGCAGGTTCTCGAGGGCCAGAATGACGGCGTTGAACTCGGCCTCGTTGTTCGATGCCCCACGCTCGTAGGAGAAAAACACCTCTTCGCCGGGAAAGAGGGCGATGGAATGGCCGTCGCCGCTCCCGTCAACCATGATCTCGATTCGGTCATGCACCGGCTCGCCACCGGGACCCGGGGATGGCAAAAGCGAGCCGGGGACCGTGCCAGGAGGACAATTCTTGAAAAAAAGGGCGTCGGGAGCGCGGGAGAGGGCCGCCAGGTCATACGCCCTCCCCTCCTCACTCCCGTCTCTTTGCAACCGGCTCTCTACCTCCGGGTGTCGTTACAGGGGTATCACCGTCACGCTATTTAACAATTGCGCTCTTTTCGCAAAAAAACCGCTGGTACAAACGTGATAACCAATCGCAGGGCTAATATTCGTCAGATGTCGATCGCAATGGGGATGCAGCGCCATGGTCCCTGCCCGGGATGCGCAGGTATGAAATCGCCGCTGTTACCGAAGAAAAAGGAATTTACCGGATTATCTTTGCTATGGGGATCTCCAGGATATCTTCGGCCCCGGCAGCCTTGAGACTGGGGATGAGGGTGTTTACCTCCGCCTTCCGGGCCACGGTCTGGACGCTGTAGTAGTCTATGCCGTGCAGCCTGCTCACCGTAGGCCTCTTGAGGGCCGGGAGTGCGGCTACGACCCGCTCCATCGCCTCGTCAGGGACGTTCATGGAGAGGAGCACCTGGTGGCGGGCATCGATCACCCCGAGGAGCAGGGTCACGATCTCTTCTATAGCCCGGCGCTTTCCCTCGTCCTCGAAACTCTCCCGGTTGGCGATGATCACCGTGTAGGACTCCATGATCTGGCCGATGATCTTCAGGCCGTTTCTCCGCAGCGTCGTCCCGGTCTCGGTCAGGTCGACAACCACGTCCATCAGGTCCGGCACCTTCGCCTCGGATGCGCCGAAGGAGTGGAAGAGCTGGACCGGGATCCCGAGCCGCCCGAAGTATTCACGGGTGATCTCCGGGTACTCGGTGGTCACCCGGCTGTTAGGCCGGATCTGGGAGACACTGGCGATGGGCTCGCTCTCGTGGACCGCGACCACGATCTTGACCGTCCCCTCCCCGGTCTTGCTGTAGGATAGGCGTGCCACCTCCCGCACCCTGGAACCGGTCTCCTTCACCCAGTCAAGACCCGAGATGCCGAGGTCGAAATAGCCCATCTCGACATACCTGGGGATCTCCTGGGGCCGGAGGATCTTCACCTTGTCGATACGGAGGTCGGAAATGACCGGGTTGTAGTCCCGCTCCCCCCTTTTCACCTCGAGGTCCGCCTCCTTGAAGAGCTGCAGGGTCTGCGCCTCAAGGCTGCCCTTGGGAAGTGCGATGGAAATCATGGCTGTACTCCCTTTGCCCGGGAAGGGAAAAAAGGTATTCAGGAGAGGGTGTGAACGATCAGGCCCGAGAGGAGCTTTGGTTCAAACCAGGTGGACTTGGGAGGCATGATACCGTTCCCATCGGCAATGGACAGGACCGTCTCCACCCGGACCGGCGGCAGGGAGAAGGCCACCGCGTACTCGCCCCGGTCCACCATGGCTTCGAGATCGGCGATGGGCCGGGCGCCGCCGAGGTACTGGAGGCGCTCGTCGCCCCGCGGGTCGGTGATGGAGAGGATCCGCTCGAGAACCTCGTGCTGCAGGACCGATACATCAAGGGCCGCGATGGGATTGGATGGCGGACTGCACCTTGCCCGGCATTCGTACCAGGTGCCGCCGAGGTACATGTGCATCAGGTGGCCGTTGCCCGGCGCCCGGGGGGTGATCTGGTAGGCCGAGCGGTCGACCGGTGCGCAGGCAGCGATCTCGTAGGAGCCGGAGAGCGCCTCCATGAACTCCTCGCGGGTCCTGCCCCCGAGATCGCGTACAAGGCGGCTGTAGCCATGTACCCGGACCTCCGAATCGGCGAAGAGCACTCCCATGAACCGGTCCGCTTCCCCGCCGCCGCACCCCTGCCGGCGCCGCATGGCGGCGACATTGACCGCCGATTTTGCCCGGTGATGGCCATCGGCGATGTAGAGGCGGTCGATCCCGGAAAAGTGGCCCTCGATCCGGGCCAGGTGGCGGGGATCGGATACCCGGAAGATCCGGTGAACCGAGCCGTCGGACCACCCTACTTCGGCGTCGGGACGAAGCGTGCTGGCAAGTTCACCGAGGAAACGGGCAAGCGCTTCCCGGTCCCGGTAGATCAGGACAACCGGACCGGTATTGGCGTTTACCGCATCGATATGCCGGGTCCGGTCTTCTTCCTTGTCGTACCGGGTCTGCTCGTGCCGACGGATGACCCCGGACTCGTAGTCCTCCACCGAAAGGCAGCAGGCGAGCCCGGTGAACGTTTCCTTCCGGGAACTGACCTGGTAGATGTAAAACCCCGCGCTTCCATCGTCCCGGAACACCCCGGCCGACCGGAGTTCATCGAACCGCTCCCGGGCGCGGGCATAAACCCGGTCGTCATGGGGAGGGAGGTCGGGGAGCTCGGCATCGGGACGGCTGACCCGCAGGAAGCTCATCGGGTTCTTCCTGATGATTGCGAAAGCCTCCTGGCCGGTTACCACGTCATAGGGGACCGCTGCCACCTGTGCAGCAACCTCACGCTCCGGCCTGACCGCGGCAAAAGGAAATATCGCCACCATGCTGAATCCAGGGCTCTCTCTAGTCATTTCCCCTGAACCTATATTAGTCCAGTGGCATACCTGTACAGGGAGCATGGGCGCCGAGATCACCATACGGAAGGCCCGGCAGGACGACATCGGCGCGATTACCGCGATCGAGGCCGAATCGTTCCCCGATCCCTGGAGTGCCGCGGTGCTTGCCGAGACCCTCGCCTACTTCCCCTCGAATTTCTTTGTTGCGGATCACCAGGGAAGAGTGGTCGGCTTCGTTGCCGGAGGAATCGAGGACACCGGCGCGCAGGTCTATGGTCACATCTGCAACCTCGCCGTCACCCCCTCCTACCGGAAACGCGGGGTGGGCAGGATGCTTGTCCGGCGGGCCGAACGTCAGTTTGCCATCCAGCTCGCCGCCGGGGTCCAGCTCGAGGTCCGGGTGTCGAACACCGCTGCCCAGCAGTTTTACCATCGCCTCGGTTACCGGCAGATTTTCCTGGTGAACCAATACTATGCCAATGGAGAGGACGCGGTGGTCATGCTGAAGGAATTCCGCTTCTAGCGGCCGAGCTGCTGGTGGGCCCGGGCCAGGTGCTGTGCCCCGAGCGCCCCGAGCAGGGAGAGCTCCCCGGCAAGCACCGCGCAGGCGATGATCTCGGCGAACTTCTTCGCATTCGTCCCTGGCGGGCTCCCCCCACCGGCAACCCCGAGGAGGGTGAGGCATTCGTGCTGGGTCGCGACCCCGGTCCCGCCCCCCACCGTTCCCACCGGAAGCGACGGGAGCGTTACCGAGACATAGACCCCGCCTTCTGCAGGGTCGACCGTGGTGATGGCCAGGCTTCCCTCGACGACATGGGCCGGGTCCTGCCCGCAGGCGATGAACAGGGCGGCAACGATGTTTGCAGCATGGGCATTGAAGCCAAGGGACCCGGCACGGGCCGACCCGACCAGGTTCTTGCGGAGGTTCACTTCGGCAAGGGTGGCAGCGTCCGTCTTGAAGACCTCCCGGACCAGGTTATCGGAAAGAAAGACCCCTGCGGCAACGGTCCGGCCCCTCCCCATGACCAGGTTGACCGCGGCCGGCTTCTTGTCGGTGCAGAAGTTGCCCGAGACAGCGATCAGGCGGGCGCCGGTCGCAGCCGCGATCACCTCAGCTGCCCTCGCGCTGGCGATGGTCACCATGTTCATACCCATGGCATCCTTGCTGTCGAACTCGAGCCGGACAAAGACGCTGGTCCCTCCGGTAGTGGTGGTGATACCGGTCAGTTTCCCGTGAGAGGTGGTGCTCTCGGCTGCAGCGGCGATCTCTTCCCGGTGGGAGGAAACCCATTCGCAGATGCTGCGGGCGTGGGGGATATCCCGGGCGGCAAAGACCGGCGCCCGGGTTATCCCGTCCCGGAAGATGCGGGCTTCTGCACCACCGGCACGGGAGATGGCCCCGCACCCCCGGTTGACCGATGCCACCAGCGCCCCTTCGGTGGTCGCCAGCGGGATGAAGAACGGGCCGTCCGCGTATTCACCCTTCACAAGGAGCGGACCGGCGACCCCTACCGGTACCTGGACGGTGCCGATCATGTTCTCGCAGTTCTTGGTGGCCGCCCGGTCGATGGAGATCGAGAACGACCCGATCGCAGGGAGAGCGGTCCCTGTCTCCTGCTCGATATAGGTCCGCCGGACCCGCACCGCCTCCTCCGGCGGAAGCTCGGACTCGAGCGCATAGAGTTTCAGCGACCCTTTTTTCAGCCTCTCGAGATAATCTTCCATGATACTAGTACGCTTCCGGGATAAATATGGAACAGGACCAGTGGGCGCTGCGTGTCCCCCGCAGCCGGGGAGAGATCGAGCGGCAGCGGCTTGCAAGGGCAGGGCTCCTAGACCAGAGCCTCCGTCCGGGCATAGATGGCGATACGCTCCTCATCCCGGTTGTGGCAGAGCTGGAGGGTGCACAGCGGGCGAGCTTCCAGCGACGCGCCAGGACCCCGGAGCTGCCGCGCCACGAGCTGATCGGGGGCATCGCGGTCATGCTCGAGGAAAACCCGGCCGCAGCAGAGGAACTGCTGGCCTCCCGTCCCTCCCTGCATACCGTGCTCTTCCCGGTGAGCGATGTGGAGGGGGAGTATCGCACCCGCCGCTTCAGGGCGCTTGCCGGAAAAGACACCACCCGGACGACCTGCACCGAGTTCGGGAAGCGGTTCGCAATCGATCTCGCGGAGGCCTATTTCTCGGCCCGGCTGGCAACGGAACGGCAGCGTATCGTCTCCCGCATGGGGGAGGGCGAGAGGGTGCTCGACCTGTTCGCCGGGGTCGGGCCGTTTGCCCTGTCCCTTGCAGACCGGGCATCCCTGGTGGTGGCAGTCGACATCAATCCCGGCGCAGTCCGCCTCCTCGTACAGAACATCAGGCTGAACCGTGCCGGAAACGTGCTCCCGTTTCTCGCAGACGCCTCGCGGGTCCGCGGCGCCCTCCCCTGGACCTTCGACCGCATCGTCATGAACCACCCGACCGGCGCCCTCCCCTTCCTTCGGGAGGCATTCGCCCTCTGCCGACCGGGAGGCTCGATCCACTGCTACGTCCTCCAGGAGAGGGAAGGAGAAGCCCTCCCGGAAATCAGGGGTTACCCCGTGAAGGAGGTATGCGAACGCTACGTCCGCTCCTATTCGCCGGGGAAGTGGCACGCGGTGTACGATATCGTGGTGGGATGACAAGGGCAGCCTGCTGCCGTGGCATCCGGCCGGCGCAGTGATCCCCTGGGCGATAACTCCTGTACCGCCCGGAAAAAAAGGATGGCCCCGTGGAGCTACTCGGTCGCAACCATCACGTTCGATGCCTTGATGACCGCCGATACGTTCTTTCCCACGGCAAGCTTCATCCGGTCTGCAGAGGCTTTGGTGATCAGCGATGTGATCTCCACTCCCCCGGGCAGTTCGATAACCAGTTCCGCAAGGATCTGGCCATACCTGATCGATTTTACCTTTCCTTTGAAGACGTTCCTGGCGCTGATTTCCATAGACATCACCGTGCAGACTTGTTAACCGCAGTATAAAACCTGACTTCGCCAGAAGAAGGATGAGAAGGTAGTGTTTATATAATTTCATGCAAAAAAACACAGCCTTCTCATTAGGTAATATAGCATTAATCGATAAAATTGATTCGGAGACCAACTTTTTCGCAT
>Ga0209407_1002771_pt1 | contig 15982 bp, 23 predicted proteins | sample AD_JPNHG3_MetaG_FD_184410 | JGI IMG/M metagenome (GOLD analysis project Ga0209407, IMG submission 184410) | Active sludge microbial communities of municipal wastewater-treating anaerobic digesters from Japan - AD_JPNHG3_MetaG (SPAdes) (version 2) | ecosystem: Engineered > Bioreactor > Anaerobic... | reverse complement strand
GCTATAAAAAAAATACGCAGTCGAAAATAGCGCATGGCTTGCTTTCCCATTAGCAAGAAATCGTATCCCGCCTTCCTGTTCAAATATTCCAGTCGAAGTGCTACCTAACATTATTAATGGAGCAGAAGAAAAACCACCATAGGGTAACTTCAACTGATTCCTTGCATACAAATTACCACCCACATAGGCATCGCCCGTAGAGGTAGTAAGTTCTTTGACGGACAAAGAAGTGATTGTGCATCTAGCGGAAGCACCACCGGAGAAGATTATCTTTTCCGTAGTTGAGGCAATAATGTAATCTGTTATTGTGGTAGCGGTAATGGTAGTGCCTTGCCGTCCGCCTATGGTGTAGGTCGGAGAATAAGCAGCATCAGAGCAAACAATAACTACTTTGTAAGTGCGCCCTGCGGTTACAGAGAAAGTTCCCGAAGGTGTAGCGGTCTGTGTGCCTGCGGAAGTAGTCTTAACCAAAGTCCCTGCGTTTGCCGTCCACCCGCCTGTCCCGTCAGTTCCGCAAGTCCAGTTTGCGCCCTCCAAAGCAGGGGACATTTCCGAACCTTCGGTAGCGTTTACGGTTAGATTTTTCCCTGCGGATGCAGAACCGATAGCGACATTACCCGTAAAGGTCGCGCCGGCTAGTGCGGCATATAAGGTGTCAAAGTATGCCTTTAACTTTGCTTTAGTTTCTCGTATCGCCTGTGTCAGCATATTAACAACTCCTGCGGGACTTCGCCCACTTTAAACTATTCGGGGATTTTGCTTTCAAGCCAGTCCAGAAGTTTAATCGTCAGTTCGCCATTGTTCTTTACGATCAGAAAAACCACCGCAACAAAACCAATCACGCCCACAAGAATACCAATTAAAAAACTAATCATAATCTCCTCCTACTTTTTGAATTTTTCAACGGTTCGTAAAGTTCCCAACCCTAACAAACCGAATAACAAGGTGAGTAGTTCGCCTATGTCCAGTTCGGGTGCTTTGGGAAGGTCTGTCATAAAAAGCCCGATTACAAAAATAATGAACGGCATCAGGATATAGTGATAAGCTAGTGCGAAAGTGCAAATCCAGCCCACGGTAGGCCGCCAACCGCTTTCGAATATTGATGTGCTTTTGGCTTCTTCGGAATTTACTCCCGCTTGTGCTTTGTCCACTTCGCTCAACAATGTAGGAATTACGTTTTGCAGTTCCTTCATCTTGACTTCGAGTTCGGCTAATTTCACTAAATCAACGGGAACTTTGCCTCTTATCTGGTTGCCGATTGAATTAACCAAATCCCCTGCGCCGCTTAAAATAGTGCCTATGTCAACATTTACGATGCTCATTAATAAAACCATGCGCTTTCGATTAAGTGCATATTGTCGGCGTGGATAAACGTATCGGCTATGCCAATTCTCTTAAACCCCGCCAAGTAAAGCCCTCGTAGGATTGCGCCCCTTCTGAAGTTATCCGGGGTGGCTATATCCGCAGCCCTGCCGCTTACATGATTTTTGCTCGTAGAACCCACCGCCGCATTGTGTTCGGGGCATCTGTAACCGGAGTTGATTTGAAACGGCACTCCGGCAAGCCCTCTGGCAACGTCAAGCATTTCCAGAAAGTCGTCCTGCATTTCGTTTTTGCCACAATGCTTGCAGTTAAATTCTTCACGCTTGAAGAAAATCACATAGTCACCTTCGGCTCACAGCATTTACAATACGCCTCGTAGAGATTGTTGTATTCGTCCGTGAGCATTTCAATCATGCTTGCCAATGCCGCCGTTTCCCAATCCTTCTTTTCGATTGTGATGTAAGCGTCCTCAAGGGCTTTTATATACTGTGTTTCCATTTCGACTCTTTGCTGATACTGAACGTAACTTGAAGCCGCCGAAAGCAGTAAGAGTAAACTGAACAGCATTAACCAGATGTGTTTTTTCATATTAGCCTTTAAGCAAGTGCTGTGCGAGGACACCAACAATTATCCCGCCGCCGCCGATTATGGTCATCCATAAGCCCTTGATATGGAGCGATGCCGAAAGCATCTTGGCACATAATCCATCTTCGGGTTTCCCGTTGCCGCACAGTATTTTATGTTGAAAGTTGAGGTCAGCACGGTTCATCAGCGCAATCTTTACAAGCAAGTCCAGCTTTTCCGTGTCTTTCATTTTTATCAAATCAGCTTCGGTGTATTCAACTTTTATACCTTCCACATGATGTCCCCTATTTAACGATGATATTTGGTGATCTGTTTGTCCTGATTTTTTCCACGGTCATATAGTCGGGGTTTTCGGATAAAAACCTGTATAGGTCTTTTTCGTCATCAAGGTTGTAGCCTTCCTGCGTGGCTTTCAAAACCGCAAGATAAGGCACGGAAGCGACTTTCCTGAAAAGCCTCTGCTTCGTCCAGCCGTTGTTGGCGTTCATTCGCTTAATGTAGTTTTCTTCCAAGACGGGGATATTGTTCTGCATCATATATCCCTCGACCTTGACAATCCCGTCATCGGATAACGGCGTTACCGTGGTGAAATCATAGATGTCGTCCATTGGGTTCTCCATTTTTAATCGGGGCGGGTTTCCCCGCCCCTGTTAAAGTTAGCCGTTGTAGATATTCTTGATTCTGCCGGAGGCCGTTTCTGCTCTCGAAATCAGGCCGTATTCGGTGGAAATCTGAATACCCTGCGCCAAACCTGTCTTGGCGAGTTTCTCCGTGGTAACGGGTTTCAAAGTCCCCAACGCCCACTTATTCTTTTCCAGAATGAAGATGGACTCGTAGTTCGTGTCATCATCGGTGGCGATGTGTCTATTCAGATAGACTTTCACCAAGCCGAAGTCGCTCTGGTAGTAGTCAACGGCGTTGATTACTTTCTTCGTGTCGGCGGGAACATTGACCGTCAATCTATCCAAAGCATCGAAGGTCGAAATTGTTCTCTTGGATTTCGCCGGGGTAATAACCATGTCGGGATTACCGCCTCTGCTCCAAGCCCTCTGAAGCTCGTCATTGAATCTCGCTTCGGTAAGGGTCGTGGAAGAAGTGCCAGTCGTGAAATTGATGCAGGTGGAAATCCAGCCCTTTAAGCCCTTGGTGCTGCGGGGGTCGGTGGAAGTAGCCACAGCGTTGTTAATCAGGGCGTATTCCATATCCTTGGCGAGTTCTTTCAGCTTCAGTCCGGTCTGGTAGGCGATTTCCGATTTGCGTCCGTATTTGTCGTGCGTTTCCAGAGTATCGGAAATTTTGAACCATTTGGCGGAAATCTGCGTGTAATTCCCGTAACGGGACTGCGCCGTAATTGTCGCCCAAACAGCATCGTTGCCTTCGGTTACGGCGTTGTTGGAAGCCGGAGCCAAAGTATCTTCGCAATTTGTTACTCACCTTGCGGTGGGGCTTGTCATTTCTGCAAGCCTCTCTAGTTTCATTTTAAGTTATTGCTAGAGTTCGGACTATCGCTTCACCTTTCGGTGTCCTCTCACTTAGTCTCTCACGGTGCTTTTGCTTCCGCCTTGTTGCCCGCTTCCGGGTGTTCAAGTCAATCAGAGAGGATTTATAGTGACCCAAAGTTAAATAAGCCACTCAAAATATTTCGTCTTTACCTTCTCACGCGGAATGTTAGAAAGAAATGTGGTGTCATAGGGGGCGATGTTCTGGATAACATCATCCACTTCCACCGCTAATCCAGTCGTAATTCCTGAAGGTGCATAAGTTGTAGATGTAGCCATTGTGTTTCTCCTTAAACTAGATGGTCAATAGCACCACTCTGATTAAGCCAGTCAGCAAGAGCCTTCGGGTCGCCTTCTTCCAACGCCTTGCGTTTCAGCTTGCTTACCTTTTCGGCTTGCTTGGCGTTGCCCATTACTTCGGGTGCTTTTCCGGCACTTTCAAGTATGGGGGCGCGTTCCGTTTTCTTTGCTTCCGGCAATTCAGTCGGTGCGGATTTTTTCGTTTCAACTTGCTTACGGAAATGTCCGTAAGCCTCCATATATGCTTTCGGGTCTTGGTCTAACTGCAAGTAAGTAACCTGCCGTAACGCCGGAGGAAGGCTTTTGACGTAATCAACCATGACGGCTTGGACTTCGTTGTATAACGGGTCTGCCGCTACCGTGGCCTTGACCTGATTCAAAGCCTGCTGATGATTGTAAATCTTCGCCTGTTCCTGCAACGGAGCTACGAATTTTTCCTGAACTTCCTTTAAAATCTCCTGCTTGGTTTTATACTTAAATTCCTCCACAGGGTCGTCAAAGGTAGGTTCTTTCTCCGGTTTCTCCTGCTGAAAGTAAGACGCGATGTGCTTGGCAAGGTTAGGGTCTTTTTCAAGCTGTTTTGCCAATCCTTCAAGCGGTGCGATTTCATTCAACTTGCGGGATAACTCCTGCGTCTTTTGAGTGTAATCGTAACCTTTCTGGATCAGCTCGATTTCCTTTTCGGGTTCTATTTCAACTTCCTGCCCCTGCCACTTGATTTTCTTCTTTTCGGATACTGGCGGTTTTTCTTCTTCTTTAGGTGCTTCCGCAACTTCTTTGGTTTGTTCCTTTATTTCTTCTTTGGGAACGCCATCTAAAGTTGCGCCTTCCGTGTCCGGTGTTTTGTCCAGTATCCCGATAATTCCGTCTGCTAAATTGTCGACTGCTGCTTGAGCTTGGTCATTCATAATTGACTCCTTTTAGGTTAGTCTGTTAAGCGTTAGCCCAAACGGGGATTCTGTAATCCGTTGAGCCACAGGTTAAAACAATAAATAACTGTCCTGCCGTCAGTTCAGGTGCGCCACTCGTCCACACTGCTCCCGCAGTCGTCCCCGTAGGCGCGCCAACGGTAACTCCTGAATGAGTGGTCATCTTTGAACTGATGGTTAAAGTTTTGGTCGTGGTTGCGGTAGGCGCACTCAGCGTCAATCCCCCCGCAATAGTCGGCGCGGTTACGCCTGCAAGCGTTGTGCAAGTAAGCGTTCCCGATGACATCGTAAGCCCACTTTTGACGGTTACTCCGCCGTCAAGTGAGGTCGCTCCGTCAACCTCAAGCGTTCCGTCCACGAGCAGGTAATCACCTCTTAAACGGAGGTCGCTTTCAATTTCCTGATACAATGATGTTGCCATTTTTTATCATCCTGTTAATCCAAGTTTCTCCAAACACGCGCCGTGAACGGCTACTGGAATTGGATAATCTTCGTGTTTCTTCATAATCTCCGCCGATATTTTCCTCGCCGTTTCGTATTCCTTTAATCTGAAAAGAACGATGGCGACATTCATAGCGGCTTCCCTCGATTCCTGATTGAGCTTCCATGCTTTCATTGAGGCGTTTAACGATTCCTTGTTTTTTCCCTGACACGCCAAACAATGCCCCAAATTAAGCCAGACGTTGAACTGGCTGGCTTCATCAAGCTCAAAGCCCAAATATTTGTTCCACATTTCGATTGCTTCATCGAACTTGTCTAGGTTCTGCGCTTGAGTGGCTAATTCTTCGATGTGCCGAAGGTCATTAGGTTCGTCTGCAACAACCTTTTTTAAATAATCGTAATATTTTTCACCCTTCTCCTTGTCCCAATCCGCATTGAATTTTCCAATGTGGTGAACGGGGATGGGGGATAATTTTCTTTCAATCCCTAACGCCCTTGCCGAAGGCTCAACAACTTCGTGGACGGGATAAACCCAATGCAGCCTTCTGTCGTTGGGATAAAGCCTAATCTTGGTTGACGGAAACCACCCCAAGCCTTCCTCAAATTCGGGGTATTCGGCTTTGTTCGCCCGCCAGCCCTTGTAGTTTGGTTTTGAACAATAATTGCGTGTTTCAAAGGCGTAAGCGGTAACGGGAAATAAACTGTATCGGTCTATCTCCGAAATCACCTCGTCAGCGTCCAAAGAGAATATCCAGTCGCAGGATGCCTTCGAGTCGGCAAAGTTCCTTGCCGCCGAAAAATCGTCCTTCCACTCGTATTCGAATACTTTTAGTTTCTCGGAAGGATGTGAATTGAGGATTTCCAGAGTCCTGTCGGTTGATCCGGTGTCAACAACAACCACTTCGTCAACTAGGGGAATGATTCCCTCCAAGCACCTGCCGATTGCCTTCTCCTCGTTCTTGACAATCATGCAGCAGCTTATGGTGTTGTGGGTGTTCTGCCACGCTCTCCATTTTCGGGCGAACTTAATCTGGTTCTTCTTTAGAAGCCCCGCAAAGTCTATTTTCTTGCAGGAAGCCGAACCGTAGTGATGCACGAAAACATCGTTGCAGATAAAGTTCCTGTATCCGCCGAGAATAGACCTGATGCACAGGTCGTCATCTTCAAAGTTCCCCGGCGAAAACTGCTCATCGAACAATCCCACCTTGTCAAAGACTTCTCTCTTGACGAGCATGCAGAAGCCGACAATCCTCCACCAAGGCTCATAGTTTCTTCGCATTGACTTGCGGAAGTTTCTCGCAAACTCCACAAACTCAAACTGGCTCTGATACTTGCCCTCGGTGAATACCTGCCTGCCGGAAATATTGTTCGTTCTCGGCCCTACTATCCCGATGTCCGGTTGATGATTAAGGCACTCCAAAAGCCCCTTTAACCATTCCGGCGAAACGATGACATCGTTGTTCAGAAAGACTATCGTGTCCCCTGAACTTGCCTTAATTCCCTGATTGATTGCTTTCGGGTAGCCAAGGTTCTCCTTGTTGGAGATTATCTTGTAATTCCTACCTTCGGAAAGTTTCTTCAGAAGTTTGGGCGTTCTGTCCGTTGAGCCGTTGTCAATAAAAATTACTTCATGTTCTTCCGGCGTGTATGCCTGAACCGATGCCACACAGTCATTCGTGAGGTCAGCGTTGTTCCAGCATACAATGATAATACTTGTCATATAGGTTGCTCCTTCAAATAAAAAAGGCGAGCCAACCCGTAGGTTGAAACTCGCCTCTGTTGTTCAGATAGCTTCTTAAATTATAGTTTTATGTTTTGTAGTTTCCTAAGCAGGACGATTTTTCCTGCTTCAAACTTTATCGTTACCTCTCCGTAGTAGTGCTTGTTGATAAGGTCTTTGATGAAGTTTATCAACTGGTCTAGTTGTTCTAGTTTATTTTCCGCTTGCATGGTTTACCTTGTGTTCCTTGTGTTCTCCAAAAAGCTCGTTGATTCTGTTTTTCGCTTCAATGCGCTGCTTGTTCAAGTCCCTTATCATCAAAGCCCGTCTGCCGACTTCTTCTAGGGGGAGTTCGCTGCCTTTCCTGATTTCGGACTCAAGAATCCAAATCTTTGCGTTGGCTTCGATTAAATCCGCAAGCAGGTTAAGGGGAACGGGGTTGTCGCCAAGCTCGTTATTTGAACTCGTCTTTTGATTCTTCCGATAGACGGACTTTCATTCTCAGGATAGTCCACTTATCCGCTATGTCCCCCACGCTGACTTTCATGGTTTGAATCCGTATAGCCTCTCATCTCCCAAATTCCGCATGTTGCGGTAAATCTTATCCAGTAAAGGGTCGTAGTTTCCGTCCACCAGCGAAGCCCATGTTTTTTGCAAAACCCTCAATCTATTCTTGTAGGTTTCGTCAAAGTTCAAAATGCTTCCGTCAAAGAATGTGGGCGTGATGTCTTTAGGGTCACAGAGTTTTTCCTCGATGCACCTGTCCCCCAAAACAGTTCCGGGGTAGGGCTGAAATATGGACACCCACGAATATTCCGGTTGGATGTCCATATTCGCCTTTAGTGTTTCAAGGTCGTCATGTATCGTGCCGCCCGGAATCCCGATGATGTTCTGAAGCATGATTTTTATGCCTGATTGTTTCAGTATCTTGCATGCTTCGTAGATAGGGGCTTTCTTGCGCCCTAAAACATCCAACTGGTTCACGGATTCAAGGACGATATGAACCGACACGCACCCTGATTTCTTCAGCCTTGCGGCGTATAGCTCATCAACAACTTCTGCTCTGGTATGACAATGGTAGGGGATATTAATTTGCTTGGAAAATTCCCCTAGCCATTCTTTATTAAGCCCGAATATATCGTCCTGAAAGTAGGCAAATTCAGGATTGACTTCTTTTATTTCCCTGATGACGTTATCAACGCTTCGCTGCCGGATTCGCTTCTTCTTATGAAGCTCTGCCCATTTCTCGTTAAAACAGTAGGTGCATTTAAACGGGCATCCTCTGGAAGTGATGAAGTGCTTGATTTTTCCTTCCTTGATAATCTTCCGGTCAGGGAACGGCAGCCCGTCAAGGTCATCAATGTAATGTATCTCATCGCTCTGCTTTCCTTCCAACAAAGCGCATAATGCGTGTTCTCCCTCGCCCCTGATTACAAACCCGTCAAATTCTTCCGGCGAAAACGTAACATGATTCCCGCCCCACACGGTCTTGTGCTTCAAACCGTGGTATTTTAAATATCTGTCCCAAGACTGAAGCTCGCCGTTGTCCCCCGCCATTACCGAATAACAGACGTAATCGGGGTTGAAAAATCGGTGGTAATCGTAAAGTTCGGCTAAATTATCAAAATACCAAGTTTCATGTTCCTTCAGGGAAGCCGACAAATACATAATCCCCAAAGGAGCTACGGAGTATTTTCTTGAAACAAAAAATATCTTCATTTGGGCGGCTCACAATGCATCCTCACGCCGTCCGTAACGGGGGCGATCAAAGGTCGGACTTGCGGCAAATCTCCAAAACTTCAGGAAGGTCTTTTCTTAAAAGCGGTTCGCCGCCGACAATTAAAAGTTCCCCGACATGAAGGTATGGCTTCAGGGCTGTCAAATCCCTCTCCAAAACGTCAAGCCCCATGACGTATTTCTTGGCAAACGGAGAGCCGTGCGAACAGTTGGCGCACCTTAAATTACAATGATGCACTACATTGATGTCCAGAGTGGGTCTATTCAGGGCAAATCTCTCTCGAAAACCATGCCCATCACAGGGGTTCGGGTAAGGCACAGCTTACAAACATTCGGCAGAAGTTCGTAGGTTTCCTCGTTCCATTCTTGGGAGAGCCTATCTCTCCAGTTTTTCCAGTTTTCAATGAACTCATCGTAGGGCGTATTGAGAATGTTCCCGATACGCATTTCCGCTTTCCAATCCCCGCAGCAGACATGACCGTTTCCGTAGTAGTCAACGATAAGTTCCCAATCCGGTCTGTGGCAGCTTGTAATTCGGGGGTTGAATTTCGGTTCTATGTCCTCGCTTTTCCTGTTGTCCAAGTGCGCTTCCTGCACCCTGACATTCGGGAAATGAAGCATTGTGTTGGCAACGGTGTTCCTGTTGGTAAAGGGATAAACCGTAATCATCACATCTTCAAAAGCGTTTAAAAATGTGTTCTTCCGGTAATCGCTTGAAAGCAGAATCCCGTTAGTCCACAAAGAAAAATTAGCTTCCGGCAGCCTGTTGATGATTTCAAGCATCCGGTCTTTCGTGCAGAGAGGTTCGTTGTAGTAATGTAAATTAACAAGCCCGTTAAATCCCTGTCCGGCGCAAAACCTGTAAAACTTCACAACGGAAATCGGTATCTCCGATTCCCTGTTAACAAACCTGTCAGAGTTTCTTGGGCATTGAGGGTGCTGTTGGGTCAGGTTGCAGAGGTCGTTGATTTCAAACGAAAGGTAGTTTAGATTACGCAGCATAAATCCTCAATTATCGGGTCGTTTTCGTGCCGCTTACATTCTTCCAGAATATACTCGGCGGTTACGTTGAAATGCTGAAAGCCCATCAGTCTTTTCCGGTTTTCCGGTGAAATTCTCGCCCTGCGCTGCAATCTTCTATGCAAGGCTATTGCGGGGTCTGCCATCTGCCAATGCGCCCCTGTAAATGTATCGGGTGAGATTATATATTCCCCGATTGTTTCATGGTTGCCGGGAAGAAAACTCACTCCGGGTCTTACAATGCACGGCTTGACGTAGTGCCAGTTGCAATCCCTGTTCATTTCCTGAACTGTCGAATAAAGGTCAGGATCGCCGTGAACTCTCTGCGGTATCGGCGGCAATAAGGGATTCAGGTCAAGGTCGGTCTTGTGCCGATAAACCTGATACATGGCGGCGATAACCACGGTGTAGTCTTTCTGCCGCTTGAAAAATGACTTTGTGTCCTCGTTTCCGAAAGGGAAAACAAATTCGTCCGTGTCCAGAACATACACCCAATCGGAATCCATCTGCGAAAGTTCCCTGTTAATCAGCTTCGCCTTTTCGATGTCGTTGAGGCCGTTTTCAATGTGGCAGTCAACTATCTTCACATTCGGCTTATCCAGAAGTTCCCTTGTGGAGTCATTGGTGTCCGTTTCAAAAAGGACTCTAATCTCGTCAAGGTTTTCGTAGTGCTTCAGGAAATACGGCATAATGAGTTCTTCATTATATGCCATCGTCAGACAGGATATTTTCATTTTTGTTTATTAAGTTTCGCTCTTGCCGTGGCGTTGCGGTCTTTAAAATACTTTACTGATTTTTTCAGTTCTTCGATTTCCGCGTCTTTGCTTGAAAGTTTTTCTTCAAGTAGTTTGTTGGCGTTCATCCAAGCCGCTATTTCGTTGTCACGGCTCGCTATAATCATTTTCAGTTTCTTGATTTTGTCCTTTGAATCGTGCTGGACAAGCTCTCCTTCATACTCAATCATAGAATCCCCTTGGGTTGTTCTTTAGACACATCCAAAAGCATTTTGTCGCCCTGTATTCTTTTCAGGGGTTCAAGTAATGCCATTCTCTGCGCCTGAAGTATGGTAAATTGTTCCTTGCTCTCCGGTTTAAGGTTTAAAACGGAGTTTGCCAGTTCTTCCTCAATTTCCTTGAGGACGTTTAAAAAATATTTGTGTTCGTCAATGAAGCGCAAAAACAAATCAGCGTCATTTCCCCTGTCCACCTGCTCTTGCAGTAGTTCAGTCATAATCCACCCTAAACACTTTTTTCCTGCCGAACCTGAACAATATGGTTTCAGCGTCAGTAATTATAAATTCGTTGGGGTTTAACTTTTCCCACTCGTCCTCTATTTTAAAGTAGGTCGAGTGCTTCAACAGTTCTTTTATGTGTGATAATGAAAATCCAAACTCATGTTTCAGAAATTCACGCATTTCCCCGCAAAATAAATCTGCGGGAGAAATTATCTTCGCCTGTCCATTTCCTGCATCAATAACGGCAAATCCCTTTTTTCCGCCTGATTCCATAAATGGGGCTGGTTAAACTTCCCCTGAAACAACCCCACCCCTTTAAGGTCCGGGTTGGGCGGCATAAGCCCCGGAACTTTACCGCCGGAATTTACATCGGTGTAGTATTGGAGTTTTTTTATTAGTTCCATCAGGCTACCGATACCGGAATTTATTTTTTTATTCTGTGGGTTTTTTTCCTGATACTGCGCTAACATGGTTATCAGGTTGGTCATAAAATCATTTGCCATCTTGCGACCTCTTTATCTGTTTTCCCTTAATGTCGAGCATCTTCCCCGCCATATCCATTTTCTTCATGGCGGTATTTGCCTGCAAGTCCATAGCTTTTCCCGCCATGTCCATTTTGAATTTCGCGGCTTCCATCTGCGCTTTCTGCTGATTTTCTGCCTGACGGGACTGGATTTCCAGAATCTCATTGGCTTTGGGGATTCCCGCCACCTGCCCCTGCGGGTCGGGCTGAATACCCAATCTCTGAAGTATCTGCATCTGTTCCTGACGGGTAAGCATCGGGTAGAGTTTATCCATCTGCACAAACTCTTTCCAATCTTCCTGCGGGGGTTGCTGCTTCTTGGCTTCCTCGGCCTGTCTAAACTGTTCTTCCGTAACCATGAGGTCGTCAACACGGATGTCTAACAGGTTGTATTTCTTTTTCTGCGCCCTCAAAATATGTATCGGCTGCGTGATACCCATGGGTATTCCGGCCTGTGTCGCAAACTGCACGAACAGGTCTAACTGGTTCGCCATCTGCTGTTTTTCGGCAGGGCCGACTCCCACATCAATCTCGATGTCGTATTCGCCGTATAAATCCTCGGTGCGGATTTCTATGTCCTCTCCCAAAAGTTTAACGGGGTCTTGGTTAGGCCACTTCTGGTTGATAAAAACAAAATCCCTCAAAACACCCATGACTGCGCCGTTCCCGAAAAGAAAAGCGTTCATGCGCTGTTTTCTGGTGGAGGCGGCGGAAATCGTGGCTATGCCCGTTGCGGTCTTGTTTAAAGAATTGGCATCAAGCCCCTGATTGTATCGCGTTACGCCGGATTTTTCCTCGACTTCGGCCTTTAGAAGCTCATAGGCTTTAATGACCATCTGCGAGGGGTCGGACATCGCCACTTCGCCCAATCTCGTAGGATCGCCCTTGATAACCGCAAAAGGCTTTCTGTCTATGAGCTGTAAAAACATCTGATGGTCGTTGGTAACTGGATTCCGGTAACAGCTTTGCGCTGCGGAGTCCTGTATCAGACGGAGTAAATTCGTCATTACTCTCTGGTCGTTTTCAAGGACATCGGAAAGAGGAATGCCCGTAACCTTGTGCGGTTCGGGATTCAACGCACCCACTCTGAAGCAGGGTCGCCCGTAGGGGTTTTCTTCGAGCATCAGGATAACGTCATCGCATTTGTGCGCCACACAATGTTCCAGTAGTCCATCCCCGTCAATGTCATATCGGAAGTAACACTCATCAACGACAATCTCTTTTACGAGTTCGTTGGCTTCGGAGGTGACTTCGGGGGGTTCGGCTAAATCATCGGAAGAATACTTCACAATGATTTCTTCTTCGCCTTTCGGGGCGTTGAGCCTTGCTTTCTCACGGACGGCAGCGAAAGAACCCGCCTTGTAAACTCCGGCTTTTTCCTTGCGCCTTACGTCATCTAAAGACTTGTGGACTCTATGAAAGACCAGTTTGCCCTCGATTGCGCCCCAATCTGTTATCTTGCAGTCCTTGGAGTAGTAGAACTCCCACGGCGGAACGACTTCAAAGTGAGGGCCGGAATAAAGAACCTTCTTCACCACAACCTTGACGTTTTCAAAACGTATCTGCCCGTCATCGCCTACGGCTTCGGTGTATTTGGAAACCTGCGCGTTGGGCTGCTGAACAAGCATCTGCATCTGTTCGGGCGTGAGGACATCGAATTTCTTGTTTATAATATCAACGTCCTCTTTGTAGAAAACCTTAAATACGGAATAGTGATATAAAAGTGCGTTGAAAAGGAAATCGTAGATTTTCTTGTAGCCGTCCTGCTTTCTGAACATCTGGTAGCGGATTAGCTTCTTGAACTTCTCGCCCCGCTGGTCATCGGTGGACTTGACGGTAAAGAAATCCCCCCGGAAAACTTCCGTGAAAGACGCAAGCGAATATTCGATGATGTTCCAGATTACCGGAACGATGGACTGCGACCAGCCTTCCCTTTCGTTGCCGTAGGGTTCGGAACGGAAACGCTTGTAGTAGTCCTGACGCTTCGAGCTTAAATCTTCCTGTATCTTCTCCGCGCCGGAGATTTCCTCGTTAAGTAAATTTATTATGTCTTGTTCGTTCATTGTCTGTTACCCATGATGTATTTAAGGGCGGTATCAATGCCCATGTTCATAAGTCCACCGCCCCACCTAGCAGGGCCAGCAAGTAAAGTTGTGGGGTCAATCAATGGCTCTTGGAGTGCGGGTTCTGTGTTTTTGTAGTTCTTCCATTGTTCGGCGTAGGAATTAGGGGTCATAAGTGAGCCCGCTAGTATAACCGCAGGGAGAACTTTCTTTGCGTTTGCTTTGTTCCAGATGTCGGTAAGTTGGGATTTTTGTTCTATTTGGGAAGAAATAACATCGTCTATACTAGAAAACCTATTTTTAAATTTAATATTTTTAGGCGAAAGCACCATTAACTCAATACCAGCCCCACCAACCCCTAGCGGTCTATAAATTGCATCATACCCATTATCTCTTGCAAATTTGCCTAACGCACCAGTTAGCCCTTTTTTATAAAAATCATAAGCAATCTCCCCATCCCCGCCAACGCCTAAAGTTAGTGTTTTTTGCGGTGTTGCTTCATACTCTAAAATGGCGGGTTTTCCACCAAAAGCCTGTCGCTTTTGTGATGCAAAATAATGAGCTTCATGCGGGTCGGTTAGATATAATCCCTCACCTAAATCTCCCTTGGTTGTCTTTGTTAGTTTGTGTCCTCCAACTGTTCCGTGATAATATCGTTTCTGCGCCTCCACAAACTCATCCGGCGTCTTATACTTGCGGGCTTGCTTCATAAGCGCAGTTATAGCGTCATCTGCTTTATCTGCTATGTTGTTTAAAAGTCCCATAGTTAAACCATAACTGTCGGCTGACTAGCGATACTGACGTATTTTTCGGGATACCATTGCGTGTCCTTGAGTGCCGCCCGATACAGGCACTCCGTAAAGTCATCGTCCGTTTTCTGCGGTTTAAAGGTTTCGGGGTCATACATCAGGTTTTCTGTCTGCTCGATTGTCTTGACGCAATCCTTGAAAAAGAAAAGCGAGGGCATGTCGTTTTCCGACCACAGCAGATTGTTCACCAGAGAAATTCCCACTTCCTTGTCCTTCGATGCCGTCCCCAGAGGCAAGTTCCTAGATGCGAGGACTTCACTCATTATTCTGTAAACGTCTATGTCGTTTCCCTCCCCGCCTTTCGCCAGCGGGTCAATCTCGATTGAATTAATCCTTTCGTAATTTCTCTCACGGACTTTCCTGATGATTTCCTCCGCGATGAATTTCGGGTTGCCCCTGTCCCATATCTCCTCGCAGACGTATTTAAAATTATTCTTCAGGGTAGCGATAAAAACCACCGCCCATTTCTTCGTTGGATGAAAATCAATCTGTATGTCTATCAGAGCATCAAGGGGAATCTTGAATCTCTCGACTACATGCTTGTGCCTATTGAACCTCGGAAACACCAGCGAGCTAAGATACGATGGTTTGCCGTAGATACGCGCCTGACGTTCTTCTTCGGTCAGCGTCTTGGCGAACTGCTCGATGCCTTCCTTCGTGATCCCGTAGCCAACATTGGAATAAATATCTCCGGTGATGTTGAACACCGACATGTCCGGCTCGCCGTTGGGAAGTGTCGCGTTGATTACTTCGCGGTTGATCCATGCTTCCTTCAAAAGCGTCATGCAGAATAGTTCCCTGCCCTGACGGTCTATCAGTCCTCTCGCGGCGGCAATCCTGACTCCTCTTTTCGGAGGCTCATCGTAAATTATCAAATCCCCCGACCAGCCTTCGAAAACGTCCGATTCCTGAACATTGGACAGAATCTCAATCGAACCGCCGTGTGCCTTCCAGAGATACTCAACGCCCTGGTTGTTCTTTCGTGTGGTGACGGGACGCGACTTCGGCCACCAGTATTTCAAAGCAGGCTCAACGACTGCCTTGACATGCGATTCCCACGCCTGCCCGATGTATCTTACCTTCCTCGGCTCACGGTGCGGAAAACTCAACTTCCTGCCGTTCCAAGGCCACTCTCCCAAAACAGTCGCAATCGCTATGATCGCGCCGATTGTCGTTTTGCCGATCCGGTTCCCCCCGGTATATGTGAACACCTTGAGCTTCGGATTGTCCCACGCTTCCAAGAGCCTCTGCTGAAGCGGATTAGCCTCCCGAAGTTCGGGATACCCCTCACGCTTCCCCCGGTTAAACCCGTAAATCCGGTTCTGCTCCAAAAACGAATTTATCTGCGCTATCTTGTCCTGAATAACCAATCCCTTTTTGAATTTTCGTAAAGAAGGAGAGAAGTAAGTATACGTCCTCTGAAGCTTCGACCCCCACCACCCTATGGCTACTTTTTACCCACCATGCTTTGGTTCGGAATTACCCATGACCTGTGAAAATCACCGATTTGGTTTATCTGTTTCCTGCGTCCCATAAAAACACATTATGTAAACTTAGATTGTTATCTAACTACTTGAATTTATTCACTTGGTAAATCTGGAAGCGTTAATATATCCGGCTCGCCACTATATGTTGTGTCCTGCGGTGTAACGTCAATGGGTGCTTGTGGCAGGTTGTCCAGGATGATCCTGATTTCCACGCCTGTAAGACCCTGTGGCTGGCCTCGTAACGCCTGTATTTTGTCTTGTAATATCGCTAAATCAGTCGATCCACGGCGTTCCAGCCATTTTTTGAGAATC
>Ga0209407_1002754_pt1 | contig 16059 bp, 12 predicted proteins | sample AD_JPNHG3_MetaG_FD_184410 | JGI IMG/M metagenome (GOLD analysis project Ga0209407, IMG submission 184410) | Active sludge microbial communities of municipal wastewater-treating anaerobic digesters from Japan - AD_JPNHG3_MetaG (SPAdes) (version 2) | ecosystem: Engineered > Bioreactor > Anaerobic... | reverse complement strand
GATGTAGTTGAAACGCTACAAAGTGTAGCGCGTCCGCACGCGCCGCGCAAGTGCTATCCGATTCAGCGTAATCCGATTCGCTGGCCACTAGCCTGGCACACCCCTGTCACTTTCTTGACACACACCCGGATGCGTGATTTTTTATTTTTTCGGCTTGTTTATCTGCACATAATCAGGCACGCTGGTTCTGATCTTTTGTTAGTGGGATTTGTCTAGCGTTGGATACTCCTTTCGGTTCCTGGGAGGGGAGCCATCCTCCGCCAGCAACGGGTATGGACCTCAAAAATAAGGAATAAGCTATGGGTAAGCACAAGACTCAAGCTGAACGCGAAATCGCGTTGAGAGTGGGGGCGCGGATCCGCCAGTTGCGCGAGATTCAGCACATTTCTCAGATCCAGTTGGCGACGGATATCGGCATCCGGGCTGGTCCTTTAGGCTGGATTGAAAAGGGCAAGCATCTGCCGTCAGGGCGCGTGCTCTACCGTCTTGCCAAACAATTGAACGTGCGGATTGATGATCTGTTTCAAGAGAAAAACGTGTGGGATGATGCTGCAGTTTCAACAGCCTCGCAGGCCCCGGTCATCCTTCCGCCTCTGGACGCGGCATCGTGTTCGAATCAGGAATCGCTGAAGGCTGCGCACATCATCTGTCAGACGGTGGCGGAGGCGGTCCTCAAGCTTGAAGGGCTGGCGGGCGTGTCGCCACGCTTGGACTTCTCATTGAATGCACCCTTCACGCCCGACACCGCCGGCGCTGAGCAGGTCGCCACCCACGTGCGGCAGGGGCTCGGCATCGGTAACGCCGTCTTGGCTGACTATCTGGAGTTGCTTGAGAACGCCGGATTGCGAATCATCTTTCTGGACATGCCCGAAGGATGCACGACGTTCGGCGGCTATGACCCGCTCAACCGCAACGGCTTCATTTTTATCAACAGCGCGTTGAAGAAGCAGCCGGAACTTCAGATGGCTCACGCGATCCGCGAGCTCGGGCGGGTTTTCTGGTACGTGCGCAAGCAAAGCGGCGCGGCGACCGAGGCCCCCGCAGTGAACGGCATGGAGGTTGAGGTGCTGAGCGAGGCGGACTTCGCGCGTCGCTTTACGCTGAGTTTCCTCATGCCGGCCGCCTCAATCCGTAAGGCGGTGTTGCAGGCGGGTGTGTCGCCGAAGGGCTGGACGCTGGACCTGATGCTGCGCATGAAGAAGCGTTATGGCGTCTGCGCCCAATGCTTCGCCATGCGGCTGCAGGAGCTCGGCCTGAGCTGGAGCGACAAGCAGAAGCGCAGCCCGCGCGCGTTCCTGTTCAAGGACGAGCTGGAGGCGTATCAGGCTGAACACGGAGCGACCGCTGAGCCGGGCGGCAACCGTCCGGTTTGCGCCATGAACGGCCGCCTCGGCGATCTGCTGATTGTGGCGGAACAAAAGGCCGGCAAGGATCAGAAGCCGGTCAATGCGACCAGGCGCGTGCTCCGTCAGTCGGGCGTGCGGCTCGACGCGTAAGCACGGAAACGTGTCCAGATCGCGCATGCTGCAAACCTCCCGGTGTACGCCGGGAGGTTTTTGTGTATACTACCCGATGTGAACCGCCGGCGGGCGGTCGTTGAATGTAACATGAGGAGAAGCGAATGAAACGTGCGTGGCCGGTGTTTTTGGTCTTTCTGGCGATGGGTTTTGGGGATGTCGTGGGGCCGTTGGTGACCCTGGTCAAGGAGACCTTCAATGTCTCCAATGTGACGGCGCAGCTGGTTCCCCTGACCGGATTTCTGATGTTCGGACTCCTCTCCGTGCCGATGGGCCTGGTTCAAGACCGCAAGGGCAAAAAGTTCGTTTTGATCCTCGGGTTGACAGTCGCCCTGGCGGGTGCTTTGCTGCCGATCCTCGCCGGCATGTACGGCCGGCAGGTGGAGATCGCCGCAGGCGATCTGTCGAAGTTTTACGTGGTGCTGGCTTCCATTCTGCTGCTGTGCGCGGGTGCCACGATCCTGCAGGTCTGCGGCAACCCCGTGATGCGCGACGTTTCTCCACAAGGGAAGTTTTCGAGTAACTTGTCCTTGGCGCAGTCCGTCAAGGCCGTGGGCTCGTCCATGGGCTTCCTGCTGCTGCCGCTCGTGGCGAAGCCCTTGGGACTGTCCTGGTCGGTCCAATACCCGATTTTCGCGGCGGCGCTGGTGATCGCGCTGTGTGCCTGCCTGCCGCTCAAGCTGACGGCCGAGGAGAGTGCGCAACAGCGCCAGCCGGCGACCCTGGGCTCCTGCTTCACGCTCTTCGGTAAGAACACCTTTGTGCTGACGATGGTTCTCGGCATCTTTTTTTACGTCGGGGCTGAGGTGTGTTTCAACTCCGGTGTGCCGCTGCTGCTGAAAGAGCGGTTTGGGCTGGATCTTGGAAACAGCCTCTGGGTGAGCTGGTCGCTTTTTTTCCTACCCATTCTGGTCGGCCGGTTCGCGGGCGCGGCCATCCTGCGCGTGCTGAAGCCGGCGCTCTTCCTGAAGCTGACCGCGGTGCTGTCGTTGGTGGGGATTGCGGCCGTCTTCAGCGGTATCCAGAGCCTGACATATGCCGGGATCGTGGTGGCGGCGCTGGGATTCGCGAATATCTTCCCGCTGATCTTCTCCATCGCGGTCGACGCCATGCCCGAACGTTCCAACGAAATCTCAGGGCTGATGATTTCCGCGATCGCGGGCGGCGCCGTCCTGCCCCCCGTCATGGGATGGGTCGTGGATCTCGCGGACAAGAACCAGATTGCCGGCTTTGCGGTGCCGTTCGCGGCGCTGCTCTACATCTTCTGGGTCGCGATGACGCAAGCTTCGCGCCAGCAGACGGCCTAACGAACGGGGCCCCGCCCCGCGCACTCAAGCCCATGACACCCGCGGAACGGTGCGCACGGACGGTGTGTAGCCCGGCACCATCAGCCGCGTGATGCGCGGCGTGATGTCCGTGAGGCTGCCGGCATTGGCCTTGAACTCATCCGCGCCGGGCCCCACCGCCACGAGCGGCACCCGATTGCGCGTATGGCCACGGCTGCCCATCTCTTCGATGTTGCCGTGGTCACTGGTCAAGATCAAAAGCAGGCCGGTCGTTTTGCTCAGCTTGACCACCGTGTCGAGAAACAGATCAAGCGTCCTGAGCGTCTCGCAGGCGTGGTCATAATTGCAGGAATGTCCGGCCAGGTCGGTCTGAAAGAACTCATAGAGCGTAAAATCGTGCGCCAACGCCACCTGAATCAGATGCTCGGCCGCTTGCTGAGGAGTCACCGGCGAAACGGCGTGCCCCTTTTCCTGCAGGCTTTGACGCGTGATATCGTGGGAGACCGCAAGGTTGGCCAGCAGGTCATCCTGAACCGAGATCGTTTCGGGTTGAGTCAACGCCATCACGGTGGTGACGGACTTGAAACGGCGGACCCTGATCTCGTCGACGCTGTCGACCAGATACGCGTCGGCGAATCGGCAGCGCAGTCCCTTGTGCGACAGCTCCATGAAGAGGTTGTTCTCTTCGATCAGTTTTCGCAAGGTGGGCCCTGGAAACCCTTCGCAGTGGCGCCCCATGACCTGCGACGCATTGACGCCGGTGAACATCGTGGTCTGTCCCGTGGCGCTCTGGGGCAATCCCTTCGTGTCGAGACAGGCGTCAATCGCAACCGAGTGCTTTTCGACGAGCTGGCAGAGGGCCGGACAAATTCCCGCATGCACCGGATTGTCGGTTGCGGGCTCTCGTAGACCAACACCGTCGATGAACAGAAAAAGCACCTTCATTTATTTCATTATTACACCAATATTGTTTCGCGACAAGGCAGAACGCGTCAATGCGTCCGCGCAAAGACGATTTCGGGAAGGTTCCAAGTCTCCCCCGCGTTGAGTGTGAGACGGCTCAAATAGCCAACCTCAGCGATACGTTCGCTCGCCGTCCAGCGTAGGCGGAACCGCACCGGTACGGATTTATCCCCGCGCGTGCTGAACCGCCAGACACCCCTACCTGTGTTTAACGACACCCACGGCATGGCCCTCCCCGCCTGATCCGGGAACAGGGCCGTATCGAAGACGAAGGGCCCCTCCTTGAGGGCTTCCCAGCCCGTGTGCTCGGCAAGGGCTTCACCGGGTGTCGGGAACTTCGTAAGCCGTTCGCCGAAGCCCGGCTCGAAAGCGAGTGCGGCCTCGTAGGGGATGACAGGGATACGATCGGAGAACGGCCCATCGAAGGCTGTCACGAGGATGCCGGGGTCGTTATTAATGACACGACCGGTATAGGTCTTGCCGCTGACGGTCGCACGCTCCTCAATCTCGACCTGCACCTGCCAACTGTTACAACCGTCGGTCAGCGTATCGCATACGAAGACGCGCCCGCCGGTAGCGCCCTTCTCCTCGCGCACCGGCTGTCGCGCACCCGTTAGGCGTACTGGACGTGAATCGCCGTCGCCGATCTGCTTGAGCGTCACGTACCACTCCGGACGGTCGTCAGGGAAGTAGTCCCATCGCACATTATCCATCGTCACGTTTCGCACGTTCTCGAACCAGGCGATGCCGGCCGTTGTCCCCCACACCCCCGTTTCGGCTCCCGTGGTGCCGCGCGGCTTCATGATCTCGAAGACGACGTCACTGAAACGCCAGTCGCGCACATTGTCCTCGGGACGGCACGCGACGACAGGCGGACGCTGCGCGCGGAAGCGGCAGTGCGCAAAGCTGATGCCCTTGATGAAATCCACGTTTTCCGTATCGGCGATCGCAACGTAGAACGGTGCATGGAAACTGTTGATCGACATGTTGGAGAACCGCATGTTCTCGACAGAAAATGGCACGATGGAATCCCTTGGCGGCGGGACGACTCCGCGACCGCGCGGCGGATCCATGTACTCCCGCGGAGGATCCGGGAGCGGCGGCAGATAGAACTGCACGCCCAGTCGCGAATAGGTGCAGACGATGTTGTCAAAGCTCACATCACGGATCGGGCCGTCCTCGGTCCAACCAATGCGGATCGCACTCTGGTTTGAGCGCAGCACACAGTTCGCGAACGTCATGCGTTCGCACGCTCGGACCTTCTTCATCTGCTCCTGGTGAGTACGCACGATGAGCGCGTCGTCCTGCGCGTCGATCAGGCAGTCGCTGACCGTCACGTCGCGGCATCCGCCAAAGTGGAGACCGTCCCCGTTCGGGAACTCGCGGTGACACTCGATGCGCACCCCCTTCACCTGCACGCGGTCGCAGTCCAAGAACCAGGTCGACCAACCGCAGGGATGGTAGACGAGCACATCGTCGAAGCGCACGTCGCGGCACCCGACGAAGAACACGCAACGCCCACAGATGTTCGTGTGGCTGTTGCGCTGCCAACGTCCGTTCTCGCGGTGGTGGTAGGCCTCGGCGTTACCGTCGATCGTCCCCGAGCCGGTGATGGCGACGTTCGTCTGGCCGCAGGTATAGAACATCGCGCGCTTGTTGAACCGGGGCGAGCGCTCAGCATTCCACACGTCATTGGGCGTGAATTCGGGGAACTTGTAGGGATCCTCGCCCGCCTTCAGCGTCGCGCCCCGTTCGATATGCAAGTCTACGTTGTTACGGAGGTTGAGCGTGTAAGTCTTGTAAACGCCGCCCCCAGGCACTAGCACCTGTCCACCGCCAGCGGCAGTGCAGTCGTCGATCGCCTGCTGGATCGCCGCCGTGTTGTCGGTCACACGATCCGGCTTCGCACCGTATGTCGTGATGTCAAAAGTGCGGCCGAACACCGTCGCGGACGTCAACGTGAGCCAAAGAGCTGTCTTTGTCATTAGCTTTCCCCGGTTAAGACGTTATTAGCCTGCTTTGCCACGCATCACACCAATATCTGTGGTTACACTTTAAGCGAGAAGCCCTTGCGGTAATGCGGCTCGACCAAAGCATTGGCCGAATCACAGTTCTTGAAGCGCATCGCCTCACAGTCCCACTCCAGCCGCACATTCGGGTGGCGCACCGCAATCGCCCCGAGCGCCGCGTTTTCGGCCACATGGCCGGCTGTCTCGAACGGGTTGTTCGACTTGCGCCCGATCTTGATCGCGGTGACAAAATCTTCGAAGTGGCTGCCGATCTGCGTCATCCAGAAGTTGGGCTTGGTCTTCTCCTCCTCTTTGATGTTGCGGATCATCGCGCGCATCTCGCTTTCGGGAATCACGCGGCAACCGTCCGCACCATGCGAACCGTATTTCAGCGTGTGCTTGCTGCCATACACCACCGCGCCCGCGTTCCACTGGCCCGGCACGATGCGGTTGCCCAACTCGCGCCCCTCCTCCAGCACCGGCGGGCGCGGCACCTCGTTGCAGAACTCGCCGTCATGCCACACGATCGTCAGCGTCTTGCCGTTAGCGAGATCGTATTCGTAGCGGATACGCGAAGCGTTGGGGAAGGCCAGCCGATCGCGCACCGGATCCCACCCCGGCGTCACTTCCGCCGTGATACGCTGCGGACTGCGCAGATTGAGCGCGTCGTAGATCGGGTCGAGCAGATGGCAGCCCCAGTCGCCGGGATTACCGGTGCCGAACGGCGTCCACGCGCGCCAACGGTTGGGCGTGAAGTAAGGCGAATAAGGATGGTATTCGGCCGGCCCGATCCAGCGCTCCCAGTCGAGACCCTCGGGCAACTTCTCGTGTTTCGCCAGTTCGGGAATCTTGCTCGCGGAATCCAGCAGCCGCATGGTCGTCCAGGTGTGGACCTCGCGGATCTCGCCGAGCAGCCCTTTGCGCACCCAAGAGACGAACGTCTGGTGGCTGGCGAACGAATGGCCCTGATTGCCCATGTGGGTCACCACGTTGTAACGGCGCGCGGCCTCCATCAGCCGGCGCACCTCCCACACCGTGCGGGCGATCGGCTTCTCGGTGTAGACGTGCTTGCCGAGCTGCATGGCCTCGACCGTGGGCAGCGCGTGCCAGTGGTCCGGCGTCGCCACGAGCACCGCGTCGAAACGCTTGCCGGCCTTGTCGTACATCTCGCGGTAGTCGACGAACGTCTGGACGTCAGGCAAGAACTTCTGGGTCGCCGCGAGACTGCGCGGATCCACGTCCGCCACGGCCACGACCTCTCCGAGCCCGGCATCGACCAGCCCTTTGAGATCGGCCCGCCCCTGACCGCCGACCCCGACCGCCGCGAAACGCACGGTCTCGCTGGGCGGCGCCTCGCCACTGCCCGCGACCAGTCTGCGCGGAAGGATCGAAAATACGCCCGCTGCACCAACGGAACACAGGAAGGCACGACGGTTGAAACCGGTCTTCATGACGACTCTCCTCTTGGGTTGAACCGATGTCCAATTTGAGAAGAGTATAGCACACCGCACGGCTTACGCACTTGTATCTGCCCGTCAACTTGGGTACAAAATCAGCACGGCTTCAATTGGGAATTAGGATTGGGGAATCAAGAGCTTGTGATCGTCAAGCGACGCGGCCGTTGAAAATAAAAAAACCACGCAGGGCTTGTACAGCCCCACATGGTCGTTCGCTTGTCGTGTGCGCTTACTTCTTGGAGCAGCAGCTCTTCTTCTCAGCGCATGCCTTGTCCTTCGCACCGCAGCTCTTCTTCTCAGCGCATGCCTTGTCCTTCGCACAGCACTGAGCTTTCTTGGCGCACGCGCATTTGTCGCACTTGCAGTCGGCCTTTTTGGCCTCTGCCGTGCATCCGCACGACTCGCATTTGCATGCGGCCTTCTTCTCTTTCGCGCACGTGGCCGGGCATTGCGCCACCGCCACCGAAGCCATCATCGCAGCCACCAGGGCCATCATTGTCACTATACGCTTCATGAGTCACCTCCCATTGCCTCGGCGCTCTAGCGGTCCAAATCTAAAGCACTTCGGTTGACATTGAAAGTAGCCGAACCGACAGATCCTGTCAAGTGGGCGTTCCACTTTTCTGGGTGTGCCGGTGACGGAAGGCTGAGGGCGTCGTGCCGAAAACTTGCCGGAAGGCGACGGTCAGGTGCGCGGCCGAGGAGAATCCGAGTTGGTCGGCGATCTGCTTAATGGGTGTGTCAGTGCCTTTCAGCAGGAAAGACGCCTCGTCCAGCCGCATGCGCATCGACACTTTCTGGACGGGAGATTTGAGCGTCCTGACGAATAGCCGGTCAAGGCGCGTGCGTGAAATGTTGAGCGCACGGGCAATCCGTTCCGAGTCCGGCGCTTCGTGCTGATGCGCACGCATGTAGTCGAGCGCCTTGCGGACGAGCGGATCGGTGGCCGCGATCACGTTTGTTGAGGCGCGCGCCACGATGCCTGTGGGAGGAATCCAAAGAATGCCTGGATGCGCCTTTTGCGGTGTCATGAGCCGCTCCAACAGGGCGGCTGCCGTGTAACCGATACGCTCGAGGTTGTGGCCGACGGATGAAAGGGGAATGCCCTGATTTTCGCAGACAATCGTGTCGTCACCGATGCCCATGATGGCGACCTGAGCGGGCACGGCGATGTCAGACTCCATGCAGGCTGTGAGCACGCGGGCGGCGTCCGCATCGTCATAGCCGAGCACGGCGAGCGGAAGCGGAGCGTCCCGGATCAGAGCGGCCAGACGGCGGGTAAAAGTCTTCCAGTTGTCGAACTCATGCGCGGCCAGCGTTTCGGCGAGCACCCAGCGCCTGGCCTTTTTTCCGGTCAGCCGCTGCCATGTTTCGGAAAAGCCCCGGTAACGGAGGGCATGCGAGTGACTCCAAATGGTCGAAAACCAGGCGGCTTCCGTAAAGTGGTGATCGACGAAATGCTTGGCGGCGAGACGCCCGCATTGTTCGTGGTCGCCAGAGACACGCGGGATGTCGATTTCAGGATGGTCGATCGTCATGTCGACGACAGGCATGCCCGTAGCGATGAGGCCTTGTATGAAGGCCAGCGTCGACTTGGTGCCGCGCACCGAAACAAGCGCCCCGTCACCGGCCCAGCCGACCGGCAGCCGCGAAAGACGGTCCGCAATGACAAGATGCCATCCGTGCGTCTTGGCGAATTTCGCGATGCCCCCAAGTCGGATATGCGAGACCGGCTGTGAAAGGATCAGAACGTTCTTCTGCCGCATGTCCAGCAGTATGCCGCATGTGACGAAAATCTGAAAGTGTTATCAAAATCCTATAAAAAATTTATCGAACAAAGGTCTTATGGACTCGACGCAAAATAGTATCATTACCCTGTCGCCCGGTCCGTTGGGCAGAGTGGGCCCGACGGAAACCAGTGAACAATGAGGTACGCAAGATGAAAAAACCGAAGACGCTGCGGATCCGCCAACAGAGGTCAAGGTTGTTTTCGAGAATGGTCTCCTTTATGCTTGGCAGCAAGAGGGAACGGTTCTGACGTTCCGGTGAGAGGATAATTGATGACATGCAGAAGTTGATGACTGGCTTAACGTGTGGTCTCGTCGTTTCGGCGCTGGCCGAGGGGTTCGACTCCGAAAAGGCGCGGCCCCAAGACTTCCCCGCCGCGGTGGCGGATGCTCCCCGCGCTGTGGTGATTCGCGCGCCTGGCGAATATGATCTGGGGACGCCGCTTGCAGCGGCGTTACAGGGGCGTGTGACATTGGCGCAGGCGGATGCGGATCAGGCGAAGGCGTGCCTCTCCAAGGAGAAGTTCGATCTGGTGCTGCTCCAGGGTGAGCAGGCGTTCGCGGACCTTGTGGACGCCGCTCTTGCGAGTGACAGCGACACGAAGGTGGTGGCCCTTGTGACGAAGCCTGCCTGGGGCATGTTCACGAGCGGCGTGCCTCTCCATCAGGTCGCGGACAAGTCAGCGGCGTCCGTCGCCGGCATCGCCGCCGATGTGATTCTCCAGGAACTGGGGCTTGACGCCGTGGCAGAAACGGCCTTTGAAAATGCGGCCAAGGCCATCGATGAGCTCGCCGCAAAGTTTCCGGGCCGATACCCCGCCGCGCGGTTCCGCGAAACACTCAAGAAACTGAGAAACGGCCAAGCCAACCGGAAGGCGTTCGATGCATGCTTGAAAGAAGCCCTGGTCACGTCCAATCCGCTGGTCACGGCTCATGAGATCGTCTACACGACGCGTGAGATGTGGCGCAGTGACCACCACAACACGGCGACACTCTTCCAGTGCGGCGAGATCAACGAGAACAGCTACCGCACGCAGGGCGCAATGAAGGCACTGGACGTGAAAACGGGCACCGTGCGGGTGATCGTGCCAGAGGTCGCCGGACGCACCGTGCGTGACCCCGAAGTCGACTACGACGGGAAAAGGATCGTGTTTTCCATGCGCGTCGGCAGGAACGACGACTATCACATCTATACGGTCAACGCAGACGGGTCGGATTTGCGTCAACTGACACGTGCAAAGGGGGTCTCGGACATAGACCCCGTCTGGCTGCCGGACGGACACATCCTCTTCAGTTCGACGCGCGAACCGAAGTACTGCATGTGTAACCGCCACATCATGTGCAACCTCTACCGCATGGAGCCGGACGGCGCGAACATCCACCAGATCGGAAAGTCCACGCTGTTCGAGGGGCATGCCTCGGTCCTTCCCGACGGACGCATCCTTTACGACCGCTGGGAATACGTTGACCGCAATTTCGGCGACGCGCAGGGACTCTGGGTGTGCAATCCGGACGGGACGCGCCACGCGCTTTTTTGGGGCAACAACACGACGAGTCCGGGCGGCGTGATCAACGCGCGTCCGCTCTCGAACCCTTCACGTGTGGTCGCTTCCCTGGGAAGTTGCCATGATCTGCCTTGGGGGGCGCTTGGCATCATCGACCGTTCGCTGGGCGTGGACGGCAGGGACCCCGTTCTGCGGACCTGGCCGGCGGAGTACCGCGAACGCATCCACACAGGCCAGGAAGACTTCGACTCGACGCGCCCGCTGAAGGTCAAGTACGCCGACGCCTTCCCGCTCGACGACGCGCATTTCATCTGCACGCGCACGATCGGCCGCGGCAGCGAGATGGCTCTCGCCTATCTCGATCTGCACGGGAACGAGGTTGTGTTCCATCGGGACCCGCCCGGATGCCATGCCCCCGTGGTTCTGCGGGCGTCGAAAAAACCTGTCGTTCAGGCGGTGCAGCGTAACTTTGAGGCACCCAACGCCCCCGGGTTCTTCTATGTGCAGAACATCTACGTGGGGACGCACATGCAGGGCGTGAAGCCCGGCAGCGTGAAGGCGATCCGCGTGGTGGAGAGTCCGGAGAAGCGCACGTGGATCCGTTGCCGCGGCTGGTTCGGCCACGGCGAGGAGGCCGCCGCGATGAACTGGCACTCCTTCGAGAACAAGCGGATCCTTGGCACGGTGCCCGTGGAGAAGGACGGCAGCGCCTATTTCGAGGTGCCCGGCAACACGTACGTCTACTTCCAAGCACTCGACGCCGAAGGGAAAATGGTTCAGTCCATGCGTTCGGGTGCCTATCTCCAGCCTGGCGAGCTCTATGGCTGCGTCGGCTGCCACGAGAACCGCGTCGGCGACGTGCCGGAGTCCCAGGGGCGCCCGCTCGCGTTGCAACGGGCACCGTCGAAGCTGGACGGCGCCTACAATCTCCGTGGGCTCGGACGCGGCACGAAGCCCCATCTCTATTCTTTCCAGAAGGAGGTGCAGCCTATCCTCACGGCCAAGTGTATCAGCTGCCACGACTATGCGGCACCAGCCGGCGAGAAGCTGAACCTTTGCGGAGATCTCGGAGCCTATTTCTGCACGAGTTACGTGGATCTCTGGGCTCTCGGCCAAGTGACGTGCATAGGCGGAGGCCCCGCTGAGATTCAGCCCGCGTATTCGTGGGGCTCGCATGCATCCAATCTCACGAAAATGCTCTATGGGCATTCCGATGTCCGGCTGACGGACGACGAGCGTGACCGGTTGATCACATGGATGGACATTAACGCGCCGTACTGGCCCTGTTACGAGTGCGCGTGGCCGGAAAACTACGGCGGACGCATGCCGATCACGCGGGCCGAACATGATGAGCTCGAGAAACTGACAGGCGTGAAGATCGCGTCGCGGTTCAGCGCGCGCCAGCGCGAGCAACTGAACTTCACGCGGCCCGAGTTCTCCCGCATTCTGGCCGGCGTGAAGGGGACGCCCGCGGGTGAAAAGGCGCTGGACATCATTCGCCGGGGGGCGGAACGTCTGAAGACGAACCCGCGTGCGGATATGGATGGGTTCCGTCCCTGTGGCAAGGATCTCGAACGCGAGGCCCGTTATCAGTACCGTCTTGGCGAAGAACAGAAAGTCTACGAGGCGATCCGTGCTCGCGAGAAATACTACGACAAGTAATCGGCTGAAAGGAGGATCATGACTGGTTTTACTTATCAGAATCCCGTCAAAGTGATTTTTGGGGCGGGTACGCTTGCGCAGGCGGGGGACGAGGCAAAGAAGCTCGGCACGCGGGCCTTTGTCGTCAGCTACAGCGACGGCAGCGTGACGGCGGCGCTCACAAGAATCAAAGGGCTGTTGGAGACTGCGGGCGTGACCTCACAGATGTTTTTGGAAGTCGTGCCGAATCCGCCCATCGAGATGGTCGCGCGTGGCGTCGAACAGGCCAAGTCATTCGGCGCCGACCTGGTCATCGGCGTGGGCGGCGGCAGCGCGATGGACGCCGCGAAGGTGATCGCCGCAGGCGTTCTCTATACGCATGGCGATCTTTGGGACATGGTCTATGCGAGCCACTCTCACGTGACGGCGCGGCGGCCGGAGGCCGCTCTGCCGCTCCTGCTGATCCCGACACTTCCGGCGACGGGCAGCGAGATGAACATGTGCGCGGGCGTCTCCTCAACGGAGCGCAAGCAAAAGGGTTACGTCTGGGCAAACTGCCTCTTCGCGAAAACGGCGCTTCTCGATCCGGAACTCACCTACACGCTGCCCGCGTTCCAGACCGCATGCGGCAGCGTTGATGCGATCAGCCATGTGCTCAAGATCTTCGTCAACGGGCAGCCCAAAAGCGATCTCCTGCACGAATTCCAGCTCGGCATCATCGAGGGGGTGAAAACGGTGAGTTTCAACGCGGATGGCGTGTTGGCGTCGGATCCGCCCGTTCCGGCAGAAGCGCTCGCCACCATTCTCAAGATGGCGCTCTAAAGAGGCGGAAGACTGATGACGGTCAAGGAAATTGCGGGCATGATGGACATCAGCGCCGTTCAGGCGCAGTCCACGCTTGAGGACATCGACAATGTGTGCGCGCTGGCGCGAGAGTTCTGCGCGGCGGCCGTGTTCTGCCTGCAAGCCCATGTGCCGTACATGCGGGAGCGCCTGGGGACGGAGACAGGCGTGAAGCTGGCCTCGGTATGCGGGTTTCCCAGCGGTGCGGAATCGACCCACATCAAGGTCGAGACAACGAAAGAACTGGTTGGACTCGGCTGCGATGAGATTGACATGGTGAACAACATCGCCTGGCTGAAGGCCGGCGACGAGAAAGCCTACAAACACGACATTGAATCTGTTGTCGCGGCGGCCGCTGGGCGTCCCGTGAAGGTGATTCTCGAATGCCACTGGCTGACGGAGGAAGAGATCCTCCGCGGCACGCGCTGGTGTGCCGAGGCAGGCGCGAGTTGGGTGAAGACCAGCACGGGCTGGGCGCCGACCGGCGCCACCGTTGAACGCTGCGCACTGATCAAGCGCGCGGTCGGCAACCGTTGCGGGGTGAAGGCGGCGGGCGGCGTGCGGACACTCGAGATGCTGCTCGCCATGCAGGCGGCCGGCACGCGGCGTTTCGGTATTGGCGTCAGGACGGCGCGGGCGATTCTGGAGTCTGTATGATCCTAGCCTATGATTTCGGAACGGGCGGCATCAAGGCGTCGCTTTTCGACGCGGACGGGCGCGTGGTCGCGTGCGGGTTCGACGCGTATGCGACGCATTACCCCGCCTCGGGTTTCCACGAACAGGCCCCGGAGGACTGGTGGCGCGCGACGGTGAAGTCGACGCGCCTGCTGTTGTCCGGCATTTCGCCCGAGCAGCGGGGGGCGATCCGCGCCATCGGCATCTCGGGGCATTCTCTCGGCGTCGTCCCTCTAGACGCCGACGGCCATCTGCTGCGTCAACGCGTGCCGATCTGGAGCGACTCCCGCGCGGACGCCGAGGCGCGGGAGTTTTTCACGCGGATTGACGAAACAGCGTGGTTCCGTTGCACGGGATGCGGCTTCCCGCCCGGCCTTTACAGCGTCTTCAAGCTGATGTGGTTCAGGCAACACGAGGCCGACTGGTTTGCGCGCACGGGTATCGTGCTGGGCACGAAGGACTATGTGAACTACCGGCTCACCGGAGTGAAGGCGACGGACCACTCCTATGCGTCTGGAACGGGCATCTACGACTTGCGGCGGCGCGCCTACGCGCCGGACCTGATCGCGGCAAGCGGGCTTCCCGCATCCCTTTTCCCGCGGATCGTCCCCGCGACGCATGTGCTCGGCACACTGACGAGTGAGGCTGCGGACGCACTCGGGCTGCCGGACTCGGTTCAGGTTGTCGCGGGCGGTGTGGACAACAGCTGCATGGCGCTCGACGCCGGGGCCTATCAGGAGGGACGCGCCTATAACTCGCTGGGATCGTCCAGTTGGATCGCCGTCTCCAGTGCGGATCCGCTCATCGATGACGCCACACGTCCGTATGTGTTCGATCACGTGGTGCCGGGCCAATACGCCAGCGCGCTCGCGATCTTTTCCGCCGGAACGAGCCATACGTGGCTCCGGGACATCCTGGGACTGGACTATGCGGACATGGACACCCTGGCCGAGGCGGCGGGTATCGGGGCGCACGGGCTCTTCTTCAACCCGACGCTGGCCGGCGGCAGCTCGCTCGACGTGACGCCTGCGATGCGTGGCGCATTCGCCAACCTCGACCTGCGCCACACGCGCGGCGACATGGTACGGGCGGTGATGGAGGGCGTGGCCTTCGGGCTCCGTCACGCTTTGGACACGCTGCGCGAACTCGTGCCGGTGACGGAACCGCTCACGCTGGTGGGAGGCGGGGCAAAGGCGCCGCTCTGGCGGCAAATCTACGCGGATGTCTACGGTCTGCGGGTCGTCCGGACGTCAATCGGCCAGCAGGCCGCCGCGCTCGGCGCGGCGGTGGTCGCCGGGGTCGGCTGCGGCCTCTGGCGCGATTTCACCGTGATGGATCGCTTCGCCTCCATCGTCGACGAAACCCTCCCCGACGCCGCCGCCCGCCACCGGTACGACGCGATCTACGCGAACTACCGCTCCCTCACCAACCATCTCGGGCAGTGGTGCGTGGAGATGAAGGCATAACGCGCCGCCTCACCCCTTCCAGCCCAGACGCCGCGAGATGCGCTCGGCGCCGGCCTTGACGGTCTCGCCGACACCCGGGATCATCTCCGGTTTCACACGCGTCTCCGGCCCCGTCACCCACACGGAAGCCAAGGGATAGCCGCCGCGGTCGAAAATCGGGGCGCCCACGCAGTAGATGCCCGCGTACTCTTCCCCGTTGTCAACCGCGTATCCCAGTTTGACGACGCGCTGCAGCTCCTCGCGGAAGGCCTCCGACGTCGCGATGGTGTTCTCGTTAAACCGGATGAACGTGGTCTGCGCGATCACCCGTTCGCGCTGAATCTCCGGCAGGTACGCCAGAATCGCCTTGCCCGGCGCGGAGCAATAGGCGCGGATGCGGTGTCCCGCGTTCACCGAGAAACGAAACAGGTGCGAGCCGAGCGCCTGCTCCAGCACAATGACCTCGGGCCCGTTCAGCACACCGAGTAGGACAGTGTCCTCCAACTCGTCCCGCAGACCCCGCATGACCGGCAGACAACTGCCGATCAAATCCGTCTCGGACAGCGCCTGCTGCCCGAGCATCAGCATCTTCTGGGTGAGCCGGAACACCTTGGTTTCAGCGTCACGCTCCAAATAACCGGCCTTCGTCAGCTCAAGCGTGATCCGGAACACGCTGGAGATCGGACACTTCACGGCCTGCGCGATTTCGAGCTGGCCCTTGCCGTCGGGATGACGGGCCAAATACTCGAGTACGGCCAGCCCACGCGCCAGGCTTGGCGCGTTATAACGTCCGTCTCCCAGTACTGTCCCAAAGATTCGAGAGCAATGTGGCATAACTCTTTGATAATGGCAAGTTAACGATGTGAAAAAGTTCGTGACCTTTTCAATTCAGCCGCTACCGTTTCCGCCTTTGACACAGGCGGAGGGCTGC
>Ga0209407_1002752_pt1 | contig 16060 bp, 12 predicted proteins | sample AD_JPNHG3_MetaG_FD_184410 | JGI IMG/M metagenome (GOLD analysis project Ga0209407, IMG submission 184410) | Active sludge microbial communities of municipal wastewater-treating anaerobic digesters from Japan - AD_JPNHG3_MetaG (SPAdes) (version 2) | ecosystem: Engineered > Bioreactor > Anaerobic... | reverse complement strand
GCGTTCTGCTGGTAGCCAAGTCCCACAGGAAAGAACTCGAATCCCCCATTCTCGCTGCACTGAACCTCACGGTGCGAAACGGCGCAGACCACCTCGGGGGATGTCCCCAACCGAACAAGGCGCCGCACCCCGCTGCCGGGCGCCAAAACACGTGTCCAGTTCCCCGAATCGCCAATGCTGCGATACAATGAGCCATCCGCGCCAGCCAGCAGCCAAATTGGCTGGTGGACCGGAAGCATCATCTGGCTCGCAACGCCCTTCAGACAGGGTTCGGCCAGCCCACGCACCGCTCGCTCAACCCAGTTCTCGCCGCCATCGGTGGTGCAGATCATTCGGTCATGGCTGCTCAACACGCAAAATGCCCGGGGGTTGGCTTCCTGGCCTCGCCAGAACACGACCGGTATGGCACCAGCCGGAGGGGATACGGACAGTGCCGGCACGACCATTCGCCGAATCCGTTCGGGTGCCCCGTCAAGGCGCCATTGCTCAAGAACAAGGGCCCCTGCGGCGTCCCTACCCAGAACCAGAAATGCACTACGCGCCAACCAGGCCACGTGCAGCAGTTCCGACAGATCCGTGGTCACCTGACTCGGCCGGCCCTCCGCATCCAACAGCCACAGTAGGTGGTCGGATCCCACGATCAGGGACCGGTTACCCAGTGGTCGCACCTCCCTAAATGGCGTTGCAATCTCGACAGCAAGTGGCAACCATTTTGCGCCACACGCATCCGAACGCAGTAGTCCATCGGATGCGGCGACCACCAAGCTCGGACACTCCGGGGTTCCACCAAGCCCCCACATGTCCAGGAAATCGACATCAGGAGACGCACCGAACTCGTTCCACCGGTGGATCGGGCGTACGGCGACTTGTACCTCCCCGGCGTTTCGGGGAGGACGAACCCGAACCACGTACTGGCGAGACAGTCGTTCGGCAATCTCCTGTAAGGCATCAACGTAGGGCTGCGGACTCGTCGTATCGTCGGGAACATGGATGACCTGTCCCTGCAGCTCCGAAGCGAGTTGCCTAAAGGCGGAGTCACCTGGGTTCGCGTCGGGCGTGACCAGTAGGAATGGCCGAATCTGGCGGGTCTCCAGTTCCCGGATCAGTTTCACGGTCTCAGGGTCGTTCGCTCGGATTACCGGCTCTCCACATGTATGAAGCATCGTGCGAAGCGCATTGTCCCAATAGCTATCTTGAACGCACCGGGGAAGGCCGAACTTCTGAGCACACTTGGACAGGAGCGACGGGGCATCCCCCCCCAGTTTCCGAATACAACCGGCTTCGCAGTTAGCAGCCTCGCCGGAAGCCAATGCCCGACAGTTCCTACGACACTGGAGAATCTCTTTCCCCTTGTTGCACGGACTATTCGAATGAGTCCGCAACCTGTCATGACCGGCAGTGTTGATCTGCAACGGTTCGTCGGTCATCAGGACGACAACACGTTCGCCCTTCGCCCCCTGAAGCATTGTTCCCGCCTCCAAGAGCGCCGCCACACCGTCCTCACCGTCCCCGCCGCCAGTGGCGGATGACAGTTGCTGCATCCATCGGATGAACTGATCAGACTTGCTGGAAGGGCGATGCACATCCATCACCTGCTCGGTAAAGGTCAGCAACCCTAGGCGGGCACTGCGCCCCCGGTAGTTCAGGGTACTCGCGAAGTGGGCAACGGCCATGCGCACGGCCTCCCGTTCGGTGCTCATGCTGCCTGACATGTCGATCGCGAAAACAATGTCGAGGGGGCGTTCCTCCTCGAATCCCCAGAACTGGAGGATCTCGACCTTACGGCTGCCAAAGAAGACACGAAACGCATCGCGGGTCAGGCCAGAAACGCGGGCTCCAGCTGCATCGCGCACCTCGATGTAGAGATCAAGATCCCCGTTGGCCTGGCGGATCGTTCGAGTAATCGCCGCCCGCATCCCGAACGCATCCTTTCGCTGGAGTTCGACGAAGGCCAGAAACCGTTCCTCCGCCTCGCGGGATTCGCGGGCCTCGGGGAACCAGCGGACAAAGCGCAACCACTTCGCGGGCTGGTCCGCCAACTCGGCCTCCTGCCAGTAGAACGTCACCGCACGCTTCTGGAACCGTTCGGCCTCCCGATCATCCGGGAAAAGGCGCGCATATAGCAGACTCATCGGACCGGACTTGTGGCGGCTGGCGGCTTTGGCCAGTTTCGCACGAAGGCGCTCAGCCTGCTCGGAGATTCGTGGAACCGATTCCATTACTTGAAGCAGGGTATCCGTCTGTTCATCATCCAAAGGCTGGCCGGCCTCCAGTGCCTGTCTCAGCGCACGCAGGTGGTAGTCGGCAATCGCTCGCTCGAAGCGCTCCGGCCACTGCCCCCGGGTGTACCGTTCCAGACCGGCGCTCAGCTGATTGAGTTCATGCGACGCGTGCGCATCCTGGAATGCACGACGCGCCTCCCGATCGTAGAGCTCGGGTTCGAAAGGTGCCATCTCGGGCCATTCGCCGTAAGCCTCCATGAGTTCCTGGTAGGCAGCGACGGTATCCGTACGAATGGCTAGATCCCGGGCCACGCTCAATTCATTCACCCGCACTCCGGAAAGCATCTCGGCAGCCTCGGGCCAACTCTCATAGGTCAGGCGAAACTCGCGCCACCCAGCCAGCGAGGAAGCAGACTGGGCCTCTGCCAATGCCTTCAGGACTTCATGCTGCCGGGCTTGCGCAACCGACGCGGCGGCCTCCGGTCGCGCCCCGTATGTACGAAGAAAGGCGCGAACTGCATCGAGGCTGTCCTGGTCCAGCGCCCGACGCAACGCGATCTCGGCCTCACGTCGGCCGGCAATCTCCGCCTCAGGAACCCCCGGGTAGCGAGACTGAAACTCCTGGTAGCCCTCCAGGGTATCCAGGGGTTGGGTTTGGTCCCGGAAGAACGCGGTGGCTTCGAAACCGCGTGACCGATGAACCAGGTCCGCCACTATGGGCTCCCGGGCGTAACGCCTCGCGAATTCCCGGTAGGCCTCGACCGTGTCAGCGCGTCGAGCCAATCCCAGCCGCGCCTCGCCCACCAGAACAAAAACTTCATCGCGCTCGGGCGGGTGCTTGCCCCGCGCCTGCTGCTTGTCCAACCAGGACTGCCCTTTGCTCACAACGCGGTCCAAGGAGCCGTTATCCAGGAGTTTGCGAAGGGATACCGGCAGACCGGCACATCCGGTTCCCAGGAGGCACAGCCCCAGGGCAACAACAACGATTCGGGAGAATTGCTTGGAACTACTCATACACCTCACCCTTGGAAGTCTTGCCGAGAAACAAGCATGTGGTCGCCGCTCCTGTCACCCACCGGCCCTTCCCGACGTATGGGTCCCGAGGGTCGTTGCGGGTGACGCGGGCGTTCCCTTCACCGGCGCCACCGGCAGCGCCACGAACAGCAGCGACGCTGAACAGTTAACTCCACCTATCACAGATGCTCGCAGATCGCAATGATTTTAGACCTTGCATGCAAGGTCTAAACAGACAAACGCCCCTACTTTACCTACACAAATATTTCCTTTCTTTAACCGCATCAAAATAACAAACCTGAGGTACCGAGTCCAAAGTATCACATCTTTCTTTACATTTTGTACAAGCAAATTTCTCCAGCTCTTCATCGTAATAACAACGCTCGCCCGGCAAACATACGGGATCGCATTTAGTACAACGAAACTTCATATCAGTTTTTCTGAGATAACAATTTTGTGTCGCTGAGCATATTTGATACTCTTTCAAGCAGGTTGTGCAGGCAAATTCATTTTCATCATTTTTATAACATTGTTCCAACGCTCCACAATTCTCTTCACATTCCGTACATGCAAAGCGCGCAGTTCTATCTTCGACACAGTACTTTCCTTCTTCACAATTTTCGCAAGAAGCGCAAATGTAAGCACTCGATTCCGTATCCCGGTAACAACTCTGTCCTTCGGTACAAGCATTGCATGATTCACAACTAGCCGCATCACCGAATACTATACATCTATCGGGATTTGTGCAGAAAACCTTGTTTGATTTTTCATTTGCCGCCTCGGTACAAAGATAGCCGCAGGAAAAAGTGTTATCGGAATTGCGTGCGCAATAGCGAGTTTTGCCCTCGATGTGAGTGCATGATATCGGATTTTTAATCAATTCGTTGCACCAAATATATTCTGCGTTGTTATAATCGCTGTCTTTGTCATTTCCGTCAGTTTTATTATAAACGCAGACGCCCATTAAACATTGATAATCTTCTCCGTAATTTTCTTTGCAATTTCTCAGCTCCAGACTGTCGGCAGAACCGCAGGCTGTTTGGCTATTGACTTTACACACAAAAACGCCCTGTTCCCTATCCATTTCCAAGTGGTAGTTGGGTTTACATCGCAGTGCATTGCACTTACCGGCATGGGTACAAGTTGCCAGCGCCACCCCCTCCCTTTTTGTGCAATCGGTGTTTTCTCCGTCTTCCGCTTCATCGGGGGCGGCACAGCGATCGACGCGGTTGCTTATACATTGATTTTCCACGTCTTTTTTGTCCAGGTGATAACCTTCGATACAGCGTGAAATTTGACAAAATCCCCTATCTACATCGCAGCTCGCACTCGCTTTGTTTTCGATTTTGTGCACAAAGGGGAGTTTGGTGCAGTTTAGGCAAGCAGTTCCACAGCCTGTATCTTTGTTTTCACAGCCATTGACGCGACATGTATTTGGTTTGTCATTGCAACCTGCAGCTTCGCACCCCCCCATATAACAAACAGGCTTTTCACTAAAACAGCGCGTACTACAACCCCCGCAGTAATAAGGATTCGTTTCAAAATCATTTTCCTGTAAATTGTATAATATACAAATCGGCTCTATGGGTTTTACAGAGTCATGGGCACAATTAATCGTTCCAACAGGGCATTCATATTGGCACTTGCCATTCAAACAACCCGTCGAAACCGCTCCATTGATAGAATGTTCACTGCAAACCCGGCCGCAAGCGCCGCAGTTATTCGGATCATTTCCCATAACATTGATGCATTCATAGGCATCTGCAACTTCAGTGCTAGGGCAAAGTCGTTTGTCATTTTCACAAGAAACTTGAGTACATTTGGAATTTATACAAACTTTATGTGGTAAGGCACAGATTTCACCCGAGTAGTCGGGGGAGCTTGGGTTGTTTGCATCCGAACAGCTTCCCCTTGCACCGCAGTGCGTATTGTCGAGGTCGGGATCGATGCATGTATCTCCACATAAAACAAAGCCTTGGGGGCATGTACATTTTCCTGCAAGGCAGGTTTTTCCGTTGTTACAGATTTCGCCTTTGTAATTTGCGGAATTTTTGTCATCATCGCTACATGTGCCTTTTGCGCCGCAGTATTGCATATCTTCCAAGGGGTTTGTACATACGCCGTTACATAAAATATAGTTCGTAGGGCATGTGCATTCACCTGCAAGGCAAAGTCTTCCGGCACTGCATTGTTCGCCTTTGTAATTTGCGGAATTTTTGTCATCGTCGCTACATGTGCCTTTTGCGCCGCAGTATTGCATATCTTCCAAGGGGTTTGTACATACGCCGTTACATAAAATATAGTTCGTAGGGCATGTGCATTTACCTGCAAGGCAAAGTCTTCCGGCACTGCATTGTTCGCCTTTGTAATTTGCGGAATTTTTGTCATTATCGCTACATGTACCTTTTGCGCCGCAGTGATCGTTGTTCGTTTTCGGATCTATACAAAGACCGTTGCATTCGGGAATGCCTTGTTTACATCGGCATTTGCCCTCGATGCAATCTTCAAGACCTGTACAAACTTTGCCCTTGTAATCGGGGTCGTTAATATCATCGCTGCTGCAGTTGCCGCCGAGTTTCGCGCCGCAATAATGAGCGTTGCTTTGGGGGTTGACACAGGTATTGTCGCAAGTTAATTCGTAGACTTCACAATCACATTCTCCCTCGGTACAAGGTGCAGGTGAACCTGTATCGGGCGCTTCGTCGACGTCATCACACAAAGCACCGGCACAAGGTGCAGGTGAACCTGCACCCGAATCGCAGCTTATCGCCCACAAAGTGAGCAGAGCTAAAGCAGCCCAAAATAATTTAAAAAACGGATGAGTTTTCTGTATTTCCATTTTAAATTCCTCGAAAAAAAAGCAAAAAAATTTGCAGCCTATTTACGCTCAAGTTGCTCGATTTTTAGCAAGCTTTGTGCATTTTCTCAAGCCAACAATCCCCGCCCTTGCCCCCGCCCCTGTCCCTGTCCCCGCCCCTGTCCCTGTCCCCGCCCCCGCCCCCGCCCCTGTCCCCGCCTCCGTCCCTGTCCCTGCCCACGCCCCTGTCCCAGCCCACGCCCCTGTGCTATAGTTCCATCCGGTTCCTTTTTCTTTCTCTAAAACAAAGGAGTGAATTTGCCATGATCGTAAGGACGCCCTCTGAATTTTTGGACGCCTTTGCTGCTCTTAAGCCTCTCGAAAACCCACAGGCCACGGCCAGGGGAGCCTTTTTGCTGGCTCCAGCCGATTTTTCCTTGGCCCAGGAGTCTGCCACCGATAACAAATACATGGCCATGGACCAGGTCGTAGACCCCTTGAAGGCCTTGGCCCAACACTCTAACTTGGCCTCTGCGCTGCGTCAGGATGTGCCAATCATCGTGTTCCCTGGGGATCCGACTACTCCCGACGCTGTATTTCCCAACAACGTGTTTGGGACTGCCCCTGGGACCTTTATCGTTGGAAAAATGCGCCATCCTGTGCGCCAAGTTGAGGCAACTCGTCAGGACATTCGCTCATTTTTCACTGACATAATGGGCTACAACCAGTACGACATGTCCGGACGTGACGACTTGGTGGCTGAACTTACAGGGTCCTTGATCATCGATCACATCCGCAAGGTCGGTTATGTCGGCCTGACTGAGCGGTGCGACCTGGAAGGAGCAAAGGCCATGCATGAGGCCTTTGGCCTGCGTCTGACATTTGCGTTTGATTTGGCTGAAGGTGAATACCACACCAACGTGGTGTTTACTATGCTGGCTGGGCGTGGCGCCATTTTGTCGGCTGACGGCTATAAGGATCCTGAGGTACCAAAGGCAATCGCCAAGGCTTATGACAATAAAGTCGTTTGGTTAACACCACAGCAAAAGGCCGCGTTTGCTGGAAACGGAATCACCCTGACAGAAGATAGAGTCTGGCTAAGCACAGCAGCAGTCAATTCGTTGACCAAGGAACAAATGGACCAATTCGCAAAGTACGGCTTCAAGGTCGGCCACGTTGATTTATCTGAAATAGAAAAAGCAGGTGGAAGCCTGAGGTGCTGTGTTGCCGAAATCTTTTAATTAATTCCAGTACTTAAAACATCTTTTATCGCATCAAAAGCCCACTGTTACTGAATCTCTTTTGGTCCTGGGACAATAAACATTTTGTCCTCTAAGGACTCCTCGTCTGTAGCGGCTGCCTGCGATTCAGAACCCCGCCATCCTTTAAACGCATCGATTGCCAATGCTTGGTCCCCTGTGGTTTCAGTCGGCACCCACCCTGTAGTCATCTGATCCTGCAGGGCCCACATCTCCTGCTTTTGCTTGGCACGACGTTTTTTGCGCCTGTAGACAAATAAAAACAGCAGAGTTATCGCCAACCATATCGCAGCGGCACTTGTCAGCACCACTATCAAGCTATCAATCCGACTAAACGAAGATTTAAAGTCCTCAAAGGCCTCTTCTGGATAGACTCCAAATGCACGATGAAAGGCCGCCTCAAACGGCTCACCATTGCGCAAGAACTTGATAGTATTAGCTATTCCCTCACCAGATGAGACGCGGTTTAGATATCTGAAAAACAGCATCGATTGGGAATATGCCAGATGTACCTGAGCGCCAGAACTTGGGAAACCGTTTGTAATCTCGGCCAAGGGAATAAACGACTTGGTTAAGCTGGCATCCATGGACGACCTTAGACGATCAGCCACGCTTTCGTCAGCGACAAGCATGGCAAACCCTTCATGAAACCAGCGCGGGACCTGACGCCCTTCAAGCGCTGAATCCAAATAAATGTGAGCAAGCTCGTGGACGAACGTGTCACGAACCTTAAAAACCTCGTTTCCTCGCGCTGATATGACTATTTTGTCCATGTGCGACATGGCAATACCAGCGACCCAACCCTTGATTGGCCGCGACGTACCCACCATTTCACTCATGGATTCATCGTCGGAAGCAATTGCAACCTCGATCACCCTTGGGTCATCAATGCCTAGGACACCTAAAACATAGCGACGCTTTGATTCTGCATCACGCTCAAGCCACTCTACGACGTGCTCCGCCCCCGGAGCAGGGTTAAACACAAAATGAGGGTTTTTCTGGGCGTACGCCAAACCCGAGGTAAACAAAAGCACTGCTGCCATGACTGGAACTATTTTCAAATTATTCATGGTCGTTTTGGGCGTTAAGGACGTTGCCAGAAAAAGCGCCCACGTGAAGCCCCAACCTCCAACAAGAAGCCAAAGTTAAACTTGATACGACCAGACTCATCCGCAAGGCCTGCAGGTGGATTTAGAAACGGGCCAGCCTCCCGAAAAGCCCGTAAGGCCTCGTCATCTAGGAACGTCAGCCCTGATTGGCGCACAACCTCCAACCTGCTAATCGCCCCCTTGGCGTCCAGTTCCACGGCAACCACAGTCAGCCTATCCTTTTTGCCGTATACCTCACCGGTTGGGTCTCGCGATGCATAAAGGTCACCAGGAGACCAAGTTCCCCTGACGCCGTTTTTAACCCTTTGGAAAAAGTCCCAATATCTGAAGCTTCTGGAATTAACCATTGTAGTTTCGCCCTCGTCGGTCACCCCAAGAAGCGCATCATCTGAACCTGATGGACCACCAGTACCATAACTGCCACCATCGCCACGCCCCATTCGACCAGCAAAACCACCTCCAGCCCCTAGTGATGGGACCATCAACCTGCCAAGGGCGGCCATATCTATTTTGCCCGCCGCGGCCTTTTCCCCCTTTAGCACGGTTTCTTGGGCATCAGGAAGCTGGCCCTCCCCCGCCTTTTTTCCAGCCCCAGCGACCGCGTCGCCATCAGTCCCTTCATCACCTGGCGCCACTTTTTCACCAGGACGCGCCCTATCACCCGGCGCCCCAAGCTTACCGGGGCTAGCAGCCGGCCGGCCCCTATGGCGCGACCGCTGTTCCTTTTTTACTTTGGTGTCATATTTGCTTAAAAAGCGGGCATGTTCCGGAACTTCTTCGACGGCAGGCTTTGGGATGTCCACAATCTGCCCGTCCGCCACTTCCTGTCTGGCCTTTTTGGCTTGCTCAGCCTCGGCCTTCTCCTTGGCCTCCTGGGCACGCTCCAGCACCCTCAAGCGGACTGCCTGCTTGGCCTCTTGTTCAACTTTGGCAGGTGGAGGTTCAACATTAAGCAGCAGTACGAATAAAAGCAGGTGGAGCAATGCTGAAACGGCAATGCCCCATACAATCTGTCGAGAGCTAGATTTGTCGCGCATCTCGATCATCCTGGCAGCTATTGAGCCTCATCAGGCAAGTGCTCAAGGGCCGCCGCAAAGTTTTTCACACCCAGTCCCCTTAAAGTATCAATTAGGCCCATCACCTGCCCATATTCTACAGTCCGGTCTGCATCAATAACGGCCATGGCAGACGGATTTTCTTCCAAAATCGCGGGTATTCGCGCCTTAATCTGGTCGATATCCATAATCTCGTCATTCAACATGAACTGGCCATCAGAAGAAACTCGAAAAGCCAAGGAACTTTCAGCAATTTCATCACCAGTACTACCTTCTGGCAACTGCACCTCAAACCCTTTTCGAGTTATATAAGTTGCTGTAACCATGAATATAATCAACAAAACCAACATAACGTCGACCATCGGCGTCACGTTGATCTCAGTAATCATTCTACGTTTTTCCAGCCCCACAATAGCTTCTCCGCAAACACGGCAATCATACTATCTATTCGATTACTCAATGGTCAAGGTCTTGGCAAGATCGCCTCTTGCCAAGAATGGTCCAAAATTTTGGCATCAAAAAGACCGCTTCTACCTTTCAGGCAGCCCCATTTCTACTATTAAAACCTCGCCAAAGGCTATTTTACGATCAAATGCCTCTGCTATGCTGTATCCTTCTAGTTGTACCAAAAACGCCCTGATGATTCCGGCGTGTGTTACCACCAAAACGTTTTGTGATTCAACGTTTGGCAAATCAGCAATGAAGTCGTCAACTCGTTTTGTCATTTGTACGTAGGATTCGCCTTGTGGGGTCGGCACATTGACGTAATCGTCAAACCATCGTTTTCCAGCCTCTTGGGCGTAGATGTCGTCCCATTTTACCCTTTCCCACTTGCCAAAACTGTATTCTGTTATGCGCTTGTCTATGATGACGTTTTTTGAAAATGCTTCTGCCAAGCGCGTGCATCGCGTGAGCGGGCTGCTGTAGACCTTGCTAAAGGCCACCCCTTCTAGCTGTTTTTTTACAGCCTCCAACTCCTGCTCAAAGCTGTCAGCAAGCCCAACATCTGTATTGCCGTAACAAATGCCTTTTGGCATGGAGACGCTGGTATGACGAAGCAAATATAAGGCCACAGCTAGACAAGACCCCTAAAGAAGGCGGCCCATTATACCCACACGGCGATGGCTGCATATGCTAGATAGAAGGCTATTTCGTTGAATTGCTGCATGGCTCCCAATACATCACCGGTAAAGCCACCAATTCTCTTTTCGATGTATCGCTTCAAGACTATGTAAATCAAGGCGAATATGGGGAGAATTGCTAACATTATTTTCCAATTCAAAAAAACCAAAGGGACGGCTGCCAAAACTGCAGCAATAACTATCGTCGCAGTATCAGGCTTGCGTCGAGTATGCCCCGCCTTGCTGTTTTCGACGCGTGCGTATTGCGAGTTTCTGATCATCAAAATGGGGGTAAACCTGCTTGTGGAGTGAGCCGCCACCAGCACCCAGGGAAGCTGTGACGACGATATAGAAACAAAAAGAGAAAACTTAAGTAAAAACGCCAGGATCAAAGCCATGACGCCGTACGCTCCAGAACGGCTATCCTTCATTATTTCCAGGATTCTTTCTTTGGTATAGCCACCTCCAAAACCATCGAAAAAGTCAGCAAAACCGTCCTCGTGCAAGGCCCCTGTCGCAAGGATCATTGCTGCCAAAGCTGCAACGGCCGCAACTGATTGTGGAAGATGCAAGGCCAAAGCAAATAAGGCAAAAACCACCGCCGCCAAACCACCAACAATAATTCCCACCAAAGGAAAGTAGCGTAATGCCGGCGTAAGTTTTTCCTCGCAAAAATCAATCTGCCCCACCGGAATGCGAGAATAGTACTGTAAGGCGTGGAGAAATAAACTAAATTCCTGCTTCATGCTTTCTATCAATTTGCTCATCACAAACTTCTGCTTCGTCGAAGCTTGCCATTTGGTTCAAGAAATTAACCGCAGATTCCAAAATTGGGTAGGCAACCGCAACGCCTGTGCCTTCGCCCAAACGTAAATCAAGGTGCAGTATCGGGTCGGCCTTCATGTATTCGAGCATGTGGCGGTGTCCTGGCTCGTTGGATGAGTGGCAATAGATAACATTATCCAACACATCGGGCTGCATGTTGTAGGCCGCCAAAAAGCCGGAAGTTGCGATAAACCCGTCTGCCAGAATCGTCATATTCAATCGTCTGGCCTCTATAACCCCACCACAAATCATGGCTATTTCTATTCCGCCAAACGTTGCCAGCGTTTCAATTGGCGTTTTTGGGTCATATTTTTCAGCTACTTGGCTCAAAATCCGACATTTGCGTTCCATTCCGTCGGCTGTAAGCCCGGTACCAGGTCCAACACAATCGCGAAGCGGTATACCCGCGATTTTATGCAGTAACAACGACGCTGACGACGTGTTACCGATGCCCATTTCACCAAATCCTATTACGTTGCAGCCTCGATTAAACTCCTCTTGCACACACTGCGCACCAGTTTCAATCGCCTTTTGGCATAGTTCGATTGACATTGCTGGTGCGTGCATCATGTTTTGTGTGCCACGAGCCAACTTGTGATTTTCAACGTTTATGCCTTCAGGAAAGTCGTAATCAACACCAGCATCAATGACTCTAAGGTGGATGCCATGTTGGCGTGTAAACACATTTATTCCAGCACCACCTTGCACAAAATTCATGACCATTTGCCAGGTAACTTCTTTGGAATAAGCGCTGACACCTTCATCCACTATGCCGTGATCGGCAGCAAAAGTCAGAATCGCGGGTTTTCTTAATTCGGGTGTCGAGGTGTTTTGGATTATGCCAATTTTCAAAGCTAATTCTTCTAATTTCCCCAGTGAGCCCAAGGGCTTGGTCCGGGTGTCTATTTTCCTTTGCAATTCTTGTCTTATCATTTCCCGCACCCTTAAAAAATCAGCAGAAGCAGCTAATCAAGCCTCAGATTGGGGCCATTCTAATTGGCTTTTGAATAAAGACAAGGTTTGGGAAGGGGTAGCCAAAAATCACCGAGTTAAGCAAACTAATTGAGAAAATTCCTGAACTGGTCAAGAATAGGCACCTTGGGCGTTGTCGGCAAAAGTTTATTTTTGGGCGTGTGATGATAGGTAAATTTGGTTCCGCTTTAGGTGTGATTTTCAGAGGTGTTGGGCAAGTAATGCTTCAAGAAAATGCTTTGACTGGTCTGCTGTTGCTGGTCGGCATTTTCTATGGTTCGATTTCCATGGGCCTTGCAGCGCTTTTGGCCACTGTTTGTGGCTCACTGACCGCTCGTGCACTTGGCTTTGGTAATACCAACTTGCGCAAAGGGCTTTATGGGTTTAGCGCCGCACTGGTCGGAGTGGCGGTGATGCTTTTCTTGCGGCCGTCGCTTGTCGCTTGGGCCATTGTGATTGTTGGCGCTGCGTTAGCGGCCGTCCTCCAGCACCTTTTCATAAAGCTCAAAATCCCGGCGTTCACCCTGCCGTTTGTTTTGGTGACGTGGCTCATCCTCTTTGTTTGCAGAACTTTTTGCGCCGATCTGTTGGCTGTCCCGACGCCAGCTTTGGCTAACTCCTGGGATTCCTTGGCTGACGGCTTTAAAGGCTTTGGTCAGGTGATTTTTCAGCCAAGCCTAGTGTCAGGTTTGCTTTTCTTTTTGGCAGTGTTTATAAGTTCGCCCATAGCAGCGCTGTACGGTCTTTTTGGTGCCATTGTATCTGCAATGTTGGCCTTTGCCTTCGCGGCACCCATCACAGATATAAACCTTGGCATCTATGGATTCAACGCGGTCCTTTGTTCGCTGGTATTTGCTGGAAATCGTGTAAGGGACGGCTTTTGGGTCTTGATCGCGGTACTGCTGTCGCTTGCCATAAGCCTGCTGATGATGCGTTTGCAGTTAACACAACTGACCTTCCCGTTTGTGCTTGCCACTTGGATTACCTTGTTGCTTAAGCGACTGCTGCCGAAGTCATAAGGGACGTCTAATTCAACCCAAAAAACCGGCTGGCTAGCTTGCCGCCCCCCGTTTAATCCTATAACATCCGTATTTCAGACAGGAGAAACCTGATTTAGGCAGACACTGATAAATACAGGTTTTTAGACTGGAGGGATATAACATGAATCGATCAACCTTTTGGAAGCTAAATTTTGTGGCAATTCTAAGCGTTCCAATCTTGGCAGTGTCCTGTTCATCTTCAAGCGACACCCCCACCGACCTGCCAGATTCTGTGTCCGATGTTGGGCAGGATACAAACGATAAGGATGTGCCGACGGGTGACGCGGATGTGACGGATGACACAGTGGCGCCGGATGACACAGTGGCGCCGGATGATACGAGCCCCGCGGATGCTACTGACGACACAGATTTAACAGGTGACGCGGATGTGGCCGACGATGCGGATGTAACGGGCGACACTGAAACGATTGACGATACAGATGACGGCTTCACAGACGATCAGTTGGACAAGTGCCTGACTTGTGCTCCTGGCGATCAGGTCCTGCCACATCTAGCTGTAAGTGGATCCTCAAACGTTTGGCTATCCTGGTTTTCATCCACCAGCACAGGCTTCGACATGTACTTGCAGCTGATGGATAAGGACGGTAAGCCAAAACTTGACGCCAATGGCTTATTGGTCAGCGACCACCCGTCCGCAACTTGGGTCATGGACTATGGGCTTGCATCCGACAATGACGGCAACGCCATACTTGCCTTTAGCGACATGCGCGTCGCAAACCGTCTGACGCTTCATGCTTACAAGATTGCACCAGATGGAACATTTATTTGGGGTGATGACGGCATCGCGCTTTCGCTTGGGTCGGGCGAAGACATGTCTCCCACTTTGGTTGTGGCTACCGACGGTGATGCGGTCGTGGCCTGGACTGAAAACGATGATAGGGCTGAAACTAGTATCATCCGTGTTCAGCGCATTGCCCCAGACGGAACCTTGCGGTGGCCTGAAGGAAAGACACTTACCCCCGACAATGAACACCTGTTTGTGCGGCCCCAAGTGGTCGCCGCACCTAACGGCGGATTCATCGTTATGTGGGTTCAGACTCCAGACATGATGAGCACCGACCGAGTCATTTGGGCCCAGAAATTTGCGGCGGATGGAAGCGCCTTGTGGGAAGCTCCGGTAAAAGTCAGCAATTCCATGGGGATTGCCTTCTATCACGCACCACTGATGGTTGCCGATGCTGATGGCGGAGCCTTCGTGGCTTGGTTTGGTCTTCGTACCTGAAACTGGCGGAGCCGTGGTTTCCTGGAAGGAAACGTCATTAAATCAAGATGACTGCGGCCTGTATCTGCAAGCGTTTAGCGCGACCGGGACACGGCTATGGGCGGACGAAGGGCTGGCCTTAGTGCCACGAACCGACACACAGGTACTGGCTGCCGCGCTGAAAACCCACGGACAAAGCGTAATCGTGCTTTACGGGGAATGGATCTACGAAAACATCGTGGATGCTCAGATGGCGGTCGCACAGGTACCTCTTGTCGCCGAGCCTGAACCGGTTTCAACCGTGTTATGTAATCACGTAACCAGCAAGGACCATGCAACTGGAAGCGACCTTGTAAACAACGGCTTTTGGTTTGCATGGGAGGAGGTAGGGGCCAGCGAAGAAAAAGACATCTACGGCGCTTTCTGGTCGCCCACAGCCCCCTGATCTGATATAATTGGACGACTTTCATTGAACGGAAATAACATGGAAACCCCTGTACCCGAAGAAGAAAGCGTCCAACAAATCAACTACAACAAGCTGTTCGACGGCATTCGTGGTTTCAAGGCCAATGAACACATTCCACGTCAAGAGTTTTATGCTGAGTTGAGCAAGCACCAGAATCCGCACACCCTGTTTATTGGCTGCTCCGATTCGCGTGTAATCCCAAATCTGGTCACAGGTACCATTCCTGGTGAACTGTTTGTGGTGCGCAACATTGGCAATTTTGTGCCCTTTTATGACAGGCGTTCCGAGACTTTTGTGGCCACCTCGGCGGTAATTGAGTATGCCGTCAAGCAGCTGCAAGTAACCAATATAGTAGTCTGTGGGCACTCGAACTGTGGTGGTTGTGCCGCGCTTTACAACAGCGATAAGGATATGAGGCAGCTACCACACACCAAGAAGTGGCTTGAGCTTGCAGCACCTGTAAAAAAGATCGTCGAAGAAAAGATAGCCAAAAAGATAATTTCCATCGAAGAACGCGGCCCATATACCGAAAAAATGAACGTGGTTGTACAAATTAGCCACCTGATGAAATACCCATACATTCGCAAACTTGTAAAACAAGGCGAGCTAACTGTAATGGGCTGGTACTACGACATTGAAACAGGTGAAATCTACAGTTACGACAAGGAACTTAAAAGGTTTATTAGGGTGGATTAACTAGATGCTGTCAAAACACCCTCTACGTGAGCGGTCATAGCTTCGGAAAGCTTACGCAATTTCCACACAGGCGGTGCCTTCTTCGTTGCACGCTTCGGACTCGCAGTCAGTCACGACCGGGTCCTCGCCCTCTACGCAGGTGGTTAAAACGCCATCTTCGCAAGAAGTCTTAGTCTCGGTGCATGTCTCCACTACTTCCTTACAGGCGGTGCCTTCTTCGTTGCACTCCTTGGGGTCGCAGTCAGTCACGACCGGGGCCTCG
>Ga0209407_1002743_pt1 | contig 16106 bp, 15 predicted proteins | sample AD_JPNHG3_MetaG_FD_184410 | JGI IMG/M metagenome (GOLD analysis project Ga0209407, IMG submission 184410) | Active sludge microbial communities of municipal wastewater-treating anaerobic digesters from Japan - AD_JPNHG3_MetaG (SPAdes) (version 2) | ecosystem: Engineered > Bioreactor > Anaerobic... | reverse complement strand
GAATGAGAAAAGTAATTAAACTTTCAATTCCTAAAACTACCGCTCCCAAAAAACCGATCACTTTAATAAAATCATGGGCGCCTAATTGGTAAAGAATGAGGGGTAAAAAAATAGCGATCAGCCAGGCGCCAACTTGTTTTAAATGTAAATCAAAAAAGAGAGAATTTTTGAAGTTTAAAGACAAAATAAAATATGAAGTCAGAATTAATAAAATGCCCAACAAATCAGTTACAATGCCTAAAAGAGGATTAATGCTAATAAGTTGAGGCACAAGATCAACACCAATGCTTTGGGCTCCTAATAAACCTATGGCGCCGAGACAAAATATAAGATAAAGCAAAGCGGGAATAACGCTACCCCAGATGATGGGTTTTTTAAAATTAATATCTTTGGGGGTAAGTGATTTTTTTTGAAAATAAGAATAGATTTCGGGTACAGCCGAAGCTCCTGATAGAGCGAATAACAAAACTCCATAAGGTAGGAGTAGTTGAGAAAAATTGATTAATGGTACATCTGCTAAATTTAATTGAGGAATGCCCAAAATAAAAAAAACAGCAATGAGCATTACAATCAAAATTAAACTAATAGTTTCTCCTTTACTAATAAATTTTATTCCTGGCAGTGCGCCCAATGAACCAATAATCCAAAATAGCAAAATGGATTGAGTTTGATTTAAGGGATGATGTATAATCTGAGAAAAGTTTTGGAGAAACTGACCGCCTAAAATTAAATAAGCGAGAAGGCATCCGCCAATACTAATAAAAGTGGTAATAGTAATTAATGTTTTTGCCCAATGCCCTAGATAAATCTCGGCCATGCCAATAAAACGATGTTCGCCCTCAGTGCGTAGAAGGGATTCGCCATAGGCAAGATGAGTGACGGTGCAAATCGCAGTGACCAAAATTAAAAAAATAACAAATAATAAAGACCCTGCATGTGTAAAAACAAAGGGCAAACTAAACATACCGGCACCTAAAATGGTGCCAGCTAAAATAGTAGAAGCCGAAAAATAATTAGCCAGTTTTTTAGATAAACTCATTCTTTTTAGCAACCTTTTTTTCTAGACGGCTTTCAATAAAAAAATAAAAAAGAATTAAAACAATTAAAACGAGACAGGTTGAAAGAATAGCGAGAGTATAAAGTTTAAATCCTACGGCCATACCAATAGCAGATGTCACCCACAAACTAGCGGCCGTAGTAATGCCTCGAATTTTTGATTTTTGATAAATAATGACGCCCGCACCTATAAAACCGATACCAACAATAATTTGAGAGGCAATGCGGGAAGGATCAAAAGAAAAATTCGGCACATTGGCGTATTGCAATGCCAATGTTTCAGAAATAATGGTAAAAATAGTTGAACTTAAAGAAACTAAAGCATAAGTCCGAAAACCAGCGGGTTTTCGAGCCAACTGTCTTTCTAAGCCAATTAGTGACCCCAAAAATAGGGAGAGTAGTAATTGGCCCAACATAATAAGATCATTCATTATTGAAGGGAGTTTTTTATTTTATTCGACCAAATAAACTTCGTTGCCGTCATGTACTTTTTGATCCACTTTAATTCCTACTTCGTCTCCTTTTTTTGCTTTTTTAACGGATTGATGCTCTATTTGAATAGAAGTAATTTCTTGTTCAAAAAGATCACCCAAATTACTGCGGAAAAGAACGCGATCACCCACTGAAAGAGGTGCTTTTAATTTTAAGGCGGCTACTCCGATTTTATCGAAATAATGAGTAACGACGCCAATCAACTTTTCTTTCTTTTCTTTGGTTTGAGAGTTTGCTTTTTTAGGCATAATGTTTTTTTAAAATCGACCTTTTATATAATGTACTTATATATAATGTACTTATTGATTATTTGTTTTTTCTTCCAAAATATTTTCGATTAGTTCTTCAATTAAAGCTTTTGGATCACTGTTAAAAACAACTGAGCCGGGACCGCGAAATGCTTTATCAATAATTTGACGAATCATATCGGCTATTCCACCTGTGCCTTCCAAAACTCCTGTTAATTTATTTTCTTCAAAAGCTACGGTAAATTCATTTAGTGTTCCTATACGCCCGCAAATAGTAATAACAGCATCTGCCGAACGAGTGAGTAGGAGATTTCGGCCAGCATACCCCGCGCCAGTATAAATGATTAAATCATGATAATCGATAGGAAGGTGGTATTTATTAATATGTTCTTTTTCAGAAATGGCCGGCGACAAACCAATAACCATTCCTCCAGCTTGTTTTGCTGCTTTGGCGACCCAATAAGGTGCACCTGTTGTAGCACCAGTGACGACAATACAGTCATGTTTAGCCAATTCTTCACCCAGCTTCATCGAAAGCTCCATAGCGTTAGCGCTACAATGGCCTGTTTCAGCAGCGCCTGAGATGGCGATTTTAATTTTAGATTTAAAAATTTCCATATAGACAATTATATCAAAAAAAATTTAAAATTCAAAAAGCAAAAGCTATTATGGACCACTTACCTTTTTTATTTGATTACTTCTTTTTAAATTAAATACGGCGGGGAAAATTAATGATATAGAATAAAAGAGCGATTACTCGCTCTTTCTGTTTTGGAGTCACATTAAAGCTCAATTAATTTTTTAATTGTTGGATCATTAAAATTAATAATCCAAGCCGCTCCTTCTTTGCTAAAACCATAGCGGACAGCGTTAGAAAGACCAAGCACTCTGCAGCTGCTTTTATCTCTGACATAAACAATGATATTTTTTTGATCAAGATATCTGCCCTTGATATTTTTGCAGCGGCAACTTTTTAAACGTTTTGTCAGTGGCACAACCGAATGGCATAAATCACAAGCTAGAAGTTTCATTTTTACCTCCCATTGAAAATTATTAATGTGCTATCATTATTTTTCCTTCCGATTTTTGATGTTGAATTTTTTAATTACTATGATGTTTCCGTGCGTTTATTTTTTGTAGTCCGCCCAGCAGGACTCGAACCTGCAACCGTTTGCTTAAGAGGCAACTGCTCTACCGATTGAGCTATGGGCGGATTTATATTTAGATCCAAAGTTTTAAAATAAAAATGGGGGATTTATAAAATTAAACAGGCAAATTGTAGTTTAAACTCTTTTTATCTTACCTAAAAATTTTATTTTCTTCAAGAAAAAACAGACCCATTAAATTAGGGCCTGTTGATATTTTTTTGAGCAACCTCTGCAATTTTATCCATAATTTTATTAGTGGCTTGGATAAGAATTTGAGGATTGGCGTCGATTTCGCGTTGTGATTGAGATTGAAACTGGAATGGTTTGCCGATCACAAGATTTTTACTCGCGAAAAAACCGAGTAGCCCTTCTTTAAATCCCGAAGTTCTGGGACCAAAAGAGCCAATAGGGATAATACAACATCCGCTAAGAAGAGCAATAACTGCAGCGCCTCTTCTGCCTCGTTTTAATACTTTTTTGGGATTGCGACCGCCTTCGGGAAAAATAACTACAACGTTGCCTTTTTGGATTAACTCCGCTGAGCGTTTAAGGCTGTTGCGGTCAGCCGGCAGATAGCCGATACTATCCATTCCGAGAGTGAGTAGGGCACTAATGAAAGGGTGACAAAAAAATTCATTTTTGAGACGAGGTGAACCGATAAAATAGATCTTGTGATTTTTTGGTTTGAGATGGCGTTGGAAAAAAGGATAAAGAGCCACGGCAATAATTAAGGGGTCATAATTATTTTGATGATTGGCCACAATAAGAAATCCGCGATCTTTAGGCACATTTTCTAAACCTGTTACTTTTTTGAGCTGAGGTCGCATCAACGAATAAATCAACCAATAAAATGTCTTATAGAAAAACATTCTGCCTCCTTATATAAAATTTTGAAATAACCGAATTTACCTTACCACATTTCTTATTTTTTGCAAGACCGCGCATAATTAGAACACATTAGAAAGTTGTCATTTCGGTCACTTTTTTGTTGTCATTCTGGACACAGCTCCGTCTAACCGGCAGGTAGGAGAGAATCCCACCCACAGCAGTAATTATCGATTATTGCTGAAAGCCGTGGGATCCCTCGGACTTCGTCCTCGGGATGACAAGGGGAAAACAGGATAACAATAAAAAATTTTTCAGGATGATGATTTCGAATTTTTGATCGTGCCCCCGGGAGGATTCGAACCCCCAATTCCAGTTCCGAAGACTGGCGTGATATCCATTTCACCACGAGGGCGCGATAATAATTTATCATTTTTTCTTTGAAAATTCAAATTTTTAAATAATTGACAGAGTAAAGTTTTTTGGCTAAAATTAAAAAGATGAAAGATGATCAGACAAATTTTTGGTTTAAAAATCGGATTAATTTAGCTTCGCCCCAATTAGAAGCGTCTCGGGAAATGACAAAACCAATGGAAATTCCTATTGAAATTAAAAATATTTTAGAGCAATTTAATAAAACCCCTCAAAAGTTCGAGGCTTATCTTGTAGGCGGTTGTGTGCGTGATGTTTTATTAAAGAAAAAACCTAAAGATTGGGATATTACTACGAATGCCACTCCGCAGGAGATTCAGAAGTTATTTCCCAATAGCTTTTATGCAAATGATTTTGGGACTGTTTCGGTTATTACTAATTCCGACGATGAAACCTTGCAAGTTGTAGAAATAACACCATTTCGATTAGAAGGAAAATATTCAGATAAGCGTCATCCTGATGAAATTAAATTCGCCACAATTTTAGAAGATGATCTTGCGCGTCGAGATTTTACTATTAATGCCATGGCGATTCAAGTCAAAGATGGGAAATTGAAAATTATTGATTTATTTAATGGTCAGAAAGATTTAAAAAACAAACTTATTCGAGCGGTGGGAGACCCAGAAGAAAGATTTAATGAAGATGCTTTAAGATTGATGAGAGCGGTTCGCTTCGCTGCGGAATTAGATTTCCAGATTGAAGAAAAAACCAAAAAAGCTATTGAAAAATTACATAGTAATTTGGAATGCATTTCCAAAGAGCGGGTCAGAGATGAATTGATAAAAATGTTTCATTGCGAAAATGCTGCTCGCGGTATAGAAATGTTGCATGAGTTAAAACTTATGCCTTACGTAATTCCCGAACTAGAAGAGGGGGTTAATGTTGTCGGAGTGACTAAAAAATTAAAAGAGCATATTAAATACGAAAGCCTTACTACTTTTGAGCATCTTGTTAAAACTTTAGATTATGCTGCCAAAAACAATTTTAATTTAGAAACGCGATTGGCTGCTTTGTTGCATGACGTTGGCAAGCCACTTACAAAAAAAGGTGAAGGATTAGAAGCAAGTTTTCAAGGTCACGAACGGGTAAGCGCTCAAATGACAAAAGAAATTTTAACTCGTTTACGCTTCCCTAAAAAGACAATTGATAAAGTTGTTAAATTAGTTCGCTGGCACTTCTTCTTTTATGATATTAATAAAGTGACACCAGCAGGTGTGAGACGTTTGATTAGAAATGTTGGTCCTGAAAATATTGATGATTTATTAAAATTGCGAGAAGCTGACCGTAGTGGTTCGGGATTACCAAAAATTTCTTCCTATCGATTGCGCCATTTAAGATATATGATTGAAAAAGTAAAAAAAGATCCCATAGAACCAAAAATGTTAAAAATTAGAGGCGATGATGTAATGAAGATTCTTAATATTCCCCCTTCTCCCAAAATAGGATGGGTGTTAAACATTTTATTGGAAGAAGTATTAGATGATCCAGCAAAAAACAATAGAGAATATTTAGAAAAACGATTGAAAGAATTAGGTAAATTAGCCGATGAGGATTTAAAAAAGATGGCTGAAGAAGCGAAATCTAAAAAAGAAGAAATAGAAGAAGAAATTGACGAGGAAATGAGAAAAAAATACAATGTCTAAATAAAACAAAACGGGGTGTAGTATAACGGTAGTACGCTGGGTTCGGGACTCAGTGGCCCGGGTTCAACTCCCGGCACCCCGACTAAATATTTGGTCGCAATTACTGAACAAAGCGCGACCATTTTTGACTAGGATAAGAACGAATCGCTTTTCACTTCTGCCGCGCCAAAGGCGCGGCAGTTGAGATAAATTTTAAAATGATTTAAACTTAAAAAAGTCGGAGGAATTAAAATTAAATAGTTATGAAATTTAAAACATTATTTTTCGTATTTTTAATTTTGCTTATTGGCGTGCTGGCGATATATTTTTCCCCTTTTCAAAAAACCAATAAGACAAACGATTATAATTTAGAAGAAGAAAAGGCCAATCTAAATGAGGGAAACGGAGAAATGACTATCCAAGAAACTCCTTCTATGTCGCCGGAAGAAAAAACAACCACCCTTTTTGATTTTGATCCGCATCTTTTGAGCTGGGAAGAAATTAAACCAACTGCTATTTGGGAAAGAAGAGATGCTCAAGCTGGCGTTGTTTTTCAAGATAAAATTTGGATTTTAGGAGGGCTGGGAGGAACAAACACTAAGACTACTGATTCGTACTCCTCATTTCCTCATTATAAAGATGTGTGGGTGACTGAAAATGGAGAAAATTGGGAATTAGTTACCAATGATGCGCCGTGGGGAAAAAGAAGGGGACACGCAGCCGTGGTTTTTCAAGATCAGATTTGGATTTTGGGTGGGGTAACCAATGCGGAAATTTTTAAAAATGATGTGTGGAGATCAGCAGATGGAAAAAATTGGGTTCAAGTCACTGCTCAAGCTCCCTGGCTGCCCAGAAAAGGTCACGCGGCAGTTGTTTTTAAAGATAAATTATGGGTATTAGGCGGAGTAAGTATAAAAGGTGTAAAAAATGATGTGTGGGTGACTGAAGATGGAGAAAATTGGGAATTAGTTACCAATGATGCGCCGTGGGGAGCAAGATATGACTTGGCCGCAGAAGTTTTTAACGATAAGCTTTTTATAACTGGCGGAGTTGTCCCTGGAGAATGGAAAGGAATGAAAGATGTTTGGTTTTCCAATGATGGAATAAATTGGGAATTAGCCAATAAAGAAAGCCCTTGGCTTGGCAGACATGGTTTATGTTTGACTTCTTATAATAATTATCTTTGGGTTATTGGCGGGTGGTCGGGCTATGGGAAGGGTTATAATGATGTTTGGTTTTCGCAAGATGGGAAGATCTGGGAACAAACATTAGAAGATAGTTTATGGCCAGGCAGAGAAGATTTAACTTGTGTGGTTTTTCAAGACCATATTTGGTTAATGGGAGGGATGACAACTAATGGCACGAGAAAAAATGATATTTGGCGTTCCACCATTTCCGGCACTCAAGAGAAAATGTAAAAATAAAAAAGAGAGCAAAACAAAAAGCATTACCCATCTCCTTGTTTTGAGCAAATCATTTAATTTGATATAATAATATTAACTACGCGCTTTTTGCCGTTGAGCTGCTAAAAAGTCATTTCAAAAAAACAAACAAGTTTAATTAGAAATTAATATTATATATTTTATGGTTATTCATCAGTATTCAAAAAGCTTTACTTTAATTGAATTACTTATTACTTTGGGGATTTTAGGAGTATTGATGGCAGTAGTTGTAATTACTATTAATCCTGCCGAATTTTTAAAACAATCCAGAGATACAAAAAGAATGTCAGATATATCTAATCTGCAAACCGCCATCAATCTTTATTTATTTGAGGGTAGTTCACTTGGCACTCCGGGAGTAACATATATTTCTATTCCTGCTGCAAACTCCGATTGCTCTGATTTAAACCTACCAGCTGGCTCTTGGCATTGTGCCACTTCTGACAACTATCTAAAAGTTGATGGCACTGGCTGGTTGCCTCTAAACTTCAGCGCTTTAACCATCAGTTCTCCCTTAAGTGTTTTACCTGTTGATCCTCAAAATAGCGTTTCCGAATCCTATTATACCTATTCTACTGATGGCTCTGGTTTTGTGATTACGGCTGTTCCTGAATCAAATAAATATCGTAATAACTCAGATCTTTTAACTGGTTTTGTCGCTTCCGGTGCTTCTGATAAATTAGTCGGTGGTAATTTTCCCAATGGTTGGGTATTTGTGCCTGGTGATCCAAACTTTAAAACCCCTGGTTTTTGGGTTATGAAATACGAAGCCAAATGTGTTTCTGGAAATACGCCTCTTACTTCACCTGATACTGGTTACCACACCTACAACAATAGCAGCCAACCTTGCGCCGGCGATAGATATATTGCTTCTACATCTGAAGGCTATCCTATTACTAATATCTCTCACAATACAGCCAAAGCCTATTGTCAGTCAATTGGCGCCCATCTTTTAACTAATGATGAATATATGACTATTGTGAGAAATGCTGAACAAGTACCAGTGAATTGGTCAAATAATCAAGTGGGCAATGGCGTTCTTCCTCGGGGTAATTCTAATTCCGCGGCTGCTCAAGATGGCTCAAGCATTTATGGCACTGGCTATACTGATCACACTCATCTTCGCACTCTCACGCTTTCTAATGGTTCGGTTATTTGGGATATAGCTGGTAATGTTTACGACCACGTTCAAAGAAGCAATGACAATGCGGGTGATCTTACTAACACTATGGTTTTGCCCGCGTGTTCTGATGCTCAAGCTGCTTGGGGTTGGTGTAAATATGCTTCTACAGAATCGCCTTATGTTTCTTCTTGGACAGATGACGTTGCTAAAGATAAGGTTGCTCCTTCTAATACTTCTTGGACCTCCAGCCAAAATATTGGTCAAGTTTATACTTACAAGAATGGAACAAATCAAGGAACTACTGTTTTTCTCCGCGGCGGCGGTTGGGGCGATGGGGCGTCTGTTGGGCCGTTTGCGTTGAATCTTTTATTGGGGCACTGGCAGCACGGCCACTCTGTTGGGTTCCGTTGCGCCCGGTAGGCCGTAGCAATCTAAAATCTGAAATCCAAAAAATATGCTAGAAGATCTAATAGTTTTTCAAAAAATGTAGAAAATAATTTGCCTTCATTTGTTATCTTATTTTTTCGGTGTCATCCTGTTTTTCTCTGTCATCCTGAACTTTAGTGAAGGATTCCTTGGCTTTTAGTACTCCATGGGATTCTTCCCTGCCCGCCGAACAGGCGGGGCTCCGCTCAGAATGACAATAAAAATAGCGTTCAGAATGACAAAAAATAAAAGCTCTCAGAATGACAAAATAAATTGACAAAAAATAATTTTTTGCTATTTTTAAAATAGATTGAGATTTAAAAATTAAATTAGAAAGGAGAAGAAAAATGGATTTAAAAGATTACGAAGCAATATTAAGGAGATGTTGGTCAGCAGAAACAAGTTTGGATTCGGAAAATTGGTCACCACATAATCCTGCGTGGGGACAATGTGCAGTGACAGCAGCTGTCATCCAGGATTTCTTCGGCGGAGATTTAATGAGGGGAATAGTAGAAATAAATAGTGGCATACAACCTGTCACCACTTCTCATTATTGGAATCGTTTAGCCAATGGTCAAGAAGTTGATCTTACTCGGGAGCAATTTCCTTTTAGTGCCAGAATTTCGGTTGGTGAAATTCGTTCGCGCCGCTATATTTTTTCTAACCCGCATACATTATCCCGCTATAGTATCTTGAGATTAAAATTCGAAAATGAACTAAGACCTAATCCGCTGTTTTTTGACGAAATCTATCGATTATGCTTCGGGGCCGCTCAATTATCTGATTGTAGTTATATGCAGTTTGGGTGCGTAGTTTTTCAAGAAGGTAAAAAACAGCCCAAAGTTATGACTAGCAATCGTTTTGTTGAACCCATGAGATTTATTTGTTCGTCGGAATGCATAAGAAAATATATTAAATCAGAACAAAATTTGATGATTGGTGCTTGCGGTCATGCCGAAGAGTGGGCGTTGAAAGAATTACGAGAAAAAAAGATTCATCCTGATAAATGTTCATTTTACGTGGCAGGGGTTAAGCCTTTTATTCATACGCCATTATTAAGAGAAAAAGAAGGATTTTCTTGTTTGCGTTGTGCTGTTCAACTCTATATGCACGGAGTAAAAAAAATTTACATTCCTGTTCAAGATCACTGGGCTTCTCAAACGCCAGAAGAAGCTCTTATTTCATCCTTAGATTTTGCTATTGGGAGAAGGCAGATATAAATATAAATTGCAAAATAATGTCAAAAACCTCGATTTTTAATCGAGGTTTTTTATTTGTTAATAAGAAAAATTTCTGATAAAATAAATTTTGCCGGGTCCAAAAAATTTAAAACGCGAAATGATAATTTTATGGCCAAAATTATAAATGGCTTTTTCTCTAAAAACGTTCAAAGAGCTGCAGCACTACTTCAACAAGGCGAAGCAGTGGCATTTCCTACTGAGACTGTTTATGGTTTGGGTGCAGATGTTTACAATAAAAAAGCCGTAGCCAAAATTTTTGAAATTAAAGAACGGCCATATTTTGATCCCATTATTGTTCACGTAGCCAATCTAAAACAATTGGAAGAGGTAGCTCAGATTAAAGATGAAAGAGTTTATGATTTAGTTAAACATTTTTGGCCAGGCCCGCTAACGCTTGTTTTGCCTAAACAGAAAAAAATTCCTTATCTTGTAACTGCTGGGTTAGATACTGTTGGCGTGCGCATGCCAGCAAATGTGGTTGCTCTTTCTTTAATTCAAGCCCTGGGACATCCCATTGCTGCGCCGAGTGCCAATTTATTTACTCGCTTGAGCCCCACGACGGCGGAGCATGTCTTTAAGCAATTAGGACCTAAAATTAAAATTATTTTAGATGGAGGTAAAACTACTTGTGGAGTAGAATCAACCATTTTATTAATTAACAAAAACATCCAGCCCGTTTGTCTCAGAATGGGCGGTTTGCCAATTGAAGAAATTGAGAAAGTTGTTGGGAAAATTACAATTCCGAAAAAACAATCCAGAAAAATATTAGCACCGGGCAATTTGAATTTTCATTATGCACCCAGAAAATCTTTAATTATTGTTGGAAAAGAAGAAGAAATTTGGCGATATCCCGAGAGTTTGAAGAAAAAAATAGCTTTCCTTGCTTTTCAAAAAATTAAAAATAAAAGAAAATTTTATGAGTGGCGTATTTTATCTCCTCGGGGTGATTTAAAAGAGGCAGCTGCTAATTTTTTTGACTTTCTTCATCAATTAGATGAAGGATCAGCGGAGATTATTTTTGTTGAAAAAGTAAAAGAAGTGGGTTTGGGTCGAGCTATTATGGAACGTTTAAATAAAGCAACTCATCAATAATGAATAAAAATATAATTATTCTTATTGCCATTATTTTGCTGGGGCTATTAATTTTTGAAATATATTTTTTGAGAGGCAAATATTCAACGGGGGAAGTTATTTTTAAAAGACAAAATATTGGCATTGCGGTAGAAATAGCGAGCAACAGTTTAACTCAGATGCAAGGTTTAATGGGGCGAAAGGAATTGCCAGAATTTTCAGGTATGCTTTTTGTTTTTCGCACCGAAGCGCCGCGTACTTTTTGGATGAAAAACACTTACATCCCCTTAGATTTAATTTTTATTTCTCATGATAAAAAGATTAAAGAAATTAAGGCTAACTTTGAACCATGTATTGATAGCAATAATTGTCCGAGCTATCAATCAAAAGAAAGCGCCCAATATGTTTTAGAGGTGAATGGTGGTTTTTGTGAAAGGCATCAGATTGAAGTAGGCGATGAAATAGAACTTAAATTTTAGAAATTTTACTCACCGCTATTTTAAAAGTTATCCACATCTTGCATGGCGAGTTATTTCTGATAGAATAAAAGTAGAAAATAAAAACGGAATAAAAATATTTTCTAAAACAGAAGAAGGATGTTAGCAGAAAAAATTTCCGATCACCTAAAAAATTTAGCGAAGAAAAATCCAGCGATCAAACGACAATTTTACCTTTCGAAATGGGAACTTCATACAAAAGAAGATAAATTAAATTCGGTTGATCCCCTTTTAGAAGACGAACACACTAAAAAACGCGGTCTCATCTACAAATATCGAGGCCGCGTTTTAATTCTTTTGACACTTTCTTGCGCTGCTTATTGCCGTTTTTGTACGAGACGAAGATGTGTTTCCGAAATTGAAAAAGGAATTTTAAGCAAGGAAGATATAGATAATATTGCGCAATATATTAAACAGCACAAAGAAATTAAAGAAATTATTTTATCTGGCGGCGACCCATTAACAGTGCCTAATCTTTTGAATTATTCTTTAAAAGTTTTTTCAGCCTTGCCGCAAATAAAAATTATTCGGATTGGAACGCGGGTGCCGGTTTCTAATCCGAAATTAGTTACTGATAATCTTTTAAATCTTATTAGAAAAATTTCTCAACCTGTTTATGTGGGCATTCATTTTGAACATCCTGATGAATTAACGCCAGAAACAATAAAGGCTTGCGAAAAATTACGCAAAGCTGGAGCCATTCTTTATAGTCAGAGTGTTTTTTTAAAAGGCGTTAATGATTCTTATGAAGTTTTATACGAACTTTTTTCTCGTCTTATTGAAATTGGAGTTAAGCCTTATTATCTCTATCGTTGCGATCCCGTGCAGGGGATTGAACATTTCCGAGTGCCATTTGAAAAAGAAATAAAAATTGCTACGAAACTAAGAAAAAATTTATCAGGATTAGCTTGGCCGACTTATGTGATTGATACGCCTAATGGCAATGGTAAAATTCCCGTGCCTTTAGAATTTTGGCAATTTGATAAAAAAGAATTTAGGGATTTTTTGGGCAGGAAACACGAAGTAATTTAATAGTTAGGGTAAATTGAGAAAAAAATTGATTGATGCGGCGGAAAATTTTCTTCGAAAATTTTCCGCCGCTCGTTTCGTTTTCTCTTTGTCATTTTACTTGTCTCGCCATTCTGTTTTCCATTGTCATCCTGTTTTTTTATTGTCATCCTGAGCGCAGCCTGCCCGCCGAACAGGCGGGGCTCCGCTCAGAATGACGCACTACCACATCGTCATCCCGAGGACTTTAGTCCGAGGGATCCCTCGGCTTTCAGCACTAATTAGCAATCATTGCTGTGGATGGGATTCTTCGGGCTGAGGCCCTCAGAATGACTGCTGTTTTTCTTTGTCATCCTGAATTTTAGTGAAGGATCCCATGGCTTTCAGCAATAATCGGCAATTGCTGCTGTGGATGGGATTCTTCGGGCTGAGGCCCTCAGAATGACAGAAAATAAAAGCGCTCAGAATGACAAAAAATGCTCAGAATGACAATTAAAAAGGTGGTCAGGATGATTAATAAAAAAACCAGACAAATAGAACAAAAGAAGCATGTTTTTTAAGGCGTTGGTACGCAGGGTATTCTCTTGACAAAATATAAAAAATAAGTAATATTCAGTCAGACCTTTTACAAGGCTTAATATAAAAAAATCTTAAAAGGAGGTTTTCGATGAAAAAACTTGTTTTGGTTGTGTTTTTGGTTCTTGGGTTGGTTCTGTTGACGCTGCCTGTAGCGGCTCAACAGAGTCAGGGTAAGGAGATTGAATTGAAGGCTTTGGGTCGCGCGCCCCTCGCTCCTTATCTGCAGACCGCAGATGAGGTTAGGATGGTTCTTAAAAAGAACAACGAGGAGGTTGGGAGGGCTTTAGAGTATTTTCCAGGCGGAGCGCTAGGAGAAGCAGTTTATCTCCAGTTGTATGAGCGCGTTGATATGTTATCTATTAAATACCAGCAAATCCCTGTTGATACGAAAATGCTGTGGATGATTTATCGGAATGGCGGGTTACTAAAAAATGTCCGCTGGGTAGGAAATGCTCCAATTGATGCTTTTGTTTTTGATGTAGAGGCAGAAGGAAAGTTGTTTCAATTTGCTGTTCCGCTGCGCTGTGGTAACATTTCTTTAATCAGCATGAAAGAGATTCCTATTCCTGCACCAGTACAACCAGAGCCCCAATTTCAGCCGCAACCTGAAAAAGCGAAGCAGCCTGTTGTTACTCCACCAGTTATGGTTCAAGCACCAGCACCTGCACCAATAAAAGTGCAGAAACGTTGGTCTCCCATTGTGAAATTTAAGATAGGAAGCGGATGGGCAAAGACCACTTTGCCGCTAAATCAAGATTTAGAAAATAGAGTTGATTTCTTTTCGCTAATTCCAAAAGAGATGTCTTTGTTCTATTGTGAGGAAGGAACAGCAGCTTGGTTATACACGCCGACGAAGGATATCCCGTTTACTTTAGGTGAGCAGATTGGGCTCCATACTCAGTTACAGAGCACTTCCACCAAGAAGTATCAGCCGTTCTTTGCTGGATTAGAGCTGGAGATCGCGAAGAATTTATTCCTCACCGGGGATTATTTCCACATTGGGAAGTTCCAGTTACAAAAGCATAGTCTATCCGATTTCATGTCCATTACTGAATTGAGATTGCTCGGCGAGTACGATAGTACAAGTGGTTCTGAGGTGGGGTGCACTCCAACCTACGTTTATTATGTGGGATTGAAGCGGCAGCGCCGGGAGCAGCTAGTCCATCAGGAAGTCCGGGTGGAAGAATGGTCTGTTGGGTTCAAATACGAGTTGAAGCTGGCGAAGAAGTTCTACTTTGCTCCTTCAGCTGGAGTGACATGGCAGGAGCAACGTGGGACGCGAGAAGTGACTGAAGTTGTAACAAAATTGTACCCATTTCAAGAGGAATCCCTGGAACCACAGCAGGTGACTTCAAGTGTTGAAAAGATTAAAAATTCCGTCGCGCACCCATACGTGGGTGCCAGCGTAGAACTTGCTTTTATTCAAGTAGAAATTCGTTACCTGCTAAAAGAATTCTCAGAAGAAGTTAAAACCTCCCCCTGGAGAATTCAGGGAAGTTTCGTCCTAAGATTTTAAGTAAAGCAATCAAAAGCCCATTGACCAAAGGTCACTGGGCTTTTTTATTTTGACAAAATTACTTTTCTTTTATTCTTCTTCTATTTCAATTGCTTCGGCAGCGCAAGCATCAATTGCTGATTGCAATTTTTCTTCATCAATTTTTTTAAGTTCTTTGACTTCGGCCTTTCCGTTTTCGTCAAGATAAAACATTTCTGGATACATAAATGTGCAGCTGCCGCAACTCAAGCATTTATCTTTATTAATTTTAATTTTTTTCTTTCCCATTTTTTAAAATTTAATCCGACGCTCTTATAAATTATATTTCTCTTTATAGAACCGAATCAATTCCTCCACTAAAGGAATGCAACTGGGATCGCCCAATCCGACTTTGGTTTTTTCTTGCACTTCTTCTAAAGTTTTAGCACCATCCAGCACGGCTTTTTCAATATCTTTTTCTGTAATTTTTAGAATTTTATCAATGACTCGACTGCCTTCAGGCTCAATTTTATCGTATTGTCCAGTTCTACGATAATAATCATTAATTGCGTCACGTAAGGCCTTGTCGCCTAAAACTGAGCAGTGATATTTAATATCCGGTAATCCGCCCAATTCTTTAATAATGTCATTAGGTGTAATTTTTCGCGCTTGTTCTAATTTCATTCCACCATGGCGTAAAATCATCTCTGACAAAACAGACGTGGAAGCAATAGCCGAGGCACAGCCAAATGTGCGCCAGCGAGCATCTTTAATTTTCTCTGTTTTCGGATCAACTAAAATCCAGAATTTCATCACATCACCGCAGACCGGACTACCAATCATTCCCAGGCCGTTATACTGAAATTTTTCTTCTTCTCCGAATTTCATAAAATTTTTAGGTTGAAGAAAATGCTTTTTTACCGTTTGACTATAAACCCATGGATTTCCTTTTGTCCAGATATCAACTTCTTTTTTACTTTTTTGTTTTTTTGATTTTTTAGTTAGTGCTTTCTTTGTTTTTTTCATTGAATTTTAATGAGATTGGTGACAATTCGCGTAATTCCAAAACGACCTTTTTTAGTTTTTGGATAAGATAGTCAATGTCTTTTTTGGTAGTATCTTTACCCAGCGTAATTCTTAAACTGCCATGAATAAATTCGGTTGGTAAGCCAATAGATTGAAGAACATGGGAAGGACTAAGACTTTTAGAGTGGCACGCTGAGCCAGTAGAAACAGCGATGCCATATTCATCAAGTTTTAAAATGAGCGCTTCACCCTCAACATCTAATATAGTAAAATGAGCATTATTAGGTAGACGATTTTTTAAATCACCATTTACAAAAACTTTCGGAATATTTTTCAAAACATTTTTAATAAGATAATCACGCAAAAGTTTTAATCTTTGCGATTCTTGTTTTTTTT
>Ga0209407_1002741_pt1 | contig 16108 bp, 7 predicted proteins | sample AD_JPNHG3_MetaG_FD_184410 | JGI IMG/M metagenome (GOLD analysis project Ga0209407, IMG submission 184410) | Active sludge microbial communities of municipal wastewater-treating anaerobic digesters from Japan - AD_JPNHG3_MetaG (SPAdes) (version 2) | ecosystem: Engineered > Bioreactor > Anaerobic >... | reverse complement strand
GAAGTGCAATCTTTAGAAACGACACTTCTTTCTAAAGAGACAGATTCATTTTTAAAAAGCAATGATACTGCATCTCAGCTGGCCCATACAACCAGAGAGAATGGTGCCGAATTTGAACCAGGGCAGCTCGTGTGTATCCGGGCTAACCAAACTATTCGGGGTGCAGTGCTTTCAGTGATGCCTGGTAAACCGGAAAATCGCTTCAAGGTCTTCGTGAATGGTGAAGTCCAGACATTCTACGCATCTCAGCTACAAGCTGAAGACGCTACAGACTATGAAACTGAATTTATTCCATGTGAGCAGTTTCACGCCCACCTAACTGCCCTGCAAATCAGATACCCCAGTTTATCTACACTTTATTCGCTTAATGCTGCCCGTGTGGATTTCATCCCTTACCAATTTAGACCCGTCCTGAAATTTATCAAGTCAGATCGGCCGAGATTATTGATTGCAGATGGTGTTGGCGTTGGCAAGACCATTGAAGCAGGCTTTATTCTCCGCGAATTACAGGCAAGGCGTGACATCCGATCAGTTCTCATCGTGTGTCCTCGTCCACTTGTAACCGAGTGCAAATGGTTGAATGAGATGAAGCGTTTCGAAGAACGTTTCATACATCTTGATGGTGATACACTACGTTACTGCATCAACGAGATGGATCTGGAAGGCGTCTGGCCTGAGCAATATCAAAAGGTGATTGTTCCCTATTCTTTGTTCGATGAGGTTTTGCTTTATGGTTCAGGACCTGATGGTAAGAGAAAACACAAGAAGGGGCTCCTAAATCTCGATCCGCCGCCTCGCTTCGATCTCGTCATCGTCGATGAGGCACACCATATCCGCAACCCTGAAACATACAGTCACAAGGCTGTGCGTTTTTTCTGTGACCACGCTGAGGCTGTCATCTTCTTGACTGCCACTCCGATCCAGCTCGGAAGTAAAGATCTTTTTGTCCTTCTCAATACTCTGCGTCCCGATCTCGTTATCGATCAGGAGAGTTTCATGCACATGGCGGAACCAAACCCATATATTAACCAAGCGATATTGTTTGCGCGGGCACAAGAAAAAGGATGGCAAACCCTGGCACGTGATGCCCTTGATCAGGCCGCTGCTACGGCTTGGGGTCAGGCTATCCTCCGCCACAATCCGGATTTCATCCGAATACAGTCAAAGCTATCAGAAGATAATATATCAAATGAAGAACGTGTCCAGATAATTACTGACATGGAAGCCATGCATACCTTCGCAGGGGTAATAAACCGGACTCGCCGCAGGGACATAGGCGAATTCACCATACGGAAGCCAGAGACAGTGATCGTTCCCTTCACGCCTGCCCAACAGCGTCTGCATGACGAACTGCTCCAGATTCAGGCTGAGATATTCAGCCGTCTCCACGGAGACTTAAACGTTAAATTCATGATGACCACGATCAGACGCCAAGCCGCAAGTTGCCTTTTCGGTCTTGTGCCCTTCCTTCAGGATATTCTGAACCGCCATCTTGATGACCTCTCCTGGGACGAAGCCGATAATGCTACTGCTGTCCCTCAAGGTGAGACTATTGACAAGATACAACTGCAAATCCAATCTATTCTTGAGAGCGCTCGATTATTGCCACCTGATGATCCGAAACTGGAAGCCCTTCGCACCATTATTCGGAACAAGCAGAAACTACCCAACAACAAGGTGATGTTGTTTAGCAGTTTCAGACACACGCTCAATTACCTTTATAGCCATCTCAGCGAAGACGGCTTTCGTGTCGGAATGATACATGGCGGAACGCCTGATGAAGAACGTGTTGAACTGAGACGGCGCTTCGAGAAACATCGAGATGATAAGGACAGCCTGGATGTTATGTTGTTTTCCGAAATTGGTTGCGAGGGTCTGGATTATCAATTCTGCGATTGCATTGTGAACTACGATTTGCCATGGAACCCGATGCGTGTTGAGCAACGTATAGGCCGTATTGACAGGAACGGACAGAAGAGCGAAACAGTTGCCATCATCAACCTGATCACGCCAGGCACAGTTGATGCCGATATATACGAACGGTGCCTTCTGCGCATCGGTGTATTTAATAGCGCCTTGGGTGGGAGCGAAGAAATCCTGGGTGAAATCACAAAGGAAATCAGGGACATTGCAGAAAATCTCACCTTGACCGAGGAGGAGCGGCGTGCGAAACTTCAGCAGTTGGCAGACAACAAGATACGTTTGATTAGGGAACAAGAGGAACTCGAACAGCGTCAAATGGAACTCTTCGGAATCCGCCTGCCAGAAGATAGGATGAAAAAAGAGATAGAGGATGCATCGAGCTTTTGGCTATCCCCGACCTCCATACAAAGGATAGTGACCCTCTACTTGCAGAGGGTCTGTGGGAAAGAGCAGGAATTTATCCTTGGTGAAAAACCTCTTAAAACACTTCGTTTATCACAAGAAGCCAGGACTATCCTCCTGCGGGGTTTCCAGCAACTTCCCAGACAAAGCACAACTGTTTACCGGGACTGGGAAAACTGGCTAAAAGGGAGTAGTCCTCATCTTCTCGTAACCTTCGAATCTGATTGCGCTGTGGAACATCCAGAAGCAGCGTTTATCATGCCTCTACATCCATTAGTTAAACAGGCCGCTCTAATGTTCAATATAAAAAAACGTGCGGTCGCTGCACTAAAAGTAAAATCCGACGATGTTCCACCTGGCCATTACCAGTTCGCTATCTATCAATGGCGGTTTCACGGGATAAAAGAAGACCTGGTGTTGCGGCCAGTCGGTTCCTCCGAAGCGGTCACACCATATCTTAGCCGCCTACTTGAGAAGGCAACAGACCACGATGCCGATATTTCCAACGAAGTTAATTCGGCATGTTGGGACGCATTAGACGAGCAACATTATAAGTTATGGTCCGATGCACGGGCAAGACATCTTCAAAAAACACGCGAACTGGCCGAATTCCGTCGCGAGAGTCTCACAACCAGTCATCGGGCTCGGATAGCACTTCTTGAGGAACAGCTTAAGCAGGCTACAAACGAGAAGATTAAAAGAATGCGCCAGGCTCAAATCTCAGCAGCCGAGGCGGACTACGCAAGGCGTATTCAGGATTTGGACATCGCCATGGAAAAGGCGGATATCATAGCAGAAGCTGTTGCCTATGGAATAATTGAGATCCAAGGAGTTAGTTCTTATGGCGTGTAACTACGATAAAATAAGAGAGGATAACCTAAGGGAATATGGCCATGGGACCCGTCATCTATCTTTTTTGGGAAAGTTGTATACGGACCGGACGCATTTTATTTTCGAGCTGTTGCAGAACGCTGAGGACGCTGGTGCGTCGAAGGTTCTTTTTCGCCTTCTTGAAGAAAAGCTCGAGGTCCTTCATGACGGTCGCCTATTTAATGAGAAAGATGTCCGCGGCATATGCGGGGTCGGTGAAGGGACGAAGGCAGACGATCTCACCCAGATCGGCAAGTTCGGTATAGGCTTCAAATCTGTTTACGCATACACAGAGACACCAGAAATTCACTCGGGTGATGAACACTTTAAGATCGAGAATTATGTTCGCCCCTATGCCGCTCAGCCGCTGGACACAGGAGACTCATGGACTACACTCTTTGTTTTCCCCTTTAACAAAGAGGATGTGGAACCAGAAACCGCATGCAGAGAAATCAGTACAAGACTTCATAGACTGAGCGCCAGGACACTTCTTTTTCTCCGAAAGATTAAGGAGGTTGAATACAGACTTCCGGATGGCACAGGTGGTCTCTATCTGCGAGACGAGGTTGTTCGGGGCAGCGCAAGGGAAGTAACGGTTATCGGGAAAAACAATGGTGTAGAGGAAAGTGAAAGCTGGTTGATGTTTGAACGGCCGGTAGATGTGCCTAACCCTGCCTACGATTGCCCACGTCAAGTTCCGGTCGAGATTGCTTTTCAACTTCAACGCAATGAGAAAGAACAACAGGAAGAGATTGTAAAGATAAAAGACTCAACTCTTGTGGTCTTCTTCCCGACGGAGAAGAAAACCCAATTGGGATTCTTGATCCAGGGGCCATACAAAACAACTCCAGCAAGGGATAATATCCCGAAAGATGACGATTGGAACAAGAAACTTATTCAAGAAACAGCATATCTAATAGTCGACTCCTTGGCCCAATTAAAAAGTCTTGGGTTAATAAGTGTTTCTCTGCTTGAAACACTACCCATAAGACCAGATGATTTTCCTGAAAATGACATGTTCTATCCAATCTTTGTTGCTGTTCGCGAGGCTCTCAAGACCGAGGAACTGTTACCTGCGGACGACGGGAGTTTCGTCTCAGCGCAAAATGCAAAACTCGCTCGTGGTGCTGACTTGAGGGATTTACTAACATCTGAACAACTCCGCTCTTTATTTAATACAACTAAATTAGTGAAATGGCTCGTAGCTGATATCACCCAGGACAAAAAACCCGAATTGAGACGTTATCTAATGGAACAACTTGATATTGAAGAGGTGAGGCCAGAAAGATTTATTGATCTGTTAACGGATCATTTTTTAGAAAACCAATCTGATGAATGGATCATTAATTTTTACACTTTTTTAGGCGCTGATAGAACTGAACTGTGGAAAAAGCCTGATGCTCCTTTAAGAAAAAGAAAATTTATACGTCTTGAGGATAATTCTCATGTTACTCCATTCAAAAGCGATGGAACGCCGAATGCCTATCTACCATCTGCGGTAACCACAAATTTCCCGACAATAAAAATAAGCATCATTGGCAATGAGAATGCTTCTGATTTTCTGAAAAATCTTGGAATGATTGAGCCTGACTTATTTGCAGAAATAATTGAGTTCATCTTGCCAAAATATGCTGAAGAAAATAGGGTTAAAGCAAATTATAAGAAAAATATTGAAGACCTCAAAAAGATTAATAGGCTGCTGAATGAGCCGCTCAAAAGTAGTTTAAGTTCATTAGCCAAAGTGAAAATACTACTGGGCAAATTGGATTTGCAAGAATACGAGGATTATTTTGCTAATGATGAACCAGGGAAATTTATCCCATTATTGTTTAAGTTAGTCATACCTAATATCCCAATCGTGAGAGCGACTAATGGCTTTAAGATTGAATACAAAGCTCCTAGTGATACATATAAGAGGAATGATCTTTTAAATCACTATTTTGACAATTATACTGAAGCGTGGTTTATCATCGATGATTATCCTGATGAATTATTATTAATGTTACGAGAACTTGGAGTTAAAGATAGCCCAAAAGTAGTAAAGGAAGATGCGGACAATAATGGCTTTGTTATAATTTCCAATTCCCGTGGGTACCACAGTAGAGGATTAAATGGCTTTGATCCAAATATTCAAGTCGAAGGGTTAGCTAATGCCCTTGCATCACCGACAATAGAGAAGAGCATTTTTATCTGGAACAAAATTGTACTCCCTAACGCTGATTGCATACGAGGGACGATTGAGAAATCATCCCGACAAACTTATGAAAATAGCATCAAGGAAGAGCGCATATCAGAGTCCTTTGGCCGTCTACTTATAGAAAGCAAGTGGTTACCGGGAAAAGATGGAAAATTTCATCGCCCAGCCGATCTAAGCCTCGATGATCTTCCTGAACAGTTCGAACGAAATGAAAAGCTGGCTGACTTACTCGGGATGAAGAAGGATATTATAGCCAAACTCGCTGAGGAAGCGGGTGTCCAGCCGGAAATCCTAAAATATGCCCAGGCCTTAAAGAAGTACCCTGATTTGCTTGAAGAACTAAAGAAACGAGAGACTGTAATGTTCCCAACAAGATCTGTGACAAACCGTGAGCGTAGGCAGAAAAAAGTCAAAGAACAGATTTTCGAATCCCCAAAAAAGGAATTTGAAGAGCGCCAAAGAAGCGTTCGTATAAACAGAGACGCCATAGATCCTTCGCTGTGGCTCAGGGAACAGTACACCAACGACGACGGCCAAATGGTGTGTCAGATATGCAAGAAGGAAATGCCCTTTAAGAAACTCGATGGTGAGTATTATTTTGAAGCCGTTGAAATGTTTAGCAAAGAAATTCTTCCCAGGGAGCACGAGGCGCAGTTTTTAGCCCTATGTCCACTTTGCGCGGCAATGTACAAAGAACTTGTCAAGAAGAACGATGTGGCCATGGCCGGTTTCAGAAAGGCCCTTCTTAATATGGACTCATTAGAATTCCCATTGCGACTCGGCGATCTTGAAACCACTATTCAGTTCGTCGAGACCCATCTCTGCGATATAAAGACGATTTTGGAATAAATGGGAAGGAGCAAGGATTAGCATTGGACGGCAACATGGATGAGAAAGCATGATCACGCATTTATCAGCACTACTGGCATGGTATAATCGAGCCTGGCATGGTTACTTGTGTGACATGCCATACCTAATACTCACTGTATTATCCACCAACACATACGTGTGACTTGAGAGACGATGAAAAGGAACATAGAGCTGCCCAAAGGCATATCCCTGATTTGGAAGGGCTATCCACTTCCCTAAACGGAATGTTGCCCAAAACATATTTGTTAACCTGTAAAGCAATGTCTGAACTACATTTATATTTCAATACCTGAAAAATAATTGTTGATTTGCTCATTACATAGAGAATCTTATAAAATTTATATGTTTTACGATTAATATTGTAATGTACCATAAAATTTCATATATATTGGATAAAATCATACAAAATTTATTTGTTTTTAACATATACAAAAAACTGGCTGGAACACAGCTGTGTTGTATTTAGCCAGTATTATGACACAGTGAAAGCAGCAGAAGGTATTACATCTGTTTTACCTGATGAGCCTGTAGCCATTTATGCAGGGTGAGATAAGAGCGGGATTTATAGAAAGGGTCAGTTTTCAACTGTAGAAAGGCAGGACATAAAATTAGCCGTGATGGAAAACAAAATAAGGTTATTGGTAGCAACTGATGCAGCCTGTGAAGGTTTGAACCTTCAAAAGCTTGGGACACTTATAAACATAGATCTGCCCTGGAACCCTTTAAGGCTTAAACAGAGGCTTGGTATAATCAAAAGGATAGGACAGGCACGAACCACTGTAGGTTTGTTAAATCCTGTATATCATGGAACGTAGGATGAAAAAGTTTACGAGACCCTTTCAAAAAGGATGAAGGATAGATATGACATTTTTGGAAACCTTCCAGACGTAATTGAAGACGGATGGATAAAAATGTTTAAAATTTGATGAAATGCTTGACAAATATATCCACCTGAGAGAACAGGCAAAAAATGTCTTTTAAATGCTTTATGAAGAAAGGATTGATCCTGATAGAGAAAGTGGGAACTTTGCTCTAAGGCTTTAAGTAGAGGAGATATAATGAAAGCCATTTCAAGGCCATGGTAATTATATTAAGCTAAAACTATTTTTGATAAGGGGGTGTTATGAAAAGGAACGAAGTTGGAATCGCCTTTGAAATACTTCTTGAAGAAATTGAGGAAGTAGCAAATAGCCTAAACGAACAAGGCGCTGAAGCCTTTAAATCAGGGAATTATGATTTGGCTCGTATGGCTATTGAGGAGGCCACCAGGCTTGCTGATTTTCGTGAAAAAGTAAAAACACTCCAAAAAGAATGGGAAACCCTTGCTGTTAGAAAGATTAAATCATCAAAGAGGCATAAAAGAAAGGTAGGCGAAAAACTTAAACGAGGTTTGAGAACCCCTGAGGATGAATTTCGTATACCCATCATAGAAGCATTGAAAGAGCTTGGAGGTAAAGCTAAGATGAGTGAAGTTTTGGACCTCGTAGAGGAAAAAATGAAAGAAAAGTTGACCAAATACGATTATGAACCCCTTCCTTCAACCCCCAAATCAGTCCGCTGGAAAAATACAGCACAATGGTGTAGAAATACTCTTGTTAGAGAGGGCATACTGAAAAATGATTCACCTCACGGCATATGGGAACTCAAACAAACTATTTAACGGCTGTTATCAACAACAATTATCGAACGGTTATGCCTTTAGTGGTTCTTTGCAAGTAAACTAAACTTTGTGTAAAATATGAATCAAGATTCGTGATAGAAGTTTAAATCCTACAAAATTACCCAAAGTACACCTCTGTCTGCAACACATTGTCGTATGCACTCCATCCATTGCACTTTTGTATCATCTTTAATTTATCCATCATAATATCCAATCCATCTATTCTATGAAGTATCAATGCCTCAGCAGTCTTTGGTGCCACATCTGAACCCCATTTTATTCCATGATGGGAGGCTATCATGTGCCTTATGGATAGTGCAAGTTTATTTGGAAAACCTTTTATCTTAGAGATCTTTTCATTTACCATCATGATCCCCAGGTTTATATGTCCCAGCAGCCTGCCTTCATCGGTATAAGAATTATTATCCTGAGATAGTTCAATCACCTTTCCCACATCATGCAAAAATGCCCCTGTAAGAAGCAGGTCTCTATTAAATACCTCTTTATAGGCCATATGGGTAAGATAGGACTGATACATAACCCTGTATGTATGCTCGAGAAGCCCACCGTATCTATTGTGATGTATATTTAAGCCTGCAGGATACTGAATAAATTTCTTCAAAAACTCCTGGTCTTTTATGAATAAATCTATTAACCTTCTGCAGTATGTATCCTCAATTGAGTTCAATAACCTGAAAAGCCCGCCAGAGATATCTTTTATATTTACCTTTGTATCATCTTTTTTAAAAGGTGTGATGCTGGTAATGTCTATTATATACTGCTCGTATAGTTCCTTTACTATACCCTCAATTATAACCAGGTTTGTTTCAAGCAGGTTCTTCAATATAGATGAACAGTCATTCCAGATGTAACCCCTTATGATTATATGTTCTAAAGATAGAGAAAGGACAAGGTAGTCGCATCCATTCCTTGCCTTTTTTATTCTGTAACCATTTATATGGAATACACCGTTTATCTTTTTATTTGGTATCAATCTAATATCCATTTTGACCTTCAAAAAAATAAAATATCATTTTAAAAGATATTATATATATTAAACAGTAATTTGTCAACATTACATTTAAGATGACATTATAACAATTTTATTGACTATACATATTTATTAATGCAATTATATGTCTTATGATAAAATGTCATTTATCGAGGCTCATGGGTGAAAAGAGGGTAAAGATTGCCGATGTATCAAGGGCAATTAATGTCCACAGAAACACCATTGCCTTGTTATATTATGAAAAGTCTAAAAGAATAGACATAGATGTCCTGGATAAGCTATGCAGGTATTTTAAATGCAGGGTAGAGGACATCTTAGAGTTCAAAGAAGAGTAAATCCCCCCTTAAAAATAAAATCTAATTTTAATCTACGGAAAGACCCTGTCCTGGTTTTATATAAGAGGTAATATATATAATAGGTAGATTTAGTAGATTTCGAAAAATATTTTTAATATGTATGGTTCTTATGAGACTTCCCCCGGTCTCAGGATATAGGCCATACAGAAAAAAAGGGTGTTTATTTGGTGTCATATTTTTGTGATACCAGAACAGAAAATAAAGGAAGGTAACTTTATAATTATCTTCACTTTAATAATGTATTGGTGGAGATAAAAAAACAGGAGGTGTAGCATGGAAAATAACAAAAGGCATTGCCATTGGCCCACGAATGGCAATTTTTTAAATCTCGGGGGGAATTTAAGTGGGGGTGAGGCCAGCCTTAGTGGCCGCGTGGAGAAACTGAAGGATAAAGGGGATTGCTATGCCCAGAGAAAGGAGGTTAATAAAATGAATCATTTTAGGCCACTGCTTGAAGAATTAAGTTACAAAAGCAGTTTGTCATATTCATTTTCGAAGGCAATTGAGTTTTTTAAAAAAGGTATCGGCACCTCCAAGAAAAATATTAAAAATAAATTTAAATATTCTCCTTTCATCCATAGCTATGAAACAATGGAGAGATACATAGGCATTATCAACAATTTTAAAGATACGGTTTTAAAAGATGTAAAAAGGATAAACAAGATTAGCAAGGAACATATAAATGTACACTTTAATAATCTCATTGAAAAAAAGGTAACTGAAAAAACAATAAAGGTCAATGCATCTGCCTTAATAAAGCTGTTTTTTATTTTAGGCAGAAAGGACCTCGTTGATTTTATAGATGAAAGTAGACAAATGTGGTCTCAAATGGCAAGACCTTCAGGCAGGACCATACCTTTTAGTAACCCAGAAAAGGTTATTTCATGTATAAAGACACCTGTATTCAAATCTGCTGCCATCATTCAATATAAAACAAGTGCAAGGGTATCGGATATAAAAAAGGTTGTAAGCTGGATAACAACAAACCCAAGTGCCAGACATATATTTATACAAAAATCCAAAGGTGGAAGAGATAGGGTCATAGATTTTTCTGAAAGAATGGATGAACTTACAGAGGTTCTAAAGGCTGCATTTGAAATAAAAGATTATTTTAATTCAACCAACACAAATTGGACAGAATTTCTTAAAAAATATACATATGAGGTCCACAGGGCAGCAAATAAATGTCATGAAGTATACACGGGCACCCATGCATTCAGGGCAAATTATGCTGAAAAGCAATACAAAGAATACACAAAAGAAAGTGATGATAAAAAAACACAGGAAAAAGCCTTTAAACGAATAACAGAAGAGCTTGGCCATTCGAGGATTAAAATGGCAAAGTATTATATTTTATAGGGTGTTTTTATTATGAAGTTATCGGATAAAAGACTTAATTTTTTATTATTTGTATCGATAAGTAAATTTAGAATTATTAAAAGAGGGGGTTTTTATGCTTATATTCCATTCCGATGATTATTTTGATTATCTTTCTATTGATGGTTTAACTAATGCCTCTGGTGTAGAATCCGAATATCATATTAAACTGGCTGTGAAAGAATTGGTCGATAATGCATTAGATGCTGGAGAATGCGAAATAGGAAAACTTGAAGAGAATGGTTTCTATGTTCAAGATAATGGGCCTGGCATCGATGGAACAGATGAAGATATAGCCTATTTGTTTTCAATAAACAGAAAAACTTATTCTACCAAAGGTGATCGCTACCCGAGAAGAGGAGCAATGGGTAGAGGTTTGAGATTTGTTATGGGGGTTGTATACTGCTATAAGGGCAGAATGACTGTAGCAACCAGAGGTAGAATTTTAGTGCTTACCCCCCTAAAAGATGGAACCAAATATAGTGTTGTTGGAGATTATCAAGGACCTGGAACAAGGATTGAGATAATGTTCCCTGAATCAACAACGTTTTATGAAAGTACTTTAGAATGGGGTTTACATGCCATTGAACTGTCTGGTGGAAAAATTTATAGCGGTCCAAGTTCTCCTCACTGGTATGACGAACAATCCTTTTATGTGCTTCTAAATAGCATTGAAACTAATGAAGAAAAAATTATAAACGTATTAAAGAAAATTTTTGGAATAAAACATCAATTAAAATACCGTAAACTTGACGATAAAATAAAACAGTTATTTAACAGTAAATCCTCAAAAAATTTTTCTGAAAGTGAAGCCATTGCTATTTTGAATGAATTACAGAAAGTCACAAAGACAATAAATCCCAAGAAATTTGAGTTGGTAGGTAACTTAAAAAATTTTCCTTATTATTTGTTTAAACATGATTTTTTTAAACATCCAAATGAAGAAACTAATATTAAAGCTACCATTCCATATGCTGTTGAAGTTTGGGCAAAAGAAGGAATTTCATATTCTGAAAAGGATAAAGTATACTTCTTTATTAACAGAACACCAATACCGATCACTCCAGTTTCATTTTTTTCCCATAAAAAACAATGTATAATAGTTAATATTAATATTAATGTTCATTTCTCATGTGACGTGCCTGAAGTACCATTATTTTTCTATGTCAATATTACAACCCCATTTATTCCCAGAACAGGTAATTCAAAGTTGCCGAAAGTGCCAGAAAAAATAGTTAAAGATATAGAGATCTTATTTCAAAAAATTATAAAAAAAATTAATAGGGAAATTAAGTCACCTAAAAAATCGGAAACATATAAACAAGATTCAAATATAGCTTTAGAAGTTAAAAGCGCCATTTCGGCACAAAGAAACTTGCTGGAGAAATACTTTCAGCTCGAAAACTTACAGTTTCCAGAAAAATCATCACTTACGGTATTAAGAAACGATCCCTTTTATCTCCATAATAGAGAAACTGCAGTAAGAAAGGCTCAATGGTTTAAGGATATATGGAAAAAACTTAACCCCGAAGGAAAGCAGATTCACCTGAGACGTTTGCATTATAAGATAGTTTCTCAGCCTGAAACCAGTCGCATTAAAACCCATGATGGAATACCCTATGAAAATGAAGATAAGTTCTGGAATTATCTTTTAGAGGCCTCAAAATACGCAAGGGAACTCGAGCTTATTGATCCCCTTCTTATTGTTGATATGAGAAATCCAGAACCACAGGGCATTTTCATAGAAAGGTTCGATATTAAAGGGGACGTAAAACCCATGAGTTGGATGCTACCCGGAATTGACGCTTCCAAGAGTGGGGAAGTAAAATTGATACTGCCTGAATTGGAATTTGATGAAAAATTAATTTTTAATTATTTAGGTCCCCTTCAACCGGTTCATCTGGAAATTTGGACAGAAAAAGCCACCATGAATGACATACTCACAGAAATATGTACTAATTATAAAATTCTTCTGGTGCAGAATACAGGATATTCGAGCATTACGGGGATAGAACGTTTTCTAAAGGAAAGAGCATTTAAAACAGATAAACCTTCTGTAATTTTGTATATTTCAGATTACGATGAAGCAGGTGAAAATATGCCTATTATGGTATCAAGAACAATTCAGCATAGACTTGCCCTTGAAAAGGGACGTGGGAATTTAAAAGATAAAGTAGTTGCTGTATATCCAATTATTTTAACTAAAGAACAATTACAACAAAAAGAGTTTCAGGGACTCCCGAAAAATCCAGCAAAAAGGGGCCAAGGAACTGTAACTGAACTCGATGCATTAGAAGCTATTAAACCGGGATTGTTTAAAAAAATTGTAGAGGAAAATCTTAATAAATACTTAGATAATCAACTTAAATCAAAAGTTGAGATAGCATTACAGAAGCTAAAGGACGAGTTTAGGGTTCAGTTAAACAATAATGGCCGACTAAATCTGAAAGAAGTGGAAGATATTGAAAATAGACTTAAAGAGATAAATCATAAATTTCAACCAATTATTAAGAAAATATCGGAAGATATTAACAACGAAATAGAACCTTTAAAAGAAAAACTACTGTCTTTAAAAGAGGAAGAAGATCAAATATCTAAGAAAATATCAGAAGAACTTATGAAAAAGTTTCAAACAATGATTGAACCAAAAGACAAAAACTTATCATTAGACGATGCACTTTTTCTATCAACACGGCCATACATCGAACAAACAAAAAAACTTGTCTCATATAGGACGTTTTCGGCCAATAAACATGATAAAACTCCAAATTAAAAAGATTTAATCCCTGCATGTAAATTCTCCCTTTGAGGCGAAAGGGATTTATGATTACGGTGCATCAATAAATAAACCCAGTGCTTTGCATTGGGGTATTTTATTCATTAATGAAAAAATGTCAATTTTTACAATTTTTGAATTTCTGACAGGCTAGCCTGTCGAACTTAAATTTTTTAAAATTTTTGCAATTTTTTTAAAATTTTGGACTAGTCGCAAATTTTTAAAATTTAGCAATTTTTTAATTCATAAATTAAGGCCACAAAAATAAATAAGAAATAATTAATAGCCTTACACGAATGGCAGGTTTTATGTCATATGCCAAACATGGCAAATGGCAAAAAATGAAAAAAATGTCAATTTTTACAATTTTTGAATTTTTGACAGGCTAGCCTGTCGAACTTAAATTTTTTGAAATTTTTGCATTTTTTTGAAATTTTGGACTAGTCGCAAATTTTTAAAATTTAGCAGTTTTTTTTAATTCATAAATCAATGCCACAAAAATAAATAAGAAATAATTAATAGCCTTACACGAATGGCAGGTTTTATGTCATATGCCAAACATGGCAAATGGCAAAAAATGAAAAAAATGTCAATTTTTACAATTTTTGAATTTTTGACAGGCTAGCCTGTCGAACTTAAATTTTTTGAAATTTTTGCATTTTTTTTAATTCTTAACACGAATAGCAGGTTTTATGTCATATGCCAAACATGGCTGGCATATACCACAGCCCTCTACACTTTTAATTTTCACTTTATAAACATTCTTCATCCAAAAGACATATGAATAACTTTGCTTACCCTGCTTTCCTAAAAAAACGGCCATTTTCTTATAAAGGCATAACTTAAAGGTAATATGTATTACAGAGGTAATATTTATATAGATAATAATTTATTGCGAAGGAGAGTGACCAATGGAATTTTTAAGACCAAAAGATGTAATAAAAAAGATGAAAATTAGCAAAACCATGCTGTATGAGTATATACGGAAAGGACTTTTTCCAAAACCAAAAAAGATAGGACGTAATGCATCCATATGGTTGGATACTGAAGTGGAAAAAATTATGCTTGCCTTCTTTAAAGGAGCAGACGAAAAGAAGCTCAGAGAAATAGCAAAAGAAATAGAATGTTCAAGAAATTAAATAAGAGTTTTGACTTTGTCTAAATAATCAGCCCAGTCCTGCATCATCTTTTTTCTTTCTTCAAAAAACTTTGTTCTGTTATAGGCTTCTCCTAACCTATCAGGAACTGCATGGGCTAACTGAAGCTCTATAACATCGGGGGGATAATTGAGCTTCTCATGTAAAACAGTTCTTGCCATGGCCCTGAAACCATGAGAGGTTATATCTTCTGTTGTGTTATATCCCATACGTCTTAATGCAGCGTTTAACGTCATATCAGAGATTGGCCTGTTTTTGTCCCTGGAAGAAGGAAAAACATATCGACTGTGATTTTTTGTAAATGGTTCTAATGCCTTAAGAACATTTACTGCCTGCTCTGAAAGGGGAACCAGGTGTTCTTTTTTCATTTTCATTTTTTCAGCCGGTATCTTCCATACCCTTTCTTCAAGATCAATTTCATTCCATTCAATGTGTCTTAATTCTCCCGGCCTGACAAAAGTCAATGCGAGTAGTTTCAATGCATATCTGGTAATAAGTGTTTCATATCCATCTATTGCCCGCATAAGTGCTCCAATTTGTTTTTCGTCTGTTAGAGTTGGATAATGGTTTACTTTTTTTCCAGGCAGGATATCCCTTCCCAGAGAGGCTGCAGGATCTACAGTAGCTATGCCTTTTACAATTGCATATCTGAAAATCATGCTCATTACTTGTTTAATTCTTTTTGCCAGTTCAGCATGACCTTTATTCCGAATCGAATGAAGGACATTAAAAATATCCGGTGCTGTAATCTCTGTAATCTTTCTTGAACCAAAAAAAGGATTAATGTATTTATTTATTCTTCCAAGCACTGTTTCTGCATGTCCTTTTGCCCATGTCTGCTTTTTTATTTCAAACCATTCCAGGGCAATGTCTTTAAAGAAATGTTCATCTGCTTTTTTCTTTTTTGTTTTTGGATCAATTCCTTCTTTGACAAGTTTTTTCATCTCATCTCTTTTATCTCTCGCCTCTTTAATGCTTACAGATGGATATGTTCCAAGACTTATGGTTTTTCTCTTTCCATCGAAAGAATAATCCAATCTCCACCATTTACTTCCTTTTGGAGTAATGATTATGTATAGTCCTTTTTCGTCATATAGTTTATATGGTTTATCCTTTGGCTTTGCGTTTTTGAGTTTTATATCTGTTAAGGCCATGTTTCCTCCTTATCCAGCATTCTATTAAAATAAAAAAAATACAGTAATTACCTTTACGGTAACTTTTGAGGACTATTTTCTGGTTACTGTAAAAGTTACCGCAAAAATACACGGATGTCAATATACAAATATGGACAACTATGAACGACTAAAATATCGTAAACCGTTGATAATAAAGGATTTATAAAACGACTATGAACAACTGTGAACATCTATGAACTTCATTATGGCGGAGGGAGTAGGATTCGAACCCACGGGGCGCGTAAACGCCCAACGGTTTTCAAGACCGCCGCTTTCGGCCGCTCAGCCATCCCTCCGAATAAGACAACAGTGAGCAGTAAATAGTGATTGGTG
>Ga0209407_1002737_pt1 | contig 16116 bp, 11 predicted proteins | sample AD_JPNHG3_MetaG_FD_184410 | JGI IMG/M metagenome (GOLD analysis project Ga0209407, IMG submission 184410) | Active sludge microbial communities of municipal wastewater-treating anaerobic digesters from Japan - AD_JPNHG3_MetaG (SPAdes) (version 2) | ecosystem: Engineered > Bioreactor > Anaerobic... | reverse complement strand
TGCATAGTTTTTTTTACGCATGTAAAGGTTGCCCAGATTATAGTAGCCTTCTGCATCATTGGGGTTGGCTTTAATTCCTTTTTTTAGAATAGCCTCAGCACCTTTGTAATCGCCTTTTTTCATGCGTTGTTTAGCAATGTTCCAGTAACTTTCCTGATACGCAGGTGCAACTGCTATAGCGCTTTTATATTCTTTCAGAGCTTTTTCCAATTTTTCCTGGGTATCATAAACATTCCCTAATTTATTATAGGCTTGCGGATATTTTGGAAAATATTTTTTTGCCAGTTCAAGCGTTTTAATGGCATTTTCATAGTCACCCTGTAATGCATAAGCATGCCCCAATTCATTAAGGGCATTGTAGTTATGAGGTTCTATTGTCAGCGCTTTATTATAGTAGCCGATAGCTTTTCCAATATTGCCTATCTCTTTATAAAGGTTTCCCAGTTTGATGAGTGCTTCAACATCAGATGGATTTGTTTCAAGGAGCTTTTCGTATAGTTCGATCTGTTTTTGGCGTATATCAACGATATCCTGTAACGAACTCTTTGACAATTTTGTGTACAGATAGTAACCTGAAAAAAGAAGTAAAATGATACAAAGAGCTATTCCTGCAATCCGTACATTACGGTAACGGTCATAATAATATGCCATCATGAACTCCTATAAAAATAGAATAGAGCTGTTTCATTTTGATCCAGCATGAGCAATTTGATAATGGTGTCTGCACATTGCCATTTTGAAAAAAACAGTACTTTTGTCATTCTGAGGGGGCACAGTTCCCAACAATCTATCATTCCATAAAACGACGCGATTCTTCACTCCGCTCAGAATGACATGCTACAGTGATATTTTTTGTTGAGCATTAGAATAATGGTAACACTCTATCTTCATCAAATCATCATTGCTATGATATAAACCAACCATCTATAATTCATCATCACGATATATCTCTTCTAATTTATTCTTTGTCTTTTTTGTTTCATGCCCTGCTTTTTTATCCTGAGCTTCGCGCTGTACTTCGTCAAGCGTTATTCCTCCCAGATGCAATGCCTCTTCAATAGAAACATCGCTTCCTGGCGGCGGCAAAACAAACTTTGGGTCCCTCAATAATTCAATAACTCTTTTTATCTTTTCATATTGTGGATCTTCAGGAGCTATCGCCAAAAATTTTTCCCATGACTCAATTGTTTTTTCCTTGTCTCGCAACAGCATAAGATAGGTAAGCCCTATGTGATAATAGGCAAATTTTAGTTGAGGATTAAGGCTAAAGGCTTTTTGAAAATAATTGATAGCTTCTTCAGGCTGTTTTTTGTAATAGTGAACCTGCCCTATGCGAAATGCATCCTCCGCACTTTTTGGATTTAACTCCAGCGCTTTTATATAAAGCTGCAATGCACCATCATAACGCTTCTTATATAAAAAGATATCGCCCAAATATGAATAGGCAAGCGCATTTTCAGGATTATTTTTTAACTCCTCCTGGAACAGAAGTTCTGCAATCTCAAATTTTTGCTGGTAAAAATATTTCACGCCTTTTTTGTAAGGAGTATCGTCATCTTTTTGTACAGCAAATGAAAAAGGCACAATTAACCCCATTGCTATGAAAATGACTATGATGTGAATAGGTGTTTTTTTCATAATTGTTTACTATATCGTCACTTTACAGTGTACTAATTGAGTAAAAACGATTGCATACATTAACAAAAAAGCATGGCAAAAATAAAGAAAATAATCAAAGACGTTATGGCAAGTAAAAATCGCTTAATATCAAAATCCATCGTACCTCCTCAAAATAAGATTCATAAAAAAGCAATAATACTCAATAGGATAATGAAAATGTAATAAAACCTTACCTTTAAAAAATAACCAATAATCAACCCTGAGTCAAGTACTGGAAAAAATAAAAAAATATGCTGTTGACATTTTCATAAGATTGTATTATGATCAGCGCCATTAAAAATTTTAAAAAATACCTATGCCTAAAAAAGCTTTTACAACAGCAAAACAAAAAAATGACTGCATTGATTCAATCATTAATGAGATGGTTAACCACAATGCATTTCTTATTTTAGGACACACAAATCCTGACGAGGATTGCGTGGCATCAATGATTGCATTTGCCCTGCTTGCAAGGAAATTTGATAAAGAGGTGAAGATTTTTACTTCAAAGAAGATACCGCAAAATTTTAAATATCTTGTTGATATTGCTGTATATAACCGTATAGATGTTGTAATGGCCATTCCAAGGACTTTTATGGCTGATGCGATAGTTATCTGTGATACACCCAAGCCTTCCATGATTGATGCCAACCGTAAAGTACAGAGCATGCTACGTAATCCCGATGTACGGAAGATAGAGATTGACCACCATATAGGTGCTGATAGTGATTACGCAGGCGATGCAGGATACTGCCTTGTTACCGGGGCTTCTTCCGCAAGTGAGCTGGTGGGACAAATAGCCATTAAGCTGCGAGCAAAGAAGGAGATTTTAAAAAAATATGTAATATTAGATCCCCTTTCACGTAACCTTGTGCTGGCTATTTTAACCGGTATTATTGGCGATTCGCAGATGGGGCGCTATCTTAAGTCATCCCGTGAAAAAAGGATGTACAGGCTATTCAGCAACCTTTTCAATACTATCCTGAATACTGCAACCATAAAAGAAGGCAATATCACCAATATGGATCAGATTTTTGAACAGTTGAAACAGGCTTCAGAAAATGAAAGGAGATGTTTTCAGTACATTAAGAAAAAGAGTAAGCTCTATAAATGGGTTGGGTATGCTGTTTTATCCGAAGAGGATATGCACTACCTTTATGATAACTTTGACGATGACGATATTATATCAACAACAAGAGCGCTGGCAGATAATTTAGCCGAAGATTCAGGTAAAATTGGAATGGTTGCTTATTATGATACAAAAGATAAATCAGATCTTATACAATTCAGGATGAGACGTAGCCAGCATTATAAAAAATATGATCTGAGAGATTTTTTAAAGGTTATGCATATCCATAATGGTGGAGGCCATGAGGGGGCAATAGGTTTTCGATTGTCTAAAGATGCTGTTAATGACTATCAACACTATGTTGTAGCTATGGTAAAAAAGGTTAACAGCTTGCTGCCATGATATACCATAGTTTTATTCTATGTTTGGAGGAAAACATACTATGAAGAAAATGATATCATGTCTGGTTTTATGTATAAGTTTGGTGTTTTTTGTATTTGTACAGTGCTCAACCAAAGTTGTAAAGGATATGGGGCCTGCATCGAAGGAGGAGCTGGCTGCTAATGCAGACAGGGAAGCTAAACCAGCATCAAAAGAAGAGATGCCAACCAGTACTGAAAAGGAGGCAAAACCTGAATCAAAGAAAAAACTTCCTTTAAAAAGTAGTACTGTATCCAAAGGGTATTCCCTTGATGACAAAGATTTAGTCCCAATGGAGAAAATGAGCATGGATTTGGGAAAGGCTGAAACAACAAAAAAATCACCAGGAGCTTCTGGTTTAAAAGCAGGATTTGCTGATGATAATAAGCAGTTTAATTATTTTGTAAACTTTTTGCAGATGTATGCTGATAAGGTTACCCATTATCCCATGAACATTTCTGAAAGGATAATACTCTATTGTAAGGATGCAGGGAATAAATCCGTACCAAATGCTAAGGTTAAGCTCTATGCCGGTAATAAACTTCTGGAAACAGGGAAAACCTATGCTGATGGATCATTTATGTTTTATCCATCAGAATATGCGGCAAACTATAAAAAATATACCATTACCTTTGAAGCGTTCAATACAAAGGCTGAAATTGCCATTGATAGACAGGGAAAACGAGAGCACACTGTTATAATGAAAGCACAGCGGCCGCAGTACAAAAATGTTCCTCTTGATATCCTTTTTGTATTTGATACAACAGGAAGCATGGGAGAGGAGATTGCCCGTTTAAAAAAGACTATCGAAATTATCAATATGAATATTGCCTCATTAACAGCAAAGCCTGCTGTAAGGTTTGGGATGGTGCTCTATAAAGACAAGGGTGATGAGTATGTCACAAAAGTTATCCCACTTACCAGTAATTTAAATGAATTTCAGGATGAGCTTGCTAAGGTTTTTGCCGGCGGAGGCGGTGATGGCCCGGAGGATTTGCAAAGCGCTCTTTATGATACCGTAAAAAAAGTAAAATGGAATAACAATGGGATACGCCTTGCTTTTGTTATCACCGATGCTGAACCTCATTTAGATTATGGGCAACAATATACCTATGTTAATGCTGCTCATGATGCTAAAAGGGATGCTATAAAGATATATTCCATAGGTACCGGCGGGCTTCCCCTGATGGGTGAATTGGTATTACGGCAGATTTCCCAGTATACTCATGCGCGGTATATATTTTTAACCTATGGTGAAAGCGGGGAAAGTGAGGGAGGTAAAGAAGGTAGTGTAAGCCATCACACCGGTGCTAATTTCCAGACGGATAAGCTGGAAACAATCATCATACGATTTGCTAAAGAAGAGCTGGCATATCTTACCGATCAGCCTCTTGAGGAAGGTGAAGCATATTTTGATGCAAAAAAGGTTGAGGATGAAACCAATGAGCAAACCCTGCAAAAACTTTTTGATATGGCGATAGCTCAATTAATTGATTATTCAGCCATAAACCTTCAAAAGGGTGAACCAACATCGGTATTGCCCATTAAATCATCTGATGAAACACTTGCAACCAATGCTGAATATTTTACCGAGCAGTTGTCCGTAGCACTGGGTAAAAATAAGGTGTTTACGCAGGTTGAGCGTAAAAATATGCAGCAGATATTACATGAGATTGGGCTTGGACAAACTGGCATTGTAGACGAGGCATCTGCCGCAAAAGCCGGGAAGCTTCTGGGTGCAAAGATGCTTGTTACCGGTACACTGTACCAGAAAAAAGACAGCTATGAACTGTTCTTGAAACTTATAAGGGTGGAAAGCGCCGAGGTTTTATCTGCCACGAAAGCTATCATTGATAAGCAACTGGGTGTTGCTGAAGGAATAAAAAAGGTAAAACCAAAACAGCCGGTAAAGAAAAAAGCAGCACCGTAATGTTTACAGATTAAAGGTATACCATTCGTCACAACTGTTGCAATCAGGTTTGGTAGCTCTGTTTTGTTTATAGTCATTGACAAAGTGCTGTTTTTGCTGTTCCCATAGTGCTTTGAGATCATCATGCAGTATGGTGCCGCGTCTGGCAGAGCAGTCAAAATCCTGCATGCAAAATGCTACGCTTCCATCATATACAATATAAAGGTCCTGCTGCAGGTGCCAGCATGGCTTCCGCTGAAGCGGCGTTAAATCCGAATAGCGCCTGTCGGTAATACGTCCTGTGTAGGTATTTTGTTTTTGTAAAATAATGGGAATTTTATGCTGTTCAAATAAATCGTAGTAACTATCTAAAAATGGCTCTGTTTCATTAATCTTCATAATCTGAACATACAGGCTGTTGTTTTTATTGTTAGCCTTTAACATTTCATGCAGATGCATTATATTGGCATATACGGTGGCAAAATGATCAGCATTGTGAAGCTTTTGATAGGTTTCAGGATTATAGCCATTGATATTGACGATGGTTATTATTTTTTTATTCAGTGTCGCTACTGTTGTGGCAAATGCGGTATCAGCGTAAATCCCATTTGTTTCGATGACTATGGTATGAATAAGTTCTTCATTACTGCAAAGCTCAAGGATTTTAAAAAATTGCGGATGGAGCAAAGGCTCGCCTGAACCGCCAAAACACACTGCATACGGAGTGTTAAAAATGCGCATCTTCTCAAGTAGTGTTTGCACCGTGCTAAAGTCCATATCACCATGGTTGGGCGATAGTTGTTTTCGATAACAGAATATGCAATCAAGATTACATCTGCCGCATAATTCAATGGTAACGTAGGATGGCGTGGTAAATAGCACCCCGGGGTTATGATCAATGACTGTCTGGAGCGATTCATACTCCGGTATTGTGCCGGTATGATTGATGATATTCTGCATGATGAGCCTATCGCGTATAGTGCCGGCTCTAAAATGTATCCGGTGCCAGCGTATGTCAGGCTCTTTATAAAAAAGTTCAACATCAAACTGATTGAGATTGCTTTTTATTATATCACACAGTGAATCGTTTGACTGTGGATGTGCTAATGGGTTTTCAAGTGCAGACTTTGAAATGATCTCGCATGCGTAGCCTGACGGAAGGTTATACGAAAAAGTAAATTCAGATAGATACTGTAAATGGGTGTCGAGCATCTGACTGATGATTGAGCTTTGAAAAAATGCTGCATCGGCTGGAATTTTAATGGCATGTATTGCCTCTGTCCTGATAAAAAATGTATTCCAGAAATCAGGATTGTCACTGGTTGTGTACACAAATGGTGACCGTGCTTGCAATCTGCCATGGTACTGTGAAGGTATGCCATAGTGTATCGTGTCAATGGCAGGGATGGATTGTAGCTGGTTGGCAATATAGTCCGGTATAAACTGTCCATTAAATGTGAGGCTGTTGTCATCATCAATAGAACTATCGACAAAAATGAGTGCGTGTGTATTCACAGTATTCCCTAACTTTGCTTATAAGTTTCTAAATATATTTTAATATCGGATTGCTCCCGTCGGGTTACTATCCATTTTTTAAATTGTTCCCCTACGTTACGTTGATAGAGCATGCTCAGAATTCTGTCCTGAACTGTTTCAAATGAGGTTGGCCTGTATTCAATGAGCTTTACGATATGATATCCTGATTGAGATTTTATAACAGCAGAAATTTCGCCGGGTTTTTTCATCCTTGCAACGGCATTGGCAAGGTAAGGGTCTAACTCGGCTACCGCCATCCAGCCTATATCGCCACCGCTTTTTGCTTCTGGACCTTCAGAATATTGTGCAGCTAATTTTTCAAATGATTCACCTTTTAAGATCTTGTCTCGTATCTGATTGATAAGCTCATTAACCCGCTTTTCTTCAGCAAAACTTGAATTTTTTGGATGAATCACAATCTGCTTGATATGAACTTCATTACCCAATTTGTATTTATTTTCTTTATACCACTGATAGGCTTCTTCGCGTGATGGGGGCGAAACTCCAATGGCAAGCGAAACAAGCATCTCGGTAAGCATATTATGTCTGATTTCTTCTTTATACTCATTAAATGAAATACCTTCTTTTGATTCAATTATCTTTTTAAATGCATCAAGTGTAGCTATTTTTTGTGTTTTCATAATACTGGCTATATGTGACATCACCTTTTCTTCACTGATTATGACAGATTGTTCATTTGCTTCCTGCTCTATGAGTGCTCGTTCTATGAGATTATCCAGTATGGTGTTTAATTCTTCAGGCTTTTTGGGTGACTCTTTCCGGGTTACCATCTGGTAGCGGCGTAATAACTCGCTTTGAATAATGGCGGTATCGTTAACAACAGCTATGACCCTGTCAAAGGTTTCCCATGCTAATGCATTGGAGGTTACCACTATTGTGGTGAATACAAAAATGAGGAGTTGTTTCATCGTGGAACTATCCTATAGTAAGTTTTTCTACCGGGACATCATCGTTGCTGAAGAATAATGATTTTAAATAGTGCATGGTATCGGTGATATCCGATGCATAGAGCTCTATTTTGCCTGATAACGAATTATTTGCAAGATTTTTTTTTACTAAAATTTCTTTTACTTCACGTGCTATTTCTTCGCTGGTATCAACTAAATCTAATTGAGGATATACCGTGCGGATTGTTTCTTTCAAAATTGGGAAGTGAGTACAGCCTAAAATTACCGTTTTTGTTTTTTCATCGATCATATGCTGAAGATATTTTTTAATGGTTAATTTTGTTACCTCGTCGTCTACCCAGCCTTCTTCAATAAGAGATACCAGCAGAGTTGCCTGCTGCTGGATTACCTTCACTTCCGGTTTTATTGCATGAATTGCCTTCTGGTATGATCCACTTTTTACCGTTGCGCGTGTGCCAATAACACCTATTATGTTATTGTACACTCTTCTGCAGGCTGCTCGTGCACCGGCATTGATAACTCCAATGATAGGGATGGTGTTTTCCTGTTCCAGTATGGGCAATGCTGCTGCGGAAGATGTATTGCATGCAATGACAATCATTTTAACATTGCGCGATAAAAGATATGCAGTTATCTGACGTGCATAGCGTATCAGCGTTTCAGGGGAACGTGTACCATAAGGGAAGCGGGCAGTATCACCAAAGTATAGTAAGTTTTCACCTGGCAGCATTTCATGGATGGCTTTACAAACAGTAAGCCCCCCTATCCCGGAATCAAAGATACCTATAGGCTGAGAGTTCATTATAATGGTAATATCCTGTATATTAATGTGCTGTATTGTTTCTTGTTTTAAGGAGCATATATTCAATACCATCAACCAATGCCTGCCATGAGGCTTCGATAATATTGGTTGATACACCTACTGTACCCCAGTGATCCACATGCCGTTTATGATCAATAAGTACACGTACAGGCGAACCGGTGCCTTCTTTTTCATCAAGGACTCTGACTTTATAATCGGAAAGTTGCAGTTCGTTTATTTCAGGATAAAAGCTTTCCAGTGCTTTTCGCAGTGCATTATCAAGCGCCTGAACGGGCCCATTGCCGTTAGCCGCCGTATGCTCAATCTGCCCATCAACATCAACCTTGATTGTTGCTTCACAGGATACTTTTCCTGATTCATTCTTCTCGGTTATTACTCTGAAGCCCTTCAGTGTAAAGAAAGGGGTGTATTCGCCATTGCTTTTTCGTATTAATAATTCAAACGATCCCTCAGCAGCTTCAAACTGAAATCCCTGATCTTCTAAAACTTTTATGCGGTGAAGTATTGCTTCTGATAATTTAATTTTATTTAAAGAAATCCCCAGTTCTTCAGCCTTTACCTGAATATTGCTTTTGCCTGCAAGCTCAGAGATGATAACCTTTCGTCTGTTTCCCACTAATTCCGGATTGATATGCTCATAGGTTGCGGTGTTATGTTTTAATGCTGATACATGAATGCCGCCTTTATGGGCAAAAGCATTGTCGCCAACATACGGAGCATGCTCATTATGGGCTAAATTTGCTATTTCACTGATATACCGGCTTGTTTCGGTAAGATGGTGAAGAGCGTTTTCTGCATTGCAATGGTAGCCTAACTTTAGTACAATATTTGGTATCAGTGTGGTAAGATCACAGTTGCCGCAACGTTCACCGTAGCCGTTTATTGTGCCCTGGACCGAGATTGCCCCATTTACTATTGCTGCAATTCCATTAGCTACGGCTACTCCTGCGTCATTGTGGTGGTGCACGCCAATAGGTGTTGTAAATGATGAACAGACAGTTTGTGTAATGGAGCTAATTTCATGAGTCAGAGTGCCTCCGTTAGTGTCGCACAGTACCAGCATATCAACACCGGCTTTTTTTGCACTTTCTAAAACCTTCATAGCATAATCGCCGTTGGCTTTAAAACCATCATAAAAATGCTCGGCATCTAAAAAGACCTCAAATCCCTTATCCTTGCAATAGGCAATGGTATCATACACCAGATTTAAATTTTCCTCCAGCGTTATGTTGAGTGCGTCGGTAACATGGAAATCCCATGATTTTGCTACAATGGTCAGGGTATGAGCATTGGATTGGATGAGATTGTGCAAAAGTTCATCTTCCGCTAATTTCATTTTAGGACGTCGGGTTGAACCGAAGGCTGCGATTTTAGAATGATTTATAGAAGCATTACGGATTTCACTGAAGAAAAGATTATCCTTTGGATTGGATCCTGGCCAGCCGCCTTCGATATAGTCAATCTTCAATGCATCTAATTCAAGTGCAATACGGATTTTATCCTGAAGGGAAAATGAAATACCAAACGTTTGGGCTCCATCGCGCAATGTAGTATCATATACAATGATGTTTCCTGTGTTATGTTCCATAATAGCTCACGGGTACTTTAACTGTTGACCATGGTATTAGCATACAATTAATATATAACACTTTTTCTGGCAGTACAAATATTATTAAATAATTTTAATGGAGTGTTATATTTTTTTTGCATTGAATGACAACGTAAACGATAATGCATATAATGGGAACTGTGTAAAATATTCAAGCTATTTTTTTGACAAAATGGGCAAATTGCTTGAAATTTATAATTAATATTGATTATAGTGGTTACTATAGTAAATAATTAATATCGTTTGCCATAATGAAGTATGAAACAGAGTATAACATATAATGCTAAACAAAAGCGATGGGGTTTGCTTCTTTATGGAGTTCTGGCTCTATTAATTATTACCTTATTTGTAGTAATGTATGTATTTATATATTACGCCATCAATCATTCATTGTTAGGACATTCTTATTTATTTCTTTTTGTTTTATTTGTTCTGATGTTAGTTGCAGGGATTTATTCAACTATAAAATTTTTGGTTATAACAACCAATGAGATTGTTAGCAGTAAAAATGAATTAGCATTAAAGGACGTCATTATAGAGCATTCCAATGAAATTATCATACTCCTTGATAATATTGGAAAAATTTTAAGCATTAATCCTGCATTAACAACCATACTTAATTTTGACAAAGAAGAATTGATACAGCAACCATTCAGGGCAGTTTTATATGAGAAGTCATTTGAAGATTCAGTGAGATTGCGGGATCTTTTGCTCAGCAGATTTAAAGATGTATTTAAAGGATATGAGGCTGAAATTGTTCTGCCGTGTAAGGTGCAACACTATGCCGAAATAAAATCTATTGCATTTAAGTTAGTTCCCATTTTTAAAGATGAACAGTTGCAATATATCCTTGCTATAGGAAGGATTATACAATCTGACTACCTTACCAGTAACTATCTCAAAAGCGAATTTGCAGAATTTATTCTGGACAACAACATACGCATGGTAAACATGCTGTCATATAGATTAACAAGAAATTTAGAAACCTATATGGAAAAAAAAGAGATCATACGTATACAGTTAGGGCTGCAGGAAGCCATCATCAATGCGATAGAACATGGTAATCTAGAGATAGATTTTAAGACAAAGAGCCTTTTAAAGAAAAAGAATGGCAATTATTGGGATCATGTTATTGATAGATGCAATAAAGAGTATTTAGAGAAGCGGAAGATTAAGGTACAGTATTATTTATCCCCTGATCATGTGAAATACATCATAACTGATGAGGGTAAAGGTTTTGAATGGGAGCACTATATTACAACGCTGCCTGATGGTAATTTAATCAACAATTACCATGGCGTGGGGTTAACAATGTTACAGGATATCTTCAATGTGTCGTTTAATGAGAAAGGTAATGAGATAACCATGATAAAGTATTTTAACAAAAGGTGATGTATGACTGCTTACCGCAATCCTGTACCTACCGTTGACATTATTATACTGCTTGAAGATGAACATGGTACTGTAAAGCATGATGAGATTGTCTTAATAAAACGAAAAAATCCACCGTATGGGTGGGCTTTACCCGGTGGCTTTGTGAATTATGGTGAAACGCTGGAACAGGCAGCAATCCGGGAGGCAAAGGAAGAAACATCGCTGGATGTTATATTGCTGAGGCAATTTCATACCTATTCTGATCCTGCACGGGATCCGCGGCAGCATACTATTTCCACTGTTTATGTTGCCAGGGCTAAAGGAAAACCAGAAGCCAATGATGATGCCGGAGAAGCAGAAATTTTTACTATACACAATGTGCCTGTCGACATGGCTTTTGATCATGCACAGATAATTGATGACTATAAAAATAACCGATATTGAGGGAGTATCAATGGATATTTCTGTTCATCTTATGAAATTAACCGGATTGGCAATTGATATGCTTTCTAAATTAAGCAATGCTACTATACGGGTACATGATGCAGAAAGGATTCCTAAAGCGCCTGTTGTATTTGTGATAAACCATTTTACCCGAATGGAAACATTTTTTCTTCCCAATGTTATTTATAAAATAACGGGAAAGTATCTCTATTCATTAGCTCATCACAGCTTTTTTACAGGCAGCTTTGGAAAATTCATGGAGAAGGTTGGTGCTGTTTCAACAAAAGATCCCCTGAGGGATGCTAAGTTCATTGGTGCTTTGCTCAGAGGGGATATGGATTGTATAATATTCCCTGAAGGGCAGATGATAAAGGATAAAAGGTTTATAGAACGTGGCAAATATATGGTTTATAACTCCGGCATACGACGGCCACCGCATACCGGTGCTGCCAATATTGCATTACAAGCGCAATTTTATAGAGAAGAGTTAAAAAGCTGCCAGATTCGTAATGCATGTGATGAATTGAACACATTAATGGCTCATTTTGGTATTCATGAAAATGAATTATCCCATGTTGTTGATCAGGAAACCTACATTGTACCGGTAAATATAACATATTTCCCCATACGAGCACATCGAAATATCATCAATAAGATAGCCAGTACATTTGTTAAAGGTTTGCCTGAGCGTATAGAAGAGGAGCTTGAGGTTGAAGGGACAATGCTGGTGGAAGGTGTTGATATCGATATCAACTTTGGCAATCCCATTGCCATAAGCCCCTATTTAAAGAGCTATCTTGCAAAGAGAAAAATCAAAAGTAAAAACCTTTACCTGCAACCACAGGATTTGCAAAACGATATGTTGCTACGGAAAATTGCCATTGATATTATGTATCGATATATGCATGACATTTATACAATGACAACCATCAACCATGATCATATCTTTTCGTATTTATTGACGAGAGCTACAAACAAAATAAAAGAAGGTGATTTTAAAACAAAGGCATATTGTGCCATTGAGGCATTAAAAAAATTAGAATTACCCTCGTGCCATAGCGCATTAAAATTGAAACAGGGCTATCTTTTAACCGATGATCCTCATGGACGATATAACGATTTTATTGATGCAGCTAAATCAGAAGGACTTATAACTGTCAACAATGGCATTATTTATAAAAATAAACAAAAGTTTTCCCGGGCATATGAGTTCCATACAATACGGAAGGACAACATTGTTGAGGTTTTAAAAAATGAAATAGAACCATTACGGAATCTGACGCGCAGGCTACAAATTATATATTGGACACCAATGGCATGCGTGCGGCGAAGTATAGTAAAATCGTTTTATCAGCGCGATGTGCAGCTATTTGAAAATGACTATAAGCGCTATTTTAAACAGGGCGAAACAAAACCAAAGTATATTGGCATGCCGTTTTTTAAAAAGAGGTCGTTTGCAAGGGCGGGGGTGGTGCTGGTACATGGTTATATGGCTGCACCTGCAGAGATGCGTGAGCTTGCTGATTTTCTCTATGCACAGGGATACACAGTATACTGTGCACGGCTCAGAGGACATGGCACATCTCCGGAGGACCTTGCAACAAGGAGTTATGACGAGTGGTATGAATCAGTAAACTGCGGCTATATTGTTGTAAAAAATTCGGTTAAACAGGTATTTATCTGTGGTTTTTCTACCGGTGCCGGACTTACACTCCTGCATGCTGCTAATAAAAAAGATGCTCTATGCGGCGCTGTGGCAATCAGTGCACCGTATAGATTAAAGAATATTGCTTCAGGTCTTGCTCCTGCAGTAGATACATGGAATAAATTTTTATCATTTTTAAAAATAAAAAAGATTGGCAGGCTGGATTTTATCCCCAATCATCCTGATAATCCTGATATTAACTATCTACAAAATCCCGTTTCGGGCATTCATCAGATGGAAACGTTGATGGATATTGTTGAAAAAAGGCTTAACGATATTTATATACCGGTATTAATAATGCAGGGTGCTGGCGATACAACGGTTGACCCCAGGGGTGCTCTTGAACTGTTCATGAAAATACCCTCAGAAAAAAAAGAATTTACCATGGTGCACTCAAAAAGTCATGGTATAACCCGCGGTGATGTGGGTATTGTTGTTGCACGGAGGGTTGGAGCTTTTTTGCATGATTACAGGATATAACAAATTATAATTTATACGATATGCCTGCACCTACTGTAATGGCCCACACATTAGATTTTGTTTTTGATTCCAGCGAAATGCTGTCCTCTAAATGATAATATGTATCAATGTTGTTACGTGACACGATAAGCAAGCCTGTAATGACGATAGCAGGCGTAAAGATGTAGTTGCATCCCAATGTCATTAATAAAGAATTATATTTTCCCTTGCCCGTACTGTTGCTGTTGGCAGCATTATTGAAAAGATGAAAAAATGCTATGCCACTCATAATCTGCAGTGATTCATTGATGGTATATTGGGTGCCGCCTTTTAATAGTAGTATTGGATTGTTCTTCACTTCTATAGACTGATGTTTAATGGCGGGAGAGGGATTGTCAGTTACCTGTATACTGGTATTGCTGTATTCGCTGGGCATAATGAAACCAGCTTCCAGTGCTATTCCTAATGTTGGAATGATCTGTACATATCCCCCTGCATTAATCTGAGGGCCTTCCAATTGTTGAATCTTCAAGTCATCATTATATGAACTATCGCCTGTGCTAAAATTGGCATCTACTTTTTTTTTGGTCAATTTAACTGTTGAAGGGATAAAACGTAATCCAACCTGTGATGTCCCATCGGTTATCAGGTAACCAATTGCAGGTTGTATGATAAGTGCATATTCTTTTAGTGTAAAGTTGTATGAAGGGGATAAGCTATTATCGGTTTTGGTGTCATTATTTGACAGGAATGGGGTTACGGCAATTTGTAATCCTGCAAAGTTATTGTTAAATAATTTCCATCCATAGGCTATGGTAACGGTGGGGGCTATCTCATCAGTTGTAGTGGTTTGTGTCTGGGTAAAAGAAATGCCGAAAACATCACCACTGAGTTTTTCTACATCTTTTCTTCGCAGATACAGATTATCCTTTGATGAAAGGCTGACCCCTATTGTTCCTTTGCCTAAAGGTTTTGCATATCCAGCAACAATAGAAAATGTATAGTAGTAATCATTGGATTGTTGAACTGACTGGATATTTATATCTGAAGCATGCAGCCAGGGATTGGTTTCTTCATCATAGAAAGCTGTGCCTGTGGCATACATATTGATAATAGAGTTGGCTACGATCCCTAAAAGGGCAGGATTCCGCGTGGTATCATTGCTTCCTTCGGATGTTACTGTTACTATACCGCCCATGGCAGTGCCATTGATCTGTGCACTGGCAACACGGGAAATACAGAGTATGATTACAACCATTCCTATACTGTATTTATATATACATCCCTTTGCCATATTTTTATACCGATAGTTCATATATAAAATAGTATTATGCACTGTGTGTGCATTGGAAAATCTATTTGATAAAAACAGCCTATGAAGTCATCGTTACGATTGGTTAATGAAATACTATATCAAAGACTTCGTCAATATGGGCAACAAAAAACAGTGATATATCCTTTATAATATGTGAAGGTATTTCATGAATTTCCCGTTTGTTTTCTGCTGGCAGTATGATTGCAACACAATGTTCACGTTTAGCAGCAATAATTTTTTCTTTAATGCCGCCAACCGGCAATATCCGCCCTGAAAGGGTAAGTTCACCTGTCATAGCAATACGTTTTGTAATTGGCTGTTGCAATACCAGTGAATAGAGCGCTGTTGCCATGGTAATACCGGCAGATGGTCCATCTTTGGGGATAGCTCCTGCGGGGACATGGATATGGATGTTATTTTTAGTAAGATAATCTATTACCTGATGATTGTTATCACAGTAATGTTTAATGTAATTATAGGCGATAGTTGCCGATTCTTTCATGACATCGCCAATATTACCTGTCAGTGTTAATGCAGGTGTTGCCTGTGCTGGCGTGGAAAGCGATTCAATTAACAAAATAGAACCACCGGTTGTTGTCCATGCCAATCCTATTGCTACGCCTGGATTGAGCTTTTCAGGAATGGTATCATCAGTATATATCTCTGCTCCCAGAAGCCTGCGAAGTTCATTACTGTCAAGATGTTCAGGGAATGAATCATCCTGTTTAACAATTGATTTTGCCTTTTTTCGGCAAAGACGTTCAATCTGTCTGTTTAAACCTCGTACTCCTGCCTCACGCGCCCAACCGTTGATGATGCAATATAAAGCATTTTTATCTAATTTTATGGGATTATGGGCTAAACC